>Ga0157379_10000720_pt1 | contig 26840 bp, 24 predicted proteins | sample S25metaG_FD_121802 | JGI IMG/M metagenome (GOLD analysis project Ga0157379, IMG submission 121802) | Switchgrass rhizosphere microbial communities from Kellogg Biological Station, Michigan, USA - S2-5 metaG | ecosystem: Host-associated > Plants > Roots > Rhizosphere > Soil | place: USA... | reverse complement strand
CTACAACGCAAGATAGTCACGTAGGGGCTGGGCATGCCCAGTCCTTTCAAATGCAGCACAGGCGCCTCACCCCTACGATGTATTGGTCTTAAGGACACGTGCTGTCGACACAGCTAAATGCACAAGCCGACACCACAACTCTGGCCGTCATGTTAAAAAGCACCATTGGATTCGGAGTTTAATTGCATGCGTTACATCGCCAAATTCTTCCGTTACTGCTGGTATGCGCTGGATGGCTTGCGCAAAGTGCTGCATCTGGGTTTGTTGCTGCTGCTGTTCGCTATTTTGTTGGTGGCCATCAAGCCACAATCCCCCCTCGTGCCGGCCAAGGCCGCGTTGTTGATCGAACCGCAAGGCGCATTGGTGGAACAGAACAGCGGCGGACCGCTGGATCGTGCCGTTGCCGAAGTCTCGGGCAATCGCGAATTTGAAGTGCGTCTGCGCGATATCGTGGAAGCCATTCATCGTGCCAAGGACGATGAGCGCATTAAGGTGATCGTGTTGAATCTCGATGGCCTCACCGGCGGCGGCATCGCCAAGATGGAAGAAGTGGCCGATGCGCTGCGCGACTTTCGCAGCAGCGGCAAGCAAGTGATAGCCATGGGGCAATCCTTCGATCAACAGCAATACTATCTGGCTGCGCATGCCGATCAGATCTATCTCGATCCGCACGGCATGATTCTCATCGATGGCTTTGCTTATTACGGCCAGTACTATAAAGATGCCATCGACAAATTAGGTGTCAGCGTCAACGTATTCAAAGCGGGCAAATTCAAATCGGCCGTCGAACCGTTTATCCGCCAGGACATGTCGCCGGAAGCACGCGAAGCCAATCAACAATGGCTGGGTTCGTTGTGGAGTTATTACCAGAGCGTCGTCACCAAAGCGCGCGGTCTGGAAGCCAATGCACTAACCGAATACGCAGATCAATTGTTGCCGGCGTTGCAAGGCACCAAGGGTGATTTTGCACAGCTCGCGCTGGATAAACATCTGGTCACTGAGTTGAAGACGCGCGAACAAGTGATCGATCAATTGAAGTTGCAGGTTGGCGAAGACGACGACGATCATTCCTATCAACGGGTTTACTTCGAAGACTATCTCGCTGCTGAGCATGCCGAACATCCACTGCAGAATCGCGGGCACGACAAGGTGGGCATCGTGGTGGCGGCGGGCGAAATCGTCGATGGCGAACGTACCGTGGGAACCATCGGCGGTGATTCGATGGCAGACCTGTTGCGTCAGGCTCGCTACGATGACGACGTGAAAGCAGTTGTACTACGCATCGACAGTCCCGGCGGCAGCGTGATGGCCTCTGAATTGATTCGTCGCGAAGTCGCCGCGTTGAAAGAAGCCGGCAAGCCGGTGATTGCATCAATGAGCAGCACAGCCGCATCGGGTGGTTATTACATCGCCATGGATGCCGATGAAATCTGGGCCAATCCCGCCACCATCACTGGTTCGATCGGCGTATTCGGCATTGTGCCGACATTCGAAAAGACGCTAGGCAAGTTGGGCATCAGCACCGATGGTTTGGGCACGACTTCCATTGCCGGTTCGTTGCGCACTGATCGTGCTCTGTCCGATACCGCTAAACAGGTGTTCCAACTTTCTGTCGAGCATGAGTACGCGCAGTTTGTCGATAAAGTTGCCGAAGCGCGTCATCAACCTTTCGAAGCCATCGATGCCGTGGCGCAGGGCAGGGTGTGGGCAGCAGCCGACGCCAAACAACGTGGTCTCATCGATCAGACTGGCTTGTTGCAGGATGCGGTGAAAGCTGCGGCACAACGCGCACAGCTAGGCGACAAGTATCAGCAGGACTACATCGAAGCCGATCTGTCGTGGCGACAGATACTCGCGCAGGAAATGACGGCGATTTCTGGACGCATCACGCATGCATTGGCGCCGGATATGAAGTTGTTATCGACGTTGCAGCAAGTCGCGCCGCCCTTGCAGCGGGAGTTGCAACGCATGCAGCGTTTCGCTGCCGCGCGCGGAGCTTATTACTACTGCGCCTGCACCATTGAGTGAAACGCAGAGGTCGACGTGAAGCAGCGTGACCGCGACAACGTTGGCCATGATGGCCCCGAGTCGGCACAGCGTCTGGATAAATGGCTGTGGCACACGCGGTTCTTCAAGAGCCGCTCGCAGGCTACCGATGCAGTTGCGGGCGGCTTGGTGCATGTCAATGGTGAACGCGTCAAACCCTCACGCGATGTGAAGCAGGGCGATCGTCTGGAAATCACCCGCGAAGAGATTCGCTTCGAAGTGATTGTCAGCGGCATACCGACGCGACGTGGTCCCGCAACGGAAGCACGTCTGTACTACACCGAGACCGAAGCCAGTTCGCGGCTGCGGGAGCAACGTCGTGAACAGCAACGTTATGCCGCGCCGGCACCGATGCGTCGACCAGATAAACATGCACGGCGGGCGTTGCGTGGATTGAAGGGGTTTTGAACGAGTTAGATTGGATGAGTGTGATGGGAGTGGAAATAGCAAGAAGCGCTCTTCCTGTAGGTCGGGTTTTAACCCGACATCTGACATCGCTGTCGGGTTAAAACCCGACCTACGAAGTCAGGCCATTTCAAAGTAGTTATCTCATTCATGCAACTCGATTCAACCGTAGCACCGAATACCCCTCTTGCCGTAAACCTACGCGGCATTCGTCGCACCTTTGCCGGTGCAGTGCAAGCCATCGATGGTGTCGACCTGCAAGTTGTCGATGGTGAGTTTGTCGCGATCCTTGGTCCATCCGGTTGTGGCAAGTCGACGCTGCTGCGAATCATCGCCGGTCTTGATCATGCAGATGTCGGCAGCATCGAGGTGCTGGCAGCACGCGGCGGTGATCAGCGCATCGGCTACGTGTTTCAGGATGCGCATTTGTTGCCGTGGCGGAGTGTGCTGGACAACGTCGCTTTGCCACTGGAATTGCTGGGTAAATCACGCGATGAGCGTGAGGCTGCGGCACGCTGGGCAGTGAAGCTCGTGGGTCTTGAAGACGCGGCAACTCGCTACCCCGCAGAGTTATCCGGCGGCATGCGCATGCGTGCCTCACTGGCCAGAGCCTTGGTGGCAAAACCCAAGCTATTGTTGCTGGATGAACCGTTCGCCGCGCTCGACGAAATCAGTCGCCAGCAGCTCGATGAACAATTGTATCGACTCTGGCGCGAGCAACAGATCACCGTGATTTTCGTTACCCACTCGATCATCGAAGCAGCGTACCTCGCACAGCGCGCCATCGTGATGAGTCGCCGGCCGGCACGCATCGTGCTCAACCATCGATTGGATCTTCCGCTGCAACGCGATGCCACACTGCGCACCACCGTGGAGTTTGCTCGCGAAATGCACATGCTTTACGAAGCATTGGAAGGTGGCGAAGGCAACCATAGCCAGCGCGGGAGCAACCCATGAACGCGCGCAGAATTCTGCAGAACATTGTGCCGCCATTGGTGCCCTTGATGCTGCTGGTTATTGTTGCTGAAATTGCAGTGCGTGCCGGCTGGGTTCGATCCTTCCTTGTCCCAGCACCATCGAGTGTATTGGCCTCATTGCTTGCTGAATCTGATCTCTGGTCAGCCACGTTGGACACAGCCACTTCTGCATTGATTGGCTTCGGTATGAGCGTGATCATCGGCATTGCGATGGCGATTTTGTTGTCATCGTCGAACTGGATTCGTCGCGCGTTCTATCCCTACGCCGTGTTTTTTCAGACTGTGCCTATCATCGCCATCGCGCCCTTGCTGGTGATCTGGGTAGGTTGGGATCACACCGTTGTCGCATCAGCATTCATCGTCTCCATTTTTCCGGTGATCGCCAATGCATTGACGGGGTTGTTATCCACCGATCCAGCATTGAAGGATTTGTTTGTCCTGTATCGCGCCAGCCATGCTGCAACGTTGTTTAAATTGAAACTGCCGTTTGCGTTGCCGCATATCTTTACCGGCCTGCGCATCGCCGGCGGGCTTGCCGTGATTGGCGCGATTGTCGGTGAGTTCATTACCAGTGGTGGCATCGGCGGTTCAGTGATCATTTCGCGACAACAAAATCGTGTCGACAAAGTCTTTGCCGGACTCATTCTGGCGTCGCTGCTCGGTATCGTATTATTTGCTGTCATCAATATCGTCGGCGGTTTGGTGATGCGGCGCTGGCATCCATCGGAGCGAGAGAGTCAATGAAAAGAAGAGCTGTTCTGTCGATCCTGCTTGCTATCGGTGGCCTGCAGGCATGCAGTAAATCGGCGCAAACACCGCAGAGTGCGCCAGCCGCTGCGCAACAAACTTTGCAACTCAACTGGAAGCCTGAGCCTGAGTTCGGCGGCTTCTATGCAGCGCAGCTCGATGATGTTTATAAGAAGCATGGCCTCAATGTAGATATCAGACCGGGCGGCCCCGGCACGCCGACACCTGACATGCTCGGCGCCGGCAAAGTCGATTTCGCCATCATTGGTGGCGATGAAATCATTCGCGCACGCGCGCATGGCAACAAGCTGGTGGCATTGTTCGCTGTTTATCAAACCGATCCGCACGCGATCATGACGCGCGCCGAACGTGGCTTCACTTCGCTTGCCGATGTGTTTGCGCATGAAGGCACGCTGGCGCTGGAACGTGGCCTGCCCTATGCGGATTTTCTGGAGAAGAAATACGGTTTCAGCAAACTGCGCATCGTGCCATCGCCATTCGGCGACCTGAGTGTGTATCGCACTGATCCCACGTACTCCATGCAGGTCTTCATCACCGCCGAACCCTTCGCGGCGAAGAAAATCGGCATCGAGCCGAAAACGTTTCTGATCGCCGATTCCGGCTACAACCCATACATGACCATTTTAGCTACCAGCGAAACGTATCTGCAGGCACACCCTGATGTAGTGAAGCAGATGATCGATGCGGTACGTGAAGGATGGCGTAGTTATCTTGCCGACCCGGTGAAGGTCAACCAGTACATGGGTACGCTCAATCCAACGATGAGTCAGGAAACCTTTGCCGCTGCCGCCGACACGCAGAAGCCGATGGTTGAAACGGCCAGTCCCGATGAACTGGGCAGCATGAAAGCTGAACGCTGGCAGACGCTGGTACAACAACTACTGGAGTTGAAAGTGATCGATCAGCCGATGGATGCCAGGGCGATTTATTACGAGCCACCGGCAAAGTGACACGGACACATAAAATAGTCATTGATCGTCCAATGCCCAGTCATGGTGTTGAAGCGCATTGGCGTTGCACCTACAGAATTTAATGAGCAAGTTGCTCACGATTCTGACTCTGTGAATGCGTTCATTGCGCCAAGACGCTTCGACAGGCTCAGCGACCGACCCAGACTATTCCGGTCGCTGAGCAGCGCAGCGTGTCGAAGCGTCCGGTGGTTTACTGTTTAAATTTCATTCTTCATTTCCGTTGGAGGCTCTGATGCTTTTGAAGGGCAAAGCCAGTTCGTTGTTGGGCATGAGTATGTTGATGTTGCCGCTGGTTGCCTCTGCCGATTGGTCCGGCAAGGGCGAAGCGGGTGCGGCGCTGGCGACAGCCAACAGTGGCGCCACCAACAAAACCTTCACCGCCAAGCTGGATGTGGCCGACGAAATCGATAAGTGGAAACATGCCTTCGGTGGTTCAACGGTTTATACCTCGTCGAAAGCAGAAGCCACCGTGGACGCTCCGAATCCGCAGAATGAAACCAGCGCCAAACGTTGGGAGCTGCATGAGCAATCCAACTACAACTTTGTTCCGCAGACGTTCTGGTTCGGTGCGGTGCGTTATGAAAATGACGATCTCGGCAGCTTTGAATACCAGGCAGCAGTGTCCACCGGTATTGGTCACACCTTCTATGACAACCAGCGGACCAAATTAGTGGGACAGGTTGGTGTGGGTTACAAGCGCTTCAAGAATCGTGATGCCGATACCGACGGCGATGCAATAGCTACCGGCTCACTTGAGTATCGACAACAACTCACCGCGAATACCATGCTGCTGAATAAGCTGGCTGTGGAAGCTGGTTCGAGCAATACCTTCATTCAAAACGATCTGTCGTTGCAGGTGAAGATGACCGACGTGCTGGCGTTAGCGCTGGGTTATCAACTGCGTTACAACACCAAACCCGGTGTGCGCGTGGCGCCGAGTTATCCCGTGGGCGACGAATATGCGCACTCGGATCGATTGTTGACGGCAAATCTGGTTTATGAGTTCAAGTAAAACGAACGCATGGCTATCAAGCAGGCCGCTTCGGATAATCCAGTTCCACATTCACGCCTGAATTGTTTTGCAACTCATGCCAGTTGCTTAACGCAAATTCTGCAGTGACCACACAGCCGGTGGGCATGGCATCGATGTTGCGGTCCTGCGCGATCTGGTTGGCGAATTCAGTGATGCCGGGATTGTGCGCCACCACCAGCAAGTGTGTTGCCGTGCCGCCGTATTCACGAATGCTTTGCAGCAACTGTTTGGGCTCGGCCAGATACAGGTCATCGACAAACTGCAGCGTTGCACCGGTGAAACACTGTGCGAATGCTTCGCTGGTCTGGCGGGCGCGTACTGCAGGACTGCTCAAGATAAGCTGTGGTTTGTACTTGGCTGTCTTCATGCGTCGCGCCATTTCCTTGGCATCCAGTGTGCCGCGACGCGTCAGTGGGCGATCCCAATCCTCTTGCTGGGTGACCGGATCGTCGGCTTGCGCGTGACGAATCAAACTTAAACGCAGGTGTGAATCTGTCATGCCGGTACGTCGACTTCGATGTTGCGACCGTTAATACGCACTGGATAAGTCGGTATATCTTCATACGCCGGGGCGCACAATGCAGCGCCATTGCGCAGACAGAAGCGCGCGCCATGCCACGGGCAGGTGATCTCATCGCCTTCGAGACTGCCGCCCATCATGCTGCTGCCGTCATGACTGCATTTATCTTCGACGGCCATGAGTTCGCCATTCACATTGCAGATCAGTATAAACAGTGAGCCGGTATCAACTTGAATGTAGTCGCCGGGTGCTACTTGATCCGCACCAGCTACGGGAAGCCAAGCCATTCTTTGTTGCCTTTTTAAGTATTGTCAGCCAGTTTGTTTTTGTCATTTCGACCGAAGGGAGAAATCTGCGGGCTACCAGGTTAAAGCCTGAACAAAGCGGATTTCTCATTTCATTCGAAATGACATGATCGTTACATCATGCCAGTCTGCAGCCGAGCCACTTCCGACATCATGCTTTGATTCCACGGTGGATCGAAGGTGAGTTCCACCTCGACTTGTTTAACCGTGGGTATGATTTCCACTTTCTCGCGAACGTCGGCAACCAGCACCTCACCCATGCCGCAACCAGGCGCGGTGAGCGTCATGGCGATCTTGACGATGCGTTGACCATCGGTGTCAGTGGTCACTTCGCAGCTATAAATTAAACCGAGTTCGACAATATTTACCGGAATCTCCGGATCGAAACACAGTCGCATCTGATCCCACACCAGCTTCTTGATGTCTTCATCGGTGGCATCGGGGGGCACTTCGATGGGCAATTCAACTTCATGTCCCAATGCGTCGGCATTCTTGCCCGCAATGCGAAACAGGTTACCTTCGATATAAACAGTGAAGCTGCCGCCCAACGCCTGCGTAATGAAGCCGGTCTTGCCTTCACGCAAGGTGACGGCCACGCCGGCGGGGACGATGACCGCATCAACGTCGCGTCGTATGGTTACCGGTTCGTGTTCGCGCCCAAGCATCGTATGTCTCTCAAATATCGAATAGCACGTAAATCCAGTCGTAGCACGTCGCGCAGCGACTCAATACATTTCACTCAGTAGAAATAGGTTCGGACTGATGTTGCAGCGCGGCTTCCAGCGTATGCCAGCACAGGCTGGCGCATTTCACCCGTGCGGGAAATTCACGTACGCCGGACAAGGCGCCGAGCTTGCCCAGCGACATGGGATCGATGCTTGAGTCATGTTGCGTAAGCAATTCATGCACCTTGCTGCGCAGCGCTTCAAACTCGGTCACCGATTTGCCACGCACAGCCTCAGTCATCAACGACGCTGAGGCCACCGAAATCGCACAGCCACTGCCATCAAACTTCACATCGTCGATCTTGTCGCCGGCGAGTTTCACAGTGACGCTGAGTTGATCGCCGCACAATGGGTTGTGCCCATCAGCATGTGCATCAGCCGGATCGAGGCGACCGAAGTTACGTGGATGCTTGTTGTGATCCACGATGACGTCGCGATACAGGTCTTTCAGATCCATAACGGTTAACCCATCACTTCGCGCGCATGACGCAGCGCCGCGACCAGGTGATCGACTTCAGCGAAGGTGTTGTAGAACGCAAACGAGGCACGCGCGGTGGCCGGAATGCGATAGAAGGTCATCACCGGCATGGCGCAGTGATGGCCGGTGCGAATCGCCACGCCTTCGGAATCGAGAATGGTGCCAAGATCGTGCGGATGAATGCCGTCGGTCACAAACGAAACTACCGCAGCCTTGTGGGATGCCGTGCCGATAATATGCAAACCTTCAAGCTGCGTAAGTTGCTGCGTCGCATATTCCAGCAACTGATGCTCATACGCAGCGATATTGGTCATGCCCAATTGATTGAGATAACGCAACGCTGCACCAAAGCCAATCACGCCGGCGATATTCGGCGTGCCGGCTTCGAACTTCCACGGCAACTGGTTGTAGGTGGTTTTCTCGAAGCTGACGGTGAGAATCATATCGCCGCCGCCTTGCCATGGCGGCATCGCGTCGAGCAGCGCTTGCTTGCCGTACAACACGCCGACGCCGGTGGGGCCGCATAACTTGTGCGCCGAAAAACAATAAAAATCGCAATCGATTTTTTGCACATCCACACTTGCGTGCGGAATAGCTTGCGCGCCATCGAGTAACACCGGCACGCCATGACGTTTCGCCACCGCGATGAACTTCTCTACCGGATTAACGGTGCCGAGCGCATTGGACACATGCGCCAGCGCCAGCAACTTGGTTTGTGGACCGATCAATTGTTCGAAAGCAGCGAAGTCGACAATGCCTTGCTGATTGATCGGAATCACTTTGAGCTTCGCGCCGGTTTGTTCGCACACCATCTGCCAGGGAACGATATTGGCGTGATGCTCCAGCGCTGAGATCAGAACTTCATCGCCGGCTTTCAGGCGCGGACGAGCAAAGCTCTGTGCAACCAGATTGATTGACTCGGTCGTGCCGCGCGTAAAGACGATTTCTTTTTCCGAGCGCGCGTTGATGAAGCGTCGCACTTCATCGCGCGCCCCTTCGAATTGATCGGTGGCGCGCTGACTCAAGGTATGCACGCCGCGATGAATGTTGGCGTGATCGTGTTCGTAATAGCGACTGATGGCATCGATCACGACTTGCGGGTGCTGACTGGACGCGGCGTTATCCAGATACACCAGCGGCTTGCCGTTGATCTGTTGATGCAGCACCGGAAAGTCACCCCGAATACTGGCGACGCTGCGTTGGCCGACTTGCTCGATCACGGGTTTGGCGTGGGCATTCATGTAGCTGATTCCAGTTGTGCACCGAAACGGGCATGACCCGCCGCAGTGAGTTGCTCACGCAACTCGGCAATCGGCAACTGCGCGATGATGTGATCGGCAAACGCATGCGTCAGCAGCGCGCGCGCCTGTGCTTCATCAAGACCACGCGAGCGCAGATAGAAGAGGGCGTTGGCATCCAGTTGACCAACGGTCGCGCCGTGCGCGCACTTCACGTCGTCGTTATAAATTTCCAGCTCAGGTTTGGTATCGATCTCGGCAGTGTTCGCCAGCAACAGATTGCGACTGCTTTGCTGCGCGTCGGTCTTGATGGCTTTTTCGTGCACCAGCACCTTGCCATTGAACACCACGCGTCCACGACCATCGGCAATGCCACGATAGTCTTCGTCACTGGCGGTATGTGGCACGGCATGTTCAATCAACGTGTGCGTATCGTGATGCTGTGTGCCAGTTGCAAACTGCAAACCGTTCAACACGACGCTGGCGTCGAGTCCCGATAGTCGAACATGAATATCCATGCGCGCCAGCGCAGCGCCGAAATTCACTTGATGACTGGTGAGTTTGGCATGCGCTGCGACATTTGCCTGCAGCAAGCCGATATGAAAGCTGTGCGAGTTTTCGCTTTGGATGCGGCTGTGTTCGAGTTGCGCACCTTCGGCCAGCTCGGCAATGCTGACCACGTTATTGAAGTGTGCGGTGTTGCCGCTATCCAAATACTGTTCCACGACACTGAGCTTGCTGTACTTGCCCATGCGAATGACGATGCGGGGATGCGCCATGAGGCTACTAGTTTGGGCACTCCAGACAAAGTTCAATACGATGGGTTTATCTGCAGTGACATTGTCAGCTAGGTCGATGATCAGACCATCCTGTGTCAATGCGGTATTGAGTGCCACCAGGCGATCATTGTTGGCGGTCATCGCCAACACAGCAGCAAGCGCGTTGACATCGTTGCGTTGCAACTCAGCGATGCTGCGGATTTGCAATCCGGTTAATGCCGGCAACGTAGATAAATTCGCTTGATACCAGCCATCGACAAACACGATCTGATAGGCGTCGATTTGTCGCAGCAGCTCGATAGCAACCGACGCATTCGGCGAGCCGAAGGCGAACTCACGCGTTTCCAGGCGACGCAGGTTGGTGTACTTCCATTGTTCATCACGCGTAGTAGGGAAGCCGCGCTGCATAAATTTTTCGAACGCTTGCTGACGCACCGGCATTGTTGTACCGGCGTGCTGTGCAAACGCTGCTTGCAACCGCGTCAATGCCGCAGAGGGAGCAGGGGCGATGGCGGCAGTGACACTCATGCGTTGGCGGCCTTTGCTGCGGCCGGGTGAGTCAGCCAGTCGTAGCCCTGTTTTTCCAGCTCCAGTGCTAATGACTTATCACCCGACTTGATGATCTTACCGCCGGCCAGCACGTGCACATAGTCGGGTGCGATGTAGTCGAGCAGGCGCTGATAATGCGTCACCAACACAATCGCGCGCTCAGCGCTGCGCAAACTATTCACGCCATTGGCAACCACGCGCAGCGCATCGATGTCGAGACCGGAATCGGTTTCATCGAGTAGTGCCAACGCGGGTTCGAGCACGGCCATTTGCAGAATTTCATTACGCTTCTTTTCGCCACCGGAGAAGCCTTCATTCACGCCGCGATTGAGGAAACTTTCATCCATCTGCATCAGCTTCATCTTGTCCTTTACCAACGCCAGGAATTCGAACGCATCCAGCTCAGGCAAGCCGCGATGTTTGCGAATGGCATTCAAGCCAGCCTTGAGCAGGTACACATTGTTGACCCCCGGAATTTCTACAGGATATTGCAGCGCCAGAAACACGCCTTCGCGGGCGCGCTCCTCCGGCGATAACTCCAGCAAATTTTTTCCATTAAACGTGACGCTGCCGCTCACCACTTCATAACCATCACGACCCGCCAGTACTTGCGACAGCGTGCTCTTGCCAGAGCCATTCGGACCCATGACGGCATGCACTTCACCGGGCTTGATCTCCAGCGAAATGCCTTTGAGGATCTTTTTGTCACCTACATTGACGTGCAGGTCTTTGATGCTTAGCACTACAAATCTCCAATCCGGGCGCAATGAATTGCGCCCCTACATCTGAATTACCGCGGGTTGATAAAGCCCACCTGTCAACCGATCGAGAGGGCGAGGCATGCCTCGCCCCTACAAAAAAGGTGAAGCGTTGTGTTATTGAAGTGATGAAACCGTCGCGCGAAGGGATTCGCGCGTCGAGCCTACAGGGACGTATTTACGGCGTGTTTCATCACTTCAATAACACAACACTTCACTCATCATCATCCCACTGCTCCTTCCAAACTCACCGACAACAAGTTCTGCGCTTCCACCGCAAACTCCATCGGCAGTTCCTTGAACACTGCTTTGCAGAAACCATTCACGATCATACTCACCGCATCTTCCTGCGAGATCCCGCGGCTGCGGCAATAGAACAACTGATCGTCACTAATTTTGGAGGTGCTGGCTTCATGTTCAACCGACGCGGTGGAATTTTTTACTTCCACATAAGGAAAGGTGTGCGCACCGCAACGTTCGCCCATCAGCAATGAATCGCATTGCGTGTAATTACGCGCGCCTTCGGCGCTGGGCAAAATCTTCACCAGGCCTCGATAGCTGTTCTGACCATGACCGGCGGAAATGCCCTTGGAGACAATCGTGCTCTTGGTATTGCGGCCGATATGAATCATCTTCGTGCCGGTATCGGCTTGCTGGTAATGATTGGTCAGCGCCACTGAATAAAACTCACCCACCGAGTTATCGCCAGTGAGCACGCAGCTCGGATATTTCCAGGTAATGGCCGAGCCGGTTTCAACTTGAGTCCAGCTGATCTTGGCATTCGCGCCGCGACATTCGCCGCGCTTGGTGACGAAGTTATAAATACCGCCCACGCCGTTCTCATCCCCGGGATACCAGTTCTGCACGGTGGAGTACTTGATGTTGGCGTCTTTCAACGCCACCAATTCAACCACGGCCGCGTGCAACTGATTTTCATCACGCATAGGCGCCGTGCAACCTTCGAGATAACTCACTGTCGCGCCCTCATCGGCGATGATCAGGGTGCGTTCGAATTGTCCGGTGTTGGCCGCGTTGATGCGGAAGTACGTCGACAGTTCCATCGGGCAACGCACACCCTTGGGCACGTACACGAATGAACCGTCAGTAAACACAGCCGAGTTCAATGCCGCGAAGTAGTTGTCGCCTTGCGGCACGACGCTACCTAAATACTTCTCGATCAATTCAGGATGATTCTGCACCGCATCGGAGAACGAACAAAAGATCACGCCCGCCTTGTGCAGGCGATCTTTGAATGTCGTCGCGACGGATACGCTATCGAATACCGCATCCACCGCCACGCCAGCAAGACGTGCGCGTTCGTGCAGTGGAATGCCCAGTTTGTCGTACGTCTCCAGCAATTTCGGATCGACTTCATCCAAGCTCTTCGGCGCATCCTTCTTCGCTTTGGGCGCCGAGTAATACGAGATCGCTTGATAATCGATGGGCGCAATCTTCACGTGCGCCCATTCCGGCGCCGGCATGGTCAGCCAGTGCCGATAGGCTTTCAAACGCCATTGCAGCAGAAATTCCGGCTCTTTCTTGATCGCCGAAATCTTGCGAATGACATCTTCATTCAATCCGGGCGGCACGGTATCAGACTCGATATCGGTCACGAAGCCGTGCCGATATTTTTGTGCGACCAGTGCGTCGAGATCTTGTGGTGTGCTAGCCATGGAAATTCAATAAAAATTAATTCAGCGGGAGCGGGGCATGCGAGTCAAAGGAACTTCCTTGCGAGCCGTGGAATTTGGGCGCAAATCGAGCGCATTCAATGGCGCACGATCCAGGCCGGCCAACTGCGACAGCGATACATCATTCAGCGCGCGACGAATGGCTGCATTGACGCGTTGCCATGAGTGGCCCACGTGACAACTACCGGCAATCGAACAGGTGCTATGTGTGCTGCTGCATTCGGTCAACGCGAACGGGCCTTCGAGTGCATCGAGAATCGCGGCGGCGGTGATCTGGCTGGCCGGCTTGGCCAGTTGATAACCGCCATGACTGCCGCGCCCCGAGCTCACCAGACCGCCTTGGTTCAGCTTTTTGAGCAGCTTGCTCACTGTCGTGGGGCTCAAGCGAGTCAACTCGGCGAGTTCGGTCGCGGTATACAGGCGCTGATCGCCAGTAGCGAGGCAGGCGAGAATCACAGTGGCGTAGTCGGTAAGTTTGCTGATGCGCAGCACGGTCTAATTCCGGGGTTTCGCAGCCAAATTCAATTAGGACCATTTTAGTACTGATTGTGACTAATGTCACCCTTGAATCGCTGCCGGAGCTGACCGGCCGGTGTAGGCGTATGCGCCGCTGTGGCGACTGCAGCGACTACAACCCGCGGCATTTGTTATTCTCCCGAACATAAATGGCGCTGTGCAGCGACTGAACTATGCAGCTGCGCGGACGACTAAGTGCTAACTCAAAGCCTCACTGAGGGGCGCATTGCAAAAAGGGCCAAGCAGCAATCCCATGACGGACAATCTGGTTGAGATTCGTGATGTCTATTACTCGGTGGGCGGGCGAGACATCTTTAAAGGACTGACCTTGACTGTCCCGCGAGGCAAGATCACGGCCATCATGGGCCCGAGCGGTACCGGCAAAACCACCTTGCTGCGCCTGATCACCGGGCAGATTCAACCAACCAGCGGACAGGTGCTGGTGGATGGCAAAGAAGTCAGCAAGCTGTCGCGTCGCGATCTGTATGCCCTGCGTCAGCGCCTGGGTATGCTGTTTCAGAACGGCGCATTGCTTACTGACATGACGGTGTTTGAAAACGTGGCGTTTCCGCTGCGTGAACACACTGATCTGCCCGAAGAGTTGATCAACCATCTGGTGCTGACCAAGTTGCAGACGGTGGGATTGCGTGGTGCGGCCAAGCTCATGCCGCATGAGCTATCCGGCGGCATGGCACGTCGCGTGGCGCTGGCGCGCGCCATGGTGCGTGATCCCGAACTGTTGATTTACGACGAACCGTTCGCGGGCCTCGATCCCATTTCAATGGGCGTGGTGCTGCGGCTATTGCGCAAGGTGAACGATGCGTTGGGCATCACCAGCATGGTGGTGTCGCATGACGTCGATGAAATCGCGCAGGTGGCGGATATCAGCTACATCCTGTCCGGTGGCAAGGTAGTGGCGTCCGGTAGTCCGCAAGCGCTCAAGGCAGATCAGTCTGAGTTAGTTAAACAATTCATGAACGGCCTGCCCGATGGCCCCGTGCCGTTTCACTATCCGGCTGCCGATTATCACAGCCAATTATTATCTTGATGAGCCGTGCAGTGTTCAGCGCTCATTCATCGAATAAATCGTCATGCTCAACTCAATGATGGTCAACATGGTAATGGCACCCTGATGCGCGACTTTGTTTCAGGCCTCAGCAGCATCGTCGCCAACATCGGCGCCGTCGCGTTATTCCTGTTCCGCATCCTCGGTCAGGTGCCACAGGCATTGCTCCGCTTTCGGCTGGTAGTTCACCAGGTTCATAACGCAGGTGCGTTGTCACTCGTGATTGTCATGACCTGCGGCTTGTTTGTCGGCATGGTGTTGGGCCTGCAGGGCTACGATCTATTGCAACGTTTTGGTTCGGAAAGTTCGTTGGGCACCGGTGCCGCGTTGGCATTGGCCAAGGAATTGGGACCGGTGATTACCGCATTGCTGTTTGCCGGTCGTGCCGGTACGTCGCTGGCGTCGGAAATCGGTTTGATGCGTGCTACCGATCAATTGGTGGCAATGGAAATCATGGCCGTCGATCCATTCCGTCGCGTGGTTGCACCCCGTTTTATCGGCGGTGTGATTGCGATGCCGTTACTCACCATGATTTTCATCGCCATTGGCATTTTTGGTGTGCAGTTGATCGGCGTGCAGCAACTGGGTGTCGATCAGGGCACGTTCTGGTCGCAGATGCGTGGCAGTGTCGATGTCGATGACATCATGCAAGGCCTGATCAAGGGCGTGGTGTTTGGTATCGCCTGCAGCTTAATTGCAGTTTATGAGGGTTATACCGCTGAGCCGACTGCTGAAGGCGTTGGTCGCGCCACTACGCGCACGGTGGTGAATTCCGCGGTATTAATTTTGATTCTGGATTACATGATTACAGCCGTGATGCTGTGATCTTTTTGGAGAGTGTTTATGCAACAGACTCGTGCAACTGAAATTGTCACCGGCGCCTTTGTGCTGTTTGGCTTTGCCGCCCTGTTTTTTTTGGTGACGCAGATCACCAATAAAGATTTCAGTGTCAGCAACAACGGCGGTTATCAGCTCGTCGCGAACTTTGAGAACATCGGCAGTCTAAAGGTGGGAGCGCCGGTATCCATGTCGGGCGTGACGGTGGGGCGAGTGGAATCGATTGCTTACGATCAGGATGCTTACAAAGCCGTGGTGCGTATGCATATCAGCTCGCAATACAACCGCATTCCCGACGATAGCGATGCCAGCATCATGACCGCGGGCTTGTTGGGCGGTCAGTACATTGGCGTCACGGCTGGTGGTTCAGACAAATACTTCAAGGACGGCGGCAAGTTTGCCGTGGTGCAGGATGCGCTGGTACTGGAAAATCTGATCAATCAGTTGGTGGCGAGTTTTGCCGGCAAGAAGAGTGATTCAGCTGAGGAGTCGAAATGATCAAGCGTCTGTTTCTGAAATCCGTATTGATGACGGGGTTGGTATTGAGCGCTGGGTTGGCGTTTGCCGAGCCTACAGTGGATACCAATGCAGCGCCGGATAAAGTCGTTGAGTCGGTAGCCAAGCAAGTGCTGGCTGATCTCGATGTCAATCGCGAAAGCTATCGGAAAGATTCCACCAAGCTGCGGGCGATGATCGACAAATATCTGCTGGCGAATTTCGATGCGGAGTACGCAGCCAGATTGGTACTGGCAAAGAACTGGCGCAGCGCAACGCCCGAACAGCGCAAACAATTCATCGCTGCGTTTTATCAATCCATGCTGCAAAACTACGGAACATCGTTGCTGGATTTCACGGCTGATCGATTGAAGATTCTGCCCTATCAAGGCAAGCCCGATGACGAAGTGGCGACGGTGCGCAGCGAAATTCGTCGCGACAACGGCAGCAAGGTGCCGGTGAACTACACGTTGCACAAAACGCCCACCGGCTGGAAGGCGTACGACATCACCATTGAAGGTGTGTCGTATGTGAAATCTTTCCGTACTGACTTTGGCACGGAGATCGATCAGAAAGGTCTCGATGCAGTGATCAAGCGTCTGCAATCGCAGCAAGGTCCGATTGTGCCCAGTGCTGCAAAGAAGAGCGGCTGACAATGGCCGCTGCCAGACTCGAAGAACAATCGGCAGGTCATTATCGCGTCAGTGGCGAACTCAGCTTCGCCACTGTCACTGCCTTGTTACTGCAAAGCCGCTCCTTGTTTGCGGCTGAATCAGATTTTGAAGTGGATTTATCCGGCGTGACGCACGCTGACAGCGCGGGTCTGTCGTTGCTGATCGAATGGCTGCGCCAAGCCAAATTGAACGGCAGGCAGTTGCGTTATCTATCAGTGCCCGCGCAATTAAATGCACTGGCCAGCATTAGCGAAGTGGAAGGGCTGTTAAGTCACTCAGCCTGAGCGGCGTTCGTCCGCGCGATGCTTTGCCCCGAAATAGAACGATAGCGGCACTGCTCGCCCCAACTAGTTGCACAGAATTTCTATCCGACGCGGTTGCGTTGATGCCGCCATGCTTTTGTCTGCCATCCAACAACCGTGGCACATCGCAGTGAGTTATTGTGCGACAAAGCTGAAACTTTGATTGAACCTCGTGGGTATTAAGGAAGATCTGATTAATTCCGTTCGCCCTGCGCAGTGCGGCGTGTCGAAGGATTCTTCAACAAATTCGAAGAGCGTTTCGACAGGCTCAACGCGAACGAGGAATAAATTAGACCTTCCTTAGTCAGGAGTTCGGCAGCGAGCATGGAACGATTGGGGCTTTCAATGTTGTATCGAATATTTATTGCGATGATGGTTGTCTGCGCGGCAATCACCTTAGCGGCCTGTGGCCGCGGCAGTGATGCTGCATCAGCTACCAATGACATTGCGTTGGCGACTACCAAAGTTGTAGCGCGACCCTCATTGTTAATCTCACCAGAAGATCGCGTAACCATCACCAGCAATGCGCTGGCCTCCGGTCCTTCTATCACCGGCTCAGTACAACCTGAACGACGCGCCGATTTACGCGCTGAAGTCGCCGCCGTGGTGTTGCAAGTGTTGAAGGAAAATGGCGATCCGGTGCGTAGCGGCGATTTGTTGGTGCGCCTCGATGACACTGCCATTCGCGACAGCCTCAATTCCGCGCAAGCATCCGAACGCGCCGCTACTCAAGCTTATGAACAAGCGCAGCGACAATATCAACGTCTGAACAAACTGCGCGAGTCAGGCATGGTCTCCATGCAAGCGGTCGAAGATGCCGAAGTGGTGCGCAACAATGCGCAAAGCGAATTGGAGGCCAGTAAAAGTCGTGCGGCGCAGGCGCGCCAGCAATTGCAACGCACTGAGGCGCGTGCGCCCTTCGATGGCATCGTCAGCGATCGCAAAGTCTCCGCCGGCGATACGGCGCAGATCGGCAAAGAGCTGGTGAAGGTGATCGACCCACGCAGCATGCGCTTCGAAGGGTTGGTGTCTGCCGACAGCATCGGTCAAGTGAAAGTTGGGCAGGTCGTGGCGTTTCGCGTGCATGGTTACGCCAATCAGGAATTCATCGGCAAGGTGGCGCGGGTTAATCCGGCCGCCAATGTCACCACGCGTCAGGTTGAAGTGTTGGTGAATTTCAGTGGCGCTGCCAAACAACCGAAACTGGCCGGGCTGTATGCCGAAGGCCGCATCGAAACTGGCAGCACCGCAAGCCTGACCATACCCGCCAGTTCATTGGTGCAGGACGGCGATCAAGCGTATGCATGGCGTATCAACAATAACGTGTTGCAAAAAGTCATGCTGGCAATCGGTGATCGCGATGTACGCAGCGGCGACTATGTCGTGAAACATGGCTTATCGGCGGGCGACCAAGTGCTGCGTCATCCGGGCAACGCGTTGGTGGACGGACAGAAGCTTGAGTTGTCTGCCGCCAAGTCCAGCTCCACCTGATCGCACACATGTTCTTATCCAACTTCAGCATCAAGCAACCCATTACTACCGTCGTGGTAGTGGTGATGCTCATGTGTTTCGGGCTGCTGGCATTGAGCAGTCTGCGCGTCAATCAAATGCCGGATGTCGAGCAGCCGGTCATTGTCGTCAACATTCCGTATCCGGGCGCTTCGCCTGAAACAGTGGAGCGCGAAATCATCGATCGCGTCGAGAAAGGCCTGCAAAGTATTTCGCAGGTTTATCAGATTCGCTCTACTGCCTATGAAGGTCGCGCCAATATTGTTGTCATTTTCAACTACGACAAGAACATGGTGGAGGCATCCGACGAAATCAGGAATGCCATCGCAGCCGTACGCCACAAGTTACCCATCGAAATGCGCGAGCCGATTCTGCGTCATGTCGATCCGTCCGCGCAGCCCATCATGCAACTCGCGCTCTCGTCGAACACGCAGTCGCATGCTGAGATATCGCGCCTCGCCGAAGACTCGCTGGCCGATCGCTTCCGCGCCATCGATGGCGTTGCGACGGTGAATGTCGATGGCTCGTTGAACCGTGAATTGTCGGTGTTGTTGCGCGCTGAAAAATTGCGCGAGTACAACGTCTCAGTCACCGATGTGGTCAACGCCCTGCGCGAGCAGAACACCACTGCACCAGTGGGGTTAGTTAAAGCGCCGCTGGACGAACGCAGCGTTCGTCTTGTCGGTCGCATCGAAGCGCCGGCCGAATTCGAACAAGTGGTGTTGAAACGCAGCGGTAACGAGATTGTGCGTCTCGGCCAAGTGGCGACGATTGCAGACGGCTTTGCCGAGCCCACCAGTTTCAGCCTGCGCAACGCGCAGCCGAACGTGGGTATATCGATCATCCGTTCACGCGATGCCAGTACCGTGGCAGTCGCTGATCAAGCGCGCAAACTGGTGACCGAGATCAACCGCGAATTGCCGGCCGGCACCAAACTCGCCATCACCCGCGATGGCGGCGAAAACGCCGAAGCGAGCCTGCACAATGTGGTTGAGTCGTTGTTGTTCGGTGCATTGCTGACCATTCTGGTGGTGTATGCCTTTCTCAATTCATGGCGGTCAACATTGATCACTGCATTGAGTTTGCCGACGTCAGTCATCGCTGCGTTCATTGCCGTGTGGGCATTCGGCTTTACATTGAACTTCATGACCTTGTTGGGATTGTCGTTGGCGATCGGCGTGTTGATCGACGATGCCATCGTCGTGCGCGAAAACATCGTGCGGCACATGGAGCGCGGCGTTGATCGTCGTACCGCAGCGAGCATCGGCACACAGGAAATCGGCCTGGCAGTAACCGCGACCACCTTCTCGATCATCGCCGTGTTTATTCCAGTGGCGTTCATGGATGGTGGAGCAGGGCAATGGTTCAGACCGTTTGCATTGACCGTTGCTGCATCGGTGTTGGTCAGTTTGTTTATCTCCTTCACGCTCGATCCGATGTTGTCGGCATACTGGGGCGATCCGAACGGTTATGCGCATCGTCGCAAACAAGGCTTGAGCTTATGGCTGGCCAGGTTCAATGAATGGTTCGATCGGCAAGCCGATCGTTATGGTCGCGTCATCGCATGGGCGTTGCATCGACGCCGGCATATGGCGGTGATTGCCTTTGCCAGTTTTGTCGGCGCGTTGGTGTTGCTGGTCAAATTCGTCGGCTCCGGCTTCATGCCGGATAGCGATTCCGGCAACATCGCCATTGAAGTGCGCACGCCGTCATCGGCGAGTCTCGAGTACAACAAGCTCAAAATAGAAAAGGCCGCGGAACTGGCGCGCACCGTTCCCGAAACCGTTGCCACCAACACTACTGTGCAAGCCGGTGGCGGTCGTATCTATGTCGATATCGGTAAGAGCAACCTGCGCAAACGCACCGCTGCGGAAATCGCCACTGAGCTGCGCACATTGATGTCGCGCTTGGTCGGCGCCGAATACACTGTCATTGAAAATCTCAACAATGGCATTCAGAAGCCGGTGCGTATTCAGTTCTCTGGTCCCGATGCACGGCGACTGATGGATATCTCCACCGACTTCATGGCCAAGCTCGCGAAAGTGCCGGGCGCGGTTGATGTCGGTCTATCCGAGCTTGAACCCAAGGATGAGTTGAAGATCGAGTTGGATCGCGGTCTCGCCAACTCGATGGGCATTTCAGTCGGCGATGCCGCGCAGGCACTGCGTGTGGCGTTTGCCGGCGTTGAAGTGGGCGATTGGGTGGATCCCACCGGCGAATCGCGCGACGTCGCAGTACGCTTGCACCCTGAAGATCGCGTCAGCATCGATAACATCGAACACCTGCCCATCGCGGTGACGGGAAGTAGCATGATGGTGCCGCTCGATCAGATTGCCACCGTCACGATGGGCAAGGGCCCCGCGCAGATACAACACTCCGATGGCAAGCGCATGATTGCCGTATCTGCCAATGCGCAAGGCCGTTCGCCCGGAGATATCACCGCTGATGCGTTGAAGATCGCCAAACAAATTAATTTTCCCACCGGTTATGGCTTGCAGTTAGGTGGCGCATCGCGCGATCAACAGGAAGTGTTCAGCAGCATATCGACGGCATTGTTGATGGGTGTCGCACTCATGTACTTCATTCTAGTGATTCAATTCGGTTCTTTCACTGCGCCGTTGTCGGTGATGTTGTCGTTGCCTCTAAGTCTGATCGGTGTGGTGCTCGCCTTGTTGCTCAGTCATTGCACGCTCAACATCATGAGCATGATCGGCATCGTCATGCTCATGGGCCTGGTGGCGAAGAACGCCATTCTGCTGCTCGACTGCGCGCGCAAGGAAGAAGCGCAGGGCACTAACCGTGAAGAAGCCTTGATGCTTGCCGGCCGCGCGCGTTTGCGGCCGATTCTGATGACCACCTTAGCGTTGATCGCCGGTATGTTGCCGGTGGCCATCGGCCTGGGCGAGGGCGGCGAATTCTATCGTCCCATGGCAGCGGCGATCATCGGCGGCACCATCACTTCAACACTGTTGACGTTGCTGGTGGTGCCGACGTTCTATGACAGTATCGAGATCGCACGCGAACACGCCAAAGCCAAATTCAAACGCCGAGCAGCACGCTGGCATGCCATGCCGGCGTTTGTGATGACCGTGGTTGAAGCCTTGCTGACGTTGCTGTTGGTGCGGTTTATTTATCGGCTATTTAAACAAGGTTACGAACAGATCGCCGGTAGCACTCGACTTCGCACTGCTGAGTAAAGACAAGACGCGATGAATGCGGCGCTCTCTTTAGTCGACGATTTTGTAGGTCGGGTTTTAACCCGACATCTGGCATCGCTGTCGGGTAGCGCTGAAGACAGCTAACCCGACCTACAAGAAATCCATATCTGCCCATGTCACCACGGTCGAAGCATCTCCTGCGAGCAGCCAGCATTGCTAGTCCCGTGCTCGCACTGCCTGCCACGCAAACAGCAAGCCACAACTCAATAACAACGCGGCTACAAAAAATGGCGCGCCGAGCAGAGTGGTTGTTGAATTCAGCTTGGCGCGCCAATCAATCGCGCCTGCAAACACATAGGTATACAGCGGCGGCGCCACAATCGACGCAATGCCCATCAAACTGCCCAACGCGCCTTGCAACTGGCCTTGTTGCGAGGGACTGACTTGTTGAGTCATCAACGTCTGTGCGGCGGGCCCATAAAACCCCCATAACGCGCCGATGGGAATAGCGATCCATACCAAGATATCGGTAGGACCTACACCATAGAGTACGAAGGCAGCAAATGCCCATATTACGATGCACAGGCTATAGAACTACATCGCGTAGGTCCCGACGCACAGCAGAACACTGCATTAACGGGCACGAATACCGGTACTGAAAGCGCACAGTTGCGCCGATGAATGTCGGTGACATGCGACGTCAATTCCCGCTGACGCACGCACATGCCTGCAACCTTCATCAAGGGTATCGCGTGTATCGGATGTTGCACGGATGCATGGGTGTCGATTGCCGTCGCAACAATAATTGATGCTGATTGCCATACGGCCGCTAGATCGCCGGTCCCGGTGCACGCCATACCGGCCTTCGTTTGATTACAGGATCAATAAATAAGAGGTGTGTATGTGGATCTCACTTGTCCGCCGACTAGTCCTCTGCATGATATGGATGATATGCGCCCCGGCGATAGCGCATGCCGCAACGTTGCAGTTAGTTAGTAGCGCGCCAGCGAATAACGATATCGATGTTTCCAGAGCCGATGCAATTACTTTGCAATTCTCCACCGCACTGAGCCCGTATTCGGTACGCGCCGATACCGTTACTTTGAATAGTGCCGCCGGCAGTCAAAAAGTGAGCTTGAATTTATCGGGCACCAATATAACGGTGCGGCCGCTCACACCGTTGTTGCCATGGACCACCTACACCTTGGCCGCCCAATCGTTGGTGGGAAACGCGGGCGAGCAATTGGCACAACCGGTTGTAGTGACATTCAAAACACGCGATGCCGTTTGGCAGGTGCCGCTGACCACCGACCGAGTGGCAGTGGCGCAAGGTCAAGTATTTAATCAAGCCACTGCGGTAAACAACAAGGGCGTTCGCTTCGTTGTATGGCCGCAGTCCAATGGTATCGGTCACGATATCTGGGCATTTCGTCATCTTCCCGGTGAAACATCGTCGAGCGCGCCGGCTCTGGTAGCCAGCCTCGGTAAAAACAACGCTGAGCAACTACAAGTGTTTGTCGATGACAATGGCAACGCGTTCGTCACGTGGGTAATGGTGAACCCTAATAACTTTAATGTGCCACAGCGCAGCTGGGCCAATCGCTTTGTCGCCGGTAGTGGTGGAGGATGGGGTGTACCACAGGCCATCGACGGCTATGCCGCGCGCAGCAGCAGCAACTTGCATCTGATGTTCGATCACGCCGGCAATGCGCTGGTAATCTGGCAGGAATGGGATTGCTGCGATTCTGATTCGCGGCAGAGTATCGTCGTCAATCACTACACACAACGTACCGGTTGGAGTGCGCCGATACATCTTGATGATTCAGCCGGCTTCTTCGACGGCAGAACTAAACTCGCGATTGATGACCATGGCAATGCCTATGCGGCATGGTCAGTGACTGAACATTATTGGTCCGAAATAAGTTATATCAAAGTTAGCCACTCTTCTAATTTCACCTGGAGCGCACCACAGCTACTTGCATCGGCGAGCATGGCGAACGCGGAAGGAGATCCCGCATTGGCCGTCAATCCACGCGGTGAAGCATTCCTGATGTGGGCTGACGATACCGGTCTGAAGTATGCACACGCCGATGAGCTGGGCCGTTGGGGCGTGCCGATCAGCATCGAACCCAACGTCTACCACTCGCCATCGAGCATGGTGTTCCTCGATAGCGGCATCGCATTCGCAGCTTTTAGAGATGGCGTAAAAATGTTCAGGCCCGACAAGGGTTGGTGGGATTGGACCCATCCGTTGTTGTATCAACAGACTGCAACCACCGAGCCGCGCATTGTTGCCGACAAGAGTGGCAATGCGCTCGTTGCATGGGCTCAATACGGTAACAGTGTCGACGACGGGCGAACGTATGCCAAGCGCTATCGCGCCGGCAGTGGTTGGCTTAATCCCGTGGTCCTCGACACTGGCAGCTATGTAGAGCTTGAGGATCTATTTCTTGACTCCAACGGTAGCGCTAGTGCAGCGTGGTCGGAAAACAATGAGATTGGCACATCGGATATGAGAGTGGCGAACTTCAAATAGGGCTGCCGCAACTCGGCAGGGCTTTGTTGCTGCATGCAGCATGTGGGCATTGCGGCTAGCGCCGTCGGGCTTTGTATGATGTCGTCTCTGTCGATAAAAAGAACCAAGATCGGCATTGCCGACTTCATACGAACTTGCCGTAAGTCAAGTCGTAGCAAATTAATTCAGGCACCTGTCAGGGCGCCGCCAATAACACCGGTTGACGACCGAAACGGTAGCGATCGCTGCGACGTTAACTATTCGGTACAGCAACCGTGCTTGCAGGGAAAATGCCGGGCACGTCGATGCGTGCTTTATTAAATCATTACGGCCAACTGCTGGCGCTATGGTCATCGCAGGTAGGTAGCACCTCACAACCACTGCCAATATTGACGGACACGAATGCCGGTACATAAAGCGCACATTCCCATGTGCGCAATGAGCGACGTCTACCAACCGCTGACGCCGTGCGTGCGAGCGTGACTTCAAAAGTAATTGAATACAGGAATTGGGGAGGTAGGTATGTGGATCGTTCTTGCCCGCAGATTAACTGTGGCCGCGATAGTGTGGATGATGAGTTCCGCGATAGCGAACGCCGCCACCTTAGAATTGGTCAGCAGCGCACCTGCAAACGACGCTGTCGACGTTTCCAGAGTGGACCCACTTAACTTGCAATTCTCCACCGCACTCAGCCCGTACTCGGTGCGCGCCGATACGATTACGTTGCAGAGTGCCACAGGAGTTCAGAAGGTCGGCTTAAGTGTTACCGGCGGCAGCGTAACGGTGCGACCGTTAACGCCGCTGCTGCCATGGACCACATACACACTGAATGCACAGTCGTTAGTAGGCAGTGCAGGCGAACAACTCGCACAACCGGTGGCAATCGTTTTCAAGACACGCGACGCTGCATGGCAACCGCCGCAACTGATCGATCGACTGACGACTGAACAATGGAATCCGGTCACCGCGGTCAACAGTAAGGGCATCCGCTTCGTAGCATGGCAGCAATCTAATGGCGCCGGCGATGACATCTGGGCTGTTCGACATGTGCCGGGTGCCACCGCCGCTGACACACCGGTGATGATTGCAAGCCTTGGCACCGAGTATGCGTCTGAGGTGCGAGTATTCGTCGACGAGAATGGCAATGCATTCGTCACCTGGCAACTTGATAAATCCGAAGTGTGGCTGCCGCGTCGGCTATGGGCCAGTCGATTTACCGCTGGTAGCGGTGCGGGTTCCGGATGGGGTGTGCCGCAGGCCATCGATGGCTATGCGAAACGCAGCGGCACGAATCTGCACTTGGTGTTCGATCATGCAGGCAACGCCGTGGCGCTTTGGCAGGAATGGGATTGCTGCGGCCCCCATTCGTTGCAAAGCATCGTAGCCAACCGCTACACCCAACGCACCGGATGGAGTAAGCCAGTTCACCTGGATAACGCACCAGGATTTCTCGCCGGCGACACCGATCTGCAGATCGATGATGACGGCAACGCGTATGCAGCGTGGGCAATGGTTGAGAACCTCTATAACCCAATCGCAGACTTGCGAGTAAGCCACTTCGACACAACCAGCGGTTGGAGCGCGGCGCATCTGGTGACGTCCGAGTATGTATTCGACTCGTCCATTGATCCGACGCTTGCTGTCAATCCGCGCGGCGAAGCAATTCTAATGTGGGCTTACGACAATGGCCTTAAGTATGCACATGCCGATGAACTCGCTCGATGGGGCACGCCCATCGGCATTGACGCTACACACGTGGCGCCATCGAGCATGGTGTACCTCGACAGCGGCATTGCCTTTGCCGCGTTTGTCGATGGAGTAAAAATGTTCAGGCCGGATCTGGGCTATTGGGATTGGAAGCATCCCTTGATGAATCAACAAAACACATCCACCGCACCACGCATCGTTGCCGATAAGAGCGGCAATGCACTCGTCGCCTGGACGCAAACCAGCGGCGGCATCGACAGAGTGTTCGCCAAACGCTATCGCGCCGGGCGAGGGTGGTTGAATCCAACGCCGATCGATGTGGGAAATACATTAGGCGCTGGGCTCGAAGAACTATTTCTCGATCCCACCGGCAGCGCTGCAGCAGCTTGGTGGCAACGCAATGATCAAGGCACGCTGGATATAAAGGCCGCGGCATTCAAATAGTACGCAGGCTCGATTATTAAACCGGCCAACAATAGTGTTTGGTTCCGTTCGTGGTGAGCCTGTCGAACCACTTTGTTTTCACCGGGCTGGCCCTTCGACACGCTGCGCTGCTCAGGCGAACGGACTCAATATTGCCGGGTTAATAGAACTTATCTCAAAATTGAATGGCACTAAGTTAAGCGCATAAAACTGCAATTCCGTCATTCCCGCCTACGCGGGGATGACGAGGACTCTTTTCCGCCAGCCTTCTTCTATTAACTCGGTAGCATTTATTGCCTGACCGGTCAGCAAGAATTAAGACACTTCGACAGGCTCAGTGACCGGGAAATTGTGATTCCGGTCGCTGAGCCTGTCGAAGCGTCTGACTCTCGCTG
>Ga0157379_10000719_pt1 | contig 26848 bp, 44 predicted proteins | sample S25metaG_FD_121802 | JGI IMG/M metagenome (GOLD analysis project Ga0157379, IMG submission 121802) | Switchgrass rhizosphere microbial communities from Kellogg Biological Station, Michigan, USA - S2-5 metaG | ecosystem: Host-associated > Plants > Roots > Rhizosphere > Soil | place: USA... | reverse complement strand
TAAAGAAATAATTATTTCATCATCAAAGAAAACAACACCTGAAGTTGGGGCAGAAGCTAACAGTGAATTGAACAAGCGGCTGATTGTGGAAAGCTTCACGGCTGAAATCATAAACAATGAAAACACCCTTTCAACTTATGGTGTGAATTGGTTTTTGGGCGATATAGTGACAATACAATCAAAACAGCTTGGAATCACCGTTTCAGCCCAAGTGACAGCAATACAAGAAACTTATGATTCCGGACAATATACGCTTGAAGCAACCTTTAATGAAGGGCAACCAAGCTTGATTCAATTAATCAAAAATGAAATAAGAAGGAAGTGAAAGCATGATATTTAATAGTGATGTTTTCAACAATTTTGCTTTAGAAGCGGCAACCATTATTCCTATAATCACGGCAATCACACAAGCTTGCAAATTTTGGGTGAATGAGAAGTTCGCACCGTTTTTGGCAATGGGTGTTGGCATTGGAATTACATTTTTAATGGCAAATGATGCTTCAAGCAATTTAAGCGGCACAATATTGTTAGGGCTGCTTTTTGGATTGGCTTCAAGTGGTTTGTATTCCGGATTGACCACAACGGCGGCTGCAATTAAAGAAGTTAAAACAAAAAGGGCTAAAGAAGAATCACAAAAGAAGGACAACCATAATAAGATATAAAGAAAAATAAATTTTGAAGGGTGGAATGGGACTTTGGTAAAAATTTTCATAGATGCAGGACACGGCGGCACGGATTCAGGAGCAGTAGGCAATGGGCTTCAAGAAAAGAATCTTACATTGGATATTTGCAAAAGAATTGCAGCCGGCTTGAAAGCTTATGAAAATGTTACAGTGATAATGAGTAGGACAGATGATAGTTATCCAAGCCTTGCAGACCGGACCAAGGCGGCAAACAATGCAAATGCAGATGTGCTGCTTTCAGTTCATATAAATAGCGGTGCAGCTTCAGCAAGGGGCTTTGAATCACACATTTACACCAATGTTGATGCAGGAACAAAAGCTTATCAAAATGTGATGCACCAAGAAATTTATAATGAAGCTTATAAAGCAGCAGGAGAACCGGACCGAGGAAAGAAACAATCAAATTTCCATATGGTCAGGGAATCCAAAATGAAAGCAATCTTGACTGAAAATTTATTTATAAGCAATGCAGCCGATGCAAAAAATTTGGCTGATGCTGATTTTCGCCAAAAGATTGCACAAGGGCATATAAATGGACTTGAAAAATTTCTTGGTTTGAAGAAATCAGCGCAACCGCCGCCGGCAGCAGAAAAACCGGCAGCAGATGGCAAGCTTTGGAAAGTTCAAGTTGGCGCTTTTGAAGATGAAAAAAGTGCAAGAGATTTAGCAGCCGATTTAACTAAACAAGGGTATAGACCTTTTGTTTATAAAGAATAATATAAATGTTGTTGATTGCCATTGATATCACCTTCTTTTTATAGTTGGGGTGAAGCCGCCGAACAGGAACCGGCGGCTTTTTCGTGTTTAGATTTTAAAAATCCTGTTCATAATGGTAAATACCTTTTAGAACAGGAGTTGAAAAAAGATGTGGATTAAAAAAGACAAAACAAGTTGTGAAAATTGTGGTATTCATATGGCTTCATTTTATGAATATGAAGAAAATTATCTTTGTCCGGAATGCACGGCTGAAATGAACGAGCATAAAGAATTTGAAGAATGTTAATGAAAATTTTGTCATGATTCAAAAAGGCAACACTTGTTCATTCTATAATTACAAGCTGAAGCAGCTTTTAAAGGGCTTATACCCAAGCACATGTGCTTTAAGCCTTGCAGATAATGCTTGAAAAGCATTTTGTTTTAGTTTGTGTGATTTCTCGACCAACGGAACCGAACCGCAACGGGAACCGACAGCGCCGGAATTTAAATTTAGCTTCTTGTCTGCACAGAATGGCTACGATGATTGTTTGTTTTGACCCATGTGAATCCTCCTATTTGTTTGGGCTGAATGAAACGGTTATTTAATTGAAACAAGGGATTTTCCTCCAATGAAAGGAACCTTTTAAAAAGGTTCCTTCTTTTTTTGTTCTATAAAGTTTTTTATATTTTCCTCTATTTTATCCTGCCAACAATAGGTGCAAAGATTGTTAAAATGATAAGCGCCGCCCCTATCACAAATGATGCAGCGCCGTGTTTTATATGACATATTTTCACCCCTTTTTAGTTTGTCCATTTTGGACATTTCCTGCTATTACCATGTACTTTTGTAAACGATGATGTTATTATAAGAGAGTACCAAATAACAACTAACATTGGAGGAATTAAAAAAATGAGAATCACAGAAAAAGCAGCAAATTTGGCAGAATCAAAAGGTTGGGAATTATTATTTGCAAAAAGGCTTCAACATCCTGATGATTATTATCTTTTATATACTTTGGTCCAAATTGAAGAATCTGATGGCAGCACAAGCTATGCAACACACCTTTTCAATGAAGAACTTGGTGAAAATGGTTCTTTCAATTATGGGCATTATGATTTTGTTACTTTGGAAGCAGCTAAAAAAGATTTATATGAACGTGCAGGCTTATGTCCAAGATGTGGGCAAGTTCATTTAAAAGGAAACGGCAGGGATGCTTTAAGCCGTAAAGGAAATTATTATGTTTGTCGAAATTGCGGAATCATGGAAGCAATAGAAGAAGCGAAGGATGCAGGGCTGATTTAATTAAATGGGAATCAGACAAAGGCAGCAGCATTGCAAACGATGTGCCGGCAAAGGGAAAATAAATGACAGCTTGGGCTTGTTAAAAGTCTGCCCAAGCTGCAAAGGAGAAAAGAAAAATGGAACTTACAAAAATAATGGGCAGAACAACAAAGATTTTAACGGTGGACACTTGGAAGGGTAGAATGGTTGAAATCAGGCAGCATGATGTTTTAACTAAGGAAACAAGTATTTTGTTGGACAAAGAAACTATTTTAAGATTGGCTGAATTATTTAAGGAGGAAGAAAACTGATGGAACGAATCACAATGAAGCAGATTGAAGAAGAATTTGAGAAATGGAACAAAAATGATGTGCAGCGGATAAGGGGCTATTTTAAAGGAGCCGGCAAAACTTATGTTTACAGAAATCAAGGGGCATTTCCGAACGATTCAATGATTATGTTTTGTATTCCTGATGATAAAATTGTTTTCTATAAGATTGCAACAGGGGACCATTTCACGCTGCCAAGAAAAGCTTTGAATTTTGCTTTGAACTTCATGGAAGGGGTGAATTAGCTTTGAAAAAGAAAAAAGAGTGTATTGTATGCGGAAATACAAAAGCAAGCGAATTAGAGGAAACAACGCTGTTTTCTGATGCTGATGGAAATGATGTTGAAGAAAATGCTTGGTGCTGCAAGGAAGGAAAAGGCTGTTCTTAATTGAACAGCTTTTTTTTTATGTCCAACTATTACCATGTACAAAAGTAAACCTTCTATGTTATTATTAAAGAGTAGTAAGGCACGGCAAACAAAACAACAACTTGGAGGAATTACAACATGACAAACTTAGAAATTATCACTGAATATATCGAGCAAAACGGAATTGATTTTGATTATGACGGCAACAACCTAAACACTTTTCAAGCTTGGAAGAAACAAGGCTATTCAGTTAAAAAAGGTGAAACGGCTTTTATCAAAGTGGACCTTTGGACAATGAAGATGGTTGAAGAAAAAGACGAAAACGGCAAGCCGGTTCTTGATGAAAAAACTAAAAAGCCAAAAATGAAAAAGAAGTTCTTCTTGAAATCAGCGGCGCTTTTCACTGATGCACAAGTTGAAAAAATCAAAAAAGGAAAGGCAGCTTAATTGCTGCCTTCATAGGAGGAAATGAAAATGAAATCAGGCAAAAAATGCTTCACTAAGATAAGAAAATGGGCTGCTGAAGTTGGGGCGGTTATCACTGAAAGTGATTATTTTGATTCAATTACAATCGAATACAAAGGCAGAAAATTTAAAGCTGAAATGCAACACGAAAGCACTTCAAGAAAAGTGATTGCTAGGGGCAGGGGCTTAAAATGGTCAGGACAACCGGCAGGCTTTTATTTTGGAGAAATCACCGGCAGCAGATACGGCTACACTTTTGAAAGTACACAAGCAAAGGCAATTGAAAGAATGGAATCCTAATTATTACCATGTACAAAAGTACACGATGATGTTAATATAAGAGAGTACCAAACAACACAACAACTTGGAGGAATTAAACATGAAAAACACTTATGAAATCATTGCTTTTTCTGAAACTTGTGGAGATAAATTTTTTACAATTGCAATCACGAATCAAGAAGGTGAAACACACACTGATATTTTCAGCGCTGTTACTTTAATGAAATTTGTTAGCAATCGTAAATGTCCGGAATTTAGAGTTGATGAAGAAAATGAAGAATTGGTTCATGAACTTGGTGAACTTGGATTTATTGAAGTAGCACTTGACCAAGATGGAAGCACCGGCGCTGCTGTTTATGATATTTACTTTCACAAGTTCTATGTTGCTGCTGATGGTGTTCTTGAATATGATGGTGCCGGCGAATTTATGAAATCTTATAAGCGTGAACAAGCAGCTTTGAATTTTGCCAACAAACAAAAATATCCGGTTTTTTATTAAACCGGATTCCCAACAGGAGGAAATGAAAAATGTATAACAATCTTATAGAAATTGCAGCAGATTTAATGAAAGCCGGAATTGATTTCAAATTTGTAAATGAACATGATGCTTTTGGAGAAGGGCGGCTTGAATTTGGAAACATGAATATTTACCATGACCCAACAGCGCCGGATAAAAGACTTTTCTTATATGTTAGCGGCGCTTATCCTTGGAGCGAATCAACAGAAATGTTTGTTCAAAAAGTGAAATCCGGTGTTTATCCATTTTTTAAGGAGGTGAATTGATTGACTGAAAAAGAACTTTTGCAATACTACGATTTAAAGGAAAAAGCTTTGATTGAAAGCTTGGGTGCAGATATTGAAGCAATCAAGCAGCATATGAAGGAAATTGAAAGGTTCGCCAATCCGGCAGCCCAAGAAGCACGAAAAGCGCATATTCAAGAATGGCGAAAGCAAATAAGAGAAGCAGCAGCAAGAAGGGTTTTATTACACAACTTATTGGACCAATTACAAAAATAAATCTTACACAAAAGGGAGAAATAAAAACATGAAAACATTATTAAAATTTATCTTAGTTTTAGCGATTCTTGCACTTATTGTGAAATTATTGCCTTTGGGTTTAGCGGTTGGTTTGGCGGTTTTGCTTCACAAAAAGAAAATGCTTGGTAAAAATACAAGAATAGCAATCAGCACTATTGCAATCATATTTGGCTTGATGATAACTTTGGCAATTAATTCTACACCGAATGAAGAAAAAGCGGCACCAACAAAGACAGAACAAGCAGCAGCGCCAACAAAAGAAGCAGCACCGGCAGCAGCACCGGTTGAAGAAAAGAAAGAAGAACCGGCACCGGCACCAAAAGCACCTGAAAACATTATTAAAACACTTGATGAAGCTGAAGTGATTCAAAATATCCAAGCTAATGCAAAAGCAGATTGGGCAACAGATTTTGAAGAACAAAAATATGTGATTGGTGAACAAACAAAAGCCTATAATGATTTAAAAGCTTTGGTGATTGATTCAGATATTAAAGAACAGATTCTTGACCAAGCACATTCAGATTGGGGCTATGATTTTGAAGAAACACTTTATGTTTATAATGAACAGCTAAAAGCATATAACGAATTAAATAAATAACAACAAGGGCTTCTTTTGAAGCCTTTCTTTTGGTGTTTAATACCATGTACTTTTGTCAATAATGGTGATATTATAAATCTTGTGGAAATACAATTTAAGGAGCGGAAAAAAACATGAAAAGAGAAACAGCAGCGGAATTTGTCAGCAACAATGTTTTAGGTTCACAGGAGGTGCAAGAAGCGCTATTAATCACACGTTCAAGATTGAAAGCTTTGGTGGATGAACAAAAACTTGTTCCAATTAAAAAGCTTCAGCGTGAAAATCTGTTTTGGGCTGATGATGTGGAACAGCTTAAAAAGCAATATTTGAAGGACAAAAAAAGCAATCTTTATAAGCAGCAAAATTTGAAAGCTGCACAATAAGGAGGTGAAAGGCTTGGATGCTGAAAGGCTTGAAGCGCTTATTGAAAAAAATCAAAAAGAGATTGCAGAACTTGCAGACCGATTGGAGCAATTAAGGCTGCAAAATATCAAGCTTTATGAAGAACTAAAAAAAATTAACTTTGGAGGAAAAGCGCATGGATAGAAGAACACAAATTGAAATGATTAAGGTGTTATTGAAAGAAGTGATTGATTTTGATAGTGAAAAGGAATTAAGGATTGTCACAGGAATTGAAGCCGAACTTGAAAAACTTGCAGAAGGGGAGAATTAAACAATGGAAGAACACGTTCAAGCATTTTGGGCAGAATTTGCGAAAAAGTACAGAGAAGCAACATTAAAAGATGTAAGAAATGAAGAAGAACTTTTAAGGCTTGCAAAAGAAGTTGTTGAAAAAGCTGAAGCAAATGCTGCCGAAAATCCAAAAACGGAAGAAGTGCTGATTGTAGTTGTGGAGCCAAAAAAGCTGCCTTATAAAAAAGTGATTTCAAATGATTTGGACAGCATGAAAGCAATTGTTGGCGGTTGGATTGAGCATGTTAGCATTGCAGAGCGCCCCAACGGTTCAAGAATAGGCATTATTTTGAATGAAGAAGGCAAGCTGATAGGATTGCCGCCGAACAGGATTTTGAACTTTAGAAACGGTTCTGATGTTTATGTTGGCACGTTCTTTATCACGGCACACAATCTTGAAGGTGACACAATCAGTTTGACAGAACAAGAAGCCGCCGATTATATCAGCCGCTTTAGTCATACAACAGTAAATTTATAAAGCATGAAAAAAGCCCCTGTTGCCTTCAGGGGCTTTTTCTTTACATTTAATTTTTAGGAGGAATTAAATGCACAACATACGCTTGTTTATAATCTGCCCAAAAGCCAATAATATAAATGCCGATTGCAATAAAAAAAAGCCGCCCCAACAGGAGCGGTTTTTTTTTCGCATCTTTTAGAAAGGAGTTAGACCATTTGAGAGAACAGAAGGTTCAACTTGATAGGGAGAAAATAGGAAGAACCATTAATAATATTATGCACCGTTTAAAAAGCCCCTAAACAGCCCAAAATGGAAAAATAGAAGCAAGCGGTGTTTGCATATGCTTCTTATAGAAAGGGGTTGAAATCATGACAGCAGAACAACATGAAGTGCCTTGCACGGTTACTGAAATGAATGAACCGAATCTTGATTTGATGGCGGCAGCATTTAAAAAATTGTATTATGATTCAATCCGGCAGGAAGTGCAGCAGGATTTGCAGAAAAAGTGAATCAAGGGGAAACCCTTGATTTTCTTGGTTTTTTCATACTATAAATAAAAAACGCTATACCTATGGCGTTTTTTATATAATGTATGTATAATATTGATATATCAATGTTTTAGAAAGAAGGTATATCAATGGAAAAAGTTTACGCTATGTTATTACGATTATCAAGGGACAAAAAAGAAGCAGATTCATTGCGGAATCATAGAGAGATTTTAGAAGCTTATGCAGCAGCGCACAATCTGAAATATGAGCCAATAGAATATATTGTTTCAGGTATGAAAGCAGATGTGCTTGATAGACCGGATATACAACAAGTTATTTCACAAATTGACAGATACAAAGGCATCTTGGTTTATGATATTTCACGGATTGCCCGTGATGTTGGTGTTGGTGATTACTTCAAGAAAATGTGTAAGCTGCATGAACTTGAAATTGTTACACCTTATTATAGATTTGACTTTTCAGACCCAATGCAAGAAAGCATGTATGAAAATCAAATACAGATGGCAGCAACAGAAGGCAGGATGATTGCCAAGCGGCACAAAGATAATAAGATAGCAAGAGCAAGAAGGGGCGAATGGATTGCAAGTGATGCCGCTTTTGGATATAGAAGAAACAAAGAAAAAAGAGTGCTTGAAATTGAAGAAGAAGAAGCGGAAATTGTAAGAAGAATTTTCAAGCTGCATAATGAAGGTTTGGGCAGCTACAAAATAAGAGATATTTTGAATGCTGAAGGCATACCGGCACCAAGAACAGCTTTTTGGAATCTGCCAAGCATAAAGCGAATTATTAAAAATGAAGTTTACAAAGGCACCGTGCTTTTTAACAATAGAAAAGAAATTATGGAAAACGGAAAAAAGAAATTTAAGATTGTTGAAACAATCAGGGCTGAAAATGCACATGACAAAATTATTGATTTAAAAACTTGGTTTGAAGCTAATACAGAACGTGTTGCAAGGGCTGAAAAGTTTTCACAAATAAGAGAAAAGCCGGCAACCAAAAGCGGAATTAGTTCATTGAAAGATTTGGTTTATTGTGGTTGTTGTCAAAGAAAGCACACAATCTTGAAGGACCACAAATGTAATACCGGTTATGTTGTGAAAGTTTGTCATTATCTTAAAGATGGCAGCAAAGAAAAGTGTGGGAATGCAGGAATCCGACTTGAAACACTTGAAAAAGAAGTGTTTAAAAAAATTAAGAGCAAAAAAGCCCAACTTGAAAAAAAGCTGCTTTCATTATCAATAAATGATTTTTCTGAAGTGAAGCAAGAAAAGATGCAGCGCTTGGAAGGGATAAAAGAGCAGCTTAAAGATTTAGATGAAAAAGACACGAATTTATTATTGGCGATTGTAAACGGCGGATTTACAGCCGAAAAAATAGATATGATGAAATCAATGCTTGCAACACAAAGAATGCAGCTAGAAGGGGAAAGGAATGTAATAAAAGGCGAATTGAAAAAGCTTGAAACAATCAATGAAGCTGATGTTGTGAAGAAAATAATTGAAACTATGGACCGATTGGAAGAAATGACACCGGAACAACAAAATGCAGCTTTGAAAACTTTTATTAAAAAGATTCATTATACAAGAACGATTCCTGAAGATATTAAAAAGCTTTCAACAAGAAATCCTTTAAGAAAATTGGCACCTTTCACAATAGAGATTGAATATATTAGATAATGGAAATCAGTTTTCTGTTATCACTTTAAAGGACCGGCGGAAACCGGTTCTTTTTTTTTGATTTAAAAACTATTTATTATTGACAGAAGATAATCTTTTTAATCAGTAAAATTTTAATTTTTATTCAGGTATATTTCATTATGATTTTGTATATCATGATTCTTGGAAGGACATAAACAGAAAATTTTCAATTGAGTGATTGAAGCCTTTCATGTAAAATGGAAAAGAAAGGAGGTAAAAAGCAATGATTCAAATTACACTTAGAGCAGCAAGGGTGAATCTAGGATTGACACTAAAAGATGCAGCAAAAGAATTTGGCATTCATCATGAAACACTTGCAAAGTATGAACTTGATTCAACAAACGTGCCAAGGACTTTTTTCACTCAAATTGAATATGTTTATGGGATTCCTGTTGATTACATTTTCTTTGGCAAGCAAAGCAAGATGAAAAAACCTTTAGTTTTAAAACATGCTTAATTGTAAACCTTTTGAAAGGGGTGTTGCAAATAAGGCAATGAGTGCAAAGGAGGATTGAACATGGCGGATTATTTTCTGCTTGATTTAGAAAGAACGATTCAAAGTGGTGTGCCGGCTTATTGGAAAGGTAACAAACACGGTTATACTTATAACATTCAATTTGCAGGAATCTTTTCTGAAGAAATTGCAAATGAGATTGTAAGGCATGATTTAGACAAAGCAACAGTGAAGGTTCCGGTAAGATTGGCAACGGAAGTTTTGGGGAAGGACTTAAAAGCCAATGAAAACTGTTGAACGTGAAATTGAAGTTGTCGAAAACATAATTAGAATTTTGAATGAGTGTTTGTCAATTTCCTTGAAGAATAAGCGTAAAGAAGAAGCCAAAAGCACAATCAAAGATATTCACATGTGTAAGAAAGAATTGCAGCGGTTGAAGGAGCAAAGGGAAGCACTTATAAAGGAGCCGGCAGGGGATGCAGCAATTTGATGTGGAAAAATTCTTTTTAGCAGATATCAAGGAGAAAAAGCAGGAAACCAAGCAATTAAAAGCAGCACTTAAGCACAAGCGGCTTGGAAAAGGAAGCATGAAGTTTGCAACCGACCTTATGAGCCGTAAAGAGAGACAACAACACATGAAAGCAGGAAAAGTTGTGACAACGAACCTATATGACACTATACTAACATTCATGGAATTTAATAATCTTGAAACCTATGAAAAAAAGAACATGATGCAATACTGGCGGAGCAAGTACACAATAAAAGAAATCATGGGAGCAATGGGGATTGCGAATAAAAAATTCTATGAAATCATTGATGAACTTGAACTTCCAAAAGACCGTGCAGCAATGGCGAAGGGCAAAAGGGAAGGCAAAACAAGGAAAGCGCCAATTAGAAAGACGCAAGCGGCAGAATTAGCGATTCAATCACAATTAGAGATAGAAACACCGCCGGTGCAGAAAATCATCATTAATGGGCTAAATTTGGAGTTTAACGGCACATATGAACCGGAACACATTATAAAACAGCTTTTAAAGTTTGGGGCGCTGCTTGAAGGGGAAACAGACAGCTATTTCATAGAACTTAAGCTGATGCAAAAATCATAAAGGGGAATTGTTGTGACGGTGCTTTATATTGGAAGATACGGCAAAAATGCAGAAGGTATTCACACTTACACCTTGGACACAACAACAAAAGATGAAATTTATGAATTGATTGATGCAGCTAGAAAAATGGGTTGGAGGTTTTGGGAAACACCTAACATTTTGAAAGGATATAAAACTTATCATGTTGTGTTGAAGCTTTATCATCCAAAAGAAATGGGCTACCCTGAAGAATCGAGTGAACAAAACAAATGACTAATCACTATATAAGCCCACAAGATGAAGATGTAATTGAAGGACTAATAAACACATTAGAGAGAGATACAGGGCAAAAGATTTTCACTATGAGAATCACGGGAGAGAATAAAAAAGAAAATGCACTTGAATTTGTTGCAGCCTTTGAAACCAAAAATATGATGATTGGAATTATCAAATGTCATTATATTAAAGGGCGGCTTGCAATGAAAGTGAAAGGAAATTTTCTTTAGAGAAACCGGAAGGCGGCAGAAATTGCAGCCTTCTTTTTTTTCGTCCAAATTTGGGGATTTTATAAAAAAACAGCAAGGAGCAACAACCATGAATTATAAAATCGTTTCTTCAGGCAGCAAAGGAAATTGTGTTCTTGTGAACGATGTGCTGATTGATTGCGGTGTTAGCTTCAAGAAAATCAAAGATGAACTTCAAGAAGCAATTTATGATGTGAAATATTTATTGCTTACTCATATTCATAGTGACCATATAAAGCCGGAAACGCTGCTTTCAATCATTGAAAATTTTCCGCACATTCAAGTCATAGGCAATTATGAAATTTATGAACGGTTCCCTGTTTGCAAAATTGCAAATGCCGGATTTCCGATTGAAACAGATGATTACATTTTTCACCCTTTTGAAGCGCTGCATGATGTTGTTTGTTATGGCTACACATGGACCGATGCAGAAGGCAATGAAATCATTTATTGCACCGACACCGGCAGCATGGAGAATGCACCAAATGGACCTTATGACTATTTTTTTCTTGAAAGCAATCATGATGAAAAGAAACTTGAAGAAGCACGGAAACACGGCAACAAGGGCGGCTATGACCCTTTTTTGAGCGGCAAGCGGCACCTTTCAACCCAAGAATGCAAAGCATTTTTCTATATGAACAGAAGAAGCAGGGAAAGTGAATTGATTGAACTACACAAAAGCAGCAGATTTTATTGAAGGGGTGAAAAAAATTGTTTTCCTATGAAGAAGCACAAGAGCGGATTCCTTCACAACTTGAAAGGATTCTTCAAGCTTTAAGAAATGCCGGACCGGATGGAGTAACCAACATAGAACTAAACAAGATTTGTTTAAAATACGATGCAAGAATATCTGATTTGAGAAGAAAAGGCTATGTTATCAGGACCGAATCATTGGGAAAGGGTGTTTATAAATATTATCTGATTAAAACACCTTCACAAGATTACATTTTCCCAAAAGCCCAAGAACAAACAATTCTTGCAGTTCTTGACACTTGGGGAATTGATACAGCGCTTTGGTTTGAAGATTATCTTAAAGAACAGCATTTTAAAGTATCAAGAAATCATGGTTGGTATGAAAAGAATGTGATGTGAAATTTGACCCTTGAAAGGAGGTGAGAACATGGAAGAACTAATGATTAATGAACAGCAAATTGTTGTTTTGAAAGGCAGCGTTATTTTCAATGATTTTGAGAGAATCAGGCAGCAAGCAATTCAACTTGCAAAACAGATTTCAACAATTGATGTTAATGAAGAAAACATAAAACAATCAAAAAAGCTGCTTGCAGCCGTGAATAATCGAATCAAGCTTTTAGAAGATAAGCGGATTGAAATCAAAAAAGAAATGCTGCAACCTTATCATGAATTTGAAGCCCAAGTGAAAGAAATTGTTGGGATTGTCAAAGAAGCAGATGATGTTGTTAGGCAGCAAGTCAGGCAGCTTGAAGAAGCTGAAAGGGAAGAAAAAGAAACGGTTTTAGCTTCCAAATTTTATGACCGTTTGAAACATTATTCTTTTAGGGATTTGTTTGATTTCAAGGATTTCTTGAAACCAAGACACCTGAATAAAACAGCTTCAATTGATGCTGTTGAAATTGAAATGGTTGAATTTTTGGAGCGAATCACAAAGGATATAAAAGTTATTGAAGCAATGGACAACAGCACGGCGATTTTAAGGGCTTATTTAGAAGCAAAAGACCTTGGGGCGGCAATTGCCCAAGTTCAAAGAGAAGAAGCAAAGAAGAAGCAAATTGAAGCTTCAGCGGCACTTAAAAAGCCAACAGAAAAAATTGCTTATCTTGTTAGCGTGAAATGTATGAACCAAAAAGAATTGAAGCTGCTTGAAATCCTTTTGCAGCAAAACGGCTTTGAATTTACAACAGACAAAGTGGAGGTTTAACACATGGAACTTAAAGAACAGCTTGAAATTGTTGATGTGCAATTTGAGGATAATAATCAAAGAGCAAATTTTATTTGCCTTGATGAACTTGTTGGCACCGTTCACGATATTGGTTGGAACCGCCAAGTGTTCAACAAGGAAACAAAGAAGTTTGTACCGGATGAAAAGAAAGCTGCCGAGGTTGACAAATGGTGTGAACAATATTTTGGTATTCCCTTTGACCGTTTAGGGGAAACGATAGGGCAAAAAATGGATGTTTATTGTTATGACCATTTTAATTCTTTTTGGGAAGTTCAAATGATTTCCAAATTTGACGAAGAAATGCTTGGGCAAATTTTAGATGTGGAAATTGTGAAAGCCTTGGATGATGGCAAAAAAATCAGCCTGCAATTTGAATATGATGGCAATCTTTATGAAAGCAAAATGCAATATGCAGATTGGTTGGAAAGCCGGCAGGAATGGTTTGTGAATCCGGTGAAGCGCAAAAAGCAATATGAAAAGTTTGAAGAAAAGTTTCAAATGCCTGTTGAAGAAATAGAAGCAATGGTTGGCAAGAAAGTTTTGGTTGAAGTGAAGAAAGCACTTGGAAAATATATCTATTCAGAAATAAAGCCGTTTCAGAAGGCGAAAAAGAAAAGCAGCTAAACAATGGAAGCAGCAGCGGTGATTCAGCAGGACCAAGAAAATTTGCTGTTTTATGATATTGAGGTTTTTAAATATAACAGTTTTGTTGTGTTCAAAAATATCAAAAAAGAGATTGTTCGGATTTTCAACAACACTGAAGGCTTTGTTGGTTTAGCGGATTTCATAAAAGGAAAGGTTCTTGTGGGCTACAACAACTATTGGTATGACGATAAAATTCTTACATACATGATAGAACTTAAGCCGCAGCATTTAATTAAGCAGCTTAATGATAGAATCATTTCCGGCGAAAATGTCAGCTACATAAACCGGCTTGATATTGTTTCACTTGACTGTTTTCAACAAATAGATGTAAGCAGACCGAGTTTGAAAAAATGTCAGGGCAATTGGGGCAAAGCAATTGTTGAATCAAGTGTTGATTTTTCGATTGACCGACCTTTGACACCTGAAGAAATGAAGGAATCACTTTTTTATTGTGGTTACGATGTGGACACAACAATTGACATATTCATAAAACGGATAAAGTCATATTTTCAGCCAAAACAATCACTTCTTGAAATGCTTGGGAATCCAAAAGCGGCACGGTGGAACACAACAAGCATTTCAGCCGCTTTACTTTTAGAAAAGCCCCTTGACCGGTGGGACAAGGTTAAAAACATTCCGCCGGAAATGTGGGCAATGGTTCCTGAAGCCGTGCAGGATATGTGGAGAGAAAAAAGCGAATCATGGCAATTTAAATCAAAATTGAATCATGTGGAAATTGAAGCTTTTGATAATGTGATTCAGTTTGGTTTTGGCGGTTTGCACGGCGCACATAAACGAATAAAAAAAGCAAAGAATGTGAAGCTGCTTGATGTGACAAGCATGTATCCAAATATTATTTTGCTGCTTAATGTGCTTGGGGCGGCAAGCGGCAAATATAAAGAAATCCTTGAAAAGCGGATTGCAGCCAAAAAAGCCAATGCAATTTTGGCTGAAGCTTTAAAGCTTATTTTAAATAGTGTTTATGGAAATTTGGGCAACCGATATTCAATGTTGTTCAATCAAAAGGCGCTTTTATCAGTTTGCATTTATGGGCAGATTTCCTTGTTTGCACTTTGTCAAATGATTTCACCTTATTGCACAATCTTGAACATAAACACTGATGGTGTTGCTTTCATTCCGGAGCGTGACGGATGGCAGGCAGCTTATCTTGAATGGCAAAAAATTTTCAATCTTAATTTGGAAGAAAAGAATTTTGATGTGCTTGTTCAAAAAGATGTGAACAATTATATTGCCGTGAAAGGTGACAGCTATATTTGCAAAGGCGGCGATGTGAACCGCTTTGAAAAGGATGAAATTTTTAAAAATAACAATGCAAGAATTTTGGATTTAGCTTTAGTCAATAAATTGATTCACGATATTGATATTGAAGATACTTTTGAAGCTAATCTTAAAAATCCGCATCTATTCCAATACATTTTGAGAGCCGGCGGAACCTATCAAGGCACATGCCTTGAAACAGGCGAATTGCTGCAAACAAAAGTGAACAGGGTATTTGCTTCAAATGAAGAAGGCTTTTGTCTATTCAAAAAGCGGTGGGATGATGGGCTTGTAAGGTTTGCCGATGCACCAACAAACATGTTTTTACACAATGGGGATTGCAGCACAATTGGAAACTTTGAGGACAAGTTAGATTTAAAACACTATTACAACATTGTAAAGAAACGAATGGAAAGGTGGATTTAAATTTGAATGACCGAGTATATAGAGTTTCAAGAAGGCAAAAAATTTCCTTCCAAAAATGCAGATAGGGCAAAAACCCCTGAAGCCTTCAAAGATGCCGGCGCTTTGTTGGAAGAAAAAGATTTAGTTATTGATGTTGATGTGCTGCCGATTCCAACGATTAAAAAATTGATTCAGTATTTTAATATCAAAACACAAATTGTTTGGACCGATTCAGGCGCACATTTTTATTATCGTAAACCGGAAACTTTCAAGGGGAACAAAGCAATTTGCCCCTTGGGTTTTGAGGTTGAATACAAGCACAAAAAGAACACCCCAAACGGCTTGACAATCAAGCGTGACGGAAAAATGAGAGATATTGAAAATGAAGGAATCCGTGAAGATTTGCCGGATTTCTTCAAACACAAAAGAGGATTGAAACCGCTGCTTGGACTTGAAGAACATGATGGGCGGAATCAAGCGCTTTTTGGGCATAGAATGAGGATTCATGAACTTGGACAATGGAAGCACATTTTGCGCTTTATAAATAATCATATTTTTGCAACACCGCTTGAAGAAAAAGAGTTTCAAGAGGTTGCAAGGGATGGTGTGAAGCCAAAAGCCGAAAAGGACAATCAGCCGGAAATTGCACAGTATTTAGTTGATAAATATAAAATTTCTTCATATCTTGGAAAGCATTATTGGTTTATTGACAAACAATTTATTTCTGATGAAGAAAAAATAAACCGAATCATTTTAGAAGAAGCACCGGATATGAAAACAAATTTTTATAAAGAAGTAAAAAGTCAATTAGATTATAGGGCGGCATTGGTGCCGGCTGAAAAAACTTTTGCAATCAAGCTGCAAAATGGAATCTTGAAAAATGGCAGATTCTTTGAATTGGATTATCAGGATTTCACACCTTTTTCAATTGATATTCCTTATGACCCAAAAGCAGCGCCCATTCAAGTTGTGGATGATTATCTTGATTTCTTAAGTGAAAATGATGAATCTTACAAATTAAGGCTGCTTGAAACGATTGCACACCCTTTGATTGTGAATAGGGATTTCAAAAGATTGTTAGGAAAGATTTTCATTTTCGTGGGCGGCGGTGGAAATGGAAAAGGAACACTTTTGCAGATTATGAACAAAATTTTGGGTGACAAAAATTGTTCTGCTTTATCAATCAAACAAATGGCTGATGAAAGATATTTTCCGGCTATGTTTGGGAAGCTTGCAAACTTGGGTGATGATATCGAGGATGAATTTATTTCAAAAGAGCAAGTCAAAATGCTTAAGAATATCAGCACTTGTGACAAAGTTTCAATGCGCCGAATGTTTGAAAATGCAAAAGATGTGCAGCTTACATGCAGCTTGATTTTCACAAGCAACCATATTTTGAAGGCAAGGGAAAAAGGGGAATCTTGGAAGCGCCGTGTTGATTGGGTGCCGATGTATCCAACACCGAAAAAGAAAGATGCACGGCTAATTGAGAAATTGACGGAACCGGCAGCGCTGCAATATTGGATGAAACTTTTGGTTGATGCTTACAAAAGGCTTTATAAAAATGAAGCTTTCACAGAATGTGAAAAGGTAAGCAGCTTCAATGAAAGTTATCATATCATGAACAATAATGTGAATGAATTTTTACATGATTTTATTCCGGAAGATTTCATTGGCAAGCAAAAGCGTGAAGCCTACCGAGAATATAAAGCATGGTGTGAACAAGAAGATGAACAACATCTTGGACCGGAAAAGTTTCATGAAGAATTAACAGCAAAATTTAATTTGGTACTCAAAAGACAGTTCTTTGACAAAAAAGGTAAGCGAACAAGCAAAGATTCTTATCAATCTTTATGATTTTTATTTTGAACTTATGCAGGCAGAACTTCAGCAGCAGCAAGGGCTGAAGGGCTGTTTGCATAAAGAATAAAATTAAATATTTATAAAGTAAAAATTAATTATATAGATATAAAATTAGTACCAAAATTAAATAGTGAAAAATATATAGGTTAAAACGCTTTTTTCTTTTATATTTTTTATGCAGACGAAAAAAGCCTTATACACCAACAATCGAGGTGGTATTTTTGGACATAAAAGACTTAATAAAAATTTCTATTCTTAAGCATTTTGAATTTAAGCAATGGGAGCATGAACTTTATGGAAATCATGTTGAAATGCTTTTGAATCACCCAACAACAGAAGCAACGAACCTTTTGGGCGGTGGAATTTATAGAATGTATAACAAAGACGGTGAAATTATTTATGTTGGAAAATCAAACAACATTCACCGCCGGCTTTTGGAGCATATAGGACACCGGAGCAATACAAGCTATTTTGTTGATGAAGCTGTTAAATTTGATTACACCGTACACAATGACCCTGCATGGCAAACGATGCTTGAAGGCATCTTTATTGCCTATCATGAACCAAAATATAATGATGAAATCAAAGACCGGAGGAAATTAAATGGAGAAGAACAAGAGAATTTATGAAGCTTCAAGCAAAGACGATGCAATTAAAAGCATTGTCAAAAAGGTTGAAGAAGCAGAAGGCAGCAAGATGCAAAGAATTTGCAGAAGTGCAGTTTTTGAAGGCACTTTTTATTTCACACTCATAATGGAAAATTACAGAATGGTTGAAGTTTCTTTAAAAGCAGCAGATTTTCACGGATTGCCGGCACTTGATGTTGATATAGAAGCTTTTTGAAAGGTGTGAAAAGATGTATTTTGGCAGCCGGAACAGCGGAAAAACAAAAGCAATGAATGAACGATTGATTGAAAATCATTTAAGGCTTTTCAAAACATATAAGATTGGCATTTTGAATTGTGAACAGCAGCTTGAATATATCATGCCAAGCCTTGTTGCACGTTATGAAGTTTCAACCGATACCGGAGAAAGTTTTTTTATTGTCAATAATACAGAAAAGGTTGCACTTGACCGGATAGAAAGCAAAAGGGCGCTTGATTTAAGGGAAGAAATCGAGCGCTTCAAAATTATCACAAGCAGCATTGAAAATGCCTTGAAAGATTTAAAAGAGCAAGAAATGCAATTTGTGGAATTAAGATATTTTGATTGCCTGCCGGTTCATGAAGTAAAAACTAAACTTGGATACCAAGAAGAAAAAAGTGTTTACAATATCCGGCGGCACGTTTTGAACAAGCTGCTGATTTCCTTGAACAATTTATTATCCTTAAAATAAAGGGGCAAAATAAATGATGCTTCATTGTGATTATTGCGGTTGTCTGTTCTTTGAAATGGTTAAAGTACCAAGCAGCGCTTTTTACATTGAAGAACAAAGGCTTGTATCTATGAACGATTACATAAACCTTTGTAAAAATTGTTTACTACAAAAGGAGATTGAAGAACAGTGAAAAAGAAATTTGCAGCAGCATGTTTTGCCGGCTTGTTTGCTTTGGGGATAGGCAGCCAAGCAGCACATGCAGAATATTTTGTTGAAAAAGGCGATACTTTTTACACGATTGCAAAAGAAAATCATATGAGCCTTGCAGATTTGATTTCTTTAAATAAACATATCAAAGACCCTAACAAAATAAGGGTTGGTGATTACATTGTTATCAGGAGCGGCACGGAAACACAAAAAGATTTAGTTGATTATGCAAGAAGCCTGCAAGCAATAACGGCTTATTCATACGGCGGCAACAATTTTCCTTATTCAACTGATTGTTCCGGTTGGGTGCAAGGCATTTATAAAAAGTTTGGTGTGAATCTGCCAAGGGTAAGCAAGGACCAAGCAAAAACCGGCACACCGGTAAAATTCCAGGATTTACAAATTGGTGATTTAATGTTTTTCAGCACCGCCGCTGATAAGCATATAACACATGTGGGCATTTACATGGGACCGGAAACCCAAGCTTTCATTTCAAACTTGAACAGTGAAAAAGATGTTGAAATTCTTTCATCTTGGGGAACTTGGAGCCGTGAACATTTTATGTGGGGAACACGTTATAAATTATGATTCACCAAAATTGGATTTACCTATTTGGAACGATTGGCATCATTGTTGGTTTGATGCTGCTTATGGATTTTCTACAAAGTAGGAAGGGAAGAAACAACAAATGACAAAACACCATGAAGAACACCAAATGAAATTGTTTCCTTTCAAAATTGAAGCGCTGCAATCAGTAGCAAATGAAATTCCATATGGTGTGAAGATGCACCAAGCGCCGGAAGTATGGGAGCAAGCAAACGGCGGTGAAGGCATTGTTGTTTGCATCTTGGACACTGGCATTGACAAAGGACACCCCGACTTAAGGGACAATATCATTGGCGGCAGAAACTTCACCAATGAAGGCGGTGTTGACAATTGGGAAGATGGTAATGGGCATGGCACACATGTTGCCGGCACAATTGCAGCCGTGGAAAATGGCAATGGTGTTGTTGGCATGGCACCAAAAGCAAAGCTTTTAATTGGCAGGGTGCTTGGTTCCGATGGTTCCGGACAGTATGATTGGATAACAAAGGGCATCAAATGGGCAACCGGTTGGAAAGGACCAAATAATGAAAAAGTAAGAGTAATTTCAATGAGTTTGGGCGGCGGCTATAATGACCCAAGAATGCAAAAAGCGATTCTTGAAGCATGTGCAGCAGGGATTCTTGTTGTTTGCGCTGCCGGCAATGAAGGTGATGCAAGTGAAACAACATATGAATATGGATATCCTGCAATGATTAATGAAACAATTTCTGTTGCAGCTTGTGATGAAAACAGACAGCTTGCAAGCTTCAGCAACAACAATTTGCAAGTTGATGTGATTGGGGCAGGGGTGAAAGTTCTTTCAACTTATCCAAAAAGTCAATATGCTGTTTTGTCAGGCACTTCAATGGCAACACCGCACATTTCAGGAGCGCTTGCACTTTTGATTGCAATTGGTGAAAAGCAATTTAAAAGAACCTTGACGGAATCAGAACTTTTTGCTTTATTGACAAAATGCTGCTGTTCGCTTGGATATCAAAAATCAAGTGAAGGTTCCGGAATGCCGGAATTAACCAAAATAAATCAAGAATGTTGAAACTAGATTGCGGCGCATTTTTTGCAATAGGTTTGTTGATTGGGACTTTTTGGAATCCTGAAAAAGTTTTTGATGTTTTTGCAGCAGCCGGCGGAATCCTTATTTTGGGAATTGGTGCAGCCTATATTTATTACAAGGTGAAAACCGATGTTGAAAATTAGCTTTATATTTATAAGTGCTTTTGTATTTTTATTAATTTGCCGCTTTGTCTTTTGGGCAATCTTGTTTTATTACCTATGTTTATTTTTATTAGCTATGAGGGCTTGACGGCCGCTTTTGTCAATACTTTTAGCGAAAATAAATTTTCATAAGCATAAAATTTATTTTTGTCAACCTACTTGATTTTGCGAATTTGGGGCGATAGATTCCAACTTGATAAATGGGTAGGGGTAGAAAATAACGTGCTTAAAACGGCTTCTAGGGGCTTTAAAATGGATTTCATCATTTTAAGGAGGAAAGGAGCCGTTTTTATATCGAATAGCACACTTTTAACAATGTTATCCAATTACACTTTTAATACAGGAACAATACCTTATTAAAAACAGAATTAATGATAATAATGTATAATGTCCAACTTTTCCATAGTAACAAAAACCCCTTCAAGGGCATTCAAGATTTTTCTTGGATGCTTATTTTTTTGCAGAAAATGGAAGGATGATTTTTTTGATTTTGACCAAAAGATATTTCAAAAAATTTCAATATGGGCTTTTGGGTGCTTGCATTTTTGCAGCCGCTTTTATTGGCAGCATTCAAACAGGCTTCATAATTAGAGCAGTAGGGAAAGCGAAAGCAAAGGGGAGAAAACAAGCCAATGAAAAAAAAGGGTGATAGTTGGTTTGGAAAGTATTGGATTTTAAATGAAACTTGGACAAAGGCATTTTTTATTTCTCATATTTTTGGATGGACAATTGCATGGTTGCAAACTGTTTGGATTATTGGAGAAATCCGAAAAGGAAGAAAAAAATAATGGATTGGAAAGATTCATTTTTTAATGCTTTATATATAACAGCTTTAGTTTATTTTGCTCACACCGTTTCACAATTAATTGATGCAATAGTAAGGATGATTTTTGAATGAAAGAATGGTTGTATTATCAATTTGAACATTTCAATGTTTTAATGATTTTGGTTATGGTGATTTTTGTTAGCGGCTTAAGCCGTGCCAACTTGCAAAAACAATTGAAAGCACAAAATGAAGAAGTTTACAAGGAATTTGAAGAAATCAAAGATGAAATAAGAGGAATAGGCGGCGGAAGATTCCGATGAATGACCAAATAACCTTTTCACTAATAGAAATTTTTATAAGTCTAATTGTTGAAACAATCATTTTAGGCGGTGTTTTTACTTGGGTAAGCAACAAAGCTGCAAAGCAAAATGAACAAGCTTTGAAAAGCGAACTTTCAACAATTGAAAGCCAAAACAAGCTGATATTTCAACAACTTGAAACGGCAATAAAAAACAGCCGTGATGATGTGATTTCTGAAATCAAGGAAGTGATGAAATGACCATAAAAAACTTTGATGTAAAACTTGATATTGAAGAAATTCTTTATTCTTCATCAGTTCTGCTGTTTAGCGTTTCACAAAATGATTTTAATGATATTCAACTAAACTTCATTATTGAACAAGATGGAAAGCCGCTTGATTTGACCGGCACAACAATTGAATTGGCTGTTAAAAAGCCGAGCGGCTTAACAGTCTATCAAAACGCTGATATTACAGAAGCGGCAGCAGGACTTGCAGCCGCTTTTTTATCTGTTCAAGCCTATGCAGAATATGGAGTTTGCACGGCTGAAGTTTATATAAGAACCGCTGATGATGTTGCCGTAACAACACCTTTTTATTTTGGTGTTCGTGAAGCAATCATGAATGATGAAACACTTTTGAGCAGCGATGATTTCACAGCCTTGCAGGAATTATTTTTTGGATATGACAAAAAGCCAGTGTTGGTTGATGGTGTTCCAAATTTTGTACCGGAATACATAGGGCAAACAGCTTTTGACACAACCGGAAAAAGGGGCTTCATTGCAAATGCTATTGACATAACAGGTTGGCAGATTCTTGGAGCAGGAGAAGGCGGCGGCACCGGACTTGTTTATTGGGATGATATTTTAGGAAAGCCAACAGATGCAGAATTAATTGGACCGATGGGACCGGAAGGACCACAAGGACCGGCAGGACCAATTGGACCAACAGGACCGGCAGGACCAACAGGACCAACCGGACCGGCAGGAGCCGCCGGACCACAAGGACCAAAAGGAGATACCGGAGCAGCAGGACCGGCAGGAGCAACAGGACCAATTGGACCGATAGGACCGGCAGGACCAAAAGGCGATACCGGAGCAACTGGACCACAAGGACCGGCAGGAATCCAAGGACCAAAAGGAGACACCGGAGCAACAGGCGCAACAGGACCGGCAGGACCACAAGGACCAATTGGACCTGAAGGACCGATTGGACCAATAGGACCTGAAGGACCGGCAGGAGCAGACGGAACCGGAGTGACAATTTTAGGCAGCTATGCAAGTGAAGCTGATTTAAATGCAGCACACCCAACAGGCACCGCCGGTGATGGTTACATTGTCAACGGTGATTTATATGTTTGGAATGGAACCGCTTGGGAAAATGTTGGCAGGATTCAAGGACCTGAAGGACCGGCAGGACCGGCAGGACCAACCGGACCGCAGGGACCACAAGGAGATATTGGACCAACAGGACCGGCAGGACCAACCGGACCGGCAGGAGCAGAAGGACCACAAGGACCAATTGGACCAATTGGACCAACAGGCGCAACCGGTGACACCGGACCGGCAGGACCGCAGGGACCACAAGGAGATATTGGACCAATAGGACCACAAGGACCGGCAGGCGATATTGGACCGGCAGGACCGCAGGGACCGGCAGGACCAACAGGACCACAAGGCGATATTGGACCGATTGGACCACAAGGACCGCAGGGCGATATTGGACCGGCAGGACCGGCAGGACCACAAGGAGATATTGGACCGGCAGGACCACAAGGACCAAAAGGCGATACCGGCGCAACAGGAGCAACAGGACCGGCAGGACCGGCAGGACCACAAGGACCGCAAGGAGACACCGGACCACAAGGACCGATTGGACTAACAGGACCGGCAGGACCGACAGGACCGCAGGGACCGGCAGGACCAACAGGCGCAACCGGACCACAAGGACCGGCAGGACCACAAGGACCGGCAGGGGTTGTGAATTATGATTCACCGCAGTTCACCGGAACACCAACAGCACCAACAGCAGCAGCGGCAACAAATACAGACCAATTAGCAACAACAAAATTTGTGCAGCAGCAAAATTATTTAAAAACGGTTCCTGTTATGACCGGCACACAAATTGGCGGCGCTATGGTAGGCAATGGGCTTGGTCAAGCAAATAATTATTTGTATGTGAAAGCCGGCAGCGGTTTGGGAATTAATACGGCTGATAATTCAGTTAGGGTGCAAACAACAAATGCAACCCCTGTTGGATTGAATTTTTGGGTAGGGCTTCAAACTGATTACAACAACATAGCAAATAAAGATGCAAATACGATTTATTTAATAACGGGGTGATGTTATGACAACAGGGGTTTTGCCTTATAGCACATTCAAAGACGATGTTTTAGCAAACACCGGATTTTTTGAGTGCAGCAGCACGGATGTAACAGTTCAACAAGGCACTTCAAGCGGAAATCATGACGGTGCCGGAATGTCAATGGGACAATTGCAGTATAATTTTGGCGCTGCAAATAGGCTTAATGAATTATGGAATTATATGCTTACAAATTTTGAACAAGATTGCATTGATGCTTTTGGAACACATACAACAGAATACCAAACTTGGAAAACGGCTGTTTTGTCAACCGTGCAGCAAGATAAAATCAATTTTGGTAATTCAATTACAGACCCTAACAACTCACATGCAGTAATACAGCCTTACAAAGATGCTTTTACAGCTTTAGGAAATAAGGCTTCACATATTGCAAAATATAAAGCAATGGCAGATGCTTATTATTTTCCTGCACCTGAAGCAGCTTTTCAGACACTAAGCTGCAAAAGCCGGCTTGCATATGCTTCTTTATTTGATACTTACATAAATAAGGGGCGCTATTATCCAATAAATCTGCTTTGTGCTGATTTTGACAGAATAGATGCAGACACAACCATTGATGAAACCGAAAAAGAGCGGCAAAAGATTTATCAAATAAATTATCGTGGAAATTATGACAATGCCGTAAAGCCAACAGCAAATGCAGATGGAACAATTGACCAAGTAACCTTTTGGGATGGTTCTGTTGCAGGGGCGCAAAATGGGCGGCGTGGTTGTATGGCGAATCAGACCGGAAATTATTATGGTTTGACTTATGACCCTGATGTGCAATTTGATATGAACCAAGAACCGTCGCTTAATTCAAAAGCAGCAACAACCGGTGTGAAACTTGGAACAACAGATATCAAAGCACTTTATCAAGGAACAACAAAAATTGGTAACATTTATTTTGGCACAACGCTTTTAGGCAGCGGCGCACAACAAGTGACTTCTTCAGCCGTTCCAAAAACACAATTCAGGACCAATGCCGGAAGTTATGCAGGCATAGGCAGCGCAACAAGCGTGACTTTAGCACAAGGCGCACCGCTTTGGATTGATTGCCAAGAAAACCCTTCAGGCACTTTAGTTGGCTGCCGGACCTATTACACAACCGATGGGACCGACCCAACAACCAATTCAACACTTTATACGGATGCCTTAACTTTTAATTCTTCAGTAACTTTGAAAACTTTGACCGTTTCAACAAGCGGTGTTGCTGAAGCAATTAAAACTTTGACCGTCAATGTTGCTGTTGCACCAACAACAACGATTTCACCAAGCGCAACGGTTCAAAACAGCATTCCAATAACCGTGACTTTGACAACAAGCGAATCAGGAGCAGCAATTTATTATCAGCTTGGAACAAGTTCAACAACTTACACTTACACCGGACCATTCCAAGTGAATCAAGACAGCGCCGGTGTAAATGGAACACAAATAACAGTGAAATATTGGGCTGTTGGAGCAACCGCAACAGAAGCAACCAAAACAATCACTTATGATACTTCAGGCGCAATTCCTGCAACACCAACATTGACAGCAACCGCCGGAAATGGGCAAGTTTCACTTTCTTGGTCAGCAACAGCAAATACAACTTCTTATACAATTTATCGTTCAGACACAGCCGGCAGTTTAGGCACTTGGATTGGAACAACACAATATTATAGTAAAACAACAACAAGCTATACAGATACACAAGTTGTTGCCGGAACACCTTATTATTACACGGTTCGTGCAAACAACTATTCAACATTTAGAGATTCAACACAACAAACAGCAACACCAACAGCAGCACCAACAAAGCCAACTTATAGATATTTAAGAATAATGGGATATGGAACCGCAACAGATGCAACAACAAGGGTAATTGAATTTGAAGTAATGAGCGGCGGCACAAATATTATGAGAACAACCGTGCCAACAACAACAATTCTTGCATATGACACAATGAACAACACAACCAAGCCAAGCATTGACACAATAAGAGATGGAAGCAAAGCAACAACAGCAAACTCTTATCCGTTTTGGTGGACAACAGTACCAAATGCACATGTGATAATTGACTTTGGTAGTTCAAAAGTGCTTGATTCAATGGCTTATTATTCTTATTCAGTATCAGGGGACCAACGTACAAATAAATTTAGAATTGAAGGCAGCAACACAAACAATGGAACAGATTGGGTGAGCATATGGGATAACAGCACCGGACAACTAGGGGTGCAGCCTATATTGCCAACAGGCTATTCCATAACATTCTAGGAGTATAAACCATGAACCAAATGCTTATTATTAACAGGATATTAAGAGAGAGAAGCAGGCAAGATAAGCTTCACATATGGGATGCAGAAACAAACAAGATGGCAGTATTGGCAGAAGAACTTGGTGAGGTTGCAGCAGCAATGCAAGGGCAGGGCAATTTGCAGGATGAATTGGTGCAGCTTGCAGCCGTGGCAATAAGGTGGTTGGAGTATGAGCAATCCATTCTACAAGAGCAAAGCATGGCGGAATAAAAGAGAATATATCTTGAAGCGTGACGGCTATCAATGTCAAGAGTGCAGGAAGTATGGAAAGAATACTGAAGCAAAGATTGTTCACCATATCATTGAACTTGATGATGATTGGACACAACGATTGAAGAACAATAACTTAGTCAGTGTTTGTGCTGCTTGTCATAATAAGATTCACCCTGAAAAGGGTGGACACAAAATAAAATATTAAAAATTATTTTTTGAAAATAAATTTTTTAAAAAATTCCTTTTGAAAAATTTTCAAAAATATTTTTGGAAAAAAATTGGAAACCCCCCGCCTTTTTTGAATTTGTCAGACAACTTGGGAGAAC
>Ga0157379_10000718_pt1 | contig 26860 bp, 18 predicted proteins | sample S25metaG_FD_121802 | JGI IMG/M metagenome (GOLD analysis project Ga0157379, IMG submission 121802) | Switchgrass rhizosphere microbial communities from Kellogg Biological Station, Michigan, USA - S2-5 metaG | ecosystem: Host-associated > Plants > Roots > Rhizosphere > Soil | place: USA... | reverse complement strand
AGGCGGTCGACGACCCAGTCGTGGTACTCGTCCATGCCCATCTCGTGCGACGCCTGGCGGGTGAAGTCGGTGCCGACGAGGTACGTTCCCTTCGCCTTCATGACCTCGAGCGTCGGATTCGTCGCCCGGTACGCGTGCTCGACCGACGCGACGCCGCCCTCCGCCGCCGCCCGCGCGCCGGCGTCGGTGGCGCAGTGCGCCGCGACCTTGAGTCCCGCGGCCGCCGCCTCCTTGACGAGAATGCGGACGTCGTCGGCCGAATACAGGTACGGCTGGTCGTCGACCACGATCTTGATGACCTTCGCGCCGAAGGTGACGTTCTCGCGGACGGCTTTGCGCATCTCGTCGGGCGTGTCGGCGTAGAGGTACTCCGGGATCCCGATGTCCGCGCGCTCCGGCGGGATGCCGTGGTACTGGCCGCCGTAGGGGGTGATGATGCGGCCGGCGTTGACGACCGTCGGCCCGGGCACGAGCCCGTCCTCGATCGCGCGGCGCAGCGCGGTGTCCGCGTAGTTGCCGGCGTTGCCGACGTCCCGGACCGTCGTGAACCCGGAGCGGAGCATGTCGAGCGCGTTCGAGACGCCCTCGATCGAGCGGTACGCCGTCGTCTCGATCGCCGTCGCTGCGAGCAGCGAGTGCAGCAATGCATAGAGCCCGTTGCCGCCCTGGGTCTTGAGGTTCAGGCAGAGGTGCGTGTGGACGTCGAAGAAGCCCGGCATCACGGCCCGCTTCGAGAGGTCCATGACCTGCGCGTTGGGTGGGATCGCTACGGAGGCCGCCGGGCCCACCGCCGTGATCTTGCCGCCCTCGACCAGGATCACCTGGTTCGGCGTGATCGACGCCGTCGCCGGTTCCACGAGCTGTCCCGCGCGGATTGCGATGACCTGTGCACGGAGCGCGACCGCACCGGCGGCGAGCAGGGTGATGGCCGAGAGGCAGAGCCGGATCGTCTTCATTTCGGTCCTCCGGGTTGGTGCGGGAAGAATATCGCGCAAAAGAAAAGCCCCCTCTCTCGAGGGGGCCGACTTCAGACTTCAGACTTTCGATTACTGCTTGTCGTACGAGGCGTCCTGGTCGAGGTTCGTCATCTTGGGATCGGCGGCCTTGACCTTGACCGTCCGCGACTTCCCGTCCGGCGCGACGGTGATGGTCCCGTTGGCGAGGACCTTCCCGCCCTTCTTCACGACCATGTTCACCGTGTGGTCGTCGACCTTCGTGTAGGCGCGCGAGTCGTACGGGGCGTCGCCGGTGACGGGGTAGTCCTTGCCGTCGTACTTGCCGACCCAGACGTTGTGCACGGCCTTGCCGTCCTTGTCGACGCCGTCGACCGTGACCTTCACGTTCTCGCCGGCCATCTCGTACGTCACGGTCGTGCCCTTGGCCGCGCCCGAGCCGAACTTCGACTTGGCGTCGTTGAGCTTCCAGACGCCCATGTTGAGATCCGCCGCGAGCGACAGCGAGACGCCGACGAGCAGGCCCACCAGGGACGCCACAATGGCACGCGTTTTCATGAGTCCCTCCTCCAAAGCGAAATTGTTCGAAGTGAATCTTCGAGAATGGTGCGGATTCTACACGGCGCGCGGAAGGGGCGCGCGGTGCCGGCTACGGCTTCTTCTTGCCCTTCTTGGGGCAGGCGGCCTCGAAACCGAGCTCGCAGGCCTTCTGATCGAGCGATTTGGAAAGTTTGACGTCCTTGGCGACGCCGTCTCCCTTCCCGTAGGCGGCGGCGAGCTCGTGGCATGCCTCCCCGTCGCCCGCCTTGCAGGCGAGATCGTAGTACTCGGCCGCCTTCGCCGCGTTCTTCTCGACGCCCTGGCCGCCTGCGAAAACGACCGCGGAGTTGAAGCAGCCGAACGAATCGCCGCGCTGGCATCCGAGCTGCGAGAGCTCGCGTCCCTTCACGAGGTCCTTGTCGACGCCGTCCCCGGCGAGATAGAGGCCGCCGAGCAGCGAGCAGGCGCGCGCGCCGTTCTCGGCGGAGTGGATGTCGTCCTTGTTCTCCTTGCGGTCGCAGGCCTCGCGGAACATCTCGGCGGCCTTGGCCTCGTCCTTCGCCGTGCCGATGCCGTCGCGGTAGGCGCGTCCGACGTTCAGGCAGCCGCCGAGGTTCGAGGGCTGACACGCGGAGCCGTCGCAGCCGCGCTTGTAGTTGGCGAGTGCGATGAACTTGTCCGCGCGCACGCCCTTGCCGTTCTCGTACACGTAGCCGAGGTTGGTGCACGCGGTCGAGCTGCCGAGCTGGCACGCCTCGTCGTACTCCGCCGCCGCGCGGACCGCATCCCGTTGAACGCCGCGGCCTTCGTCGGCCATGAGCGCGGCGTTGTAGCACCCCTGCGCGTCGCCGAGGTCGCAGCTCTTGCGGTAGAGCTCGGCGGCCTTCCGATCGTCCTTCGCGACCAGCTTGCCGGTCGCGTAGAGGAACGCGAAATGCGCGCAGCCCGCGGCGCTGTCGAGCTCGCACGCGCGCTGGAGCGGCGCGAGCGACTCCTTCTCGCGCTGCGCGTCGTCGCTCAGGATGAGCCCCTCGTACGCGCACGCCTCGGCGGATCCCTTCGTGCAGGCGTTGGTGAACGCCTCGAGCGATCGCGCGTCGGGATGCGCGCGGTCCCATTCCAGCCAGGCGCTGCGGAAGCAGGCGTCGAGATTTCCGCCCGCGCAGGCCTTGTCGAGAAACGGCTTCTCGTCGACGGGCACGAGGTTGAGCTCGACGATGTCGCCGCCGCGGCGCAGCCGGATCTTGAGCGGCTCGCAGACGCGGCCGTAGGCCCACTTCGCGTATTCGCAGTCGTTCGAAACGCGCGTGTCGCCGATCGCCTCCACGACGTCGCTGACCTGGATGCCGGCCGCGGCCGCCGGTCCTCCGGGCATGACCGACGAGACGACGGCGCCCTTGGCATCCTTCGACAGGCCGAGCGTCTGACGCGTCGACTTCGACATCGGGATGACCTCGAGGCCGAGCGTGCCGCGGCACTTGACCGCCGCCGGAGCCGAGGCGCCGCTCGCCTGCGGCTTCGAGGTCTGCGTCGCGCACCCGAGGCTCTGGATCAGGAGGAGAAGCGTCCCCCCCGCCGCCCCGAGGGCGGCCGATCGGGAGCTCCAGCGTGAGCGATTCACTGCGGGGCGATTATCTCTGAGCTATCCTTCTTCGGAGCAACCCTATTTGAAAGGAGTTTCTGCATGAAGACCGCTTTCCGGTCCGTCCTCGCCCTGGGCCTGCTCCTCGGCCTGATCCTCACGGCCTCCACCGCTCTCGCGTCCGACGCCAAGGACGTGGAATCGACGCCCCAGGCCAAGGTCTACCGGGCCTCCCTGAAGGCCATCGATTCCGGGGACTACGCCGCCTACACCAAGTGCATGACGAGCGAGGCCGTCAAGGAGATCGAGAAGCAGACCAAGGAGATGGGCAAGACCCCGAATGACGGCATGGAGATGATGAAGATGATGGCGCCGAGCGACGTCAAGCTGACGAGCCTCAAGGTCGATGGCAAGAAGGCCGTCCTTTCGGCGACCGGCAAGCAGGACAAGGAGACCATGTACGGAACGGTCAACCTCGAGGAGGAAAAGGGCGAGTGGAAGGTCGGCAAGCAGAGCTGGACCAACAAGAAATCGTAGAAGCGGCGCAACCGCGGTTCGCAAGGGCGGCCCCTCGGCCGCCCTTTTTTTTTCTTCTTCAGGCCGTGTTTACGGCGCGAAGGCCACCATTCGCCACAGCCTCGCCGGCTCGTAGGTCTGGCCGCCCTTGACGACCAGAGCGACGCGGCGAAGGTTCCGGACGTCGGCGAGGGGATCGCCGTCGATGACGAGAAAGTCCGCGGCCTTGCCGGCCTCCACCGTGCCGAGCTCCTTGTCGAGGCGCATCGCGCGAGCCGGGACGATGGTCGCCGCCTGGAGCGCCTGCATGGGGGTGAACCCGGCCTCGACGTAGAGCTCGATCTCGCGGTGCAGGCTGTGCCCGGGCACCGCCTGGTCCGTGCCCGCGACGATCGTGACGCCCGCCTCGTGCAACGCGCGGACCGTGTCGAGGCTCGCCTTCCAGCGCCGCGCGGCGGCCGCCTCCCGGTCCGGATCGGGTCCCATCGTGCCGAGCGCCTCCGCGAGCGGCGGGGCGATCTTGGCGAGACCGGGCTCCCGGTCGGCCATCGCCGCGCGGCCGTGCGAAGAGAGCTCATAAAGCGCGACGGTCGGATCGACGACGACGCCGCGGTCCCTGAGGAGCGCGAGGATCGCGCGCGACTTCTCCGAATGCACGTCGAGGCTCTCGAGCGCGCGCTCGGTCTCGGCGTTCGAGAGCTGGGTGTCCGGGTCCGGAACCGGCAGGAGCGCCCGGGTCACGAACGCGACGTGGTTGATCATGTCCATGCCTGCCTCGACGGCGTGGACGGCCCCGATGCCGAACGGGATGTGGCCCGTCACGGTCAGGCCCTGGGCGTGCGCGGCCTTCGCGAGCGGCGCGATGAGCTTCGGGTCGAGGCTCTGGTAGATCTTGACCTGCGAGCAGCGCGCGTCCTTGAAACCGGCGAGGAGCGCGGGGATCCCGGCTTCATCCCGCAGCCGGGAGGTCCCGATGCTCGCGGGGCCCTCGCCGTCGACGAAGCAGGCGAGCAGGATGCGCGGCCCGAGCCCCTTGCCGGCGTCGATCGTGTCGCGCACGGAGGTGATGAAGTCGGTCTCGTTGCCGCAGTCCCGCACCGTCGTGACGCCGGAGGCGAGGTAGACCGGCCCCCACTCGACCTGCTCGAAGTGCGCGTGCATGTCCCAGAGGCCCGGGACGATCGTCCTGCCCGCGAGCGGAACGCGGCGGGCGCCGGAGGGGATCGAGACGCGCGAGGCCGGTCCGGCGGCGGCGATGCGGCCGCCCTCGACGACTACGACGGCGTCGCGGACGGGAGCGGCTCCCGTCGCGTCGATCAGCGTGGCGCCGGTGTAGGCGACCGGGACCTTCTCGATGGTAGGAGCTCCGCGCTGCGACTGCTCGCCCAGCGCCGCGATCCCGTCCGCGGCGGCGCTCCTCACGAACGCCGACAGCCCGTCCTCGAAGCCCCGTCGGATCGCCTCGAAGTGATCGAACTCCGCGTCGACGCCCTTGTAGGCGACGAGCCGGCCGTCTCCGTCGATCCAGAACGTCTCGCGTCCCCACACGCGGCCGGTCAGCGCGTAGCGCTCCATCCGGTGCGGCTTGCCGTCGTCGCCGGCGATCTCCTCGCTCCCACGCGACTCGATCACCGCCTCGCCGGCCGGGTAGAGGGGAATCGCGTGAGGGCGGCCGTGCGTCGACCAGTACCGCCAGAGCAGCTCCGTCACGATCACCGGCGCGTAGACGCTCCCGACGAAGAACTCCCGGGGCGCGGGCTCGACGCGCGTGGATCCGCTCCGGTCGATCGTGATGCGGCCCGCTCCCTGCGGCGCCTCGACGCGGTCGTCCACGGTCGTGCTGCGCGAGCTGGAGCCCCAGACCGCGAAGCGGCGCGGCGTCCCGTCTTCCGCGAGGGCGAGGGTCGCGGCGAGCGGGACCGAGGTGCTGCGGTCGGTGAACGCGAAGGTCGACCGGATCTCGCGGGAGCCGTCGGGGTGGGTGACGATCAGGGACCGCTCCATCCCGATGGGCTGCTGGAACTTGTGGAGCCGGAAGACCGCGACGTCGCGCGCGTCCGCGGCCTCGGGCGTCGGGGCCAGGCGGACCAGGAGAGAGAAGGCGAGGAGAAGTGAATTCATGGCAAGGGCGGATCCTAGCAAGCCGGGTCTTGCCCATCGATATCGATCTTCTATATAACTCGCGCATGGCGACGCCGACGCGGCGCACGGAGCTGCTGAAGGGGACCCTCGACCTGCTGATCCTCCGCACCCTCGCGCTCGAGCCGCGCCACGGGCTCGCGATCGCGGAGCGCATCGAACAGATCACGCGCGGCACCTTCGTCGTCAAGCCCGGCTCGCTCTTTCCGGCGCTCCACCGTCTCGAGCAGGACGGGGCGATCGCCGGCGCGTGGGGCGAGTCGGAGAACGGATACCGCGTCAAGACGTACCGCCTCGAGCCCGCCGGGCGCCGGCAGCTCGAGCGCGAGACCGAGCAGTGGAAGAGGATCGTCCTCGCGATGGGGCAGGTGCTGGACGCCACCTAGGGGCGTACGCGCATGCGGATCCTCAGCCGCCTCGCCAGCCTCCTTCGCACGCTGTTCCGCGGCCGGCGCCAGGACGCCGATCTCGACGACGAGGTGCGCGGATATCTCGAGGAGCTCACGCGGAAGAAGATCGGCGAGGGCCTCGACCCGGAGGCCGCCCGTCGGGCGGCCTGGATCGAGATGGGCGGCGTCGAACCGGTCAAGGAGGAGGCGCGCGGCGCCCGGGTCGGCGTGGGCGTCGAGACGACGCTGCGGGACGCGCGCTACGCGTGGCGCAGCCTCTGGAGGTCGCCGGGCTTCGCGCTCGCGACGGTCCTGACGCTCGGCGTCGGGATCGGGGCGAGCACCGCGATCTTCAGCGTCGTCGACGCGATGCTGCTCTCGCCGCTGCCGTACCGGGACTCGTCGCGGCTGACGTTCGTCTGGTCCGACATGACCGAGGCCGGCTATCCGCGCGCGCCGCTCTCGGGCCCCGAGCTCGGCGACCTCCGAACCCGCGCGACGCTCTTCGAGGGATTCGGCGCGATCTGGGCCAACAGCGCCGCGCTGACGGGAGACGGCGAGCCGCAGCGGCTGCGCGTCGGGTTCGTCACGACGGACTTCTTCACGGTCCTCGGCGCGGGCGCGGCGCTCGGCCGGACGTTCGCGGCCGAGGACGAGGCGAAGGGCGCGCCTCCGGCGATCCTGCTGAGCGCGGCGCTCTGGCAGCGCCGGTTCGGCGGGGATCCGGGAATCGTGGGCCGCCGCGTCGTCGTCAACGGACGCCCGACGACGGTCATCGGCGTGATGCCCGCCTCCTTCCGCCTGCTGCTCCCGACCGATTCCTCCGTTCCGGACGACCTCGAGGCGTTCCTCCCGTTCCGCCGCGGCCTGACGGAGAGCGAGCGCGGCCAGCAGTACCTGCGCGTCGTGGGACGGCTCAAGCCCGGCGTCACGCTCGCGCAGGGGAGGCGCGAGATCGACGGCATCGCGGCGCGGATCTCGAAGGAGTTCCCGGAGTACGGCAGCGCGGGCCGGCGCTACGACACGGTCTCGCTGCACGCGGACGGCGTGCGCGAGATCCGGCCGACCCTGCTCGCGCTCTTCGCCGGAGTCGGCATCCTGCTCCTCATCACGTGCGTCAACGTGGCCGGCCTCCTCGCGGCGAGGGCCGCCGCGCGGCGCGAGGAGATTTCCTTGCGGATCGCGCTCGGCGCCGGGCGGCTCCGTCTGTTCCGGCAATGCCTCGTCGAGGGAATCTTGCTTGCGCTGCTCGGCGCGTGCGTCGGCGTGGCCGTGGCCCGCGCGGCGCTCCTCGCGCTCGTCGCCGCGAGGCCCGAGAGCCTGTCACGGATCGCGGCGGCCACGATCGACGGGCGCGTGCTGGCGTTCACCGCCGGCACCGCGCTTCTCTGGGGCGTCCTCCTGTCGCTCGCCCCGCTCGCCGAGGTCCTGCGCACCGCGACCGCGGCGGGACTCAAGCGCGCGGGCCAGCGCGCGCAGACACGCACGCGGACCGTCCTCGTGGCGGTCCAGGTGGCGCTCGGCGTCGTGCTCGTCGTGGGCGCCGGGCTCGTCGCGCGATCGTTTGTCCGCCTGCAGGGCGTCGATCCGGGCTTCGCTCCGGACCACGTCCTGTCGTTCCGACTGGGCCTCGTCGGGGCGCGCGACGGGGACCCGCACGCGTTCAACGCGTTCGGCCGCACCTTCGAGAAGGAGGTCGCGGCCCTCCCGGGAGTCACGGCCGTTGCGGCGGTCAGTCACCTGCCGTTCGACCACATCCCCAACTGGGGAGGGCCCTACCTCGCGACGCCCGGCGCCGACGAGACGACGGCGCCAATGGCCGACTACCGCGCCGTGACGCCCGACTTCTTCGCCGCCGCGGGCGCGCACCTCGTCGCGGGGCGCGCCTTCACCGAGGCGGACGACGAGAACGCCGCGCCCGTCGTGATGGTCGACGAGCGGCTCGCGAGACTGACTTGGTCCGGTCGCAGCGCGATCGGCCGGCGGCTCGGCCTCGACCCGCAGTCGAACGGTCACCCGTCGACCTGGGCGACCGTCGTCGGCGTGGTGCGCCACGTCCGGCACACGAGCCTCCTGGAGGAGGTCCGCGAGCAGGTCTACTTCCCGCAGCGGCAGATCAACCGCAACCCCGTGGCGTACCTCGTGCGGACGCGCTCCGATCCGGCGGCGCTCGCCGCGCCCATCCGCGGCGTTCTCGCGCGGCTCGATCCGTCGCTGCCGATCTCCGAGGTCCGCCTGCTCGACGGCTACGTGACGGCCGCGCGCGGCGCCCAGAGGTTCACGATGATCCTCGCGACGGCGTTCGCCGCGGTGGCGCTCCTCCTGGCGTGCATCGGCCTGTACGGCGTCGTCGCGTACGCCGTGGCGCAGCGGCGGCGCGAGTTCGGCGTGCGGATGGCGCTCGGAGCCCTGCCGTGCCAGGTGCGCGGGCTCGTGCTCCGCGACGGGATGCGGATCGCGGGCGTCGGGCTGGCGCTCGGGATCCCCGCGGCGCTCGCGGCGTCGCGCCTCCTGCGCTCGCAGCTCTTCGGCGTCACGCCGCGCGATCTCGCGAGTTACGGGATCGCGGTCGGGATCCTCGCCTTCGCGGCCGTCGGCGCGTCGTGGTTCGCCGCGCGCCGCGCGACCTCGGCGAGCCCGCTCGAGGTGCTGCGGGCGGAGTAGCGGCGTCGCATCAGCCTGCGTCCCGGGGTCGACCGCCGTCAGCCACCCTCGCGTTCAGTCACGGGATCCCTCGCTGCGCTCGGGATGACAGGCATGAGGGACGACAGGCTTGGGACGGGAACACGCCGTCATCCCGAGGAGCGGAGCAGAGCGAGCGACGAGGGATCCCGTGCGCAACAGCCACCGACGCGTTCAGTGACCGGATCCCGAGAACGCGCTCCCCGTCACTCCCACCAGTACTTCGTCCGCTTCCTCTCCCGCGACCCCGTCTCGTTCATCGTCGCCGCGTCGTAGAGGCGCCCGTTGACCATGGTCCACGTGACCTTCTCGGACTGGCGGATGTCCTGGAGCGGATTCCCCTCGATGACGACGATGTCGGCGAGCTTGCCGGCTTCGAGCGTGCCGAGATCGCGGTCCATGCCGAGGGTGCGCGCGGGATTCGCCGTGGCGCAGCGCAGCGCCTCGTGCGGCGAGAGTCCGCCCTGCGCCAGCATCCAGAGCTCCCAGTGGAGTCCCAGGCCCTCGCGCTGGCCGTGCGCGCCCGTGTTGACGATCACACCGTCTTTGTCGAGGCCCGCCGCGATGCGGGCCTCGTTGAAGTGGTTGAACTCGTCGTCGGGCGCCATCGTGCGGCGGCGCGAGCGCGGGTCGAGGACGAAACGCGGCACGAACTTCGACAGCCGCGGGTTCTCCCAGACGTTCGTCTTCTGGTACCAGTACTCCTCGCCGAAGAGCCCGCCGTACGCGACGAGAAGCGTGGGCGTGTAGGCGACGCCCCCCGGCGGCCACAGCGCGTGGACGTCGGCGTACGCATTGGGGACCGGGATCGTGTGCTCGACGGTCGTGTGCCCGTCGACGACCATCGTCATGTTCAGCTCGAAGAGCGAGCCGCCCTCCGGAACGACCATCATCTGGACCTCGCGCGCCGCGGCCAGGATCTGCTGGCGCTGCTCGCGGCGCGGCTGGTTGTAGCTCTTGACCGAGAACGCGCCGACCGCCTTCAACCGGCGCAGGTGCGCGAGCGCGTCGTCGAGGGAGTCGATCTCGGCCTTGAAGTCGCCCGCGGCGCCGTAGAGGATCGTCCCGGTCGAGAAGATGCGGGGCGCGCGCATCAGTCCGGCGCGCGCGAGCTCGGCCGCCGCGAAGACCTCGCCCGTGTCGTTGCTGGGGTCGTGGACGGTCGTCACGCCGAACGCGAGCGACGCGTCGCTGTGCCAGTTCTGCTGCGGCAGGATCTCGTCGCCCCCGCCGAACGCGCCGTGGTAGTGCGCGTCGATGAATCCCGGAAGGACGGTTTTCCCCGTCACGTCGATCGTCCGGGCGCCCGCCGGGATCGCGACGGATCCCTTCGTACCGACCGCCGCGATTCGGTTCCCCCGGACGACCACGACGCCGTCCTCGATGACCTCGTCGCCCTTCATCGTCACGACGCGGCCGCCCGTGAACGCCAGCGTCGAGGTCGGCTCGTCGACCGGGGCCGTGAACCCGATGTCGACGCCCCTGGCCGGCGGCTCCGGCAGCTTCTCGGGGGCGCCCGGGAGGAACGCGAACGCCTCCTTCAGGTCGCGCTCGAAGAGCTGCGGGCCGACGGCCCAGTAGAGCCGCGTCGAGTCGCCCGAGAAGTGGAGGTACTCGCCCGCGTCCCTCGAGACGCGCGTCAGCGGTACGGCCTTGCTCTTCGGGCCGACGTCGACGCGGCGTCCGGTCTCGACGAACGGCGTCACGTAGGCGTTGAAGCCCTCGCGGAACGCGAGCCATCGGTTGTCCGGCGAGATCTCGAACTCGGTCGCGAGCTCGGAGAGGTAGTACTCGTGGGGGTCCGACCCGTCGAGCTTGATCGACGCGAGGACACGCTTCTCCGGCGCGATCTGATCGCCGCCGCCCTCCGTCTTCACGAAGTACACTCGGTCGTTCGCCTTGCCGAAGCGCGGCGACGCGCCGCTCTCCGTGACGAGCGACGGCTTCCCGCCCGAGGCGGCGACGACGTAGAGGCCGGGATCCGAGGACCACGCGTCCGACCGCAGGTATCCGCCCGTGTCCTTCCGGTAGACGATCCTCGAGCCGTCCGGCGAGAAGACCGGGTCCAGGTAGTGGCCGGGCTTCTCGGTCACGAGGCGCGACGCGCCGTCGCCTCCGGCCTTCCCGGCTTTTCCCGTGGCGGAAACCGTCGCGATCCGGATCGAGCCGAGCTTCTCGTCGTTCCAGGTCGAATAGACGATCGACTTCGAGTCGCGCGACCACGAGGGCATGTACTCGAAGTCGTCGGTCTGCTTCGTCAGGCGGCGCGGCGCGCCGTTCGGGAGATCCTTCACGTAGACGTGGCCGAGCGCCTGGTACGCGACGCGGCTCCCGTCGGGCGAGACGGAGACCCAGCGCAGCATGCGGACGGGAAAGGAGGCGCCGTCCGGCGCGGAGGCGGTTTGCACCCGCGGCGATTCCGACGCCTGCATCAGGCCCGTCAGCACGTCCACGCCGAAGCGCACCGCGCGCGCGGTCTTGCGCGAGTCGCGCACGTGAAACGGGATGTCGGTGACGTTCGCGGCAGAGGCCGCATCCCTCTTGCCCGCGACGTCGACCCGCTTGATCTTCCCGCCGGCCCACAGGACGATCGACTTCGAGTCGGGCATCCACGCTATCCCCGGATAGAGGCCCTGCACCGCCCAGGTCTCCTGCATGTCGCGCTCGAGCCCGTCCCAGATCGGCCGCTCGACCCCCGACTCGAGGTCCTTGACGAAGAGCGTCGACTTGTAGCGGATGCGGCGGACGAACGCGAGCGATTTGCCGTCGGGGGACGGCGTCGGCCGCACGGAGCCGCCCGGCCCGGTCACGAAGTCGACGATCTTGCCGGTCTCGCGGTCCAGCCGCTTGATGACGTAGATCTGCCCGTTGGGGTTCTTGTTGTACTCCCAGATCTTCCCGGGCGTCGTGTCGGAGGACCAGTAGAGGTAGCGCCCGCCCGGGTCGGTCGAGAACGCCGGCTCGCCGTCGTCCTTCTGCTCGGTCGCACGCTTGGTCATCTGCAGGCCCTCGCCGCCGGTGCGGTGATAGAGCCAGATCTCACCCGCGCCGAGCGAGCGCGTCCCGGTGAAGTGCTTGCGCGCCGCGATGAACTGCGAGTCCGGCGTCCAGGCCGGGCTGTTGGGGAGACGGAACGACTCCTTGGTCACCTGCTGCGGGTTCTTGCCGTCGCGTCCGATGATCCAGACGTTGTCGCCGCCGGAGCGGTCGGAGGTGAACGCGATCCACTTTCCGTCGGGCGAGTAGCGCGGCTGCATGTCCCACGGGATCCCGGAGGTCAGCGCGTGCGCCTCGCCGCCTCCGATCGGCAGCGTGTAGAGGTCGCCGAGGAAGTCGAAGACGATCTCCTTCCCGTCGGGCGAGACGTCGAGGGACATCCACGTTCCCTCGGTCGCGTCGATCGGGACGTTCACGTCGAAGGGATACGGCGGGTTCGCCACGTCCCACTTCGGCTTCTCCTTCTCTTTCTCCTTGTCCTGCGTCGCCTCCGTGGGGGGCGGCGCGCTCGGCGGACGGTCGATGGGTGCCGGCGGCTTGGGCTTCTGCTGGCCGAAGAGCGGAAGTCCGACGAGGAGCAGGGCGAGGGCGAGAATCTTGCGCATCCGGAGTCCTTTCGCGGCAAAAGGCCGCGGGGATTCTAGCCGGGTCGGGGCGCCGGGAAACGCAGGGGCGGGGCTCGTCCCCGCCCGTCCCCGCCGGGCGGCCGCGAGGCCGCCCCTGCGCAGGATGGATCCCGGCGTCTAGCTCGCGGCGGGCATCCTCCGGGCCGCGGGAGAGACGCGCTGGAGCCGGCGCGCCTCGCGCACGCGGGCGGGGCTTCCCAGATCCTCCCAGACGACCCCGTGGATCGCGAGCACCGCGAGCGCGTGCGGCTTCTTCGTGAGCACGTCCCGCGAGAAGTCGGCATGGGCGAGGCGCGCGTACAGTCTCTCCGCCGCCTCCCGCTCGCTCGGCGAGCCGAGCGCGGCCCAGATCTCGAGGAAGGAGTCCACGAGGTCCGGCTGCGCGATCGCGAAGAGGAACAGGAGCTCCTCGAGCTGGCCGACGACGACGGAGGTGTTCCAGAGGCTCGACCCCTGGAACAGCTCCCGCGCGGCGTCCGCCGCGGGCTTCTCGACGAATCTCGCGACGCGGTGCAGGTCGCGCCATCCGCCGATGAGGGGCTCGGCCGGCTCGATCCAGCCGTACTCCGTCTCCGGACGCGTCGGCGTCGTCCCGAGCAGCACGACGAGGTTCTCGTGCGCCTCGACGACGCCGACGGCGACGCGCGCGTGCAGCGCGAAGGCGTGCTCATCCGAGATCCAGTGGTCCGACGGGAGGATCACGACCGGCGCGTCGGGCGTGCGCGAGGCGATGCGGAGGAGCCCGTAGAGGACGGCCGTCGCGGTCCCGCGGTTTCCGGGCTGGACGACGAGGGAGGACGGGTGCGTCTCCGAGAGGATGTCCGCGTAGTACGCCTCGTGATGGCTCGAGAGCAGAAAGAGAATGTTCTCCGGCGGCGCGATCCCCGCCGCGCGGCGAGCCGTCTGGACGAGCAGGGGCTCCTGGCCGACCAGCGCGCAGAACTGCTTGGGGCGATCGTCGCCGGCGAGAACTCGCGTGACCGGGCGCAGGCGCGCGCCGTCGCCGCCGGCCAGGATCAGGACGCGGGCGCCCTCCCGTTCGCCGAACGGTTCGAGCCGGTCGGATCGGCTCTCCGGGCTCGCGAACGGATCGAGACGGTTGCGAGTCGTCGCCGGCGCTTCGGTCGTGGGCATGTTCCCCCCTCTCGAAGATACGGATCCCTGGAGGGATCCATTACCCCGGCAGCCGTTTCCGCCGCGCCTGTGTATTAATGTCGCCGCATGATCCTCTCGGCGCTTCTCCTCCTCGCTCAGGCCGCGTCGGCTCCGCACACCGGCAGCGCCGCGGGGCCGCTCGCGTTCACGCACGTCACCGTCATCGATCCCGCGAACGGTGCGCTGCGGAGGGACGCGACCGTCCTCGTCGAGGGCTCCCGGATCTCCGGCGTCCGGTCCGACTCGGCGACAGGAACCGTCGCTCTTCCCGCGAACGCCCGGGAGATCGACGGGCGAGGCAAGTTCCTGATTCCCGGCCTCTGGGACATGCACGTCCACACGCTCTTCGGCGACTGGGTGCCCGGCGGCCGGGAAGTGATCCTGCCGCTGCTGCTCGCCAACGGCGTCACGGGCGCGCGAGACATGGGAAGCGATCTGGAGCCGATCTTGCAAGCGCGAGAGGCGACGGCGCGGGGAACTTGGATCGGTCCGCGGCTGGTCGTCTCGGGACCGATGCTGGATGGGCCGAAGCCGCAGTTCCCCGCGTCGATCGCCGTCTCGACGCCGGAGGACGGGCGCCGCGCCGTCGCGATGCTGCAGGGCCGCGGCGTGGACTTCATCAAGCTGCAGTCGCTCGTTCCGCGCGACGCCTACTTCGCGATCGCCGACGAGTGCCGCAAGCGCGGCATCTCGTTCGTCGGCCACGTGCCGGACGCGATTCGCGCCTCCGAGGCCTCGGACGCCGGACAGAAGAGCTTCGAGCACCTGATCGGCGTGTTCGAGGGAAGCACGCCCGCCGCATTCGAGGACGAGCTGCTGAAGGGACCGAAGGGACCGGCGAAGTTCCTGGCGGGCTACGACGCGGGACGGGAGGCCGGGCTGATCGCGCGGCTCGCGAAGAACCGTACCTGGCAGTGTCCGACGCTGCTCTGGGAGTACGGAGGCTGGCTCGTCGACGTCGTCGACGTCGCGAAATATCCCGAGCTGCGCTACGCGCCGGCGGCCTGGCGCGAGAAGACGTGGCCGCGCTTCAAGGCCGACATGGTCAAGAGCTACATCACGGACCCGCTGCCGGTGCGGGAGAAGTGGGTCGAGCACGAGCTCGGCATCGTCGCGCGGCTCCACGGGGCCGGCGTGCCGATGCTCGCGGGGACCGACGCGCCGCCGGGCGTCGGCGTCGTGCCGGGCATGAGCCTCCACCGCGAGCTCGCGCGGTTCGTGGCGGCCGGCTTCTCACCACTCGAGGCGCTGCGGACCGCGACGATCAACCCCGCGACGTTCCTCGACAGGACGAAGGACTTCGGGTCGGTCGAGACCGGCAAGATCGCGGACCTCGTGCTGCTCGACGCCAACCCGCTCGACGACATCGCAAACACGACGAAGATCGCCGCCGTCGTGGCGAACGGTCGACTCCTCTCGCGCGCGGACCTCGACCGCATCCTCTCCGACGTCGAGGCGTGGGCCCGGTCTCACTGAGCCGGGCGTAGAGCGGGTCCGGTCCTCGCCGGTTACGCCGTTTTCGGCGAGGACATCTTGCGGACGATCCACGTGAGGACCACTGCGCCGAGTGTCGCCACGAGAATCGTGTAGATCATTCCGCCCTCACCCGAGAACCCGAGGAGTCGCATCAGGAAGCCGCCGATCAGCGCCCCGATGAGGCCGATGATGATGTCCATGAGCGCGCCCTTGCCCCCGCCGCCCATGATCCTCCCGGTGAGCCAGCCGGCGATGAGACCCACGATGAGCCACCAGATGATTCCCATACCTCAAGCCCTCCTCGACATGCGGGACATCAGAAGCGCCAGGGCCCCCGCCCCGATGCTCTTCACGAGAGTGGGGTGCTGCGCGTAGAAGCTCGCGGCCTGATCCACGATCGTCGGGTTCTTCGTCGCCGCCTTCTGCGCGAGGACCTGGACGTCCTGCGGCGAGACCTGCTGCGCCTGCTGCGGCGTCACCTGGACGTTCTCGCCTCCCGAGGCCACGTTCGCGGCGAGTCCGCCGAGCCCGGCCTGCGCGAGGAGCTGTCCCGCGTTGGGGCCGAGCGCGCGGAGGATCTGGTTGAGCAGGCCGGCCTTCTGCGTCGGATTGGAGTTGTTGAAGAGGTTGGAGAGCATCTGCTCGAACGGCGGCGTCTCGGGCGAGTTGAAGACGTGGGTGATTCCGTTCGAGAGCTCTCCCTGGGGCAGCTCGTGCGCTACCCGATCGTAGGTGGAGTGAACTTCGTCGTCGGTGGCCTGCCCCGTCTTGAACTGGTTCGCGAGCTGGCCGAGCTGGTCGAGAAGACCCATGTCTGCCTCCCCAGGCGAAGAATGTCGCCTCTGGAGCGGATCCTATGCGGATCCCGTGCCCGGCGCGATTGCCCGAAAGGGAGGATACCGGGAGCGGAGGCGGGGTCCTACCGGAGCATTTCCTCCAGCTCCGGGAACTTCTTACCTGTCATCTCCCATCTCAGCAGCGAGGCCGGAATCAGGCCGCGGGCGTTGAAGTCGTCCATGAAGGCCTTCATCCGGAACTCGCTCCCGAGCTGCGCCCGTTTCTCGGCCAGGAGCTTCTCGATTTCGATCTTGCCGATCAGGTAGCTCGTCCCGTACCCGGGCTGCTGGAGGTAGAGGTGCTGCTCGTCGCGCACGAGCTTGCCGTTCATGGAGAGCCAGCCCCGCGGGGTGGTCGCGCAGGCGAAGGCGGAGGCCTCCTCGAGGGTCATGCGGTTGCTCTGCATGAAGAGCTCCCCGAGCGCGCGCGCCGCCCGCTCGGCGACGAGGATGTAGACGAGCTCCCGCGAGCGCGGCCGCGCGTCGAACATCCCGGCCTGCATCATGAGCTCCTCCCAGCCGGTCGCGTGGCCCTCGGTCCGCGTGTTGAAGATGTTGTAGAGCAGCACCTCGCGGCGGATGGGGCTCGCGGGCGGCTCGTGGACCTGGAACGCCTTGTCGAACCAGTGGTAGCCGTGCGTGCGCATCACCTCGGGGTCGCGGTAGTCGACCTCGCTGAAGAACTCGCGCGGCGGCGGCGAGTAGCTGCCGATGCGCGCGCGCAGCGCCGGATCGAGGTAGTCCTTGACCGTCAGGACGTCGTGGTCCTTGAGGAAGGCCATGTACGCGGTGACGCCGGAATTGAAGGCCTCGTCGTACTCCGCGGCGTTCGAGGCGACCGGCTCCTGGACCGGGAGCTTCGCGTTCTTCAGCTCCTCCATCGCGAGGAGCGCGTGCGCGCGCGCGAGCTCGCGCTCCATGAGCGCGACCTCCTCGGCCCAGGTGTACGGGACGAGCTGCACGTGCTTCAGGTACCAGTCGTAGTTCTCGACGCCGATTCCCGACGGTCCCGTCTTCGACGCCGCCTTCCCGTCGAGCCAGGCGGCGAAGTCGTCGGTCGCCTTCCGCGCCGCGGCGGCGTCGGCCGCGAGCACGGAGCCGGCGCCGGTCAGCTTCGCCGCGAGCCTCGCGAGCTCCGCGCTCTGCGCACGGATCGCCTTCGCCCCGTAGACCCACAGATCATGGCCGTTGCCGACGAGGTTGACCTTCGCCTGCGCGAGGAGGGCCGGGATCGCACGCAGCCTCGGCCTGATCGCGGCGGCGTCGTCCGCCGAGAGCGGGAACTTGTACGACCAGAGCTCGACCGCGCCGAGCGCGAACGGTCCCTCGCGCGCCGGCTGGTCGCTCTCCTCGGAGAAGACCGTGACGTAGAACGCCGGGTTGTTCGCCCACGGGCGGAGCACGCGGTGGTCGAAGTCGAGGCCGTTCAACTCGGCGCGGACGATCTGGTAGTCGACCTGCTGCGGGATCGGCCAGCCGCTCGGGTCGATCGCGGCGAGGCGCGCCTTGTAGGCCTCGAGCTCCTTCTGCTGCGCGCCCATCGCGCCGGGGCTGTAGTGCGGCAATCCGTCGACGACCTTGGGCTTCTGGAACGCGCGCCAGTCCTTGAAGAAGGAGACGAGGTCCTCGTAGCGCGAGGAGGGCGGCGACGGCGCCGCGGCACCGGCTGCCGCGAGAAGAGAGAACATCACCGGCAGAATCGCCCAGTCGCTTGCCATCATGCACGGATCTTATGCGACGCCGATCCGGGGACGCGCCCGCCGGCCCGCCTCGCCTCGCCTCGCGTCGCTCAGCCGATTCCGCCTCCCTCGCCCGCAGGAGCCGCGCGCGAGCTCTCCTCGGACTCGATCGCGCCCTCCTCGCGGCGGGCCTCGACGAGGCCTCCGTGTCCGCGAGGAAACCCGTACCAGCCGGCCGCGAGGACGAGCGCGAGCACGACGATCGCGCTGGCGAGGCTGATGCGGATGCCCTCGACGAAGTCGCCGTCGGCCGCGGCGAGGATAGCGCGCTCGGTCGCGGGGTCGGCGTGCCGGATCGGCCGGCCGGGCCCGATCTCGGCCGCGTAGGCGCGGGGATTGGCGTTGCCGATGATCGCGTCGGCGACCTCCCTGCGCTCGGTGGGATCGGGCAGGGAAGTCGCGAGGTGCTCGCTGAGCGTGAGCGTCAGCGAAGCGGCGAGCACGGACCCGAGGACGGCGAACCCGACCGTCGATCCCAGCGCGCGCTGCGCACTCATGATCCCGGAGGCCATGCCGGCGCGCTCCGGCGGCACGGAGGTCATCGCGAGCGAGGTGATCGGCGTCAGGCACAGCGCGCTGCCGAGCGCCGAGACCATCAGCCCCAGGACGACGACCGGCGTGGCTCGGGCCATCCCCGCGATCATCACGAGGAAGCCCGTGATCTGGCACGCGAGCCCGAGGAGGATGAGCCGCCGCGCCCCGGACGCCGCCATCCACTTCCCGACCCGGAGCGAGACCGCGGTCTGGACGAGGCTGTAGGGCAGAAGGATCAGCCCGGCCTGCACCGGGTCGTACCCGCGGACGTTCTGCAGGAGCTGCGTGATCACGAGCAGCATCCCGTAGACGGCGAAGAGCACCGCGAAGATCGTGACGATGGCGAGCGAATACGTTCGATCGCGGAAGAGCGTCAGGTCCATCATCGGGTCCGCGCTCTGGCGCTCCACGCGGACGAAGGCCGCGAGCCCGACCGCGGCGATCGTGAACAGGGCGAGGATCTTTGCCGAGAACCATCCGGCGTGCGGTCCCTCGATCACCGCGAACGCGAACGCGCCCACGGCCGCGACGAAGAGCAGCTGCCCGGCCGCGTCGAACGTGCGCGGCCGTGTGTCGCGCGACTCCTGGACGAAGAGCCGCGTCAGGACGAGGACGGCGAGCCCCACCGGCACGTTGACCAGGAAGATGATCCGCCAGCCGCTGCGCTGGACGAGGAAGCCGCCGAGCGTCGGACCGATCGCGAGGGCCGTCGAGGCGATCGCGGTCCAGATGCCGATCGCCCAGGCCTTCAGCTTCGGGTCGGGGAACGTCGCCGAGACGAGCGCGAGCGAGGTCACGTTCACCGTCGCCGCGGCGACGCCCTGGATCGCCCGCGCGCCGTTCAGGACGTCGATCGATCCGGCGAGCCCGCAGGCGATCGAGGATGCGGTGAAGAGCGCGATGCCGAAGAGGTAGACGCGCCGGCGCCCGAGGAGGTCGGCGAGCGTGCCCGCCGACATGATCGCGACCGCCATGCCGAGGCTGTAGGCGGTCACCACCCACTGCAGCCCCGACTCGCCGACGCGGAAGTCCGTCTGGATCGACGGCAGGGCCACGTTCACGATCAGCGCGTCGAGGTAGATCATGAACAGGCCCAGGCCCGTCGCCGCGAGGGTGAGGCGCTGCGTACGGGTCATGACCGGGGCCTCCGTGATCGGCTCGAAGGGACTACGGCGCCGACACCACCGGCAGCTCGACGAAGCTCGCGCCGTAGATGCGCTGGGTCGCCTTCCTGTAGTCGCCGGGCTTCGCCCAGAAGATGTTCTCCACGAACGTCTGCGGGTTGCGGTCGTACAGCGGGAACCAGCTCGACTGCACCTGCACCATGATGCGGTGGCCCGGCAGGAAGACGTGGTTCGCCGTCGGCAGCGTCCACTTGTAGAGGAGCGGCTTGTTGGCCTCGATGGGTTTCGCGGCCTCGAGGCTCTCGCGGTAGCGGCCGCGGAAGATGTCGGCCGAGATCATCAGCTGGTACCCGCCCATCTCGGGGTGGCCCGCGACCTCGTCGGGATAGACGTCGATGACCTTGACGACCCAGTCGGAGTCGGTGCCGGAGGTCGACGCGGTGAGGTTGACGACGGGTTGGCCGGCGATCTTGACCGGCGCGGTCAGGAGATCGGAGGTGAAGACGGCGACGTCGGTCCGTCCGGAGACCCCGCGCTGGTCCGACACGAGCCAGGGCGCCCAGTTCTTCTCGAGGGACGGGCGACCGTTGAACGGCACGGGCCGGGCGGGATCCGAGAGGAATTCCTGATACGAGGTCTCCGCTCCGGCGAGTGCGACAGGGTTCGTCCCGAGGATCGCCTTGCCATTCGCGGCGAGCGAAAGCGGCGTCGCCTTGACCGTGCAGCCGCCTCCGTCCGTACAGCCCGATGGCCACGACTTGAGCCGCCGCCACGCGTTGGTCCCGGTCTCGAACGCGTAGACGGGCGAGATGTCGCCGTCCGCCTTCGGTGCGCCGTCCTTGAGGTAGCGAGCGAGAAACGGCGCGAGGATCTCGCGGCGGAAGTAGAGGCCGGTGTCGCTCCCGAAGTGGAGCGCGCCGAGCGTGCTGCCGTCGTGGATCTCCTGTCCGTGGTGCCACGGTCCCAGGACCAGGTAGACCATGTCGTTGCCGCTGTCCTTGGGCTTGATCGCCTTATACACCGCGGGCGCGCCGTAGATGTCCTCCTGGTCCCAGAGGCTGTGCACCAGCATCACGGGGACCTTGAGCGGCTGCTCGGCGAGGATCTTGTCCATGGCCTGCGCGCGCCACCACGCGTCGTAGCTCGGATGCTCGAGCATCCGGCGCCAGAAGCCGACCTGCTCGAGCCCGTGCCGTCGCCCGAGCTCGCCCGCCGAGCCCGCCGCCATGTACGTGTCGTAGTCGTCGTAGTGGGTGCTCCACCACTTCTCGTCGTTCTTGCGCGTCGCCTCCTGCTCGTAGATGTAGGAGGCGCCGATCTGGCGGAACGCGCCATTGTGGAACCAGTCGTCGCCCATCCAGCCGTCGACCATCGGGTTCATCGGGACGGAGCACTTGAGAGCGGGGTGCGGGTTGACGAGCGCCATCAGCGGGAGGAACCCGTCGTAGGAGATGCCGAGGATGCCGACCTTGCCATTCGACTCGGGGACGTTCTTCACGAGCCAGTCGATCGTGTCGTAGGTGTCGGTCGCGTGATCGACCGCGGTCGGGTTCAGCGGGCCGTGGAGCGGACGCGTCATCACGTAGTCGCCCTGGGAGCCGTACTTTCCGCGTACGTCCTGCACGGCCCGGATGTAACCACCCTCGATGATCGTCTCGACCGCGTTGTCGTACCCGTCGAGGACCGACGCGAGGTGTGTGCTCTTCGCGTGGCTGGTCGCGGCGTCGGCGTCGTAGGGCGTTCGGGTCAGGAGGATGCCCGCGTGCTGCGCCCCGCGGGGAATCAGGATGACGGTGTGGAGCTTCACGCCGTCCCGCATCGGGATCTCGGCCGTGCGCCTCTCGAAGTCGAAGGCGTCGGTCAGGGGCTTGAACGTGGCCGGCATCTCGCTCGGGAGGCCGGCCCTGGGTGTCGGAGAAGGTTTCGGCGCGGCCGCGACGGCCCCGAGACCGAGGACGGCGGTCACGGCGAAGCCGAGCCCCGACGCGCAGCGAAGAAAGGTCCGTTTCATGCGCAAGATCCTCCTGAGAAGTCCGGGGATCTTATACGCAGAGGACTCCCGGGACCCTCGACGGATCAGGGCTTGGGCTTCGCCGCGGGCGGCGCGTTCGCCTTCTCCCTCGCCGCCTCGATCTGCGGGATCAGGACCTCCTTCACGTAGCGCCAGTTCGGCTCGACGTTCAGGACGGCGGCCGCGTAGTGGCCGGCGGCGTCGAGGTTCTGCGGCTTTCCGCGAAACCGCGCCTCGGCCAGTCCGAGGAGCAGCTCGGCCTCGCCCCAGGCCGGATCGGTCGCGTCCGCGATCGTCTGCTTGCGCACCCAGTCGAGACCGTCACGGAACGTCTGCACGGCCTTGTCCTGGCCGCCGCCCTGCTTGACCGGCGTGTCCCACTTCACCGTGCCGAAGACCCACGCGAGGCGCGGGTTCTGCGGCGCCTGCTTCTGCGTCTCGACCAGGAGGTCCCAGAGGCGCCGGTACTCTTTGGGGCGCTCCGACGCGGGGACGGTCGGCGCCAGCTCCTCGAGGCAGGCGAGTTGCACGATCCGCGGCTCGACGAACGTCGGGTCCTCCTCCGAGGACTTCTGGAGCTCGTCGACCGCGGCGCGGAGGCTCTCCTCGACCGTGGACGACTCCCGGGTTGGCGGATCGCCCGCCGGAATCCGCATGCCGTTCCACGCGCTCCTCCAGAGGGCGAAGCCGCGCCAGTAGTGCGCCCGCGACGCGAGCGCGCCACCTTCGCCTTCGCCTTCGTCCGCATACGGCGCCATCTCCTCGACGAGCGCCTCGAGCCGCTCGCCTTCATCGGCGTAGGCGGCCTTGCGGATCTCGGAGGCGAGCCGCACGACCTTGTCGTGAGGGGTCTCCGGCGGCGGGGCCGGCGCGGAGGGCGCCGGGCCTCCCATTCCCGCGCAGGAGACGAGTGCGAGGCAGGCGGAAATGACCGACGCCGCGGCGACGTTGCAGAAAGCGGCACCCGCATCCATGCGCAAGCGACGGAATTCGGCAGTGGATCGTTTTGGCGCGCGAGTCAATCCGCAGAAACGAAGCCATTTGGCGGCGGCGCGACCTGGCGCTTGATTTGCTCCCGGGAAACTGGAAACTAAGGCCACCCAGTGTTCGGTCCCAGGACTCTCCGGTCGTTCGAAAGCCTCGGCTGGCTGCGCGGGCCGAAGCCGTGGATCCTCGCGTTCGGCTCCGTCGCGGTGGCCTCGATCGGCGCGTTGGGCTCCATTGGCTGCGCGACGGCCGCCCCGCCCTCCTTCCCGAGCCCCGAGGTCCATTCGGTCGAGGAGCGCCGGCCGATCTCCGCCGGCGAGTCGTACACGAGCGCCGTCGAGTTCCGCAAGTTCCTGGTCAAGCTGCCCGACGACCACGTCATCGGCGCGCTCCAGATCGGGAAGGAGTGCAACGGTCGCGAGCCGCTGACCTGGAAGATCGGGCGCGACAGCACGGTGACGCAGGACTTCGGCGCGCTCCTCCTCGAGGAGGTGGCCGCGGCGGGCTACGGCGTCATCGGACACGGCGACGTGCTCTTCGAGGACGCTCACGAGAAGAAGGCGGACTACGTGGTCGCCGGCGTGATCCGGGACGTGCGCGCGAACGTCTGCTACGCCACCCCCAAGACCAACCTCGCGACCGCGGAGGCCTCGCTCGCCATCGACTGGCAGATCTACTCGTACCGATCGCGCGAAGTCGCGTTCAAGGTCACGACGGAGGGCTCGAGCCTCCTGCTTCGTCCCCAGCCCGAGCCCGGCGCCGACGCCATCTCGCGCGCCGTCGTCGCCGCGTCGCGGAATCTCCTCGCCGACCCCCATTTTCACGAGCTCCTGACGGGTAACGGCGTCGACCGCAATCCCCAGCCGCGGCCGCCGATCGCGATCGCGTACGAGACGGCGCCGAAGAAACCGTCGAAGAGCGCCGAGACCGTGGTGGCGGACTCGCGGATGGCCGTCGTCACGGTGTTCGCGGGCGACTCCATGGGCTCCGGCTTCCTGATCTCGCGCGACGGGTACCTCCTGACCGACGAGCACGTCGTGGGCCCGTCGCGCTACGTGCGCGTCAAGTTCGTCACGGGCCGCGAGGTCAACGGCGAGGTCGTGCGCGCCGACCGCAAGCGCGACGTCGCGCTGGTCAAGCTCGAGGGCGACGTCTACCCCTACCTGCAGCTCGGCGAGTCGAGCCGCGTCCAGCCCGGCGCCGACGTCTTCGCGATCGGCACTCCGCTCGAGGAGATGTTCGGCCAGACCGTCACGAAGGGCATCGTCAGCGGGTACGGCGAGGAGGACGGACAGAGGATCCTCCGCAGCGACGTCAACATCCAGAAGGGCAACAGCGGCGGGCCGCTTCTCGACCGTTCCGGCGCCGTGGTGGGGCTGTCCGTCAACGCCTACACGCTTCTCCCCGACGGGATCGGCATCGGCCTGAACGGGTTCATCCCGATCGAGGAGGCTCTCCACGCTCTGACGATTCAGCGCGAGGCCCCGGAGGCGGCGCCGCCGGCCGCCGCGCCCTCGCCCGGCGGCCTCTCCAGATAGCGCCTCGCGTCGGCCAGCTCCGGCCGCGCGGACCCCGCGACGCACTGACCGGCGAGCTGCGCGTAGAGCTCGCGGGCGCGCGCCGGATTCCTGGAAAGCTCCGCGGCGCGGGCGGCGCCGTAGAGTCCGTCGAAGCGGTTCGGAGTCTTGCGCAACGAGGCCTCGTACTCGACCGACGCCTCGGCGGGGCGTCCCGCCTCGAGCAGCATGTCGCCGAGGAGCTCCCGCGCCGGAAGGAGCGATCCCGGGGTGACCGGGTGCTTGCCGATCGTCTCCTCGAGGTCCGCCGCGGCCCGCGCGTCCCGGAGCGCGTCGTCCTTCCGGCCGTCCGCCCACTCGACCCACGCCGCCGCGCCGAGGCGCATCGACTCGATCTGCCCCGACCAGTCGTAGGGACCCGGAATCGGGTTCTTCACCGCCGCGGCGTGCAGCCGCTCGAGCTCCGCGAGGGCCTCCCGCGCCCGGGCGAGTGAACCGCCGCGCGCGCCGCCGACCGCCTGCGCGAAGCGCGTGAGAGCCGGCGCGTAGGGGAACGAAGGCTCCGCCGCCGGCGGCGCGAGTGAGGCGGCCGCCCTCCAGTCGCGCCGCTCGAGGGCCCAGCGCGCGGGGATCGCCGCGAGCGCGTACGCCACCGAGAACGTGTGCTCGTCGACGCTCCGGATCGCCGCCGCCCGGGTCACGATTTCGCGCGCGCGGTCGCCGTCGCCGATCTGCAGATACGCGTATTCGAGGTAGTCGTAAGCGTGGATGGAGTCGAAGCTCTCCGCGCCCGGATGGCGCTTCTTCATCAGCTCCTGTCCCGCCCTCGCGGAGTCGATGTTCGAGGCGATCGACTCCTGCCAGAGGCCGAGCCGCGTGAAGATGTGCGACGGCATGTGGAGCGCGTGCGGGGAGTCCGGGGCGATCTTCGCGTACGCGCGCGCCGCCGGGAGGGCCTCCTGCGCGAGCTCGGGGTAGTCGAAGGCGTGGATCATGTAGTGCGCGACGCCGGGGTGATTCGGCTCGGAGGCGAGCAGGCCGTTCAAGATCGCCGCCGACTTCTTGTCGTCGGCGTGGGTCGGGTCGTTCGGCGCCTTGGCCCCCTGGATCGCGACGGCGTAGAAGATCGCGGCCTCGTGGTCGTCGGGAAAGCGCTGCGAGAGCCTCTCCATCGCGTCGCGGTAGGCGGAAGCGCGGGCGCGGTGGTCCAGGCGCTGCTCGTGGCTGTAGAACGCCGCGATCGCGTCGATGTAGCCCTTCTCGCGTTCGGTCTTCGCGCCGAGGTCGAGGGCCTTTCCGGCGGCGGCCTTGCCCGCGGCGAGCTCGTCCGAGGACGGCGGCGCCCAGATCGGGTGGTAGTAGGTCATCGCGATGCCCCACTGCGCCATGCCGCACGCGGGATCCTTCGCCGCGACCTCCTGGAAGGCGAGGCGTGACTCCTCGTAGCCGAAGGAGTGGAGCAGCGCGACCGCTCGCGTGAAGTCCGTCGCGACGGCCGCCGCGCAGGAGATCGGGAAGTGGACCGTGCCGAGCTGCTCGGTGCCTTCGTCGTGCGCATGAACGTGCGCCTCCTGTCCGAGGGCGCGCGCCGATGCCGCTCCCAGCAGAACGAGAATCCGCACGGCCCGCAGAGTGTTCATCGCTTCCTCCGGCGTTCCGATCCTATCGAAGAAACGCGCCGCCTCCCGCTTCGCGCCGGTCCGGTTTTTGCACGGCCGGGAGGGCGGGGGTGGAGTGACGGACGAGCGCGACGAAGCTTGCGGCACGTTCGCCGGTTTCAATCGAAGGGTGTTCCTCGAGGTCTCGCTCGGCGGGCTCGCCGCCGCGCGGCTCGCCGCGGCGGGGGTTCCCGTTGCGGCCATCCCCATCGGAAGCCCCGCGGACGCGGCGCCCGCGGCGGCGGTTCCGGTCTCCCTCCGCGTCAACGGCGTCGAGCGGCGACGTCGGGACGATCGGCGTCTTCTTCGTGGGCGAGCCGGATCCTGCGATCAACGCGATCGGCTGCCGCGGAATCGGCGAGATCGGCATCACCGGCGCCGCCGCCGCGGTCGCGAACGCCGTCTACCACGCGACCGGGAAGCGGGTCCGCGACCTGCCCATCACTCCGGACAAGCTGCTCTAGAACGTCGTCCCGAGGAGCGAAGCGCGCTCGGAGGGATGCGGTGTGCCTTGATATCGTGGGATCGTGGCGCCGTCGCGGAGGCTGGGCAGCACGGATCGCCGGGTCTTCCCCGTGGGGCTCGGCTGCATGGGGCTCTCCTGGGCGTACCGGGACCACGCGGTCGACGAGACCGCGGGCGCCGCGCTCATCCGGGACGCGGTCGAGCTCGGCGTCGACCACTTCGACACGGCGGACGTCTACGGCCCGTTCACGAACGAGCGCCTCGTCGGCCGCGCCCTGCGGGATGCCGGGCGCCGCGACGATGTCCTCATCGCGACGAAGTGCGGCCTCGTCGTCGAGGACAGGGCGACGTTCCGCTTCGGCCGCGACGGCAGTCCCGCCCACGTGCGCGAGGCCTGCGACGCTTCGCTCGAACGGCTGGGGATCGGCGTCATCGACCTCTACTACCTCCACCGCATCGACCCGACGGTCCCCGTCGAGGAGACCTGGGGCGCGATGGCCGAGCTCGTGAAGGCGGGGAAGGTGCGCCACCTCGGGATCTCGGAGGCGAAGGTCGACGAGCTCGAGCGCGTCTCGCGCATCCATCCCGTGACCGCCGTCCAGTCCGAGCTGTCGCTGTGGACACGCGACTACCTCGCGGACGTCGTGCCGTGGTGCGCGGAGCATGGCGCGTCGTTCGTGGCGTTCGCGCCGCTCGGCCGCGGGTTCCTGACGGGGAAGATCGCGACCGACGCGCGCTTCGACGCGAGCGACTTCCGCTCGAAGCTCCCGCGATTCTCCCCGGAGAGCGTCGCGGCGAACCAGCGCATCGTCGAGGCGGTCCGCGACGTGGCGGCGCGCCGCGGCGTCACGCCCGCGCAGATCGCGCTCGCCTGGCTGCTGCACAAAGGTGAGGACATCGTTCCAATTCCAGGCACAAAGCGGAGGAAGTATCT
>Ga0157379_10000715_pt1 | contig 26939 bp, 25 predicted proteins | sample S25metaG_FD_121802 | JGI IMG/M metagenome (GOLD analysis project Ga0157379, IMG submission 121802) | Switchgrass rhizosphere microbial communities from Kellogg Biological Station, Michigan, USA - S2-5 metaG | ecosystem: Host-associated > Plants > Roots > Rhizosphere > Soil | place: USA... | reverse complement strand
TCTACTGCCCGGGCGACCCGGTCACTCGCGCGCAGATGGCGCCGTTTCTCCTCAAGACCCTCCTGGGCGGCACCTACGCGCCGCCGGACTGCACGGGCCTCTTCACCGACGTGCCCTGCCCGGTGACGCCGGAGTTCCCCTACTCGAACTTCATCGAGGACCTGAGCACGCGCGGCATCACGGCCGGCTGCCAGGTCGGCCCCCCGGCGCTCTACTGCCCGGACAGCCCGGTCACGCGCGAGCAGATGGCGGCGTTCCTGACGCTGACCTTCAGCCTCGTGCTCTACGGTCCCTAGGTCTTCCTCGACTCGGCATCGTCCACGGCCCCGGGGAACCGGGGCCGTTTCTTTTTCTCCGAAGGCCCCGAGTCTCCGGCGGGGCGGTGCGTCAGAAGAGAGGCGTTCCCGCCGCGTCGGGCACCGGTGCCCCGCCGACGAGAGCGCGCACCGATGCCGTGACGTCGGCGATGGCGGGGACGCGGTCCGTCTTCTTCAGCGGCCGCGAGGAGAAGAGGATGCCGCGCACGAGGTCCGGGTCGAGCGAGCAGTGGTCGCCGCTCCAGACGTCCCGGTTGTCCTCGAACACCGTCTCGGTGGGCACGCCGAGCGAGGACTGCCAGGACACCCGGTAGCCCGGCAGGTTCGCGACGATCAGGTCGGGGATCAGGCGCGGGTTGAACCGGCGGTAGACGTCCTCGCGCCGGAAGACGCGGGAGACCGCGCGGAGCCCGTTCTTGGGATCGGTCAGCGCCGTCAGCCGCTCCGAGAGCTCCTTGCGCAGCGCCTCGTACTCCGCCCCGGGCTCGACCAGACCGTCGGCCTCGCGGCCCTTGAGGTTGACGTAGATGTCGCCCAGCCCCATCGCGTAGGCCTTCGACTTCGGCCAGTCCACGGCCTCCCAGAACTGGCCGCGCGAGAAGAGCGCCTCGAGGTTCTGCCGCTTCGCGTTGCCCTTGAGGACGAGGTAACCGTTCTCGACCAGCCACGAGTTGTAGTTGACCGAGCGCCGCCAGGTCGCGAAGCCGTGGTCCGAGAGGACGATCAGCACGTCCTCGGGCGCGAGCGTCTTGGCGGTCTCGCCGACGATCGCGTCCATCGTGGCGTACGACTTCTCGACGGCGTCCCCGTAGCGCTCCGCCTTCTTCGCGTCGTAGGCGGGATGGCCCGGATCGCGGAAGCGCCAGAACACGTGCGCGACGCGGTCCGGGAACTCGAAGTAGTGGAAGAGCAGCCGCGCCCTCTCCCCGAGGAGCCCCCGGAGCATCTTGCGGTCCTGCTCCGCGGTCTGCCGGACGTCCTCGAGGAACGCCTCCTCGTCGAGCGTGCCGGACTGGATCGACCAGGTGTCGATCGCCCAGCCCATCGTCTTGTAGCGTCCGAACCGGCTCTCGAGCTCCTCGGCGAACGCGGACGGCGTCGACAGCGCGAGACCCGGCGGCAGGCGGCTCGGGTCGAACTGGATCGGCGAGACGTAGAGGTTGATCTCCGGGTCGACGCTCGCCAGACGCGCGCGGGCGTAGCCGTGGATCGTCACGAGCGGATTGACGCGAAAGGCGAGCGACAGCCAGTCGCTCCACTCGCCGGGCTTGAGCTCGGCGCGCGCGGAGCCGGCCTCGACGACGAGCCGGTCGCGCGCGTCGGGAACGGTCAGCGTCAGAGGGAGGTCGAGGGTCCCCTCGCGGCCGAACGGCTTGCCGGGAGGGCCCGCGATCTTCGCCGTCTGGCGGCCCGTGTTCGACTCGAGGCGCACGATCTCGACGGAGAAGTCGTTGCCCTCGTGCGGCGCGAAGAACGGATCGGACGTGTAGAACGACGGCCGGCCGATGCGGCCCGACAGGTCGGGCACCCCCAGGCCGGAGAGCATCTGCCCGGCGTCGAAGGCCTCCGGCGGGAACGTGACGGGCATGCGCATGACCGTGGCGGGACGCGCCCCCGCCTCCGCCCAGAAGACCGGCCCGCGCCGGTTGTTGCGCACGCCCGGCCGCGAGACCGGCAGCCACGCGCGCGCGGCCAGGAGGGCGCCGGTCCCGGCGCCCGCGGCGAGCACGACGAGGAGCGCTGACGCGACGCGACGGTTCCGCGCGAAGAGCCAGAGCGCCGGCAGGAGGAACAGCAGCGCGGCGGCCGCCGCGAACACGACGGGATTCCGTTTGCCGAAGAGGAAGGGCACCGTGATCTCCTCCGCGACCGCGAAGGTCGGGATCCGGTTGGAGGGATCGCGCTTCAGGAAGTCGAAGATCTCGTGGCCGCCGGGATCGAGCCCCGTCGAGAACGTCGCCCACGAGACCGGAGTCTGCGCCGGGACGGTCGGCGTGAGCGGCGAGTAGCCGCCCCTCGCCTTGAGCGCCGCGAGGTTCGGCAGCTCTCCCCTCGCCAGCATCTGCTCGACGATCTGCGAGTCCACGCCGTCGAAGCCCAGAATCACGACGCGCGGCGGCGCCTCGGCCCCGCGAGTGGGAGCCGGGAGCGCGGCGAGGACGACTCCCGCGAGAGCCCTCAGGAAGAGTGTCGTCGTGGTCGTCTTCAAGGCGGCCCGAGAGTCTAACAGCTGACGGCGTCAACGCCGTCAACGGACTGCGGCGCCGAAGAATTCGGCGGCGCAGTCACCGTAGGATCAACGGCGTCAACGCCGTCACGGGACTGCGGCGCCGATTAAGTCACGGCGGCGCACAGTCGGCGGCGCAGTTTCCGTAGGACAGTCGGCGGCGCAGTCTCCGTAGGACCGACGGCGCCAACGCCGTCACGGGACTGCGGCGCCGATCAAATCGGCGGCGCAGTCTCCGTAGGACAGTCAGCCCGTTAGAATCCGCCCGTGGTCACGCGCACCGAGGACCTCGACAGCCTGCTGGCCCGCATCCCCGACCCCGCGATCCGGGCGCTCTTCTCGCGGGAGTTCATCCTGTGCGCGGAGCACTTCGACCGCTTCACGATCGACTCGGTCCTGCGCCTCGTCCACGCGCTCGACCTCGCGCCGGACCTCGCCGGCGGCGCTTCGACGCGGCAGATCCTGGAGCGGCACGCGTACTCCCCTCGCGCCGCGATCCCGGTGCGCTGGTTCCTCGCCAAGCTCGCGGACGCCGGCTACTTGAGCGTCTCGGGCGGCGGCGCCGAGTCCCGCGACTCCTCGGAGCGCGTGTACACGGCGCGCGGCCCGCTGCCGCCGGGCGACCCGGACCGCGCGGAGTCGCAGGCGCGTGCGCTCGACCCGGGGAGCGCCCCCGCGTTCGCGGTCGTGCGCGCGATGGTCGAGCACGTGCCCGAGTTCCTGCGGGGCGAGCGGACCGGCGAGGAGATCCTCTTCGCGCCGACGCGGCTACCGCTGTGGTTCGATTACTTCTCCAACGACAACCTGCTCTACCAGATCAACAATCGCCTGGGTGCGGAGGCCGTGGCGCGGTCGCTTCCCGCCGCGCGAGCCGCGACGGTGCTCGAGATCGGCGGCGGATCCGGCTCGGCCGCGCTCGCCGTGGGCGAGCGGCTGGCGCGGGACGGAGCGCTCCCGCGGGTCGGGCTCTACCGCTTCACCGAGGTGGTGCCGACGTTCCTGCGCCGAGCGGAGCGGTCGCTCCGCGCGCGGTTCCCGGGCTGGCCGCTCGAGTTCTCGAAACTGGACATGAACGAAGACTTCGTCGAGCAGGGAGTGGATCCGGAGTCCGCCGACGTGGTCTACGCCGTGAACACCGTGCACATCGCGCGGGACCTGCAGGCGACGCTCGCGCGCATCCGCGGGACGCTCCGTCCGGGCGGCCTGGCCGTGTTCTCGGAGTGCGTCCGGCCATTCCCGGAGCAGCCGATCTACGTCGAGTTCGTCTTCAACTTCCTCGAGAACTTCACCGGCGTCGTCACGGACGCGCGGACGCGGCCCAACCACGGCTTCCTGACTCCCGCGAACTGGCGCGACGCGCTTCGGGCAGCGGGATTCGAGGCGCCGGAGATCCTCCCCGACGTCGAGGAGCTCGCGCGCCACTACGACGCGTTTTTCGTCGCCGCCGTGTCGGCGCGCAAGCCGTACGGGTAGAAACGTCGTGAGTTGTGAGTTGTGAGTCGTGAGTCGTCGGGTGTTCGCCGTCAGAGAGCTTGAGCAGCCGGCTCATCACTCATAACTCACAACTCACGACCCATCTTCCTCGACGGGTCGTCCCAGAACGGATAAAAGCAGTACCACTGGTCCGGGTAGTCCCGGACGTAGCGCTCGAGGATCGCGATGTAGCGCCGCAGATTCTCCCGGAGCGCGGCGTCGCGGTCGCCCGCCGTCTCGATCGGCAGCGGCTCCTCGACGATCGCGCGGTAGCCGCCGCCCGTGCCGCGCACGATGAACGCGGGCAGGACCGTCGCGCCGGACGCCATCGCGACGCGCAGGGGACCTCGGGGGAAGAAGGCGGGACGGCCGAAGAAGGGCATCGCGATCCCCGTGTTGTCGAAGTCGCGGTCTCCCTGCATGGCCACGATCCCGTTCTCCGAGAGAGCGCGAAGAACCGCGAGCGTCGGCGCGATGGTCTGGTCGACGCGGATCTCCGTCACGCCGCAGCGCGCGTGCAGGCGCCGGCGCTCGCGCTCGACACCCGGGAAGATGTCCGGCACCAGCACGACGTGGATCGGCTGGTCGACCTGGGCCAGCATCAGCCCGCCGATCTCCCAGTTGCCGAGGTGTGCCGTCAGGAGCAGGACGCCTTTCCCGCGCAGCCGCGCCTCGACGATGCGCGAGTAGCCCGTCACGCTCTCGACCAGGAGGGCCGACTCCTCGCGCGAGCGAATCGCGAAGCGCAGGAAGTCGACCCATGCCGAGAAGTGCGAGGCGACCATGTCGAACGCGAGGCGCCGGACCTCCGGCGACTCCTCGGGCTCGCCGCGGATGACCGCGAGGTTGGCGCGCGCGGCGCGCAGGTACTTCGGCCGGAACCCGTAGTAGACGCGGGCGAGGCCGCGACCGCCGCGGTGCATGAGGGGACGCGGGACCGAGCGAGCCGTGAAGCGCACCATCGGAAACCAGACCCGCGACGTCGCCGAGGCGAGCACGCGGACGAGCGGGTTCCGCGTCGCCATTTTCGCCTGCACGGGGGGTATCCTATGGGATCGTCGACGCCACCTCCGAAGCCGGAAAGCGCACTCTCGTGACGGCGTTGCCCTACGTCATCTTCGCGTTCCTCGCCGCGGTGTCCTGGAACCGCTGGATCGAGCCGTACGTGGACACCGGGCGCGAGCTCATGGTGCCGTGGCGCCTGGCGCAGGGAGAGCGGCTCTACGCCGACGTGCAGTTCCACCACGGCCCGCTCGCGCCCTGGCTGGGTGCGGCGATCGATCGCGTCGCGGGCCGGTCGATCCCCGCCCGCACCGCGCTGGCGGCGGCGCTCGCGCTGCTCACCCTCGCCGCTCTCGATCGAATCGCCCGCGTCCTCCTCTCGCCGCGGCGCGCGGCTCTGGCGACCTCGGTCGCCGTCGCGACCGCCTTCTTCGTTCGGCCCGGCGGCTGGATGTTCCCCTTCAGCTTCGACTGCGCGATCGCCGTCGCGGCGCTGACGTGGGCGGTCGTGCTGATCGAACACGCCGCGGCGCGATGGGACGGCGCGGCCGGATTCTGCCTCCTCGCGGCGACTCTGGCTCGGGTCGAGATGGGTCTCGCCGGGATCGTGCTGGTCGCCGTCCATGTCCTCCTGGGTCGGCGCGAGCCGCTGCGGCTGCTGCGCCTCGCGTTCTTCCCGCTCGCGGCGGCCGCCGCGGCCTACGCGGTCGCGTCCTTCGGGATTCCGAGGGAACGGCTCGTCGCGGATGGCTGGCTCCGGGTCCTCGACCCTCCTCCGGCGTATCGGAACGTCTACCGCGCGTACGCCGGCCTCGACCGGCTGCCCCTGAGGATCGCCGAGCTCGCGCTCTGCGCCTGCGTGCTGGCGCTCGCCGCCGCGCTCGTGTGTCTCGCGGCGGCGGCCGCCTCGAGGAGAAAAGGAGCCGCGGCGCGGCCGGCCGCGAGCGTCCTCGTGGAGGCCGCGACCATCGCGATTCTCGCCGGCGCGGCCGCGCTCTCGCTGTGGCCCCCGGCATCGCTGGCGGCGACGCTCTCGCTGCTGCCGCCCCTCGTCCGCGCGATTCCGCCGGTGATCGCGGCGGCGGCCGCCTGGCGCCTCGTCCTCGTCGCGCTCCGGCGCTCGCCGGCCGGTCCGCTCGCGCGCGTGCCGGACGCGGTCCTCTGGCTCGGCGGTCTCTTCGCCACCCGGATCCTCCTCGCCGCCGGCTACGGAGGCCCGTATGGAGCGTTCTTTCTGCCCCTGCCCCTGATCCTGGGCGTCTCCGGCCTCTTCGGGGTGGCGGACCGGCTGGCGCGGCCAATCGGCGCGGCCCTTCCGCGGCTGACGCTGGCCGCGCTCTCGGTCTTTCTGCTCGCCCGCATCGCCGCAACCGCCCAGTTCTATCGTGGCCCCGGCTGGAGCCTCGTCGCGACTCCGGCGGGTCCCGTTCGCCTGCCCGAGCCCGTCGCGGGAGCGACCCGCGAGGCGCTCGCCGACCTCTCCCGCCGCATGCCGGCGGGAGGTTCGCTGGCCGGCTTCCCCGAGGCCGGGTTCTTCGCGTACGTGCTCGGCCTTCGCACGCCGTTCCCGAGCGAGCAGTTCTTCCCCGACCACGTCGACGCGGCGGGAGAGGAGCGCACGATCGCGCTCCTGCGGAGTCGGCCGCCGGAGATGCTGCTCTACGCCAACGTGCTGGCCGTCGGCGAGGGCCAGCGCGCATTCGGTACCGACTACCTTCGGCGTCTCGACGCCGCGGCGCGCGAGGACTCCACGACGGTGGCGATCTACGGGCCGGGCGCGCGGCCGGATGCGCGCATCGGGGATCCGGACTTTTTCGTCGAGCTCCGGCGGGTGCGGGCGCGGGTGCGAAGCGTCTCGCGGGACGCGGAGCGGCCGTGAGACTCGACCAGGAAGTCTCCCGGCGATTCTCCCTGTCCCGTCGGGCCGCCCGCGATGCCGTGCGCCGCGGGCGCGTCGACGTCGACGGCACGACGGTCTCGGAGCCAGGGCTCGCCGTCCCGCCCGGCGCCGCGATCGAGCTCCACGCGAATCGTCCCGTCCGCCGCGCGGTGCGTACGCGCCTCGCCGTGCTCCACGAGGACGAGGACGTGCTCATCGTGGACAAACCCGCCGGCCTCCTGACCGTGCCCACCGAGGCGCGCGAGAAGGACACGCTGTGGACCCGCGCCATCCATTACCTGCAGCACCGCTACGGCGGCCGGCCGTACGCCGGCATCGTGCACCGGCTCGATCGGGACACGTCGGGAGCGCTGGTCTTCGCGCGCAGCCGCGGCGCGCTCCACGCCCTGCAGGACCTCTTCCGCCGGCACGCGATCGACCGCGAATACGTCGCGCTCGTCGAGGGGAGCCTGCCCGATCGCGGCACCTTCGATCGGGACCTCGTGCGGACGCCCGGACTGCGGCGGTCGGTCGCCAAGGCGGGCGAGGAGGGCAAGAGGGCCGTGACCCGCTTCGAGACCATCGAGCGGCTCCCGCGCGCGACCTGCGTGTCGGTGCGCCCGGAGACCGGGCGTACCCACCAGATCCGGGTGCACTTCGCGGCCTCCGGTCATCCCATCCTGGGAGACCGCGTCTACGGGCCCGCTCTTCGGGGCGCCGGGCCGGAGGGTCCGGCCCGCCAGCTCCTCCACGCGCGGAGGCTCGGCTTCCAGCACCCCCGCTCGGGGGAGGCGGTGTCGGTCGAGTCGCCTCTCCCCCACGACTTCCGCGAGGCGCTGGCGGCCTTGCGCCACCAATCCCCGCGAACTCGAGCGGAAGCCGAAGCCGCCCATTCCGCTCGGCCTCACCGGGACGCTCCGGATAAGCCTCACCGGGACGCGCCGCGCCCGTCTCACCGGGACGCCCCGCACGCGTCTCACCGGGACGCTCCGCACGCGTCTCATCGAGACGCCCCGCACGCGTCTCACCGAGACGCCCGCACGCGTCTCACCGAGACGCCCCGCACGCGTCTCACCGACGCGAAAAAAAAGCGCCGGCGAAGCCGGCGCTTTCGAAATCGAGACGGGGGTTAACTAGGCAAGGACGATGACGACGACCCGGCGGTTCTTGGCCCGCCCGTCCTTCGTCTTGTTCGACTCGACCGGCTCGGCGGCTCCATAGGAGATCGTCGACATCCGGTTCAAGGCCACTCCGGCCTTGTTGAGGTAACGGCGGACCGCCTCGGCCCGCTCCTCACCCAGCGTGTAGTTGTACGCGTCCGCGCCCGTGGAATCCGTGTGCCCCTGGATCTCGAGGTACACGTTCTTGTTCTCGGTCTTCAGCCTCTCCGCGAAGGCGTCCAGGGCGTCCTTGGCTTCCTTCGAGAGCTCGTGCCGATTCACCGGGAACTTGGCCGTGTCATCCGAGAGGACCAGGGAGTAGACGAACTTGCCTTCGGCCAGCTTGCCCGCCTGCTGCGCCCGCTCAAGGGCCTGGCGCGTCGCATTGTCGAGCTCCGCCAGCTTGGCATCGTGCTGCTTGACCTTGGTCTGCGTCGCCTCGACCTGAGACTCCACGTCGTTGATCCGCTTCTCGCTGGCCGCGCTGCTTTTGGCGACTTCCTCGTTCACGTACGGCTTGGATGCGCACGCCGTGAGACCGCAAATCCCCAGAAAAAGCGCCCCCGTCGATACCGTCGAAATCCACCGTGATTTGCCCATCTGCACCTCCTATAAGTGGTTAAGACCCTCCCGGGGCAGTGCCCCGGTAGCCCCGACGCGTCCGCACCACCCAGGAACCTGGCTTGGCCACGGACACAAAAACGACTCTATATCTTACATCCCCCTTGCCGGAGGGCGCAAACCCCAGCAAATACTGCTGTCTGGCCTCGCTCGAGATCTGCATGGTCAGCGGCCGCAAGTCGTCGTCCCCCGCCACCAGATGCATCCTTCCTCCACTCGAGCTCGCGAGCATCTGCAGGGTGTCGATCGACAGCTCCCGGCGCTCGGCCGCGCTCAACATGTCGAACGCTGCATTCTTCATGCCGATCGCGTAGACCGGCACGGAGACGTGCTGGAGGATCTCGGCCATCTCGGCGGGCGACAACTCGCTCGCGTTGTCGACGCCGTCGGTGAACAGGAGAATCGCGCGCTTGTTGTTCTTGCCCTTCAGCATCTTGCCCGGAGTCGCGGCCACGGCGTCGAACAGCGCGGTCTGCCCGGAAGCCTCCAGGTCGTAGAGGTCCGAGAGGAGCTGGGTGGGGTCCGGCGAGAAATCCGTCACCAGCCGGACCTCTCCCTCCGAGAAGGCGAACAGGGCGAAGTCGTCGCCGGATCGGTGGTTCTTGATCAGGCTCCGGATCGCGTTCTTGGCGTTCTCGAGCTTCTTCGCCACGCCCATGCTGCCGGACGTGTCCACGAGAAACGCGAAGGACACCGGGGCGGACTCGTCCTTCTCGAACGTGTCGAACTCGACGCGCTTTTCCTCGACGCGGACGACGAAGTCCTTCTTGTCGAGGTTTTCGATGTACTTGCCCTGCTTGTCGGTCACGAGCACGGGGAGCATCACGTACTCGGCGCCCGCGCTCTCGGCGAAGGTCGGGGGTTCCTCGGGAGCCTGGGTCTGAGCTTGGGTCTGAGCCTGAGCCGCCTGCGCCAGGACGAGGACGCCTAACCACAGCAGCCCGGCTGCCCTTCCACCGGCCCGGATCAGCGGAGAAAGAGAGACACGTCTCACCGATAAATTATAAGGCTGCAAGGACGGTACCGATTCCCGTCCGATCCCCTGTCCTCACGTACACTGTCCTCCCTTGTCGACACCCGCCGTCGTCCTGGTGCGGCCGCAGAAGGCGTCGAACCTCGGCTCGGTCGCGCGCGTGGCGCGGAATTTCGGGCTCCGCGGGCTGTCGGTCGTCGACCCCGGCGTGATCCCCGACGAGGAGTCGAGCCGCCTGGCCGCGGGAGCGGACGACGTCCTCGGCGCGATCCGCCGCTTCGAGAGTCTCGAGGAGGCGGTGGCCGAATACCCGGTCGTCGTCACGACGTCGTCCCTCCGGGGCCGCGCCCGCGTCCGGACCCTGGAGCTCTGGGAGCTCGACGGGTTCCTCGCGTCCGTCGGAGACGGCGCGGCGACCGCGTTCGTGTTCGGGCCGGAGCGCAGCGGCCTGACCGAGGACGAGCTCGCGCGCGCGTCGGCCTGTCTGCGGCTGCCGACCGCGCCCGATTTCCCGACGATGAACCTCTCCCATGCCGTCGCGGTCGTCCTCGCGGCGACGCGAACGCTGCCGGTCGATCCGGGCCCCAAGGCGTCTCGCGCCGAGCCTCCCGGCGAGCCCTGGGCGCCCGCCGGCGAGATCGAGGCCGCGATCGCGCACTGGGACCAGGCGCTCGCGGCGATCGACTTCTACGACACCGGACACCGCGAGCGGTCGCTGCGCGATTGGAGGAGGCTCGTCGCGGGAAGGCCGCTGACTCAGAGAGAGGTGGCGATCTTGAGGGGGGTGGCGAATCGGATACTCGTCTCGTTGAGACGAGGTCGTTAGTTATTAGTCGTTAGTCGTTAGTCGTTAGTCGTTAGCCGGCAAAAGAAAGAGTCTCGACGGCTAATGACTAACAACTAACAACTAACGACTGCCTTCTCAGACCAGCTCCGCGTCCGAGAAGAAGAACGCAATCTCCTTCGCCGCGTTTTCCTTCGAGTCGCTGCCGTGGATCGCGTTGCGCTCGATGTCCGTGCCGAAGAGGTTGCGGACCGAGCCGGGCTCGGCCTTGCGCGAATCCGTGGCGCCCATCGTTCGCCGCAGGTGCGCGACGGCGTCGGCGCGCTCGAGCGCGGCGACCACGACCGGGCCCTCCGTCATGAAGCGCACGAGCGCGTCGTAGAACGGCCGCTCGCGGTGGACCGCGTAGAAGGCCTTCGCCTGCTCGGGCGAGAGCCGCATCCGCCGCAGCGCGATGAACCGGAAGCCCTCCTTCTCGAGGTGGGCCAGGATGGCGCCGGCCTTGCCGGCGGAAACCGAGTCGGGCTTCAGAATCGTCAGCGTTCTTTCCAAACTCTTCTCCAATCCAAATCCCAAATCCAAATTCCTTCTAGAAGTCCCTCACGACCACCGGCAGCCGGTCCTCGGTCGCGACGCCTCCTCGCGCGAGCGCGGCGAGGAGCTCGCGAGGCCTCTGCGAGCCGATCAGAAGCGTCGACCCGTCGACGCGGGTGAGCAGCACGCCCTCGTTGCCGCGCATGTTCAGGGCGCGGCGGCGCCCGAAGCCCCGGATTCCCCATCCGCCGTAGTCGTGGACGGGCCGATACGTCACGGCCTCGGCGCGCGCGATCTCGGCGAACGGCACCCGGGTCCTGTAGAGGAAGCCGAACCGCACCGTCACGCCGTCGTCGGCGACGCTCGTGACCTGCCGGAGGGTGAGCGTGGACAGGAGGATCAGGAGGACGACTCCCATCAGCAGGTACGTCCAGCCCGGGAGCCCCTGGGACTCGTCGAACCAGGAAACGTGCATCGCGTTCGTCGCCGTCACCGGCCGAGGACCTCGCGGATCTTGCTTCCGATGTCGGCGGGCGACCGCACCACGGAGATCCCTCCGGCCTCGAGCGCCTTCATCTTCTCTGCCGCCGTCCCGCTGCCGCCGGAGATGATGGCGCCGGCGTGGCCCATGCGTCGCCCCGGCGGCGCGGTCTGCCCGGCGATGAAGGAGACGACCGGCTTCTTGAGGTTGCCCATGACCCAGCAGGCGGCCTCCTCCTCGGCCATGCCGCCGATCTCGCCGATCAGCACGATCGCCTCGGTCTGCGCGTCGTCCTTGAACGCCTTCAGGCAGTCGATGAAGCTCGTGCCGTTGACCGGGTCGCCGCCGATGCCGATGACCGTGGACTGGCCGAGCGAGAGGCGGGTCAGCTGGTCGACCGCCTCGTAGGTCAGCGTGCCGGAGCGCGAGATCACGCCGACGGACCCGGGGCGGTGGATGCGGCCCGGCATGATCCCGATCTTGCACTCCCCCGGCGTGATGATGCCGGGGCAGTTGGGACCGATCAGCCGCACGGCCTTTCCCGACGCGTTCCTGCGGTCCAGGAACGCCTTCGCGCGCATCATGTCGTCGATCGGGATTCCCTCGGTGATGCACGCGATCAGCTTCACGCCCGCGTCCGCGGCCTCGACGATGGCGTCCGCGGCGAACGGCGGCGGCACGAAGATCATCGACGCGTCGGCGCCGGTCTCCCGGACCGCGCCCTCGACCGTGTCGAAGACCGGGATCCCCTCGTGCGTCGTGCCGCCCTTGCCCGGCGTCACGCCCGCGACGACCTTCGTCCCGTAGTCCCGGCACGCCAGCGCGTGGAACGTCCCCTCGCGTCCGGTCAGCCCCTGGACGAGGAGGCGCGTCTCCTTCCCGACCCAGATGCTCATGCCGCGCCCTTCACGGCCTCGACCACCTTCTTCGCCGCGTCGGCGAGCCCGTCCGCGGGCGTGATCTTGAGGCCGGACTCGCGCAGGATCGCCTTGCCCTGGTCGACGTTGGTCCCCTCGAGCCGGACGACGACGGGGATCGAGAGGCCCATCTCGCGCACCGCCGCGACGACGCCCTTGGCGATGATGTCGCAGCGCATGATGCCGCCGAAGATGTTGATCAGGATCGCGCGGACGTTCTTGTCGGAGAGGATGATGCGGAACGCGTTCTTGACCTGCTCCTCGTTGGCGCCTCCGCCGACGTCGAGGAAGTTGGCCGGCGCCCCGCCCGCGAGCTTGACGAGATCCATCGTGCCCATCGCGAGGCCCGCTCCGTTGACCATGCAGCCGACGTTGCCGTCGAGCTTGATGTAGTTGAGGCCGAACCGCGACGCCTCGACCTCGAGTGGATCCTCCTCGGAGAGGTCCCGCATCTCCTTGATGTCGGGGTGGCGGAAGAGAGCGTTGTCGTCGAAAGTCATCTTCGCGTCGAGAGCGAGAACGTCCCCCTGCTTCGTGAGGAGGAGCGGGTTGATCTCCGCGAGGCTGGCGTCGGTCTCGAGATAGGCGCGGAACAGCGACTGGACGAGCGCGGTGCCCTTGCGGACGCTGTCGCCCGTGAGCTGGAGCGCGAACGCGATCTGGCGCGCCTGGAACGGATACATCCCGAGCGCGGGGTCCACGCCCACGCGCACGATGGCCCCGGGGTCCTTCGCCGCGACCTCCTCGATCTCCATGCCGCCGGCCTGCGACGCCATCACGACGGGCACTCCGCGCGAGCGGTCGAGCGTGATGGACAGATAGAGCTCGCGCGCGATGTCGAGCGCCTCCTCCACCAGGACCTTCTGCACGACCTTGCCCGCCGGCCCGGTCTGCGGCGTGACCAGAGTCATGCCCAGGATCCGCTTCGCCAGGTCGTGGGCCTCATCCGGAGTCTGGGCGAGCTTCACCCCGCCGCCCTTGCCGCGGCCTCCGGCGTGGATCTGCGCCTTGACGACCGCACGTCCGCCCAGGCGCTTCGCGATCTCCCGCGCCTGCGCGGGGCTGTCCGTGACCTCGCCGCGAGGCACGGAGACCCCGTAGCGCGCGAGGATCGACTTGGCCTGGTATTCGTGAACCTTCATGGCTTAAATCGCAAATCCCAAAGCGGAAGGCGCGGGATTATACCGGGTTCGGCAGCGGGAACGACGCGACCGCCCGGATCCCCACCGTCGCGAGGACCACGAACACCGCGACCGCGAAGAGGGAGACGGCCGCGCGGGCCCGGGGGCTGCGCGCGAGGCCCCAGGTCTGCGCGAAGGAGCGGAGCCCGGCGGCGAAATGGGCGGACGCGGCCAGGATCCCGCCGACGTACAGCGCGCGGATCCACGGGCTGGCCAGGGCGGACTGCATGAGATGGAACAGGTCCAGGCTCTCGTGATCCTCGAGCTGCACGAGCCGCGCCGTCCACAGGTGAAACAGGATGAACGCGAAGAGCAGGACACCGGTGACGCGCTGCAGCGAGGCCCGGGCGCGGCCGGCGCGGGTCGGATGCTCGGCGGCGACCGGAACGGTCGCGATCACGAAGAGGCCGCCGACGGCGTGGAACGCGAGGGGCGCCAGGAGGCAGACGATCTCGACGATTCCGAGCAGCGGCAGCTGCTGGAGCCGGTGCACGGTGGCGTTGTAGGCTTCCTCCCCGTTCCTCGCCGAGGCGTTGACCGCGAGATGGAACGCGAGGAACGCCCCGAGGGGGACGATCCCCGCGATCGAGTGGAGGCGGCGAAACCAGGAGCGCTCCATGGCTCAGAATTCAAACCGAAGCAGCCGGACGGCGCAAACGCCGTCGCGGGACTGCGGCGCCGACGGCGTCGGCGCGGCGGTCACCGCAGGAAAGCCAGGGAGCGGCGGGTACCGCAGTCTGCTAGACCTTCAGGATCCGGAAGAGCTCGCGCACCGCGTCCGCGGACTTCCCGAGAGCCGCCTTCTCCTCGGCGGTCAGGGTGATCTCGACGATCTGCTCGACGCCCCGCGCGCCCAGCTTGACCGGGACGCCGAGGTAGACGTCCTTCATCCCGAACTCGCCCTGGAGGTACGCCGCGCACGGGAGCACCTTCTTCTTGTCCTTCAGGACGGCGTCCACCATCTCGACGACCGCGGAGGCCGGCGCGTACCACGCCGACGTCTTGAGCAGGTTGACGATCTCCGCGCCGCCGTCGCGGGTCCGCTGGACGATCGCGTCGATCTTCTCCTTGGGCATCAGCTCCGGCAGCGGGATCCCGGCCACCGTCGAGAAGCGCGGCAGCGGCACCATCGTGTCGCCGTGCCCGCCGAGCACGAACGCGTGCGTGTTCTCGACCGACACCTTCAGCGCGTCCGCCATGAACCAGCGCATCCGCGCCGAGTCGAGGACGCCGGCCATGCCGAAGACGCGCTCGCGCGGAAGCTTCGAGACGCGCCGCGCGACCTCGCACATGGCGTCGAGGGGATTGGAGACGATGATGAGGATCGCGTCCGGCGAGCCGGGCAGGACCTTGCGCACGACGTCCGCGACGATGCCCTCGTTGGTCGCCACGAGGTCGTCGCGGCTCATGCCGGGCTTGCGCGGAACGCCGGCCGTGATCACGACGACGTCGGAGCCCGCGGCCGCGTCGTAGTCGTTCGCGCCCACCATCTTCGCGTCGAAACGCTCGACGGGCGAAGACTCCATGATGTCGAGCGCCTTGCCCTGCGGAACGCCCGGCAGGATGTCGATCAAGGCGACGTCGGCGAGCTCCTTCTCGACGATGCGCTGGGCCACGGTCGCCCCGACGTTTCCGGCCCCGACGACCGTCACTTTCTGTTTCATGTCGACTCCGTTTCGCGTCTTGCGCCTCGCGCCGTCCGCGCAAAGCGCGCGCATTCTATCTCCGCCGCGGCTTCGCGGTCCGAGGCGCTACAATAGGCCATGCCGCGCCCCTCCTCCGCCCCCGGTTCGCCCGAGAGAGGCTCGCCCTGAGCGGCGATCCGGTCTTCACCCGCAAGGCGCTCATCGCCGCCATCTTCCTCGTCCCCGTGCTGCTGGTGGCCGCTCTGTGGGGACCGAAGTGGTGGGAGAAGCACGAGCTGCGCGAGGCCCAGAAGCTCGCCGGCGTCGGCTCACAGATGGTCCCCGGCCACCTCACCGACGCCCGCAAGAAGATCGACCCCGGCGCGACGGCGCAGGCCATCGTCGCCGCGATCGGAAAGCCGTCGTTCAAGGTCGGTACGCAGGGCAAGGACTCGGCTCGCGAGATCTGGACCTACTACTTCGCCGACGGCACGATGGTCATCAACCTGACCGACGGCTCGGCCGTGCGCATCGGCACGACGTACGGCCGTCCCAGGATCCCGCGGTCGTCGCGCAACGAGTCGATGGGCTTCGTCAACGAGCCGAAGTGAACGAGGCGAAAGACCCTCGCGAGCCTTCGATCCGCGTCATCATGATGCCGAAGGACACCAACGCCTACGGCACCATCTTCGGCGGCGTCATCCTCTCCTACATCGACCAGGCCGGCGCGGTCGAGGCGAAGCGGCACGGCGCGGACTTCATCGTGACCGTCGCGATGCGCGAGGTCGTGTTCCACGAGCCGGTCTACGTCGGCGACCTCGTCTCGTTCTACACGCGGCTCGTTCGCATCGGCACGACGTCGATCACGATCGCCGTCGAGGTGTTCTCGCAGCCGGGCGAGGGTCTCGGCAAGCGCGTCAGGGTCACCGAGGCCGAGGTCACGTTCGTCAACCTCGACAAGAACCGCCGGCCGACGCCGATCACGAAGAAGTCGGTGGTCAGCAGTCAGTAGTGAGTAGCCGTCGCGGTTCGCGTCGGCTCGGACCGATCACCGACAACGGACCATCGACTTCCCTAGAAATGCGAAGGTCCCGAAACCTCGGGACCTTCTTCCGCGCGAGCCGAGCAAAAGCCCGGCAATATCGGCTGACTGAACCTATCCTACTCCCGACTCACCATTCGGAGTCATCGGAATCTTCTCCCGTGCCGGGGGCCTCGAGTTCGCCCTCCGCCTCGAGCTCGTCGAGCTCGGGAGCGTCCGCGTCGAGCTCGGCCGCCGAGAGCTCCTCCTCTTTCCAGCTCTCCTCGCCGTAGACCTCTCCGGGGGACGGGAACGGGGTCAGCCCGTCGCTCGGCGCCGGCCTCGCAACCTTCGCGGCTGCAGGCTTTGCGGCAGGCTTCGAGGACGCCTTGCGCGCCGGAGCCGCCGCCGGCTTCTTTGGCGCCGTCTTCGCGGACTTCTGGACTTTCGTTCCGGCTCGGGCTCGGGTTCGGGTTCGAGAAGCCGCCTTCGGACGGCTCTTTCGCGCCGACTTCCCGACCCCTCGCGTCGACTTCGACTTCGCCTTGCGGACGGACTTCCGGACCCTGCTCGCCTTTCCGGCCTTCTTGGCCTTCTTCTTCTTGGTCGCCATTCTCCGCTCCTCCTGGATCCTTTCGTGCATGAACCCGGCGTCCGCCGGAAGCCGGATCATACAATCGGGGAGTTGTCGAGGCGCAAAGAGGAGCCCCGCGTCTTCATCGAGCCTCGCCCCGGGGGCCTCGTCGTCCAGATCCGTCCGCTCGCGCGCTCCCGCGCGTGGCGGGTGCGGATGGCCGCGGTCGGGCTCGCGGTGGCCGGCGCGGCGCTCGTCGGCTCGGTCCGGATCGGCCAGACCTGGGAGGCGGGAATCCGGCGGTGGGACTTCGGCGACTTCCCCTTGCCGCTGTTGATCTTCCTGACGCTCGCGGTCCTGGTCTCGACTCCCCTCTCGCTGCTCGGCCTCGCCGCGCTGGCCTTCGCCGAGGAACGCATCGAGGTCGCGCCCGACGCGGTCACGGTGTCCACGACCGCGTTCGAGAAGACTCGGGAGCGTCGGATCCCGCTCGCGGAGCTGGATTGCTGGCGCGAGACGTACCGGCCCCTGCCGCCCTGGTGGACCTGGGCGGTCAAGCGGCTCGCGGCCAGCACCGGCGGGCGGCTCTACGCGGTCGCGGGAGCGGCGGGCCCGCGCGAGAAGCGGGCCATCGGGGAGGCCCTGGCGCAGGCGACGGGACGGAGCCTCATGGGCGACTTCGGCCGGCGCATCGCCTGACTCGACTCGGCGAGCGACCTCGCCGGACGAGTCCTGCTAGTATCAGGAGCGGTTCATGACAACCGGGACCTCCGAACACCACCTGACCCGGACCCTCCTGGCTGAGTACCCCCTCCCGGACGAAGTTCGCTGGGGACTGGCAGATGCGGGGTTCGTGTATGCGACGCCGATCCAGGAGAAGGCGCTGCCGGTGACCCTCGCCGGCCGCGACCTGGCCGGGCAGGCGCAGACCGGCACGGGCAAGACCGCCGCGTTTCTCATCACGATCTTCACGCGGCTCCTGCAGAAGCCGCCGGCCGGCCGGCCCCGCGGGCCGCGCGCCCTCGTCGTCGCGCCGACGCGCGAGCTCGTGGCGCAGATCCGCGCGGACGCCGAGATCCTCGGGCGTCACACCGGTCTGACGACGCTCGCGGTCTTCGGGGGCATGGACTACCGGCTGCAGCGCGACGCGGTGAAGGCGGTGCCCGACCTGCTCGTGGGAACGCCGGGGCGCCTCATCGACTACGAGCAGCAGGGCGCGGTGACGTTCCGCGACGTCGAGATCCTCGTCATCGACGAGGCCGACCGCATGTTCGACATGGGCTTCATCCGCGATCTCCGCAAGATCCTGCGCCGCTGCCCGCCCTACCATCGCCGGCAGACGATGCTGTTCTCGGCGACCCTCTCGATCCGGGTGATGGAGCTCGCGTACGAGCACATGAACAACGCGGAGAAGGTCGAGATCGAGCCCGAGCGCGTCTCCGCGCACGGCATCACCGAGCGGCTCTACCACGTCTCCTCTTCGGAGAAGTTCCGCCTGCTCCTCGGTCTCCTCGAGCAGGAGGGAGGCAGCCGCGTCCTCATCTTCGTCAACCGACGGACCACGGCGGCGGAGCTCGTGCGCGGCCTCTCGGCCAACGGCTATCCGACCCGCGCGCTCGCGGGCAACGTCGCGCAGGACCGCCGCCTCCGGATGCTGCAGGATTTCAAGGACGGGAAGCTCGCGGTCCTCGTCGCGACGGACGTCGCGTCGCGCGGCCTGCACATCGAGGGCGTCTCCCACGTCATCAACTACGACCTGCCGCAGGACGCCGAGGACTACGTGCACCGCATCGGACGCACGGGACGCGCCGGCGCGCTCGGCACGGCGGTCTCCTTCGCGTGCGACGACTACGTGTTCTCGCTCGACGCCATCGAGGAGCGCGTCGGCCGGAAGATCCCGGTCGAGTGGCCGCCCGAGACCCTGTTCCGCCAGGGACGCGTCGCGCAGGCGCCTCGCGCGCACGCGGGATTCCGCTCGCGCCCCGAGCCTCCGCGCCGGCAGGCCGCTCCCAAGGGCGGCCCCAACCCGGCCCAGCCCTCGGATGACTCCTACGGCCGGACGAAGCGCAAGAGCCGCCGGCGCTAGTCACTCCTTCGCTTAGGCGTCGTCCTTCCCGAAGATCAGCCGACTCCACCAGGACTGCTTCTCTGGTTGAGACGGCTTGGTCTCGGGGTGCTCGGGTTCGAGGTGTGGGGCCGGAGCTCCGGGAGGGGTGGTGGGACGCTTGGTCCGCGCTCCGGTCGCCTTGACCACGGCACCCGGGCCGAACAGCCCGATCCGGCGAGTGATGCGACGCATGGTGGGTTGGCTCCTTTGTCGCGCAAAGGATCCACCAGGACTGCGACGCTTCTAGCCTACACCCTCTGAAATTTCGAGGGAGAGGAAGCCCTGGAGACTTCCCCTCTCTTGTCGGTTGGGTCGCGAAGCGGCCCGCTAGGAGTCCGAGCCCGCGTCAGCGCGAGCCGCGCAGTGAGATCGGGGACCCCAAGAGTCGCCCGGGGCCCCCGTCGCATCGCGAATAGTCTCCCGACCGAAGGGAGGGAGGAGGTTCGCGATGCGGGAGCCCGCAGCGGTCGAGGGCTCCAGCCCGAGCCGCGAGGGCGACGGTCAGAAGCTCTTCAGGAAATCCGCGTTGGTCCGGAACTTGGAGAGCCGGCCGAGGACGAGCTCCATGGCCTGGATCTTGTCGACCGCCGCCAGGGCCCTGCGCAGCTTGACGATCTTGGGCAGGTCGTCGACGCCGTAGAGCTTCTCTTCCTTGCGCGTCCCCGACTGCGGGATGTTGATGCAGGGGAAGATGCGCCGGTTGAACAGCTCCCGGTCGAGGACGAGCTCCGTGTTGCCGGTCCCCTTGAACTCCTGGAAGATGATCTCGTCCATCCGGGACCCCGTATCGACCAGCGCGGTCGCCACGATGGTCAGCGACCCGCCGCCCTCCGCGTTGCGGGCCGCGCCGAAGAACCGCCGCGGCTTCTCCATCGTGCGGGCGTCGATGCCGCCCGACATGATCTTGCCGCCGCCCTTCTGCATGTGGTTGTAGGCGCGGGCCATGCGCGTGATCGAGTCCAGGAAGATGATCACGTGCTTGCCGCACTCGATCAGCCTCCGCGCGCGCTCGGCCACGATCTCGGCCACCGCAATGTGGTTCTCGGCCGACAGGTCGGCCGACGAGGCGATGACCTCGCCGCGCGTCACGCTGCGGCGGAAGTCCGTGATCTCCTCCGGGCGCTCGTCGATCAGGAGCACGATGACGTGCACGTCGGGGTCGTTGACCTCGACGGCGTGCGCCATCCGCTTGAGCAGAGTGGTCTTGCCCGCCTTCGGCGGCGCCACGATCAGGCAGCGCTGCCCGCGTCCGATCGGGCAGAGAAGGTCCACGACGCGGCCGCACATCTCGTCGGGCTCGGTCTCGAGCTTGAGACGGGAGTTGGGGTCGATCGAGGTCAGCTCGTTGAAGGCCGGACGCTGCCGGAACGCGCCGGGGGCCATTCCCTCGACGGTCTCGATGCGCTTGACGACCGGGCGGCCGCCTTCCGCCGCCGTGCCGACGATCAGCGCGCCCGCCTCCAGGCCCTCGCGCTGGATGAGCTCGCGTGGCACGAGCGGATCCTTGGGCGACGGCAGGTAGTTGGCCTTGGCCGTGACGAGGACGCCGGGCGCGGTCTCCTTGGGCGGGATGTAGAGCACGCCCTCCGCCGGGCGCTCCGGCCCGCTCGCGGAGAGGTCCTCTCCCCGCTCGAAGCCGGGTGCGCCTCCGCCGGGCTGGCCGCCGCCTCCGCCGCCGCGCCCCCCACGACGGCGCCGGCGGCGCCGCCGCCGATGCGGCCGCGGTTGACCGTCACCCGAGGGTGCGGACTCTCCCGAGGAGGGCTCAGGCTGTACGGAAACGGACGTAAGAGTTTCCGGGGTCAAGGGATCTTCGGACATGGACTCCCAAACCGCCGCCGCGCTGACTCAAGGTCCGGGCGGGAACAAGCGCATTCTACGACGAAAGACCCGAAAAAAGCGACCCGAGATGACTCCGCGGCCCGAGCGCCCCAAGTCCCGGCCCCGCAAGCCCTTAAGCCCGTTTCCCCCGCTCCTAGCGGAAGAGACCCAGGACGACGTCTTCCTCCGCAGGCTCGATCCGCGACAGCGCGAAATCCTCCTCCGCGTGCTCGACGCTCGACACGCCCACGAGCGCCGCGGTCATCCCGGGCGCCGACCGCGAGAACTGCAGCGCCTGCTGCGCGGCGGTCTTCGCCTTCGGAAACGCGTCCACGATCTCGTCCGGAAGCTCTCCCGCCAACCGCCCCTGCAGGATCGACGCGGACCCGAACGCCGCGAGCCCCGACGCGCCCGCGAAGTCGAGGGCCGACACGCGCTCCGCGCCGTTCTTCTGCGAGCGGAAGCCGAGCGCCTCTCCCATTCCCAGGTTGAACGGCAGCTGGACGCCCCGGAAATGGTGTCCCTCTCCCCCGACCTCGAGCGCGAGCTCCTGGATCGCGGCGAGCGACAGGTGCTCGGGATGCTCCGGCGGAGCGCGCAGCCCGTCCCACGTGGCGAGTCCCCACGCGGCGATCCACCCCTCGTTCGCGGCCTCCTCGAGCTTCCGGACCGCCGCCGCGAGGCGCTTCTCGAAGGTCGCCTGCCCGACCTCGCCGAGCTGCGCCTCTACGTTGTGGAGGTAGTAGAGGTCGATCGTCTCGAGCCCGAGGTTCCTGCGGCTGCGCTCGATCTGGTCGGCGAGGTACGCGGGCGCGATGCAGTGGCAGCCCTGCGCGATCTCGGCCTCGGGTGCGACGCCGGTCGCGATGAACGTCTCCTCCCAGTAGCGTCGCGTCCGGCGCCGGCTCGGATCGTCCGCGTCCTCGGGGAGGTAGCCGCCCTTCGTCGAGACGAAGACCTCGTCGCGCGCCACGCTCCCCTCGGCGAAAGCCTTCGCGAGGGCCCGGCCGATCGCCCGCTCGCTCTTCTGGCCCCGGTAGTTGATCGCGGTGTCGAAGACGTTGATCCCGGAACCGAGCGCGACGGCGATGCTCGCCTCGTAGCCCGCGTCCGTGTTCGCGTCCGCGCCTCCGAGATACGTCCCGAGCCCGATCGAGGAGAGCGAGAGGCCGCCCATCGCGGTCCGGAAGTGGCCCGGCGCGGACCCCGAGCGGTCGGCGAACCGTTTCGTGCCTTCGGGAGTCGCGCGGCCGGGAATCACGGGGCGAAGACTAACCCAAGAAGTTGTTAGTCGTTAGTTGTTAGTCGTTAGCCGTCGAAACCGAGCCACCGTTCGGTTTTCCGACGGCTAATGACTAATGACTAACAACTAACGACCGCGGCTTCTCTACGCGTAGCTCTTGTTCAGGAACCCCAGGTTCGGCCAGCCCGGGCCGAGGATCGCGCTCGAGTCGGCTCCCAGCCAGTCCGAGAGCACGGTCCCGTAGTAGGAGCGGAAGTCGTTCTGGATGCTGAGATTCCCGTTGGAGTCGAGGTGCGCCAGGTCCGGCGGGTCTCCGTGGATCCCCGAGACCACCGCGTCGCCGACCACGAAGTGGGGCGCCGAGGTGCCGTGGTCGGTGCCGTTGCTGCCGTTGTCCTGGGCCCGCCGGCCGAACTCCGACCAGGTCATCAGAAGGACGTCGTGAGACTTGCCGTGGCCGTCCAGGTCGTCGAAGAACGCCTTGATCGAGTCCGAAACGTCCGTCAGGAGAGGATCGTGGGAGACGTCCTCCCCGGCGTGGTTGTCGAACCCGCCGTAGGTGACGTAGAGGATGCGCGCGCCGAGGTTCGCGTTGATGATCTGCGCGATGAGCTCGAGCCCCGCGCCCAGGCTGTTGTCCGGATAGGCCCCCATCGCCACGTAGCCGGTCCCGACCGTCTGGAGGATGTCCGACGAGGAGATCGCGTCCTGCCCCACGCCGGAGAGCGTCGACGGCGTGTTCTCGATCTCGTACTCCGCGCCGTTCTGGGCGAGGAACGCGTTGACCTGGTTCGTGTGATCGCCCGGGAACGAGCCGTCGGTCTGGAACTGGTAGCTCGCGAGGGAGAGGAAGGTCGGGACCCTCACGTGCTCGGCGAGGAGCGTCTTCGGCAGCGACTGCGAGATCGCGGTGCACGAGAGCGGGTTGTCGCTTCCCGCCAGCACCGAGTCGGCCCACCGGCCGAGCCAGCCGAAGCGCTGGGCCAGCGTGGGGTCCGCCGTGTGCCAGATGTCCCGCGACTGGAAGTGCGAGAGGCTCGAGTTGGGATAGCCGACGTTGGTCACGACCGCCACCCGCTTCGCGTCCCAGAGCGCCTTGAGACCCGTCATGACCGGATTCATGCCCTGCCGCGAGTCCAGCTGCAGGACCGAGCCCGTCGGGATCCCGATCCGCGAGCGCAGCGTGCCGTAGAGCGGATCGGTGAACGGCACGACCGTGTTCAGCCCGTCGTTGCCCCCCATGAGCTCGAGCACGACCAGCGTCCGGTTCGGATAGTCCGCGGCGACGGACTCCTCGAAGCGCGTGGCCCCCTTGACCGCCCACCGCGGGACCATGGCCGAGACGGTCACGAACCCCGAGGACCGAATCAGGAAATCGCGTCGCGTGAAAGGCATGGCTTAGTCCTCCCGTAACCGGGTCAATCGCTCTCTAGGCCAGGTGAAACGCGGGGCTCGTGAGCATCACGTGCACGAGCCCGCGGACCTTCTTGTCCACGTTGGCGGACGTGTTCGTCCAGGTTCCCAGGGACCCGTCGTCGTTGCGGTTCATGTAATCCACCCACGACGACCGCACCTCCGACGAGACGTCGTCCACGTTCAGGCGCGACGCCAGCAGGTCCACCACCTTCTCCGCGGTCGACGCGTCCGCGCCCGCGAGCAGCGCCGTCGTGTCGAAGTGCGTCCCGCTCGTCCCGCGGTTGGTGGCCAGCGTGTTGGACAGCGTCGCGCGCGCGAAGAGCGCGCCCGTGTTCATCCACGCGATCCCCCAGTCCCATCCCTTCGCGTCGGACGGATTGAAGAGGACCTGGCCCATCCCGGCGAGCGAGTTGGCCGCCGAGGAGAAGTCGCTGTCGGCCTCCAGCATGCGGACCGAGGCCACCGCATACTCGGCGGGGCTGCGCACCCACGTCTTGAGCGTGTGGTCCGCGTAGAAGTCGTCGTGGAGGAGGATCGTCCGAACGACCTCGCGGATCATCCGGCCCGAGCTCACGTAGACGCCTTGGAGCTCGTCGACCAGGTAGTCCGCCGCCTCCGTCCCCGCGAAGTACAGCCAGAGCTTCGCGCCGAGGAATCGCCCCGAGACCGAGCCCGCGGAGTCGGCGTGGTTCAGGATGATGCCGATCGCATCGGTGCCGTCGAAGTTGCCGGTCTGCCCCAGGATCGTCTTCGAGCCGTTGTCGTGGGTGTTCGGGTTGTTCACGAAGGTGGCCTGGTTGTAGTTCGTGGCCTTGTTGTAGTTCTGGACGGTCCAGCCGGTCAGCGCGCGGGCCACCTCGGTCACGTCGGTCTGCGTGTAGTTGCCGATGCCCAGCGTGAAGAGCTCCATCAGCTCGCGCGCGTAGTTCTCGTTCGGCTTGGACGCCTTGTTCGTGTCGTTGTCGAGCCAGACCAGCATGGCCGGGTCCTGGGAGATCGCGAGCACGAGGTCGTCGAACTTGCCCATCGCGAGCGTCCGCTCCGTCTTGTTCTGGTTGAGGATGAGCGTCGCGCCCTTGACCTTCGAGATCCCCGAGGTCCAGTGGAGATTCCAGAAGTAGGTCATCTTCTCCTCGAGCGGACGCGGTGAAAACGCCATCCGGTCCATGAACCACTGCTGCAGACCGATGGTCTTCAGGAGGTTGTAGTTGCGGGCGGCGAGCGCGGACTCGTAGGAGGAGGTGTCGATCGCGTCGTAGTCGACCAGGTACGAGACGGCGCCCTCCTGGCCGCGGGCGAACAGCGCGTCGATCTCCGCCGGAGTGCCGCCGAACCCTGCGCGCCGCAACAGATGCGCCGCGGCGTCCCGAGTCCAATTCACGCTCATGAGTGCCCCCCTTCCACCAGGGTTACAGGGGGTTGGACGAGGGGATGGCGGGGGGGTTTACAGGGGAGAAGTTGTTAGTCGTTAGGTTAGTTGTTAGTCGTGAGCTGTTTCGTCGGACGACTAACGACTAATGACTAACGACTAACGACTAATAACTAACCAATGCCCACGGCTAAATCACCGGCAGCGGGATCCCGTGCGTCCGCGTGCTGCCCTCCACCGAGGCATCCCAGCGGCCCGGGATGGGCGTCGCGCAGGACGGGCACGCGCCCTCGACCAGGCGGTTGGCCAGTACCCGGAACCCGCGTCGCTCGATCACCGTCGAGGAGCACTTCGGGCAGCGGGTGTTCTCCCACTCCCCCGTCCGCCCCGGGATGTTGCCCGCGTAGACGTAGCGGAGGCCCTCGGCCTTCCCGATCTCGCACGCCCGGAGCAGGGTCGCCGCGGGGGTCGCTCCGCGGTCGTTCATCTTGTAGTCGGGGTGGAACGCGGTCACGTGCCAGGGGATGTCGCGCGACACCGAGGCGACGAACCGCGCCGCGCGCGTCAGCTCCTCGTCGGAGTCATTGAACGCCGGGATCACGAGCGTGAGGACCTCCAGCCAGATCCCCCGCTCGTGGATGCCCGCGATCGTGTCGAGCACGTTCTGGAGCACGCCGCCGAGCTGGCGATAGTGCTTGTCGTCCATCGACTTCAGGTCCACCTTGTAGAAATCGACCCACGGACGGATGTAGTCGAGGACCTGAGGCGTGCCGTTCCCGTTCGAGACGTACGCCGTCCGCAGGCCGCGGCTCCGCGCCCTGGCGAAGACCTCGACCGCCCACTCGGAGGTGATGAGCGGCTCGTTGTAGGTCGACACGAGCGTGGGCGCGCCGCTTCGGACCGCGAGGTCCGCGAGCTCGGACGCGGAGACGTCGCGCGGCGTGCCGACGGCCTCGGGGTCGCGCACGGACTGCGAGGTGAACCAGTTCTGGCAGTACGCGCAGTGGAGGTCGCAGCCGAGCATCCCGAAGGAGAGCGCGTCCGTGCCGGGCAGCGCGTGGAAGAACGGCTTCTTCTCGATCGGGTCGCACTGAAGCGCGCCCACGTAGCCCCATGGGACCTTGAGCGTGCCGCCCTCGCGGAAGCGAACGCGACACACGCCCTCGCGTCCCTCGGGGATCGGACAGCGGTGGCCGCAGGCGTAGCAGCGCAGGCGTCCGTCCTCGAGCACCTCGACCAGCTCGGGAGCGGCCGGGACGGTGCGACTCGCGAGCGATTCGGCGACGGGAGATCGCGCGGCCATTCGAGACCCTCCTCGAGCATAACGCGGACCCCGCCCGCAGAAATGCCGGCCCGAGGCCGTGCGTTATCATCCCGACGCTCATGAAAGGTCATCCGTTCCGGCTCGCGGTGGTCCTGCTCGGGTTGGCGGCCGCCGCGGCGGCCCAGACCCCCACGCCCACGCCGACACCGTCTCCGACGCCCAACAGGACGGCGACGCCGGTCAATGCCGTCGCGGTCGGCGTCACGCACGCGACCGAAGCGAGCGCGAACGTCAACGGGGTCAGGATCCAGTCGCAGCCGGATGGGTCCGTCTGGTTCCTGGAGGCGACGGCCGACCGCATCGGCGTCCTGCGCGACCACACGATCACCTACTGGCAGCTGCGGGATACCGCCCACCTGGGCGCGAACCCCGTCGACTTCCAGATCGACGGCAACACGATCTGGTTCCTCGAGAGCGGTGAGAGCACCATCCCGGCGGGGACCTGCGTCATTGCCTCCCTGGACACGACGACCGGCGCGCTGACGGAGATCGTCGTCCCGGGATCGATCCCGGCCGCCTTCTACCGGGCGCCGGACGGGACGTTCTGGCTGCCGCAGACCTCGGGCCGGCTCCAGTGGGTCTTCCCGGACCCCCTGAATCCGGGCCAGTACAAGGTGAACGACTATCGTTCCCCCGCGACCTTCGCCTACGCGGACATGGTCGTCGGGCCGGACGGCGCGTTCTGGCTGGCCGACTTCGGCAACAACCGGATCGTCCGCTGGGCGCCGCCCACCGATCCGACGGCGGATCCCGAGCCCGAGATCTCCTGGACGATGCTCAGCACCGCGAACGGCCTGCTCAACCCGGCGCAGATCGAGTTCGACGGCCAGGGATCCCTTTGGCTCGCGGAGATCTCGGGCAACCGGATGGACCGCTTCAACCCCGTGAAC
>Ga0157379_10000713_pt1 | contig 26943 bp, 29 predicted proteins | sample S25metaG_FD_121802 | JGI IMG/M metagenome (GOLD analysis project Ga0157379, IMG submission 121802) | Switchgrass rhizosphere microbial communities from Kellogg Biological Station, Michigan, USA - S2-5 metaG | ecosystem: Host-associated > Plants > Roots > Rhizosphere > Soil | place: USA... | reverse complement strand
CCGTCTTTCCAGAGGCGATTTTCAAGCCATTCGCGGGCCTTGTCGGCATCGTGAAAGATCGGAGAGGACAGTAATCCTTGGGACATGACGGCAAAACCTTTGAGTTGCCGCCATTCTACTAATCGCCCATACTATGTCAAGGTGATAATTGGGATAATTATCCTTCACGGGCTGAGTCCCTTCCGACCAGCCCGACAACCGAAGGGGAATTTCATGGGACAGATCGCACTGCTCGCACAAAACTCCGCCACGCAGACTCCGCTTTGCGCCGGCGTCACCCAAATCCTGGTCGCACAGGCCTATGGCGTGGCGCTCGACGATTTGCGCGCCGCCACCCGGCGCACGTCGCAGGCCGCCTTCGCGCGGCAGATCGCAATGTATCTTGCGCATGTCGTCTTCTCGCTCAGCATCGCCGGCGTGGCGCAGGCCTTCGCGCGCGATCGTTCCACCGTGTGCCATGCGATCCAGCGCATCGAGGCGATGCGCGATGATCCCGATCTCGACCGCACGCTTGGGTGGCTGGAGACTTTGCTGCGCACCGTGGCGGAGCGGCTCTGATGGTACCGCCACCTGACGACCGCTTCGCGCGCCAGCACCAGCAGCGCGTCCGGCGGCTGATCAAGGGACCCGATGGCAAGCAACAGCTTGTGGTCGTCAACCAGGCTGAATCCCCACTCGCGCGGTTGCGCCAGCGCAACTTCATCAATGCCCTGCAATTCGATGCGGGCGAGCGGCTGCGCCATGACTTCACCATCGCGCGCATCGCACCGCGGTTGGGCATCGACTTGGGCGCGCCGATCCTGCGCAAGGCGCGTGGCCAGCAGGGCGCGACACTGCTGAACGACACCGTGCTTGCCGCCAAGCAGCGATTCTCCGCCGCCATGCGCGCGGTGGGTCCGGGGTTGAACGCGCTTTTGTTCGATGTGTGCTGTCACCTGCGGGGCCTCGAAGAAGCCGAGCGCGCCAAGGGCTGGCCGCAGCGCTCGGCCAAGGTGGTGCTCGGAATCGCGCTCGACCGTCTCGCCGATCACTACGGCATGCGCATCGCCGGCACGGCGCGCCTGCGCGGTTGGCAGAAAGAGGATCCCTCGGCAGGCTCAGGATGATCCTTCGGCAAGCTCAGGATGAGGAATGGGCCTACAGCTTCATCAGGTAGCGGTGCATGCCGTCGAGCACCAGTTCGCTCTTCTGGTTGTGCACCGTGGCGCGCATCGCGACGATGCCGGTGGTTTTTTGCCGCGTCAGCTCGGCGATGGTCAGCGCCGGATAGAGCGTGTCGCCGGGAAATACCGCCTTGAGAAATTTCGCGTTCACCTCGATGAAGCCGATGAGCTTCTCGCCGATGACGTGCGGAAACAGACCGGCGCCGGCCGCGGTAAAGCTCAAGACCTGCAGGCCATGCGCCAGCGGCGCGGGATAGCCGAGCCGGCGGCAATACTCGACGTCATAGTGGATCGGGTGATTGTCGAGGCTGACGGTCTGGAAGGCGGCAAAATTGGCCTCGCCGATGGTGCGCGACGGCAGGTTGAAAACCTCCCCGACGCGCAATTCGTCGAAGCCGCGCAGCGGCACGAGGCGATGTTCGGTGGGCTCCATGGCGGCGCATTGGTGCGCGCGCCATGCGCCGGCTGTCAAATGCCGTAGTTGAACGGGCGGCGATGGGCGGCGAGGTCGGCGCGCACCTGCTCCAGGCTGTGCGTCGCCACCGCCTGGAAACTGTTGAAGAGGGCAAGTCCGCCGGCACAAGCGGTGTGTCCGCTGGCGCAGACCCTTTGGATCTCGGCGGCGCTGCGGGCCGCGCCCGTCAGGTGCAGGTTGGCGCCGGGCCGGCCGTAGCCCAGATCGGGCTCATGCGGCATCAAAATGGCAACAAGTCCGATCCAGAAGATCGCGCGAAAGATCATGCCTGCTCCGCTGTTCCGGTTGCGGGCGGGAGAATGCGCCGAGGCTCTTTCGGCGGTCTGAAACCTTTTGTTAAAATTGGATGCAGTTGGGTTAACGCCGCCGCTTCCGGGCAATGCGGAAAACGCGACTTTTCAACTTTCGCCTTGTCTCGATTCAAGATTTGCGAAAATTCGAAATAGATGGTCCGTGCTGGCCGCGGCTAGCGGGTCGTGCTGAAATCGAACTTCACTCCGCCCAGGATCACATCGACCGTCTGGCCGTCGGATGTCGGCGGCAGATAGCTGGCCTCGAAATCGCGATAGCATGCCGCGCGCGCTGGATTGATCTCGATCAGAATTCGACCTGCTGTTTTCGTATAGTATATGGTGCCCCAGGGGTTGATTCGATGCGCTTCGACGATCCAGCCTTTTGGCGTGCCGGCGCGATCAGCACCATCATCGTCATGCTGTTCGTGCTCGCCATGCTCACCTATGACAGCCTGGCGGCGATTGCCCCTGGCGGCTCGCACGTGCCGCCCTACAGCGTCGTCAATCGCCACATCGATTACGTCTTCGACGCCGGGCGCGGCATCGACGTGCCCGTGATCGGCAAGGCCGAGCCGCTGTTCGGCAAGGTGCTCGATAACGCGGCCGCGGGCGCCATAATGGACAAGGGCAAGCTCGTGATCCAAAGCCGCGCCTGCATGGATTGCCACACCTTCTACGGCAACGGCGCGTATTACGCGCCCGATCTCACCAAGGCGTGGCTCGATCCGGACTGGGAGGCCTGGCAGGCGATCACCGGCGCTCCCACCAAGGAAGAGGCCATGGTGATGTTCCTCGTCGATCCTGAGAAGTACGCGACCTGGACGCGCAAGATGCCGAACATGCATCTGTCGCAGGAAGAAGCGCGCGCCGTCGTCGCCTATCTCAAATGGACCGCTGCGGTGGATACCAACGGCTTCCCGCCCAATTTCGGCCACGTCCACGCCGACCGCTAGGAGGTTCGATGTATCGCTCGCAAACGCTCGCGGTCAAATATCTGGCGGCCGCGATTGGCCTGTTCGGAGTGATGACGATCGCGGGCCTGCTCTCCGCCTACTATTATATCGATCCGGATTTCCTCTTCGGCCTCCTGCACTTCAATATCGCCAAGATCCTGCACATCGACACGCTGGTGATCTGGCTCCTCATGGGCTTCATGGGTGCGATCTACTGGTTCCTGCCCGAGGAATTGGGCCGCGAGCCGGTGGGCATCTGGCTTGCCGAGATTCTGTTCTATGTGTTTTGCGCCGCCGTGGCGGTCGTCGCGGTCGTGTTCATCGTCGTGCAGTATGGCGGCAGCAACGAGTTCGCGTTGTGGTTCATCAACCAGGGCCGCAAATATGTCGAAGCGCCGCGCTGGGCGGCGCTCGGCGTCGTCGCGGTGATGGTCGTGTTCGGCTACAACGTGATCGGCACCGTCCTGGCCACGCGCAAACTGACCGGCATCATCGCCGTGCTGATGGTGGATCTGATCCCACTTGTTGCCCTCTATCTCGACGCCTTCCCGGCCATGACGAACATGTCGCAGGACCTGTTCTGGTGGTGGTGGCTCGTCCATCTCTGGGTGGAGGCGACGTGGGAAGTCCTGATCGGTTGCATCATGGCGTTCACGCTGATGCAGTTGCTAGGAACCTCGCGCCGCATCGTCGAGACCTGGCTCTATATCGAAGTCGCGCTGGTCCTCGGTACCGGAATCCTGGGACTTGGCCACCACTATTTCTGGATCGGCACGCCCAACTACTGGCTCGGCATCGGCGGATTTTTCTCGGCGCTTGAACCCTTGCCGCTGCTCGGCATGGTGGTGCACGCCGTCTATGATGCCGGCACGCATCACATGAAGACAGCCAACCGGCCGGCGCTCTATTGGATGATGGCCGAGGCGTTCGGCAATTTCCTGGGCGGCGGGGTGTGGGGCTTCATGATCACGCTGCCACAGATCAATCTGTATGCGCATGGCACGCAATGGACCGTCTCGCACGGCCATTTCGCGTTCTGGGGCGCTTACGGCTGCGGTGTCATCGCGGTTGCCTATCTCGTCGCGCAGAAGGTGCGTGCTTTGCCCGAAGTCGGAGGTGCGCTGTGGAAATGGTCCTTCGCGGCCCTGAATCTCGGCTTGATCGGCATGGTCGGCGCGTTGCTCGTCTCGGGCATGACGCAGTCTTTCGTCGAGCGTGCCATCGGCGGCTCCACCCTGCAGGCCTTCATCGCCGGCCAGCAGGATCCCTGGTTCGTCAGCGGCATGCTGCTCCGCTTCATATTCGGCGTGATCTTCGCACTGGGCTACGCCATTCTGGTCTATGACCTCGCAACGCTCGGCAAGCGCGGCGTCGTGCTGGCCGCGCCGGCGAAAGCGGTGCCATGACGCCGACGGGCCTGCTGTCGACGGCACTACTGCTCGGACTTTATGTGCTTCTGGCCGGCGGCTATGGGCTTGTCTATACGCTGGCGCGCCTTGAGCGCTGGCGCAACCTGAAAAGCGTGGCCGGCGTGTTCTTCGTTCTGCACTGTGCGATCGCGGTTCTCATCGTCGTGTCGAGCGCCCTTGCACCGGGCTGGAAATTGCTTTTGGTCGCCAGCAGCGTGGCGATTTTCGTCATTCCGCCGCTCACCTGGCGCTATCTCGAACACATTCATGGCGGGGAGGGCACACAATGATGATCGCCAACACAGTGACCGTGCTGATCGGCCTGTTCCTTGCCTTCGCCGCCATTTTTTCTGCTCCGCCGGGAGAAATGAACAATCCGCAATTGGCGGTCGCCGCCGCCCTCGTCTTCAGTTGTGCCTTCTTTGCGCGGCGAACTGACAAGATGCGCTGGCAGAGTTCGACGAGTTTCTTCCTGGCCGGGGTCTTGGGACTTCTCGCCGCCAGTCGCGCCTATTTCGGCGAATCGCTGGTCTCGCCGTTCTGGATCATCCTGCTTTCCGGCATCGCGCTGGCGATCGCGGCATTGTGGGCGATGCTCTATCGCGCCGAACAAGAGCCAGCTGGAATAGCCTTGTTATAGTTTTTACCAGGGCCGGGCGTCCCTACGCTGTCGCTAGGACCCCGGCCACCTAGTCGGACAGCGAGAGTCATTGGTGCGCTGACGCGCGCATCTGCTGGGTGGCCGGCTCGGAGGCCGGCCATGGTGGTGAGTAGAATCAGTTTTCTTGTTCGATGCTTTCATCGCCCTGCTGCCCGAATCACGCCACAGCTCCTAACAAGCGGTGAATAAGTCGCGCCACAGGTGTTGCGATTTAACGAACGAAGTTCCCCGGCGTTGAAGGTTCGTTAAGCTTGGGGTTCGACAATGGCGCCAGATTCGACTCAACCGGCTGTGGAATCTTAATGGCGATTAATTTCTACAGCGACGGATTTGCCCCAAGCGAACGTGAATCGCGCCGGCTGTTCATCGCGGCCCAGGCGTCGAAGGCGGCGATCGGGGCGGCGCTCGGCGTCGGCTTCCTCGCCTATGTCGGCCGGCCCGACTGGGCCGAAATCGTCGCGATCATCGGGCTTCTGGCGCCGGCAGTTCTGGCCTTGCTCGGCTTCACGCGGCTGACGCTCGCCACGCTGGAAACCGCCGGCATTGCGATTTTTGCGGCCCTGATCGGGTATTTGAGCGCGCTCACCGGCGGCGTGCTGTCGCCCTTGGTGGTGTGGTTCGCGCTGGTCCCGGCCGAGGCCGCACTCGCCGGCGGCCGCCCCGCGGTGTTGCGCGCCGCTGCCGCAGCCGGCTTTGCGCTGCTCATCGTTGCCGCCATCGAGGCCGTGGGCGCGCTGCCGGCGTCGCGCCTGCCGGTGGCGATCTGGGAAATCTATGCCGTTTCGGTGCTGGCCGCGGTGATCCAGGCAGCACTCGTCGCCGCCGCCGCGCAAGATCGCCAGCGCCTCGCCGATCTGGCCGCCGCGCAAGGTGCCGCGATGTACCGCTTCCTTGCCGACAATGCGATGGACCTGATCACGCGACATTCCTCCGACGGACGCATCCGCTTTGCCAGTCCGGCGGCGCAGACGATCCTCGACCTCACGCCGGGCGATCTGATCGGTCTGGCACCGGCTGCTCTGGTGCATCCCGACGACCTGAAAGCGATGCAGGCGGCCTTCATGGAAGCGGCGTATTTCGCCCGCTCGGCCGCGGCGGAAGTGCGCATGCGCCGGCGCGACGGCTCTTATGTCTGGGCGGAAATCCGCTGCCGGCCCGCCGCGCCGGTACACAATGAAGCCACCGACATCGTCGCCGTCACCCGCGATATTTCCGAACGCAAGGCGCAGGAACGCGCGCTGATCGAGGCACGCGATCTGGCCGAGAGCGCCAGCCGCGCCAAGACGAGCTTCCTCGCCAATATGAGCCACGAGCTGCGCACGCCCCTAAACGCCATCATCGGGTTTTCCGAGGTGATGACGCATGAGATGTTCGGACCCGTCGGCAGCGCGAAATATCTCGAATATTCCAAGCTGATCCATGAGAGCGGCGGCCATCTGCTCGAACTCATCAACGGCATCCTCGACATGTCGAAGATCGAGGCCGGCAAGTTCGAGCTTTATGAGGAGCTGTTCGACCTCGAGGAAGTGGCTGGCGCGGCGGTGCGCTTCGTCAAGCTGCAGGCCGAACGTTCGGGCGTGGTGCTCAAGCTCGCCGTGGCGCCGGGCGCGCGCACGATCTTCGCCGACAAGCGTGCCGTGAAGCAGATCCTGATCAACCTGCTCACCAATGGCGTCAAGTTCACTCCGCGCGGCGGCGATGTGCAGGTGCAGGCGGCGCGTGATTCCCGCGGCATCGAACTCGTCGTCGCCGATTCGGGCGTCGGGATCTCGCCCAAGGACCTCGCCAAGCTCGGCAAGCCGTTCGAGCAGGTCGAAGGCGAACTCGTCCGCTCCAAGGAGGGCACCGGCCTCGGGCTCGCGCTGGTCAAGGCATTCGCTGCCATGCATGGCGGCGACGCCACGCTCGAATCCGCGCTCGGCGAAGGCACCACCGTGCGCGTGCGTTTGCCCTTCGCCGCGGTCGATGAGAACGGCGAGCGCCTCGCGCCCAAGGCGGCGAAAGTCATTCCGTTCCGCGCGGCGTAGTGGAAAGCGAATAACGAATAGCGAATTGCGAGTGGCGAGTAGAGTCGTCGGCCATTTGCTACTCGCCATTCGCCATATGTCGCCCTCAGAGCTTCGTGCGCAGGACGATGCGGATGTCGCGTCCCGGCAGCGCGATAATGTCCTTGTTGAAGGCGGCTGCGTTGCGTTCGACTTCGTCCGCCAGATTGTGTCCCACCAGGGCAAACTCCGTGTCGGGATGCGAGGCAAACGGCCGCCACGCGACTTGCGCGTCAACTTCGACATACGAAGCTGTCGGCGAACCGCCGATGCCAAAGTCGTTTTGTGGCCCAACGTAGATGGCCAGCACACCAGCATCGACCCTCTCGCTAGACCAGGACAATCCGCCACCGATGCGATAGGCCGGTATACGGGGCACGTTCGTGCCGTCATTGAACGTCGCGCGGACCATGTCGCCCAGGAAGTCTGCTTCGAGTGATCCTGAGGACGGATGCCAGAGTGGCACGGTGGCCTTGCCTTCCACGCCCCAAAACCGAGCGCCCTGTTGCTTGTAGTTCAGTTCCGTAAGATCGGGCGCATGCCCCAATCCACAGCCCGTCTCATCACAGGGACCAGGACCAACCTCCCCGTAGATATAATTGGTGAACCACGAGCTCCAGAGTGAACCTTCGAACTGAACCTCCTCCAGGCGCGCGCGAACCGTGCCTTCGATGGAATTCGCCCGTTCCATTTTCAGCGTGGGATCACCGGTCTCGAAGGTCAGCGGGCCGTCATGCGGGCCACGCGCGAACAGTTCGGTCTGGCCCGGCGCGCGCGCCGTGCTGGATGCCGTGAGACCGAACTTCCAGGCGTCGTTCAGGTCGAACAGGACACCGACCGAACCGCTGATCGGGGAGAAGTCGCGCTCGGTGAATACGCCGGTATTGGGTGTGCCCTGAACATGCACATTCTCAATGCGCGCGCCGGCCTGGAGTTGCAGCTTGCCGATGATCGGCACTTCGGTGAATGCAAAAATCGCTCCCGTTCGTGTCTTGGTCGGGGCCAAATAGTCGTTTCCGCCGCCTAACGCGGAGAAGTAGCGATTTTGAAACTGAATTCCGACCGCGGAGGACGCCAAAGGACCGATCGGACCGAGGAGCGCCTCGCCGCGCATGTCGATTTCGTTGTCTTTGAAGGTCGATTCGATGTCGCCGGTCTCGGGATCCACTTCATTGTGCCGGTAACTTGCGTAGCCCGCATCGACGTTGATCGTCTTGAGCAGACCGTCGCCAATTGCGAGGGAAGATCGCGACAGTACCTTGGTCTGGATCATGTCGATGTACGTGGTGTCCGACGGAATACCGTATTGCGCATCATAGTGGATCACCGCCAGACCGGTGCGGCTGGCGTCGCCGAAGAAGTAGGACGCCCCGACAGAACCGCCGTCGCCCTTGAAGAAGGAGTTGGCCTGCACGCCGAGCGGCGTGTCGTAGTTACCGGCGCGCCGGCCAAACACATCGGCATGGAACGCGAACTGATCGAACTGGCCATCCGCCATCAACGAGGCCTGCTTGACGTCGGCATCGCTTCCGTAGCTCGCCGTTGCTTCGGCACTGAACGGCGGCTCGGACAGGCTCAGCGGCACCCGGTTGTTCAGCGCGTTGACGACGCCGCCGATGGCCTGGCTGCCATAGCGCAGCGTGGCTGCGCCGCGCACCACTTCGATTCGCTGTGCCGCCAAAGGATCGATCGGCACGCCATGATCGGGACCGACGTCAGAGACGTCGAAGCTGCCGACGCCGTCCTCCATAAGACGCACGCGGTTGGCATCGAACCCGCGAATGATCGGGCGGCTTGCGCCATTGGGCGCAAAACTCGATCCCGATACGCCCGGCGTATTGGCGAGCGCATCGGCGAGGTTGGCGCCGCCGCCGAGCAGGATCTGTTCCCGGTCGATTTGGGCCACGATGGTGGCGAAACGGTCGGCGTTTCCCGCGATCGGCGAAGCGGTGACGATAACGGTTTCGATTTTGCCGGAATCGGCGGATCGGGCGGTCTGCGGCGTCGCGCAAGCCAGCGCCGCAACGGTTGCAAGCAGATAGGAGCGGTACATTTTGAGCCTCGGCATTGTCGCTCGGCGCAGCTGCGCTTGGGAGCGATGACAATGTGATTGCGTGCAGAACCGGCTCGGCTTGGAGCCGTGCCGGCGCGCGACGCGCGAAAAACCACAGTGTCAGGCGAGAGGCGGACCGCGACTGGTCCAGGCGTGCGAACGGCCCTCGGCCATCGCGAAACTGGTCTCGACCGCGTGTACTGGCGTGGTGATCCCGGTTGGGACAGGTGTCGCTATGGCGGCCGGGGCAACGAACGCGCCGGCGAGCAGGAACTCCTGGCAGAAGGCGCAGTGCAGTGGATCGTCGCTCGGAGCGCGCGGATTGTGATCACGGTTCGACACCGCGTTGGCGAGCGCCGTCGTTTGCGCAGACGTGCCCTGTGCCAAATAGTGAATATGGGTTTGGGTGGCGAAGCCCTGCAGCACGAAGGCAAGCAGTGCGAACGTCGTGACAAGCCGGCGCAGCATCGACGCCTGTCCACGTTTGATTTTGTGTACTGCTGCTAGCAACGTTTCATGTCCACGCGCCTGCCGCCATCTTACACATCATATTCGGGTCGCATGCAACCGGTCGGCGCCAGTTGGCCAATGCATCACATGGATGGCGAGGATTTACGCCTCATGCAAGGATGGCCCATGTCGCCTCGCCTCAAAGCCGGAATTTACGTACGCGCCCTGATCCGCCGCGCGGAAGTGGCCGGCGCGGCGGCCTTTGTCGTGCGCAAGGGCTCCGAAGAAGCCGGCGCCATCTTCATCAAGATCGCCAGGCTCGACGGTACCTGCACGGTGCTCAATCAGGCGCGCAACGGCGAAGGCGAACTTGTCTGGGCGAAGCCGCTCGGCGACAGCTGCCCGGAGGACAAGGCGGGCGACTATTTCGCGCGTCAGATCAAGTTCGATCCGGATTTGTGGATCGTGGAGATCGAAGACCGCGCCGGCCGCACCTTCGTCGACGAAGCGGTGGTGTAGTCAAAGTCCTCACCATGGCCGTCCATCAAGGCGGCCAGCCAGTTTGCGCGCGTTGCGCGCGTCGAAGGAATGTCAGTTGAGCGCTCGGTGGCCGCGTCAAGCCCGGCCATGGTGATCCAGGGTTCATCGCACCTTGCGCGTATCGCTCTTGCCCGCCTGCCGCCGCCCTGCTAACCCCCGCGCGCCATGAAGACCCCTGCCAGCGAAGCCGCACGCCGTCGCACGTTTGCGATTATCTCGCATCCCGATGCCGGCAAGACCACGCTGACCGAGCACATCTTGTTGCTTGGCGGCGCCATCCATGCTGCCGGACGCGTGAAGGCGCGCGGCGAAGCCAGGCGCGCCAAATCGGACTGGATGAAGATCGAGCAGGAACGCGGCATCTCGGTGACCTCAGCGGTCATGACGTTCGAATACGACAATGCGATCTTCAACCTGCTCGATACGCCGGGACACGAGGATTTCTCGGAAGACACCTATCGCACGCTGACGGCGGCGGATTCGGCGGTGATGGTGATCGATGCGGCCAAGGGCATCGAGAGCCAGACGCGCAAGCTCTTCGAAGTGTGCCGGTTGCGCGACATCCCGATCATGACCTTCATCAACAAGATGGACCGCGAGGCGCGCGATCCGCTCGAACTCCTCGACGAGATCTCCGACCAGCTGCAGCTCGAATGCGCGCCGATGGTGTGGCCGGTCGGCATGGGACTCAATTTCAAGGGTACAATCGATCTGTACACGGAGGAATTCTCCCAATTCGGCAGCAGCGAAAAGCTCGGCGGCAACGCGTTGGCCGGGCTGCTGAGTGCGCCGGAAAAAGACCAGCTTGACGAGGAAGTGGAGCTCGCGCGCTCCGGCCTGCCGCGCTTTGATCACGGCACGTATCGCGAAGGCCATCAGACGCCCGTCTATTTCGGCTCGGCGTTGAAGAATTTCGGCGTGCGCGATTTGCTCGGCGCGCTCGCCAACAACGCGCCGCCGCCCGGCCCGGCGCCGACCCGCGGCCGTACGGTGGCACCCAAGGATGCGGAGGTGTCGGGCTTCGTCTTCAAGGTCCAGGCCAATATGGATCCCAACCATCGCGATCGCGTCGCGTTCCTGCGGCTGGCCTCGGGGCGCTTTCGCCGCGGCATGAAGCTCGTCCAGTCGGGCACCGGCAAGGTGATCGGCGTGCACAATCCGATCCTGTTCTTCGCCCAGGAGCGCGAGACGGTTGACGAGGCCTGGCCCGGCGACATTATCGGCATTCCCAATCATGGCGTGCTGCGCGTCGGCGACTCGCTCTCGGAATCGGGCGAAGTGGTGTTCACCGGCATTCCCAATTTCGCGCCCGAAATCCTGCGCCGGGTGCGCCTCGGCGATCCCTTGAAGCAGAAGCATCTGACGCGTGCGCTGGAGAGCCTCGCCGAAGAGGGCGTGACGCAGGTGTTCAAGCCGCAGATCGGCGCCCAATGGATCGTCGGCGTGGTCGGGCCGCTGCAGCTCGATGTGCTGAAATCGCGGCTCAACGCCGAATACGGCCTCGATGCCGAACTCGAGCCCGCGCCGTACGAGGCCGCGCGCTGGCTCGCCGGCAGCGACGCCGACATGGCGAAGTTCAACGACTCCAACCGCGGCGGCATGGCGACCGATCGCGACGGCGCGCCGGTGTTCCTCGCCAAGAGCAACTGGGAACTCGGCTATGTCGCCGAAAAATTCCCCGCCATTACCTTCGCCAAAACCCGCGAACGCCACGACGTGAATGCGTGAACGGCGATCACGTTTTGTACGGTATCGGTCACAGAGTCCCGATTTATTTGCGGTCCAATCTGACGTAGCGTTGGTCTGACGGTATCGGGGCGAGGCACCGTCGGATTGGGTTTTGATGGTCGGGCTCGATGCGCCAGGCAGCCGCCAGATTATTTGCGCCGTTCGTGCTGATGTTGGCGCTTGGTCCAGCCGACATCGCCCACGCCGCCACCAATCCCTGGTCGCTGACCCTCTATGGCGGTCCGGTCACCGATACGATCTTCACGCAAGTCGTCGCCGGCAAGTTCAAGCTGTTCGGCGGCATGATTGGCGTGGCCGCCGACCGGCGCCTGGCCTATCTCGGCTGGGGCTGGAATCTCGCCGGCGAAGCGCAGCTGCAGGTGTTTTCCTTCGGCAACGACTATGCCGCCGTGGCCTTGGGCGTCGGCGTCGAATATCACCAGTTTCCGTGGGACCGATATTTGCCGACTTCGTTCTCCTTTTATATTGGGCCCAGCTATTCGATGGATCCGCCGCTCGCCTATCCGCGCGCCCAATGGGGCAGCCGCAAGGCGTTGCTCAACTATGTCGCGCTCGAACTGGCATTCGCGCTACCGCAATCGCGCCATTGGGACACGGCATTTCGCATCTATCATCGCTCCGGCGCGTGGGGACTCTTCACGCTGGATGCGGATGAAGCGACCGTGGTTGGCGCCGGCATACGCTACCGTTTCTAGCGCGCTAGGCGGCGCGCATGCTGGCGCCGACGCCCTCGTTGCGCGCCCGCCAGAAAGCGAGCAGGTGCACCGAGCCGTTGGCGGGAACCTTGTCATAGACCGCAAGCAGCAAGAGATTGTCATGCGCCGAGCGCGGCGGCGCGGCAAGGACGACAAGCGCGGAAAAGGTTGCGCGCGTGATGTTGGCTGCGCGGCACACCACCGCCAGCGCCCGGCCGGACGGATCGGCGACGATCTCGCCGGCGATGGCGCGCGGCACGCCGATCAACCGCGCCAGGTCTTGCGGAAAATCCGGACGGGTGCGCGCTGCGTCCAGCACGGCCGCATCATCGACCTGCGCCGCCGCCATCACGGCCAGCATGTCGTTGCGCGCCAGCGTGGCGTCTTTCATCGCTGGCGGTGCAGCCAGGAAGAGTTCGTTGAGCAGCGCGAGGCGCGCATCGGTGCGGCCATCGAAGCGCGCCGCGAGCTCGGCGCGCGCGTCGAAATCCATTTCGCGCGCGATCTTTTCGAGCAGCGCTTCGAAGGTGGCGCGCATCGCAAGCGGATATTGCGCCGGCCAATCGAGGAGCATGTCGGCCACTTCGCCGGCCAGCGCCGCGCGTTGTTCCGGCCCCTGCGCAGCCAACTCCAGCAGATGGCACAATCGTTCCTTCGGCGTCGCCATGACGGTCCCCAGATGCGTCCCCACGCTATCCGCCAGACATTAACACTCTGTTTGCCAAGCCGTCTTTTGCCAAACGCTAATAAGGGCTTAACGATGCGTGCACGGACGATTTCCGACATTTGCTGGCCGGCGGGCTCCTCAACCATCCGCCGGCAACGGTCCTTCCAGGCCGAGAAATTGCATCAGCATCATCCTGGGTTGACGCAAGGCGTTGACCGCGATGCCGTGCAGCAGCGCCGGATGCATGAGGATGGCATCGCCCGGCTCGCCCAGCATTTCGCGCACCGCGACTGCGACGCCGTCGATCACCGCGCCGTCGCGCATGAAGCGCTGCTCGCGGTCCGCGCCGCCCGCGGCGAACAGCGCGGCGAACCAGCTCTGCTCCGCCGCCAGCGCCAGGCGGATATCGCGGGAGTGCAAATGTCGCTCAGGCGTGCGCGCCGCGATGCTGAGCGCGAGGCGATGCGAGCCGACGACATAAGGCGTGCCGCCGCCCATCGGCCGCGACGCCGCGAGGAAGGTGAAGACGCGGATATAGGGCAGCCGCTTCAGACACAGCGAAGCGGAAATGTCCAAATGCCACAGGCGATGCGGCACGTCCCACGCCTGCGCGGTCGGAAACGTCACGAGCGGATAGCCGAGCCAGCGCGGTTTCTGCCATCGCCCGGCGCCGAGGAACGCATCGCCGATGGCCATGAGGCGCTCTGAACCGAAGGCGCGGAAAGCGCCGGCGCGGATGAGGGGCTGGAACTTTCCCGGTCGCTCGATGGTCCAGGTTTCCGGCCGGCGGCGGTCGATGGCGAAGCGGCGGAACAGATCGGCCCAGAGCGCGTCGGCCATCGCGTTCATATCGGCGGTCGGGAAGTAGCCGGGCAGAACAAGTACGCCGTCGCGCTCGAAGTCGGCGCGCTGGTCCGGTGTGAGGGTGAGGGTGAAGGGCGAGGACATGGTTCGTCTCCAAAATGAAAACGCCCCACGGTGAACAGCACGCTCCGGCGGAACCGGAACGCGTTGCTCACCGTGAGGCGTTCCCCACGGCGATCACCGCAAGGCGCGGCGATCGACACAATTGTCGACGAGCGGAAATTACCCCCGCGAGACCTGGCTCGCAATGCCGCGAGGGCGGTTCACGCGCGAATTTTGCTTTTGAGCAGGGCGCGCCCGGCCGGCGTGATCGCAACGCATGCCGCACCGCCGCTGCGTGTGCGGGTGACGAGGCCGCGCGCGTTGGCTTCTTCCCAGACCGGCAGCCTCGGACAGGAGGTGCGCCAGGCCTCCATCACCTCGTCATAGGCGCGCTCGCCCTGCGCCACCCATTCCAGCAGATCCAGGATCAGCGGCTCGACAGCATCACTCATCGCATGCGGCCCGTTCAATTTCCGATGATCGCCCAACTGTCGGGATAGAAGCCGTTGAAACTGGTGCGCACCGCGACCGAGTAGGCGCCCATCGCATCGAACACGATGAAGTCGCCGGGCCCGATATTGGCCGGCAGCATGATAGGGCGCGGCAAGACATCGAGCGTGTCGCAAGTGGGGCCATAGACGCGGAACGGCAGCGTCGCACCGGGAAGCGGCAGGGCCCGGCTCTTGGCGTCGAGCGTGAACACGCGCACCGGATAATCCGCGTTCCAGCCGGGCAAGGTGAGTTCGTCGAAGCTGCCATAGACGCCGTCATTGATGTAGAGCCGGTCGCCCTTGCGCAGGATCACTTGCGTGACGAGCGAGAGCCCTTCGGCGATCAGCGCACGCCCTGGTTCGCAGATCAGCGGCAGCTTGGGATTGGGCAGCGTCTCGAGCGCCTCCTTGATGGTGTCGAAATACCAGTGATAGGGCGGCACGTCGTCGCCCTGATAGGGACCGGGAAAGCCGCCACCGATGTCGAGCGCCGCAATCTCCACCTTGGCGAGCAGCGCGGTGCGCCTGGCCATCTCGATCGCCTGGGCATAGGAAAAGGGCGACAGGCACTGCGAGCCGACATGGAAGGTGATGCAGGGCTGGGCACCGGCTTCCTGCACGCGCTTAAGCAGCTTGGCCCCGTCCGTCGGCGTGGTGCCGAACTTGCTGGACAGTTCGAGAACCGCGCCGCCCAGCGGTGTCGCAATGCGCACGAAGATGCGCAGTTTCTTGGGCTGCTTGGTTTCGGCCAAGAGCTTGTCGAGCTCATAGTCGCAATCGACGACATAGTCGCTGACGCCATACTTCTCGAATGCGATCTTGGCCGCGCCGGCAGCGCGCACCGGCGACATGAAGTGGCAATGCGCGTCGGGAAAACGGCTCTTGACGATCTCGATCTCCGGTACCGAGGCGGTGTCGAAGTGGCGAATGCCCGCCGCCCAGACTTGCTCCAGCACCAATGGCGCCGGATTGGCCTTGATGGCGTAGAGCGCGTCGCCGGGAAAGCCGTCGAGAAAGCGGCGCGCCGCGGCGCCGAATTTTTCGGGAAAAATGCAATAGACCGGCTCGCCCGGCTTCATGACCGCGATGGCTTTTTCGATGGTGCCGAAGCGCGGCACGGCGTCGATGCGCGCAGGTGCGTTCATGCGAAAGGTCCTTGTGACAGCGCCTCTTTGCGGCAATGGGGGGTGGGGGTCAAGAAATATCGATAAACGCCAACCACTAGAAGCGATAGACCAGCGCCGCCATCAGGAGCGTGTTGCCTACGAGCAGAAGCAGCGCGGTTGGTAGCGGCAAGACCAGGAACACGACGCTGACGAAGCGATTGGTGTTGAAGGCGTGCCCGAACGCCGAAATGATTTGGCTCGGCGACAGACCCGCCGCCCAACCCGTGACAGCGGCCGCGGCCGCGATCGGATTGATGAGCCGAGTACGACCACACCAATGCCAAGGTCAACATCGCGCGCCATTAGGAGCGGCCGCACGGGGTTCAACGGGCGCCGACATTTGGCAGGTGTACGATTCCGTACTAGGTTGGCCAAGCGTCGCGAGTCTGGCGTGCAGGAGAATACGTGACCATCACGCCGACGGGCCTGCAGCGAGGCCCCGATCTTCGCCGCACCTCCACCCATCCAGACTTCTGGTATCCGCTGGCCTGGTCGCACGATGTACTGCCGGGCCAGACGTTGGCGCGCAGTTTCGCCGGCGATCCCATCGTACTTTTTCGCGGCAAGGCTGGACAGATCTTCGCGCTCGAGGATCGCTGCGCCCATCGCCAGGTGCCGCTCTCGCTCGGCGTCGTCACGGGCAACACGTTGAAGTGCGGCTATCACGGCTGGGCCTATGACTGCAGCGGCAAGTGCATCGACGTGCCCTATCTCGGCCGCGAACGCCTGCCCAATGGAGTGCGCTCCTATCCGGCGCGCGAAGTCGACGGGCTGATCTTTGTCTTCCCCGGCAACGCCGCGCTGGCCGAGGCGCGCGCGCCGGCGGTCCTCGGCGCCAAGGCCAATCCGCTCTACAAGACGCGCCAGCTCAACCGCGACGTTGCCTGCCACTACACGTTCATGCACGAAAACCTGTTCGACATGAACCATCAATTCCTGCATCGCAGCCTGATGGGCACGATCAAGGCGACGTGTCTGGGGCGCCGCCAGGGCGATGATTGGTGCGAGGTCGACTACACTTTCTCGCGCACTGCCGGCAGCCAATCACTCGGCGAAGCCGCCATTCTCAACGTCATGCGTAGCGCCGAGGCGGGCGCCAACGCGGACCTGATGACCATCCGCACCGGCTATCCCTATCAGAGCCTGCGCGTGTGGGTGAACGGCGGCGAGCCGGTGCTCGATGTCTGGCTCGGCTACACGCCGCTCGACAAGCAACAGCGCACCAATCGCACCTTCGGCTATCTCTCCGTCAAGAAGCCCAAGATACCGGGCCTGATCCATATTGCCTGGCCGTTCATCACCTGGTTCACGGAAGGCATCTTCACCCAGGACAAGGCGATCGTGGAGCAGGAACAAAAAGCCCATGACGCGCAAGGCGGCGACTGGAACAATGAAGTGTTCCCGGCGGTGCGCGACCTGCGCGCCGTGCTCATGCGCTGTGGCGTGCCGGGCGTCGGCGTCGACGAATCGATTTTGTCGCGCATCGCCGCGGCGGAATGACGTACCTAGTCACACCCCTTGTGGGGGGTGGGGGGCGCCGCTGTAAGTAAATTGTCATGGCCCGCCGGAGTGCGGGCCACCCAGGTGACGCAGCTCAGCTGTTCAATGTTTCGTACAGATCGACCCAGTCGACATTGCGCGACTGGATGAGATTGATCTTCCACTCGCGTTTGTATTTTTTCAAACGCGTTTCACGATGAATTGCCGCATCGATATCTTCGAACACTTCAAAATACACCAGCCGTTTCACATCGTATTTTTTTTGTGAATCCCGCTACCAAACCTTCGCGATGCTCCCAGACACGCCGGCGAAGGTTGTTTGTCACGCCGACGTAGAGAGTTCCGTTTCGCTTGCTGGCCAGAATGTAGACAAAATAGTTCTTTAACATCGAAATCTGGCTTCAACTGGGTGGCCCGCACTCGGCGGGCCATGACAAGTTGGGCAACTATTTGTCCACCTTCACCGGCGCGGATTCCTTTACCAGTGTCATCGCGGTCAGTCCGATCACGAGCGCGCCGGTCCAGTAATAGGCCGGGGCCAGCGGGTTCTGGCTGAAGTCCAAAAGCCAGGTGATGGTGAACTGCGTCGAGCCGCCGAAGATCGAGATGGCAAAGGCATAGACCATGGCCACGGCGCCCGAGCGGATCGCGCGCGGTAGCGACTCGGTCAAGGTGACGATGACCGGCGTTGCGCCGAGCGCCAGCAGCGCCGAAAGCCACGCGTTGGCGCCGTAGAACGTGGCGGTGCTGCGAAACGTCGAGATCACCCAGAAGGCCGGCAGGATCGACAGCAGCAGCAGCGCGCTGAAGCCCAGCATGATCGGCTTGCGCCCGAACTTGTCGGAGAGATGACCGCTCAAGAGTTCGAGGGGAATGGCGAACAGGCTGGCGACAATGATGACCCCGAACGCGATCGTGGCCGGCATGTGCAAGGTGTTGAGCGCATAGGTAGTCATGTAGCTGTTCACGTAGCTGCCGATGGTGCCCGACATCAGCATCATCAATCCGAGCACGATCAGCATCAGATAGGGCCGCACCGCCGTCTTGCGCCCAACCGTGCCCGTCGTCGCATCGGGTGCGAGCGCCGCATCGTCGGCCGCATGCAAGGTCTCGGGCAGGCTGCGCCTGACGATCAAGCCGAACGGCACGATGGCGGCGCCGACCAGCATCGCGACGCGCCAGCCCCAATCCTGCAACTGCTGCGCGTCGAGCAGGTTTGCGAGCAGCGTGCCGACGAGGCCCGCCGCCAGCACGGCGCAGTCCTGCGTCGCATATTGCATGGCGCCGTAGAATCCGCGGCGATGCGGCGGCGCGGCTTCGACGAGATAGGCGGTGGTGGGTCCCACTTCGCCGCCGAGCGCAAAGCCCTGCACCAGGCGAAACAGCAGCACCAGGATCGGCGCCGCCGCTCCGATCTGGGCATAGGACGGCGTGAGCGCGAGGCCGACAATGGCAAAACCCATCAAGCCGAACGACCACATCATCGCCGGCTTGCGCCCGATGCGATCGCCCATCGGTCCGATGATCATCGCGCCGATCGGACGGGTGAGAAATCCGGCGCCGAACGTCGCCAGCGACAAGAGCAGGCTCGAGGCCGGGCTGGCGCCGGGAAAGAAGGTGCGCCCGATATAGAGTGCGAAGTAGCCGTAGGTGAGGAAATCGTAGAATTCGAGACCGTTGCCGACCACGACGGCGGCGATATGGCGCGCCGGCACGGCGCGGATGGGCAGGCTCGTATCGGCTATCGCACTCACCGGCATCCCCGCTGCTGCAGTCCGCCGCAGCTTGCGCGAAATCCGCGGCGCTGTCACAGGGGGCGGGGCGTTCAGGGCGAAAGCAGTATCACGCTCGGGAAACAGGCGCGGATACGCCGGGCGTCGCGAGTCAAGAGCGGCGCACCCGTGACCATGGCATGCGCACCGATGAAGAAGTCGGGCAGCACGTTGAGTTTCGTCCCCTGTTGCCGTCGATACTTGCGAAATGCTTGCCCTGCCAGGAAGAGGGCAAATTTTGGAATAGGCGCATGTGCTAAATTCAGTGTGGCAATCGCATGATCCAACGAATCGGGATGCTGATAGCACGCCGCCAGCTCGGCATAGACAACATCGTTTATCGCAATGACACCGCTGGCGGCAGCCGTTTCCAATTGACCCAGGGACCATTCACTCCAGATCGGGTCTCGTGTTGCTATATCGAGGACAATGTTGGTATCGACGAGGATCAATCATCGCCCCGCATCAGCTTCATAAACTCGTCAGTTGTCATGCCGAGATTGAGCGTGCCGCGCACTTTCTCGAGGCGTTTTCTAAATTCGCTCTTACCGATTTTTTTTCCCGGACTGAGCACGACCTTGCCGTCGACAAAATCGACGCTGACGGGTTTGCCGGGCTTGAGGCCGGCGGCGTCGCGCATGCGCTTGGGAATCGTCACCTGGCCCTTGCTCGTCATGTTGGTCGTCATGAAGTAATACCTTGTAAGAACAAGGTATTACTATTGAAAGCCGGCGCGAAATTCAAGACGCAGCTCCCCTCACCTGAGCGGGGCGGCGGCGCCGCTCATCCTCTCCCCGCCTACGCCAAGGCTTCGGCGTGGCAAGGAGAATGGAATTGGCCCGCCGTAGCTTCAGCGAAGGCGGCCGCAAGCGGGAGAGGACAACACTGGTCGGCGATGCAAAGCATCTCCGGGTGAGGGGGCTATGCCCTCATCTAGCAAAATCCAAGCACTTAGCTTCGCTAAGTGCAGGATTTTGCGTCTTCTCCCGCAAGTGGGAGAAGTTAGAAGTAGATAACCTCTCCCGTTTACGGGAGAGGTCGGCGAGCAAAGCTAGCCGGGTGAGGGTCTGTCCCTACTTCCCGCTTCGAAGATCGCGGATCGTCTTCTTGCCGTCGGCGCTTGGTTGGTAGACCGCGCTCATCTCGGCCAGCGCGCGGTTGAATTCGGCCAGGGGAAAACCGTCCGGCACTTCGAACGCGTCGAACCCGGTGCGCACCAGATAGGCGATCTGGTCGTAGAGAAATGCGCCGGTGGCGCGCACTTCGCCGGTGAAATTCAGCCGCGTGCGCAGCATGCGGGCCCAGGAAAAGCCGCGCCCGTCGCGGAAAGCAGGAAATTCGATCACCACCACCGACAAGCGGTGCACATCGTCGCCGAGTTGCTCGGGCGACTCGTCGGATTTGAGCCGGACGCCAATCGGCGCATTGCGCGCCATCAAAGTGTCGCGATCCTTGCGAAAGCGCGTCAGCGAAACGATGGCGCCACCCACATCCGGCAGCGGTGCCTCGTCGGCAATGAGCACGAAGGGATCGGCGACGAAGGAACCGCCTTTAATGAGCGGCATAAAGCTGGTCCAGATAGGCCATATTCTTGAACGGCTCCATGCCGACGCGACGATAGGTATCGAGGAAGCGTTCGCCGTCCTGGCGCAGCATCAGATACGCCTTGACCACGCGCTCGACGGCGGGGCCGATCTCGTGCTCGCCGAAGCCCGGACCCATGATGTCGCCGATCGAGGCATCCTCGGCACCCGAACCGCCGAGCTGCAGCTGGTAGTATTCGACGCCCTTCTTGTCGACGCCCAAAATGCCGATATGGCCGGCGTGGTGATGGCCGCACGCGTTGATGCAGCCGGAAATCTTGATCTTGAGCTCGCCGATGTCGTGCTGCCGGTCGAGGTCGGCGAAGCGCTTGGCGATGTCCTGCGCGATCGGGATCGAACGTGCGTTGGCGAGATCGCAATAGTCGAGGCCGGGGCAGGCGATGATGTCGGTGATGAGCCCCGCATTGGGCGTTGCCAGGCCAAGTTCGCTGAGCCGCGCGAAAATCGCCGGCAGGTCGCGCTTTCTGACATGCGGCAGGACGAGATTCTGCTCATGGCTGACGCGGATTTCGGTGATGGCGAACGTGTCCATCAGATCGGCCAGCGCATCCATCTGCGCGTCGCTCGCATCGCCGGGCACCCCGCCAATGGGCTTGAGCGAGATCGTCGCGATGGCATAACCCGGCGCGCGATGCTTGTGGACGTTGGTCTTAATCCAGTTCTGGAAATCCTTGTCGCCGGCCGGCATGTCATCGGGCAGCTCTTCGAATTCAGGCGGCGCGAAATAGGCATCGATGCGCGCCAGCTCTTCGTCCGGCACCTGCAACGTGCCCCTGGCGCGGATCTCGGTGAATTCGCGCATCACCTGGTTCTTCATCTCTTCCGGACCGAGCGCGTTGGCTAGGATCTTGATGCGCGCCTTATATATATTGTCGCGCCGGCCGGACTGGTTGTAGACGCGCATGACGCTTTCGAGGAAGGCGAGGATGTCCTGTTTGGCGACGAATTCGCCGACGACGTAGCCGATATAGGGCGTGCGCCCCATGCCGCCGCCGACCAGCACGCGATAGCCGACTTCGCCGATCGCGTTCTTCACGATCTCGACCGCCATGTCGTGGAACTTGAGTGCGGCGCGGTCATGCGCCGAGCCGCTCACCGCGATCTTGAACTTGCGCGGCAGGAAGACGAATTCGGGATGCAGGCTCGACCATTGCCGGATGATCTCGGCGATGGGGCGCGGGTCTTCGATCTCGTCCGCTGCGGCGCCGGCGAAGTGAACGGCGGTGACGTTGCGGATGCAGTTGCCGCTGGTCTGGATCGCATGCATCTCGACGCTGGCAAGATCGGCCAGGATGTCGGGCACATCGACGAGCTTTGGCCAATTGAACTGGATGTTTTGCCGGGTGGTGAAGTGGCCATAACCGCGATCATATTTGCGCGCGATGTGCGCCAGCATGCGCAGCTGCCTGGCCGAGAGCGTGCCGTAGGGCACCGCAATGCGCAGCATATAGGCGTGCAGCTGCAGATAGAGACCGTTCATCAGCCTGAGCGGCTTGAACTGGTCTTCGTTCAGTTCACCCGACAGCCGACGCTGAACCTGGCCGCGAAACTGCGCCACGCGCTCGGCGACGAACTTCGCGTCGAACTCGTCATATCGATACATCTTCGTCCTTCGTCTTGACGACTCTTTCGGCTTTTACGCGTGGCGCCGGTTTGTCACCAAGACCAACAGATTGCTTGCCCAGATCGTCGCGCACCGTTGGACCAGCCGCACGGATGATTTCGCGCTCCTTCGCCGGATGGATTCCCTTGGCATCGGTTTTCACGTCGAACAGGTAGGGGTTCACCACCTTGTTGGTCATGACGGATTTCTGCGCCGCCGCCAGCGCCGCATCTGCCGCTTTCGGATCGGCGAAGACCTCGCCCTCGGCGAGCGCGAGGACCCAATCGCCGTTCCGCCAATAGAGTACGTCGCCGTCGACGAGGCGGTTCGCGGTCAGCATCTGCGGCAGGACTTGCGCCATAGCCTTACCTCACACTTCTGCCCGCCGATTTCAATACATCACAGTTGAGTGTTGTATTTATTCGTAAATACCACCAAGAAATTGTGAAATGTAGTATTCTCAGGTCTGTAGACAATTCCAACGAAAGCTGGCGGAGGACGATCGCGATCGGCTGAAGTTCGACAATTTTTTACGCTTACGGAAAACTGCTCTGGGTTTGCTTGAAAATTGAAGGTGCAACCATCAAATTTGACGCCCACATGGAAATCATAGGTAGTCGCTGCTTGGCATTTGGTTTTTTGGAGAATTGGGATTGTTGAAGGTACGCAATGTCGAGCAAATCGTAAAAACCGCTCTAAGGGGTCGGTTTCCGAAGATTCACGTCTTATCCGTCAACGTTAGCGACGATATGGACGATGACGGCGACATAGTTCTCCAAATCAAGGTTGTGTTTGAAGCCGCAAATGGGGACCTCGACCCCACAGAAATTCCGACGTTTGTGCGAGAAATCATGCCGCTTCTATCGGAAGCCAAGCAGCCCGGCTTCCCCGTTGTGACTTTCATTGCCAAGTCTGATTTGGGGAAATTGAAGCCTGAAGCCGCTTGATCTTATCAAAACCGCAGAGCTTCTGGTTGAGGCTTCAAACGGGAAACCACTTCAGGCTGATTTGAGACGCGCTGTCAGTACAGCGTACTATGCAATGTTCCATTGCTTGGCTGCTTGTTGCGCAGATTCGATGGTCGGAGGACCCGGGTCCAAGCGAAGTAAGACGGCATGGCAACGGGTATACCGCACGCTTGAACACGGCCATGCTAAGTCCCAGTGCATAGACCAGAAGTCAATGCAGACCTTTTCCGCGACCATTCAAAATTTCGCTCTTATTTTCGCGGCTATGCAAAAGAAACGCCATGATGCCGATTACGATCCCTCGGCAAAGTTTTTCAAATCATCGGTAAAAAGTGACGTTGCGATTGCAAAATCGCTGATTGAAAAATTTCCGAACGCTCCCATGAAGGATCGACGTGCATTTGCATCTTGGATTCTGTTGAAGACCAAAACCTATCAATGAAATTCTTTCTTCGGCCTCCCCGGAAAGTCCAATTCCGAAACAGGCAGTACCTATGCGAAGTACCGCGTCAGCACCCGCCGTCTCCGCTCCGCTCGTCGCGGGCGAGCGCACGCGCATCCTCATTTATGCCGGCGTCATAATCGTCGCGCTGAACCTGGTGACGCCGGCCTCCGGCTTTCAGGTCATCCCGTTCTCGTTTCTCCTCAAGAACAAGCTGCATCTTTCGGCCAACGATCTCGCGACCTTCTCGCTGTGGGCCGGCATTCCCGGCTACTTCTCGTTCGCATTCGGCATGGCGCGCGATTTCTGGAAACCCTTCGGCATGGGCGATCGCGGTTATTTCCTGCTGTTCGGAACATTTTCCGCACTGGTATTCGCGACCTTCGCGTTTCTGCCGGTGAGCGAGCCGATGCTGCTGGCGAGCGCCTTGCTGACCTCATTCTCGTTTCTCTTCCTGTGGGGCGCGTGGAACGGTCTGGGCTCGACCATCGGCCGCCAGCTCGCCATGTCGGGCCAGATCAGTTCGCTGTGGAATTTCGCCGGCATGTCCACGATCTTCGCAGCCCTCATGTTCGGCGGCGTGCTGAGCGACTGGCTCGAAACGCTCGACGCCGGCCACGCGATCCGCGCGCTCTATCTTTTGGTCGCAAGCGTGATGGCCGCGATCGCCGCCATCGGCCTGTGGAAGCCGCGCGCCGTCTTCATCCACCTCCATCGCGACGCAGACGCCAAGCGCGATGTCCTTGCCGATCTCAAGCGCCTGGTGCGCCATGGGCCGATCTATCCGGCACTCGGCATCTGGCTGCTGTGGAACTTTTCGCCAGGCGGGCAGACGGTGCTGCAGTATTATCTGTCGAACACGCTACATGCCAACGACACGCAGTGGGGCGCCTACAACGCGATTTTCTCCATCTCTTACCTGCCGACTTTCGCGCTCTTCGGTTTTCTCAGTCCGCGGCTGCCGCTGGCGAAACTCTTATGGTGGGGCACGGCGGTGGCCGTGCCGCAGATGGTGCCGTTGCTCTTCATCCATTCGGCCAATGCCGTGCTCATCGCCGCCGTGCCAATGGGATTGATGGGTGGCGTCGCCACAGCGGCCTTCATGGATCTCCTGATGCGCTCTTGTCCGAAAGGCCTCGAGGGCACCTTGATGATGCTGTCCTGGAGCATGTACGCGCTGGCGCAGAACTTCGGTAACGTGCTCGGCACCAATCTCTACGAACGCGGTGGATTCTTTGTCTGCATCCTCGCCACCACGCTCGTCTATGCGCTGATGCTGCCGCTGCTTCTCCTGGTGCCCAAGGCGCTCATCGCCAGACCCGACGGCGAGCACGTCGCCGCGTAGCTCACTCGAGATTGATGAACAACGCCGCGATATAGCCGGTATAGAGCAAGAGCGCGAGCACAGCGCTCAGCCGGTGCACCAGATCGTTGGGCCAGAAGGCGGCGCCGCTCGCCAGACCGATGAACACGATGTGCGCCGACAAATCGGTCCGGTTGGTCAGGTGACCGGTGACGATGGGCGTGCGCACCAGGCTCACCAGAAGCACGGCCACGATGCCGGCAAAGAACCAGCTCGCCTCGCGGAAATAGAGCTCGCGCAGGTCGAACGGGCCATCGCCGGAAAATTCGGGAACGAGGACGGCGGTGGCCAGAAACAACGTGACCGGCTGCAGCAGCACGGCAAGAAAACCAACGAAGGTCCACTGGGTGACCTGGCGCAGTTCGAACATCGCCCACCACACCTGCACATGGATGAGAAAGAGGATGATCATCCACACCAGCAGCGGCCAATAGAGCTTGACCCGCGCGCGCTGGCGCACGATGCCGGCGAAACCGTTGAGCACATTGGTGATGCCGAGGCCGAGCACGATCGAAATCAGGACGGCAAGATAGTCGAATGCGTTCATGTCCGATTTCGGTGCTCCGCCGCCCGCTACAACATGCGACCCTACAACAAGTGGGTAACGGCGGAAATCCAACACGCGGCGCGATCTTGCCCTAGGCTGGCGCGCCACGCGGAGTGCGAAGGATGGTCGCGAGCGACAGCTACGCCGAATTTTTGCGCGAGAACTTTACCCCGCTCGGCCGCATCACGCTGCGCCGCATGTTCGGCAAGTCCGGCGTGTTCTGCGACGGGGTGATGTTCGCGATCGTCGCGGACGACACGCTCTATTTCCGGGTCGATGAAAAGAGCCGTACCGCGTTCGCCGAAGCCAGCGCCTTTCCGCCGCTCGCCTATGAGAGCAGGGGACGCACCATCGACCTTTCCTTCTGGCGCGCGCCGGACCGGCTGTTCGACGAACCCGATGAGCTTCTCGACTGGGCACGGATCGCACTGGCAGCAGCGCGGCGGGTTGCGGCGAAGCGGAAAAGGTGACGGCATTTGCGATCGTCATGCATGACAGCCGCGTTCTATTCCTGCGGCTTGTCCGCCAGCCGCGCTTCGGCGGCGGCGATCATGGCCTTGAAGCGGGGATGCTCGCGGACCGGATCGAGATCGACATCGACCTTTGCCCAATCGATGACAGCCGACTGACGCGCCATTTGAAACGCAGTTTCCAGGAGGTTCAACGCCGTGTCGATCTCGTCCAAATCACGCACAAACACACAGGCGAAGTTGTAGCGCATGTTGACATTGTCCGGGTCGAGGACGAGCGCGCGCTCCGCCAACTCCTTGGCGCGGTCACGTTCGCCGAGCAGGGCGAGCGCGTTAAAGGCGAAACTCATCGCCGAACCATTATCCGGCTCGCTCGCAAGGATCGGGTCGGTCCGCGCCAGCGTGCGCCTGGCGGCGCTGAGCGCACCTTCCGTGTCGCCGACCGCGAGATAGGTTCCGACCAGCATGCCCAATGAGGAATAGTCGTTGTCGAGACTCGCGGCAGCTTGCTCCCAGCACGCGATCGCCTTATCGAAGCGGCGCGTCTGAAAATAGTACTGGCCGGCGATCTGCAGCACATCTGGCGACTGCGGATCGAGGCGCAGCGCGATCTCGATTTCGCGGCCCGCTTCGCCAAGTTGCCGCTGGCGCTGCAGCGCGCCGGCCCTGGCCGCGTGCGCTTCCGCGAGGTTGTTGTCGAGCGCGATGGCGCGCTCGGCTGCGACGAGCCCGCCATCGCCGCTTCTGCCCAGATGGAAATGCAAGCTGCTCTGCGCGCGCGCGATCAACGCCCAGGCATGGGCGTAGTTGGGATCGATTTCGATGGCACGCTGCATGAGCCGCACAATCGAATCGCCGCGCCTGGCGTTGCCGATATTGCCCGTGGCCCAGATGCGCCGTGCCATGAGGTAGAGATTGTAGGCTTCCAGACTGTTGGTGCCGCGTTGCTCGATCGCCT
>Ga0157379_10000711_pt1 | contig 26960 bp, 15 predicted proteins | sample S25metaG_FD_121802 | JGI IMG/M metagenome (GOLD analysis project Ga0157379, IMG submission 121802) | Switchgrass rhizosphere microbial communities from Kellogg Biological Station, Michigan, USA - S2-5 metaG | ecosystem: Host-associated > Plants > Roots > Rhizosphere > Soil | place: USA... | reverse complement strand
GCCGGCCTGACCGTGGCGCGCTTCGAGCCCGGACGCCACAGCGTGCTGGAACCGCTCCATGTGCGCGGCGCGGAATTCTTCTGGCTCTGGCCGGTGCTCTCGCAGGAGCACATCAGCGCGGTGCTGGCCGTAGGCTATGCGGGCGTGCCGCAGGTGGCGGCCGAGGTGGCCGGATTTGGCACCGAGTGCGCGGCGCGCATCGGCGTAGCGCTGTCCAACAGCGCGCGCGGCGAGCAGCTCTATCATCAGGCGCATCACGATCAGCTGACTGGGCTGCCCAACCGGCTGCTGTTCCGGGACCGCCTGTCGCAGGAGCTGGCCAGCGCCGCCGACGGCCACCAGCGCGGCGCGCTGATGTACGTCGACCTGGACCACTTCAAGAAGATCAACGATACCGTGGGCCACAACGGGGGCGATCAAGTGCTGCAGATCGTCGCGCAGCGCCTGCGCGCCTGCATCAAGGAAGTCGACACCGTGGCCAGGCTCGGGGGCGATGAGTTCACATTGATTCTGCGCAACGTGGGCACCGCCGAAAGCGCGCACCGGATTGCCAGCCGGGTGAGCGAGGCGCTGCAGGAAGCCGTCAACATCGGCGGCCGCGACCATCACGTGGGGGCCAGCATCGGCATCACGCTGTTTCCGGACGATGCCACGGTGCTCGATGAGCTGATGCGCAATGCCGATCTGGCGATGTATCGCGCCAAGGCTGACGGGCGCGCGCGCGTGGTCTTCTACAACCGCGAGATGCAGCGCATGCCGGCACTGGTTGCCGAGAGCGGCCTGCACAACGCCCTGCAGCGCCGCGAGTTTTCCCTGTATTACCAGCCCCAGTACGCGCTCGGCACCGGCAAGCTCTCGGGGCTGGAGGCGCTGCTGCGCTGGCAGCCGCCGCGCGAGGCCATGCGCTATCCGGGCCAGTTCGTGCCGGCCGCCGAGCAGAGCGGCCTGATCGTCGACATTGGCGCGTGGGTGCTCGAGGCGGGCTGCGAGCAAATGGCCGAATGGAGCGCAGCCAAAGTGGCGCCACCGCGCCTGGCGCTGAACGTTTCGGTGTTCCAGCTGCGCCAGCCCGATTTCCACAAGCTGGTGCGCCGCACGCTCGAGCGCACCGGCGTAGCGCCGGACCGGCTGGAATTCGAACTCACTGAATCGGTGTTCGCCGATGAGGACGCGCTCGCCACACTGCACAAGCTCTCGGCGCTCGGCGTGTACCTGTCGCTCGATGACTTCGGCACGGGCTATTCCTCGCTCGGCTACCTGCGCGCCCACCCGGTGCAGTCGATCAAAATCGACCGCTCCTTCATCGAGGAGGTCGCGACCAACCTGACGGCCGCGACGCTCGCGGAAACCATGATCACCATGGCGCACGCGCTCGGCAAGAAGGTGGTGGCCGAGGGCGTGGAGACCATGCAGCAGCTCGAATTCCTGCGCGAGCGCCGCTGCGATTTCGCGCAGGGCTTTTTTCTCGCGCGCCCCGCTGCGACTAGCGACATAACGGCACTCCTACAAGGCCTCAGTGACACTTCTGGCGAGGACTTTCGCGCCACCGCCTGAGCTTTTGGGTCGATTTGACAGAAGTGTGACCAAGTTCGCCAAGTTGCGACAGTTGTGAACTGCCTCTCTATCTGCACTCTTGACCGGCCGTGTCACCGTGCCAAACTGCGTCACGTTCAGTGATTTGGCATACCTGTTGTGAAACAGGGACGCAAAGCCTCCGGTCCCCCCGAAATTAAGGGGGATAGCGGGGTTGCCACCGAAGGGTGAGGACTTGAGCCTGTGCAAGCCGGGCGATTCCTGAAACTGCTTCGGTGCCATCCCCTCGAGATCGGTCGCTGGCGTGGGTTTTTTCGCGACCCAGTGGGGATGAGTTAATGCAGCAGGCCAGCAGTTCCTTGAACAATCTTGTGTCCACCACCGGCACGAGTTTTTCTCAGAAGGCCGTCAGTCCCCCTCGTTTCGTCGTCAACCTTTGCGCATCCACGACTCCGGTGGGGCTGGTCCAGCCCTCGCACGCGGGCCTGAAGCGCTTTACGTTTTTTGTTTCGCGCCGCCTCGAAGAGGGGCGCGAGCGTTTTCGATTGCACATGGGCTACTTCGAAAGCCAGGAAGAGGCCGAGAAGATGCTCGACTTGGTGCGCGACGTCTATCCAGCCGCCTGGGCAGGCGTGGCGCCCGGCATCAAGCTGCGCGCGCGCGCGGCATTGCCTGAGCCCGCGGCGCCCGAGGTGCCAGCCGCTGCCGCTATCCCGGCAGCGCCACCTGCACCTGCAGTTGTCGCACCGGTAGCTGTTGCGCCATCTCCCGTCGTGCAGCCCGCAAAGGCAGTGGCTGCGCCGTCTGCGCGCGCTCCCGCACCGCTCAAGCTCGAACTGGCGCCGGACCTGCCGCGCGCCAGGCCGACGAGCGATTTGAGTGCTCCGTCCGCGAAGGAAAGTGCACCGGTCACGAAGCAAAGCGAGCCGGCGGGAAAGGAAGATGCCACGCGTTCCTTGAGCGATGTGCGCGCCACCATTGCCTCGCTCGGCGATCCGGTCGAGGCGCCGGCGCAAAGCGCCGAACCGGTACTGGAAGGTGCGGCGGTGCTGCGCCTCCTGACCTCGGCGCGCCCGGCCACCGCCGCACGCCTGATGCCCTCAGCGCCCGGGATCAAGAACGCGGCGGTCAAGGGAAGTCCCGAGAAGGCGGCGCCTAGCGCCACCCGGGCCACGCCAGCAGCGCCGACGGCGGCTGCGCCGGAACCCGCGTTGTTCGCGGTGCAGTTGCTCTGGTCGGTCAAGCCTATCGATATGAGCCAGGTCCCGCAGCTGGCCATATTCAGCGCGTACACGCTCTACGGAGCCGAGGGCAACCGCGACGGGCGTCGCTGGTACGGCCTGCGGCTGGGGTTCTTCACCGACGCGGTTTCGGCCAAGCAGGTGGCGCAATACGTGCGCTCTGAATTCACCTCAGTGTCAGTAGTGCCGGTCACCGATCGGGAGCGCACCCGAGCGGGTGCCACGGCCGCAAAGCCCTTGCCGGCTCCGTCGCCTCCGAAGAACGAAACGCCCGAACTGAATTTCATCAACGACGTTGCGACCGATACCGCCACCAGCGGCAGTCGCCCGGCCCTCGAGGCCTCCGCAAACGCTTCGGCAAAGACCCCGCCCACGCTGCGACCCGCGGTCGTGTCGGCCCTCGGCATGGGCTCCAAGCCCACGCCCGGCAAACGCGCCAAGGCGCGCAATGGCACGAATGGCAAGGCCGCGCCTAAGAAACCGGCTCGTCCGCTTTCGCTCGAAGAGACCCTGGAAATCCTCGGTGCCGGTCAGCTACAGGTGCAAACCGAACGGCGCGACCTGCTGAGCGAGTCGGCGGTCCGTGAGCGCAAGCCGGCGACGCCGAACCAGTCGCGCTTCAGCCGCCTGATCCTCCGGCTGGCCGATCGGTTCGGCAACGGCTGAGCCCGGCTCCAAGAAAAGCTTCCTAGCGCTTGCCGAAGAGCCGATCGAGCTCGGCGCGCGCCTTATCGACCGCAGCGGTATCCGGGGCCACGTAAGCGCCCGGGCGCGGCCGGAAGAAATCGCAGAAATTCGCGTGCTGCTTGTCGCTGACTTCCTCGGCGGTGGGCTCGCGGCAGTGCTTGGCGACGCGCTCGTCGTACTCCACGCACATGCGGCAGACGTGCAGTTCGGCGCGGCAGCGAGCGCACTCATCGCGCCGCGACAGGGGGAGGGTGAGTGCCTTGAGGTCCGCACCGCATTTCCAGCACACCAGGCCGTGGTCCAATCGGCGCTCCTTGATTCAGGCTTCAGTCCGCGCGCTCTCGCAGGAACGGCGCGAGCGCAGCGCCAGTATGCGAGCGGGCACGCTGCGCGGCAATCTCGGCCGGCGGTCCCTGAGCGACAATGCGCCCGCCTTTGGCGCCAGCTTCCGGCCCCATGTCGATGATCCAGTCGGCTTCGGCGCAGATGTCGAGGTTGTGTTCGACCATGACGACCGAGTTGCCGGCGTCCACCAACCGATGCAGCACGTTGCACAGCCGCTCGACGTCGGCCATGTGCAGCCCCACGGTGGGCTCATCGAGCACATAGAGAGTGTGGGGCGTCTGGCGGCGGCCCGGCCTAACGGCGGCCAGACGCGCCAGTTCGGTCACGAGCTTGATGCGCTGGGCTTCGCCGCCCGACAGCGTGGGGCTCGGTTGACCTAAGGTCAGGTAGCCCAGGCCCACATCGCGCAGCAGCATGAGCGGCCGGCACACGCGAGGATGCGCCTGGAAAAATTCCACGGCATCCTCGACGTTCATCGCCAGCACGTCGGCCACGGACTTTCCACGCCAGCGCGCCTCGAGCGTCGCGGCATCAAAGCGCTGGCCGCCACACTGCTCGCAGAGCACCTTGACGTCCGGGAGGAAACTCATCTCGATGGTGCGCTGGCCCTGACCGTCGCACTCGCTGCAGCGGCCGCCCGCGGTGTTGAACGAGAAGCGGCTCGCCGTGTAGCCGCGGATGCGCGCCTCTTCACTCTCCGCGTAGATCCGGCGTATGTCATCCCAGAAGCCGACGTACGTGGCAGGACAGGAGCGCGGCGTGCGGCCGATGGGCGTCTGGTCGACCTCGAGCACGCGGGTCAGTTGCTTTGCGCCAAGCACCCGGCCCGGGGGCGGCAAGGGCAGCGACGCATCGCTGAGCGCTGCGCGCAGGTGCGCATACAACACATCGCGCGCCAGCGTCGATTTTCCCGAGCCCGACACGCCGGTAATCACGACCAGGCGCCCCAGCGGTATGCGCACGCGCAGCGATCTGAGGTTGTGCAGCGTCACATCCTGCAACTGAATCACGGGTGTCGAGCGGGTGACCGTGCGCCGCGGAGTTCGTGCGTGGCGGAGCGGGGCCGACAGCATTCGGCCGGTCACCGAGAGGGGATTGAGCATCAGCTGCGCCGCGCTGCCTTCCGCTATGAGCTTGCCGCCGCGCACGCCGGCACCGGGACCTAAGTCGATGATGTGGTCGGCGTGGCGGATGGTTTCCTCGTCGTGCTCGACCACGATGAGGGTATTGCGCGCTCCGGCCAGCATGTCCAGCGCCTTGAGCAACACCTCGTTATCGCGCGGGTGCAAGCCGATGGTCGGCTCATCCAGGATGTAGCACACGCCCTGCAAATTGGAGCCGAGCTGCGCGGCGAGCCGGATGCGCTGCGCCTCGCCGCCCGAGAGCGTGGGCGCGGAGCGATCGAGCGACAGGTAGCCAAGCCCGACGCGCGCGAGAAACTCAAGTCGACTGCGGATCTCGGCCATGGCATCCGTGGCGATGAGCGCGGCGCGCGCATCCAGCCGCAGTCCGGCGCAGAATTTTGCCAGCGCCTCGACGCTGAGCATGGTCAGCTCGCTGATCGAGCGCCCATCCAGCTTGAGGTGGCGCGCGACGGGATTGAGCCTGGCGCCCTCGCAGGCCGGGCAGGGACTGGCGGTGGCGGCATCCGTGGCGAGCCAGTTCGATTCCTCGCCGGTCTGCTCGGCCGAGAATCCCTCCGCGTTGGTGCCGGTGCCGTGGCAGACCAGGCACCAGCCCTGGGGCGAGTTGAACGACAGCTGCCTCGGGTCAGGCTCGGGGAAGCTGCGCGCGCAGTTCGGGCAGGCGCGCCGGCTCGAGTGGATCGTGACCCGGCCGGCATTATCGAGCACGTGCGCCACACCGTTTCCGGCCTCGAGCGTGGCGGCGAGCGCCGAGCGCAGTTCCTTGCCCGTATCGCGGCCGATCTTGAGAGCAGCGACCGGCATCTCAATGGTGTGCTCGACGAAGCGCTTGAGCCGCGGGAACGGCTCGGTCGGTACGAAGGCGCCATCCACGCGGAGCTCTCGCACGCCGCGCGCCGTCGCCCAACGCGCCAGGTCGGTGTATATGCCCTTGCGCTGGGCGATCAACGGGGCGAGCAGCTGGATGCGCTTGCCACGCTGCGATCGCTCGAGCTGCGCGGCGATGTGCTCGGGACTCTGAGGCGCGATCGCGATCTCACAGTCCGGGCAGTACTGGACCGCCAGCTTGACGTAGATGAGCCGCAGAAAATGGTAGATCTCGGTGAGCGTTGCGACCGTGCTCTTGAGCCCGCCGCGGCTGGCGCGCTGCTCGATGGCCACGGTAGGCGGGAGTCCAGTGATCGCATCCACGTCCGGCCGCGCCGCAGGCTGCACGAATTGGCGCGCGAAGGCATTCAGGGATTCGAGATAGCGGCGCTGGCCTTCATGGAACAGCAAATCGAATGCTAGCGTGGACTTGCCCGATCCTGAAACACCGGTGATGACCGTAAAACTTTCGCGCGGTACATCGACATTAAGATCGCGCAGATTGTGTTCGCGCGCGCCACGCACGCTGATGGCGGTCGGGCGCGTGGGCTCTTTTATCCTGAGGTTCTGAACGCGCCTTGGCTCGACTGCAGGTGCGGCCGCCCGCTCGCGCTCGCTGCGCAAGGCCGCCCCGGTATGCGATCCCGGGGTGGCCATGATCAGTTCCGGGGGTCCGCAGGCGACGAGCTGCCCGCCCTCGACGCCGCCTTCAGGTCCAAGATCGATGATCCAGTCGGCTGCACCGATCACTTCCAGGTTGTGTTCGATCACCAGGAGTGAATGACCGGCATCGAGCAGCAGGTTGAAGGCGCGCAGCAACCGCGCGACGTCCTCAAAATGCAGACCGGTGGTCGGCTCATCGAACAGCAGCAGCTTGCCCACGGCTTTCGCGGGTGCCGCGAGGCGCGAGTTCTTAGCCCTCGGGCGCGGCGGGAGCGCCGCGGCCGCGAGGTAGCCGGCCAGCTTCAATCGTTGCGCTTCGCCCCCGGACAACGTCGGCACCGGCTGCCCGAGCCTGAGGTAATCGAGCCCGACATCGGCGAGCGGCTGGAGGCGTGCGAGCACGCGCGGTGCGCCAGCAAAGAAGGCAAGGGCCTCCGTAACGGTGAAATCGAGTACCCCGGCAATGTTGGCCCGCCGTCCCTGCGCCCCTGCAAGCTGCACCTTGAGAGTCTCGGCGCGATAGCGGCTGCCGCCGCAATCCCCGCAGCGCAGATACACGTCGGCGAGGAACTGCATCTCGATGTGCTCGAAGCCGTTGCCGCTGCACACCGGGCAACGCCCGGTGCCACTGTTGAAGCTGAACGTGCCTGGCGTGTAGCGGCGCAGCTTCGCGTCCGGGCTGGCGGCAAACAGCGCCCGAATTTCATCAAAGGCACCCACGTAGCTCACCGGATTGGAGCGGGTGGTGCGCCCGATAGGCTTCTGATCCACCAGCACCGCCGACTCTATCAACTCGCTTCCGCGCAAATTGCGGTGCTCGAGCGCCGATTCAGCGGCGCGGCCGTGGGCGTGTTGCAGGGCGGGAAACAGCACCTGTTCGACCAGCGTCGATTTCCCGGAGCCCGACACGCCCGTCAGGCACACCAGGCGGTGCAGCGGAATGCGCACGTCGATGTTCTTAAGGTTGTGGGCGGTGACGCCTGTAAGTTCCAGGGCCGCGTCCCGATCGTAGCGGTGCACCTCGCGCTCGCCGATGCGGTGTGAGCGCAGTGCCTCCGGCAACCGCTTGCGGCCGGAGAGCCACGCGCCGGTCACGGAGGATGGATCCGCGGCCACTTCCGCAGGCGCGCCATAGCTGACAATCCGCCCGCCGTGCTCGCCCGCGCCCGGGCCTAAGTCCAAGAGCCTGTCGGCGGCGTGCATGATCTGCGGATCGTGCTCCACGACCAGGAGCGAATTGCCGGCGTCCCGGATGCGCTCCATCACCGCAATCACGCGGCTCATGTCGCGTGGATGCAGCCCGATTGAGGGCTCGTCCAGGACGAATAGCGTGTTGACCAGCGAAGTGCCGAGCGCGGTGGTGAGATTGATGCGCTGGACTTCCCCTCCCGAGAGCGTGCGTGACTGGCGATCGAGCGTCAGGTATCCAAGGCCCACATCGCACAGGAACTTGAGCCGCACCATGAGTTCGCCGAGCACCAGTTCCACGCCGGCATCGAGCGGGGCGGGAAGTTTGAGCGCGCCAAGGAAATCGCGGCACTGCGTGACCGGCATGCAGGCGAGTTCGTGGATTGTCACGCCAGGCTTTTCCCCGCCTGACCCGAGGCGCCACAGCAGCGCATCGGGCTTGAGGCGCGCTCCGTGGCATGCCGGACAGAGCGTGTAGCTGCGGTACTTCGACAGCAGCACGCGGATGTGCATCTTGTAGGCCTTGGTTTCCAGCCAGGCAAAGAAGCGCTGCAGGCCGTACCAGTTCTTCTTGATCCAGGGGCCTTCGCCCACCATGACCCACTCGCGGTCCGCCTCGGGCAGCTCCCGCCACGGCACATCGAGCGCCACCCCGCGCCGCCGCGCGTGCCGGACCAGATCGTCCTGGCATTCCTTGAACGACGGGGTCTGCCAGGGGCGGATCGCCCCTTCGGCGAGTGTCTTGCCGGCGTCCGGGATCACCAGCGCGTAGTCAATGCCGATCACGCGTCCGAAGCCGCGGCAGGTTTCGCAGGCACCGATCGGTGAGTTGAAGGAGAACAGGGACGGGAGCGGCTCCTGGTAGTGCAGGTCGCACTCGGCGCAGTGCAGGTCGCTCGAGTAGCGCCAGTTGCCGCATTCGTGCTCCGAATCATCGAGCGCATGGATGAGAACGCGTCCGTGGCCGACGCGCAGCGCCGTCTCTAGCGCCTCGTGCAATCGCGCGTCGTTGTCGGGGCCCACGCGCAGCCGATCCTGGATGACGAGCAGTTCCTGTGGCGTTTCGCGCAGCACTCGCGAGTATCCCTGGCGTTGGAGCTCCGCGCGGATCTCGCGCACCGGCATGCGGGCGGGGACTTTGACCGGGAAGCACACCATGAGCCGGGTCGCGCCGCAGGCAGGCAGTTTCTGGCGCAAGTCGGCAGCGATGCTGGTTGTGCTGTCGCGTCGCACGGCGCGCCCGCAGCGGCGGCAGTGCAGGGTGGCCGCGCGCGCAAACAGTAACTTCAGGTGATCATTGATTTCGGTCATCGTGCCGACGGTCGAGCGCGAAGTGCGCACCGGATTGACCTGATCGATGGCGATGGCAGGCGGAATTCCCTCGATGCTGGTCACCCGTGGCTTGTCGCAACGATCCAGGAACTGGCGTGCGTAGGGCGAAAAAGTCTCGACGTAGCGCCGCTGCCCCTCGGCATACAGCGTGTCGAACACCAGTGAGGACTTGCCCGAGCCCGAAACGCCCGTGACCACGATCAATTCGCCGTGCGGCAGTTCGAGATCGAGGTTCTTCAGATTGTTCTGGCAGGCGCCACGGACGACGATGGCCTCTGCGGCGCGATCATTCATCAGCTAATTCTAGCGGCAGTTTCGTACAATGGCGGCGCGTCCTTTGAGAGATTCTCCGATGACTGAAGCAGCTGCTCGCCGTCCCGTCGCGCTGATCACTGCCGCCGCCGCGCGCGGGCAGGATACGGACCTTGCGGTGCTTGCCGGCGCACTCGAAAAGTGCGGTGTGGACACCGAAGTCATCGACTGGGACGATCCAGAGATCGACTGGTCGCGATTTGCGCTCGCCGTACTGCGCTCGGCCTGGGATTACTCGGCGCGCCTGGGGGAATTTACGGAATGGCTGGATCGCGTCGCCGCGGCCACGCGTCTGGTCAATCCGGTCGAAGTTATTCGCTGGAGCCTGGACAAGCACTATCTTACCAAGCTGCAGCGTGCCGGCGTGCCCACCGTGCCGACGTATTTCGCCGAGCCCGGCGCTGACGCCGCTGCCGTCGTGGGAAAATTCCTACGCCGACATGACTGCAGCGAGCTGGTGCTCAAACCCGCAGTGGGTTCAGGGGCTCGCGATGCACAGCGCTTTGCCAGATCCGCAGACAGGGCCGTGAGTAATCGTCTGGGGGAGCTCCTGGCCGAGGGCCGCAGCGCGCTGCTGCAGCCCTACCTAGAGTTCGTCGATGCTCAAGGCGAGAGCGCGCTGATTTATCTGGAGGGCAAATTCAGTCACGCCATCGTCAAGAGTGCGGTGCTGCACCGGGGACAGGCGCCCACCCGTGAACTGTTTGCTCCGGAGACGATTGCGGTTCGCGCACCCGACAGCGACGAACTCGCGCTCGGCGCGCAACTTCTCAAAGCGCTGCCCTTTCCCGCACCGCTGTATGCGCGGGTAGATCTGCTGCGCGATGAGAACGGCGTACCGTGCGTGCTGGAGCTCGAACTTGCCGAGCCCTCGCTCTATCTTGACTACTCGCAGCATGCCGCGGCGCGACTCGCCGCATCGCTCGCCGAGCTGGCGCGATCCTAAGGGAATGAAGACTTAAGGCTATTCCGGTCGCAGCTGATACTGCTCGAAGCGGCCATCGACCAGCTCGCGCGCCACCACGATCAGTGTGCGATTGGCGACCTTGATCTCGAAGCGTCGAAGCCGCATTCCGCCGCGGTCATGCTCGAAGGTCTGCTCGAAGCTGGCGGGAGTACCGAGGGGGCCTAAGCTCACCTTCGCATCGAGCAGCGCCTGGTCGGTGAAATACGCGTTGCCGTTGGGCGTGAACAGCGCGCGGTCGAGGGTGCCATTCTGCAAGTCCGAGAACACCTTGCGGGCCCGAGCCAGCTGGCGCGTGCTTTCCGGGGAATCGGTCAGGAACAGTAGATCCCGGATTCGCTCACTCAGCTGATGCGCGGCGTTGCTGGCGTCCTGATTGGTGAGCACGACGATCGCCGCGTTCTGGTCCGGGAAGAGCGTGTTCTCCGATACAAAACCGGACACCTCACCGTCGTGCTGCAGGACCCGGCGACCTGAGGCCATGTACACCGACAGGCCAAGCCCGTAGTCCGAACTTACCCCGTTGCTCAGGACCCGCGTGGTCGACATGGCCGCGAATGAGGCCGGCTTGAGGAGCTTTCCCGTCAGCAACGCGACATCCCAGCGCGCCAGATCTGCGGCCGTCATGGCCAGTCCGCCGGCTGCAAACAGCCACCCCGCGCCTTCCTTGGGTGCGAGGCGCGGGGGACCTAAGGTGTAGCGCATGTAGCCTGTAGCGTCCTCAGGCCCGAGGCGCCCGAGGTTGACGTCCACGACGCTGTGCATGCCGAGAGGCTCGAAGATCCGCTGGCGCTCGGCATCCATGACCGGCTGGCCGGTGACCTTCTCCACTATGGCCCCGGCGATGACATAGCCCGTATTGCTGTACTGGTACTGACTGCCGGGCTCGAAGTCCAGCGGGAGCGTGGCCCAGTCCTGGATCAGCTTCTCAGTCGTGATGGGTTGCAGCATCGTGGCGGGCACATAGTCCTGCGGCCAGTAGTCGCGGTAGCCGGAGGTGTGATTGAGCAGGTCGCGAATCGTCACGCGGGAAGCATCGGTCAGCCTCGGGAAATACTTGGCGACCTTGTCATCCAGGCTGAGTTTGCCCTGCTCGACGAGCAGCATGATGGTTGCCGCCAGAAATTCCTTCGAGACCGATCCGACCGAGTAACGCATCACCGGATTTGCGGCCTCCTCTGGCTGCAGTCGTGCGTGTCCGTAGGCGCGCACCAGCACGGTGCGGCCATCTCGGATCACCGCGACCGATGCGCTCGGCACGCCGGTCGTCTCAAGCACCTGCGCGGCCGCGGCATCGACGCCGTTCTCGAAGCTCGCGGGCGCAGCCTGCGCAATCGCGGCCAGAGCCGCACTCAAGGTAATAACAAGTGTCGCTCGGACGTTCATGGAGTACTTCCCGGTGGCGGAGGTTGTTTGTCGACCCGTGGCAGATCGGTCGCGATGCATGCCCAGGTCGGGGCCTGCGCGGCCCAGATGGTCATGGCGGGCCTGGCCAGCTCCGGATCATCGAGCGTTCCGGCGCGCACGAAGATCAGGTGCGGGCGCACCTCCGCGGTGCTGAACAGCGGCGTGCCGCATCGGGGGCAGAAACGGCGGTGCATGATGTTGCCGCTGTCGGCCGTGTTGGAATAATCGCTGGTCGTCCCGGTAATTGCGAAGCCTTCGGTCTTAAAGCAGGCATTGACCGTACCGGCGCCGGCGCTCAGGTACTGGCAGAGCCGGCACCAGCAATGGCGCGTGACCAGCGGCGGTGCCGCGCTCTCATAGCGCACCGCGCCGCACAGACAGCCCCCGGTAATTTTCATGGCGCGCCCCTCGCTCCCACGTTGCCGCGCCTATAATCCCTGCATGCTTGCAGCGCCGCAACTTCAGTCCTGGCTGCCGCCGCCCGATGCGCGCCGGCAGCCTCCCGCTGCCTTCCTGCCGATGTCGCGCGCCGAGATGGCGCAGCTCGGCTGGGAGCAGTGCGACGTCATCATCGTCACCGGCGATGCCTACGTCGATCATCCAAGCTTCGGCATGGCCCTCATCGGCCGCGTGCTTGAGGCGCAGGGACTTAAAGTAGGCATCATCGCCCAGCCCGACTGGCACAGTGCGGAACCTTTTCGCGCGCTCGGGCGCCCGCGGCTGTTCTTCGGCATCACCGGCGGCAACATGGACTCCATGGTCAATCGCTACACCGCCGACCGAAGGGTGCGGAGCGATGATGCGTACACGCCGGGAGGGAAGGGCGGGCTTAGGCCCGATCGCTCCGTAATTGTCTATGCGCAGCGCGTGCGCGAGGCCTACCGGGACGTGCCGGTAGTGATCGGCAGCATCGAGGCTTCGCTACGGCGCATAGCCCACTTCGACTATTGGTCGGAGAAGGTAAGGCGCTCTATCCTGCTGGATGCCAAGGCCGATCTTCTGGTGTTCGGCAATGCCGAGCGCCAGATCATGGAAATCGCGCGCCGGCTGGGTGGCGGCGAACCTATCGAAGCGCTGACCGACATTCGCGGCACGGCCTTCGTCCGCCGCGGACTGCCTGCGGGCTGGATCGAGATCGACTCAACGCACCTGGATACTCCAGGGCCGGTCAATCCGCCAATTGATCCTTACGCCATGCAAGCCGGTGCCGCAACGCCCGGCGCGAGTGCACCGGCGGAGCCGGGCGTCAACGTCGTGCGCTTCGTGCGGCGCGTGCGCAATGCTGATCGCGAACACAGCGTCATTCGGCTCCCATCCTATGAACAGGTGGTCCAGGATCCGGTGCTGTACGCGCACGCCTCGCGCATCCTGCATCTTGAATCCAATCCCGGTAACGCGCGCGCACTGGTGCAGCGCCACCTTGATCAGGACGTGTGGCTCAATCCGCCGCCGATTCCGCTGGCCATGAGCGAGATGGACTGGATATACGAGCTGCCGTACGCACGCCGGCCGCATCCAGCCTATGGCACGGCCAATATCCCGGCTTACAAGATGATCCGCTTTTCCGTGTCCATCCAGCGCGGCTGCTTTGGTGGTTGCACCTTCTGCTCGATCACCGAGCACGAGGGACGGATCATCCAAAACCGCTCCGAGGACTCGGTGATCCGCGAGATCGAACAGATCCGCGACAGCGTGCCAGGATTTACCGGGGTGATCTCGGATCTGGGCGGCCCGACCGCCAACATGTACCGCCTGGCGTGCAAGAGCCCGGAAATCGAAAGCGCCTGCCGCCGGCCGTCCTGCGTGTTTCCCGCGGTCTGCCCCAACCTCAACACTGATCATGGCGCGCTGGTGCAACTCTATCGACGGGCGCGCGAACTCCCGGGCGTCAAGAAGGTGCTGGTCGCCTCCGGTGTGCGCTACGACCTGGCGATCGAATCACCCGAGTACGTGCGCGAGCTGGCGCAGCACCATGTCGGGGGCTATCTCAAGATCGCCCCGGAACACGTGCGCGACGGTCCGCTGGCCATGATGATGAAGCCGGGCGTGGGCACCTACTACCGCTTCAAGGAACTGTTCGACAAGTACTCGAAGGCGGCGGGCAAGGAGCAGTACCTGATCCCGTACTTCATCGCCGCGCACCCGGGCACGACCGACGAGGACATGCTCGAGCTGGCGCTGTGGCTCAAGCGACATGGCTTCCGCGCCGATCAGGTGCAGGCCTTTCTGCCCTCACCCATGGCCACGGCCACCGCGATGTACCACAGCGGCAAGAACCCGCTGCACCGGGTCAGCCGCAACAGCGCCGAAGTCAAGGTGCCCAAGGGGCTGCGCGTGCGGCGACTACACAAGGCGTTTCTGCGTTATCACGATGCCAACAACTGGCCCATGCTGCGCGAGGCGCTGCGACGCATGGGGCGCGCGGACCTCATAGGACCGGGCCGCGCGCAGCTGGTTCCTTCCTGGCAGCCTGCCGGCACCGGACTTGCGCGCGAGGGGCAGCGCGCAGCTCGCAATGCCAGACCGATGCGCACCCAGCACACGGGGCTGCCGCGTGTGCCGGGCCCGAAAGGACCCAGCAAAAAGAACAAGCCCAAGGGCCGGCGGTGAGCGCGCGTAATTCGGCACGGCGTGCGCTGGCCGCGGGCGCGCTGCTGATGGCGATGGCCACCGCCCTTGGCGCGCTTGCCTCGCACCGGCTCAAGTACACGCTCAGCGAGGATGACTACGGAGTGCTGCAGACGGCGCTGCACTATCAGTTCGTGAACGCGCTGGGTCTTCTGGGCGTGGGCTTGCTGCTCGAACGGCGCGCGAGTCGCGCTCTGGCGATTGCCGCCGACGTGCTGCTGGCTGGCGTGCTGCTCTTTTCAGGAAGCCTGTATGCGTTGCTGTGGGGTGCACCGCGCGCGTTGGGCGTGCTGACACCGATCGGCGGCCTGTGCCTGATTGGCGGTTGGTGTGCGGTGGCGCTGGCGGCGTGGCGCTCGCCGAACCATCCGCCGCCGTGAGCGGCGCGCCCCCGGACGTCGGGCAACCGCTGACGCAGGCACTGCGCAGCGCCTTCGCCTCCCATCGCGACGCCGTGCTGCGTGCGCCGCCGGGCGCGGGCAAGAGCACGCTGGTGCCGCTCGCGTTGTTGGAAGAGCCCTGGCTGGCAGGCCGCAAGGTACTGCTGCTCGAGCCGCGGCGGGTGGCCGCACGGGCCATCGCCCGTCGCATGGCCTGGCTCCGTGGCGAGGCGGTCGGGCGCACCGTCGGTTATCGCATGCGCCTCGATACCTGTGTGTCGCGCGATACCCGCATCGAGGTGATCACGGAAGGCGTGCTCACACGTATGCTGCAGACGGATCCTGAGCTATCGGGTGTGGGCTGCGTGATTTTCGATGAATTCCACGAGCGCCGCCTGCAAGCCGATCTGGGCCTGGCGCTGTGCATCGATGCGCGCGCGGCGCTCGATGCAGATTTTCGCCTGCTGGCGATGTCGGCGACGCTGGACGGGGCGCGCGTGGGGGCGCTCCTTGGCAATGCCCCAGTGATCGATGTGCCAGGGCGGCAGTTCGAGGTCGAATTGCGCTATGTCGGGCGTGCCGCGCCGCTGTTGCCGGGCGGGGCGGACTCAAGCGAACGGCTGGCGGTGCGCACGGTGCGCGTGGCGCTCGAGGAATCGGCGGGCGATGTCCTGGTGTTCCTGCCGGGCGCCGGCGAGATACGCCGGGTGCAATCGCAGCTCGCCGATCTGGCCAGTCCGCGCCTGCGAGTGCTGACGCTCTACGGCGAGTTGAGTGCCGCTGAGCAGGATGAGGCGCTCACCGAGAGCGCGCCCGGCGTGCGCCGGGTCGTGCTGGCAACCAATATCGCCGAGACCAGCGTGACGATACCGGGCGTGAGCATAGTTGTGGACACGGGGCTGGAGAGGCGCTCGCGTTTTGATCCGGCGACCGGAATGAGCCGGCTGGAAGTCACGCGCATCTCGCGCGCGGCTGCGGATCAGCGGGCGGGGCGCGCCGGACGCACGGGGCCGGGCCGCTGCTACCGGCTATGGAGCGAAGGCTCGCAGGCAAGCCTTGCGGCATTTTCCCCAGCGGAGATCACCGAGACCGACCTTGCGCCCTTGGCGCTGGAACTGGCGTCCTGGGGCAGTCAGGATGCCGCGCGCCTGGCCTGGCTCGATGCTCCGCCAGCGCCGATGCTCGTCCAGGCACGCGAGTTGCTGCAGCGACTCGAGGCGCTGGATGCCGAAGGAACCATCACCGCGCTGGGCCGCGAGATGGTTCTCATGCCGCTCCATCCGCGCCTTGCGCACATGCTACTGCGATCCCGCGAGCTGCGGGCCGTCAAGCTGGCCGCCGAATTGGCCGCGTTGCTCTCCGAGCGGGACCTCCTGCGGCGTAGCGGGAGCGAGCGCGACCCGGATATTCGCACGCGGCTCGAGATTCTGCGCCGCGAACCTGGAACACATTCCCCCGAACGCGGAGCCTTGCAGCGCGTGCAGCGGGCGGCGGAGCAACTGCAGCGCACGGTGTCGGCCGCAAAGCCAGCGCGCGGCTCTTCTGCTTCCGAAATATCCGCCGGCGCGTTGCTGGCGCTCGCCTTTCCCGATCGCATCGGCAGGCGGCGGCCGGGCGCAGCCGGCCGCTTCCTGCTGGCCAACGGACGCGGGGCGGCGTTCCAGGGCGCCAATTCGCTCAGCTCAGCGGATTTCCTGGTGGCGGTTGAACTTGACGATCGCGAGCGCGAGGCGCGCATCGATATTGCCGCCCCGCTGCAGCAGCAGGAACTGGAGGAGTTGTTCACTTCACAGCTCAAGGCGCGCGAGCAAGTGCAGTGGGATGAACGCAGCTCGGCGGTGCAGGCGCTGCGCACGCGCAGCTACGGTGCGCTGGTGATCGAGTCGCAGGCTCTACCCTCGGTGCCCCCGGAGTTGGCCTTAGGAGCGATGCTGGATGGTGTCAGGCAGATGGGAATCGACTCGCTCCCTTGGGACGGCAATACGCGCAACCTGCAAGCCCGGCTGGAGTTCGTGCGTCACCTGGAAAGCCCGGATAGCCCCGAGTGGCCTGCAAGCGATGATGCCTCGCTACTCAAAACACTGAACTTGTGGCTCAGTCCGTGGATCGAGGGCATGACTCGCAAGGAGCACCTGGCGCGTGTGCCGCTGGCGGACGCGCTGATGGGGCGTCTCAGTGGCGCACAGCGCCGGCAGCTCGAGCAGCTCGCCCCGCGCGAGCTGCTGGTGCCTTCAGGGTCCAAAGTCCCTGTCGACTACGGGGATGAGGGAGGCCCCTCGATTGCCGTGCGCCTGCAGGAGGTGTTCGGATTGGCCGAGACTCCTCGCATTGGCAGAGGAGGAGTGCCGGTCACCTTCAAGCTCCTCTCGCCTGCGAGGCGACCGGTGCAGATCACCCAGGATTTGGCCGGCTTCTGGAAGTCCAGTTACCGGGAAGTTCGCAAGGAAATGCGTGGCCGGTATCCGAAGCACCCTTGGCCAGAGGACCCTTTGTCCGCGCCGCCCTCGCGCGGCGCACGCCGGCGCTGAAGCCTCCAACTCCCGCCGCTTCGCACCTATACCGCATCAGGACATGCGCGGCCGATCATTGGCAGCCGGGTATCCAGCAGCTATCTTTATGGCCATGAATATTCCACTTAAGGCGCTGGTGCGGCTTGCGGCCGCTGTCGCAACTCTGGCCCTGATGTCCTGCACCAAGGCGCCATCGGCACCCGCATCTTCGGACGCGGCGCGTCAGCACTCGAATCCAAACGGCATCGATTGGATCGACGGCGATGTCAGCGCTGCCTTTGCGGCGGCCAAGACGGCGCACAAGCCCATTCTCCTGTACTGGGGCGCCGTGTGGTGCCCGCCCTGTCAGCAGCTGAAGTCCACGGTGTTCACGCGATCGGATTTCATCGCCAAGAGCCGCTCATTCGTGGCGGTCCATCTCGACGGCGATGATGCCGGCGCGCAGAAGCTGGGCGAGGAATTTAGGGTTTCGGGTTACCCGACGATGGTGGTGCTCGACGCCGATCGGCACGAACTGATGCGCATTGCCGGGGGCATGGACCTGTCCTTGTATGCCACCGTTCTGGATACCGCGCTGGCGGATCTCGAGCCCGTCGACACCCTGCTCACCACCGTGGACAAGGGATCGGCACTTACTTCTGGGCCGTGCCGCCGGCTCGCGTTCAACGGCTGGGAGCCCAGCGCCGACGACGAGTCCGCCACCAATGCGCACCTCGCGCAGCAACTTAGCGCGGCGGCCGCGCTCTGCCCCGCAGAAGCGCGCCTGGAAAAGTCACGGCTGCAGATCTTTGCGGCAAGCTTCGCGACCGAGGCGGAATCCGATACTCTCAAGGCCGGCGGCGCACCCAGCGCGGCACTGCGCGCGCGCGTGGAAGCCGTGGGCCAGATACTGACCGAGGGCACGGCTGCGCTGCGGGTGGCCGACGCTCTGCAGATCCTGGATGAGAACTTCTTCCGGGCAGTGAAGGCTTCCCCTGGCGCAGACGCTTGGCTCGCCCGTTTCACGAAGGTCATGGATGGAGCCGCAGTCGATCCCAACTTTGCGGAAGCGGACCAGCTCGGGGCACTCGGCTCGAAACTTACGGCGATCAAGACCATCAAGGGAGCCGTTCCTGCCGGTGCGGCCCGAGCCGCCAGCGCGCGCGTGGCGGCCGCGTTGGCTGGACGCCAGATCCCCTACGTGCGCTCCGGCATCATCAACGCGGTGCTCCCGATCTACGAGGTGCTGGGCCAGAACGAGCAGGCCTATACGATGGTGCAGGGCGAGCTGGCCAAGACCGACACTCCTTATTATTACAAGGCGGATCTCGGCGACCTGGCCGAGAGCCTCGGGAAGAAGAGCGAGGCAATCAAATGGTTCTCGGAAGGCTACGCAGAGGCACGCGGGCCGGCGACCCGCTTCCAGTGGGGCGCGATGTATGCGAGCAGCCTGCTGCGGCTGGAACCAAACAACGCAGGCCAGATCCAGAGCGTTACCGGTCAGGTCCTGGGCGAACTGGATGGGCCGGATCGCATCTATCGCCGCGCACGCATGCGGCTTGCACGTCTGGACAAGGCGCTGCGCAAGTGGAACGCCGATACCGGCAAGACGCACCAGGCCGTGATCGTTGATCTGCGCGAGCGCATGCAGAACATCTGCGTGAAGATACCGGCGGCCGAGCCGGCGCGCGCCAACTGCGACGCCTTTCTGGCCAGCGCCTGACCGGCGAAGCCTGCGCCCTGCTAGACTTGCCGCCCCCGAAAATTCGCAGGCGGGCCTGTAGCACAATGGTTAGTGCAGGGGACTCATAATCCCTTGGTTGTAGGTTCGAGTCCTACCGGGCCCACCATCTTTGTTCCCGTCCATGGGGCAACTTTAGTGCGGCTTGCCACAATTAGGCTCCTGCCGATGATTGCCTGCCGCGCGCGACACAACGAACGGAGGAGATCAATGAGATTGCACGTCGCCATCGTCCAAGCCGCCATCTGTATGGCTCTCGTCGGCGTGTCACATTCCGATGAGGGTGGTGCAAAGGTCGTGCGGCAAATGCATGGGAAGTACGAAAAGGCTTGGTTTGACACGACGCGGTTTGCGCAGAGGACCACGACCTATGACGCCGCCGGCAAGGCCAAGGTCGACACTTGGTATGAGCGAATTCAGCTGCCCGGAAAGCTGCGCATCGATATCGGTCCAATGGAGGACGGGAATGCCCTGATCCTGGCTGACGGCCAGCTGCACACGTTCAAGGCTGGGAGCAAGGTCGACAGCCGTCCATTAACAAGCCTGGCGCTGCTGCTGGGATTTGACGTGTACAAGCAATCGCCCGAAACAACTCTGGCGCAGTTGCAGCATGAGGGTGTCGACACCGCAAAAGTCCACGAGGAATCGTGGCAGGGCCGGCAAGTTCTGGTAGTGGGTGCCACGAAAGGCGACAGCGCCGCCACTCAATTCTGGGTGGACAAAGAGCGGCTACTCGTGTTGCGGATCATGCAGCCAGACAGGAAGAACCCAGCGAAGTCCTCGGACATTCGCTTTCTGGATTTCCGCAATCAGAAACGAGGCGTGATTGCCGCGCGCATCGATGTGTATCAGGAGAGCCGGCTGGTGATGTCCGAGGAATATTCGGCCATCGAGACCGATATTCCTTTGGACAAGGCCTGGTTCGATCCTTCCAAGCTCACTACACCGATGACCACTAATTAACCGCCGCGGCGGCTCTCAATTGCCCTTGTCGCCCGGAGACAGGCCGAGGAGGGGATTCGGAGCGGCGGGTGCAATCCTGCGCAACGTATTGGTGTCTCGATGCTCGAATGCCGGCTCTTTACCCCGGACTGCGAGATCAGTGCGGATCGAGTAGCTCCAGCTGTCGTCATTGATGAACGTGATATCGATTCGATAGTAGTCGGTGCGGAACACCGCATCGATAAACGGGGTCGAGCAGATACCAAAGCGCGTATCGCCGCGCCGCGCCTCCACTGAAATCTTCCGATCATCCTTGCCTGCGCGCCCACCGGCCAACACAACCTGGCCGCGCGGAATCGTGAGGCTCTGCATGATCAATCCGGTGGTCGGTTCCCACAGCCAGTAGCCGACCTGGTCGTGAAAAGTAATGGCCTCTTCGGGAGTATTGATGTGAATGTGATAGCGCAGGCCGTAGAGAAGTTGCGGACCATTCGCCTGGGGATCAATGGGCTCCATGCGAATGTGTTCCCGGAAAACGCGCCGTTCGGGTCCTTCCGCCTTGGGGCTGATGTCTACGCCGCGATCAGACTGCCACACGCCGGCCAGGCGGCGTAGCGGGCCTAGGTTGGCGAGCGTGTCTGGCGATACATCGTCAGGTTCGGTGTAGATGTCGTCCGGGAGATTGTCCATGGAGTCCTCGTTGGCCACGCACCGGTCGCGTGCGTCGGCATGTATCTTCACCTTTTCTTATAATCTGGCTACCCGAAATTATAGCCACCAGAAGCGCAACTGAAATGATCACGCGAAGCACAATGGCCATTGCAGCGGCCGCGGCCTGCGGGATCACCGCGGCATTCGCGGCCGGCCTGCCGGGCTTTGTCAGAGTCTCGAGTCCATCGCCATTCTTGGCGGACTGCAACGGACCGACCTTTCCGGGCGGCGCTGCATACGTCAATTCCGAAGTAGAACCCTACGTTGCCGTCAATCCCCGCAATGCCAAAAGCCTGATCGCGGTCTACCAGCAGGACCGCTATCCGGACGATGGCGCCAATGGGGTGCTGGCCGCGGTTTCCTTCGACGGGGGACGGAGCTGGCAGCGTCCAGAGTTGCGATCGCAGCCGCCGTTCTCGCGCTGTGCCGGCGGCAATGAATCGAACGGCGGTGATTTCGAATTGGCCAGCGATCCGTGGATCGACATCGGGCCCGATGGGACCGCTTATTTCGCCGCGTTGGCCTTCAACAAGTCGAACCCGGGAACGGCGGAATTCGTGTCCGTCTCCGCCACCGGCGGTCGCAGCTGGGACCGCCCGGTTGCAGTGATCCGCGAAACCATCGCGAACCTGAGTGACGAGCGCCCGGCGGTCACCGCCGACCCGGCCCGGGAACACACGGCCTACCTGGTGTGGGACCGTCATCAGACCGCGCCGGCCGCCGAGGCCCGGGGTGCGGTGTATTTCAGCCGCACCATCGACAGTGGCAAGCACTGGAGCGCGCCGCGTGCCATCTACCAGACTCAGATCGGCATGCAGACATCAGCCAACCAGATCCTGGTCACGCCCGACGGTGTGCTACTCAACGTGTTCAACGAGCTGGCTTTGGACACAGGTTCCCGTCACCCGCGGCAAGACCGCATCGCTCTGATCCGGTCCACCGATGGCGGGTCCACCTGGTCAGAGCCCACAACGATCGCGACGTCCTCGGTAACCGGCGTGACCGATGCGAGCACCGGCCAGGCAATCCGTGTCGGTGATAGTTTCACTCACGTTGCGGTCGATAGCCGTCCTGGCAGTAGCGCGGTCTATGCCGTCTGGGCTGATTCCAGATTTTCGGATGGGCGAATGCAGCAGATCGTGCTGGCGCGCTCTGGCGATGGCGGCCGCACCTGGAGCAAGCCCGTCCAGGTCACAGCGGACAGCCAGAATCCAGCGTTCGTTCCGGGTGTTGCCGTCAACGATCTCGGCGAAGTAGCGGTGACGTATTACGCCTTCGCCGCGCGCTCTCCTTCATCGCGGGCGCTCCCAACGCATTACTGGATCGCGATGTCCAAGGATCGGGGCCAAACGTGGATGCCCGCGCGGCAGCTTACGCAAGAGCCATTCGACCTGCGCACGGCTCCCTTCAATGGTGGCTTTTTCTTCGGCGAGTACCAGGGACTGGCGGCAGCAGGGTCGCGCTTTGTGGCAGTCGCGGCGCTCACCAACGAGCGGAGCGTCGAGGACCGGACCGACATATATGCAGTAACGGTGCCGGCGGGCGAACATTTGCAGGAGCCTAAGCGCAACGTGGCGCCATAGCTGCGCCACGCCTATTCAACGACTTAAGGTAATTCTAATGTGGGAGTGGACGTTACAAGCACCGTACATTAACGTCACACTTAGAACGTACAACGCGCTGTGAATTGCGATGAGGGGGTAGGGTAAACATGCAATCACGCCTTCAATCGAGCGCGCGCGTAGCGCTTGCGCTGCTGATCATGTGCGCCGGCGGTCAGGTCGGCGCTCAGGTCTCAAGCGCATCTGGCACCGTGCCGCAGGCTGCACAGCCACCAATGAACGTACTACTCATTCTCACGGACGACCAGCGGTTCGACACCGTGAGCCGCATGCCGAACCTGACGAGCCTTGCAGCGAAGGGCGTCACGTTCACCAGTGCCTACATGCCCTCACCACTCTGCGGGCCGAGCCGGGCGATGCTTTTTTCGGGAGGCTACCGCGAGCAGAACACGGGAGTGCTGGAAAACGACTTGCCTGACGGCGGCGCAACGATATTTAGCGACAAAGGAAACCTAGGGGCCATGCTGCAGGCCGCCGGATACCGGACTCAATATATCGGCAAGTGGATGAATGGCTATGAAGGCATGGGACGCTACATTCCCCCGGGCTGGAGCAAGTGGGTCGGCAGGCATTCGTACAGCACGATCACGAAGTGGCAGGAGTTCGAGTACACCAGCGGCTCTAGTAACCAGAATTCCAGCCTCGGCACGATAGCCAATGCAAATGAGTACACGACGTATTTTGAACGCGACCAGATCCTGAGCTTCCTGAGCAGTACACCCGCCGCCCAGCCCTTCTTCGTGCTTTGGGCGCCCAGCGCGCCGCATGGGCGCGCAACCGGTGCACCCGAGGACCTCCAGTTGTTCTCAGACTACTATTACCGGGATCGCGGCTACGGCGAGACCGATCGAAGCGACAAGCCAAGTTGGGTGCGCAACTCCCACCCACCGGATAACGAGGTCTTCGTTCAGCACCAGCTGCAATCGCTGCAGAGCGTCGACCGCTCGATCGCAGACGTGGTCGCGCGACTCAAAAGCCTGGGTCGCTATGACAACACTTTGATCGTCTTCACCTCCGACAACGGATACCTGTGGGGCGAACACGGGCTGTGGGGCAAGGATGCGCCATACGAAGAATCGATGCGCGTTCCTTTCATAGTCGTCATGCCCGGTGTTGCCCCGCGCACGGACGCGAGCCTGGTGACGCCGAGCCTGGATCTGGGACCAACGCTCTTTGAACTCGCCGGCATCTCCAAGAAGACCGACGGCACGAGCTTGGTGTCATTGTTAAAATTGCCCGGAGCACCGTGGAGAACGGATTTCTTTTTTGAGTGCACTACATCGGCCGGAGGCAATGATGCTATTTGGGCGGGAGTGCGCGACGGGCGCTGGAAGTACGTCAGATATTGGAACGGCGAGGAGGAGCTCTACGATCTGAATGCCGATCCTTACGAATTGACCAGTCGCCACAAGGATTCGACTCTCAATACTCTTAAAGCGTCGTTGTTGGCGCGCACCCAGCAGCAGCTTGGGCTGGCCATTCTTCCGCCCAGGATTCCTCCGAATGGCAATGTGGGTGCCGCGTACAGCCTGGCCATGAAGACCTGGGGCGGCAAGGCTCCGTTTCAATGGACGATCGCGTCAGGACAACTTCCGCCGGGGCTGGCACTGAATCTATCGACCGGCGTAATTCAGGGAGTGCCCAACAAGGCGGGGACCTACCAGTTCTCCGTGCGGGTCACGGACTCAGCTCCGGCTGCCCAGACCGGCAAGCCGAGGACCTTTGTGACAAGGCCCGTAACTTTAATCGTCAAGTCCTGAGCCAGGATCCGAGGGGACGCCGGGCAGGACCGCCGGCCAAACATCAATGATCACACAGTAGGTTCGGGTTACGGGCCGCACCGACTGCACGGATCCTCTTAGCCTTCGGCCCAGCTTACGCTGGATTGCTAAGCACTGAAGTCCGGGGCATTCTCGCAAGACCTAATTCGCCGAGGAGCGGATAGTGGGGGACTCGCCCGAGCGCGTGATCGCATCACAAGGTGCGGTGTTCCTGAGCTACGCCTCCCAGGACGTGGAGGCGGCGAAGAGGATATGCGCCGCGTTGCGCGCAGGCGGAATCGAAGTTTTCCTCGATCAGAGCGAGTTGCGCGGCGGAGACGTTTGGGATCAGAAGATCCGGCACGAGATTTCCAGCTGCGCGCTATTCATTCCGCTTATCTCGCAGCACACGCAGAACCGGCTCGAAGGATACTTTCGCCACGAATGGAATCTGGCGATCGAGCGCACGCATCACATGGCCCACCAGAAGCCATTCCTGGTGCCGGTTGTTGTCGACGATACGCGCGATCGGGAGGCTTTCGTTCCTGACGCCTTTAGGGCGGTCCAGTGGACCCATCTGCCAGGCGGTGCGGCGCAATCCGAATTCGTCGAAACAATCGAGCGCCTGCTTTCGGACGAATACTCGGCGTTGCACCCCGGAGCTGGCGCAACAGCAGGTCCCAGAAAGACATTTCCTGCCATCAGCCGACGCGGTTCGGCCTGGCTTGCACTTGCTGCGGTCCTTGCAGTCGCCGCGTTGGTGTATGTGATCGCCGAGAAGCAGCGAAGCCCCGAGCCTGCAATGGCCGCAACCTTTAGTCCGCCCCCGCATTCGATTGCGGTGCTGCCGTTTGTGAACATGAGCGGGGACAAGGAGCAGGAGTACTTCTCCGACGGGCTTACCGAGGAGTTGCTCAATGCGCTTTCTCAGGTCAACCATCTCCAGGTTGCCGCCCGCACTTCGGCCTTCTCCTTCAAGGGCAAGGAAGCCGATATCGGTACCATCGCCCGCAGGCTCAACGTGGGAGCCGTGCTGGAAGGCAGCGTACGTCGCTCGGGAAACATGGTGCGCGTTACCACCCAGCTGATCAATGCGGAGACCGGATTTCACCTTTGGTCCCACACCTATGATCGAAACCTGGGTGATGTGCTCAAGCTCGAGTCCGAAATTGCCGGCGCCGTGGCAGGCGCCCTCAAAGTTAATCTGCTGGAGGATGAGGCGACCAGGATCGAGCTTGGCGGAACGCGTAGTGCTGCAGCCTTCGATGCGTACCTACGGGGCCGGCGGATCTACCTTGCGGCGCATGACTCTGGGGACTACCAAACGGCCGTAGCTGCCTATACGGAGGCAATCGACCTGGATGCGGGCTACGCCCTGGCGTTTGCATACCGATCACTGGCGCTTACCGCTTATGCGGGTGAGTCCGGCTCCACGGTCCGTGGGAGCTTCAATAAGGCGCGGGAGGACGCACGCAAGGCGATCGAACTTGCGCCTGCGCTGGCCGAAGGGCACTTCGCGCTGGCCAGATATTTCGACATAGGGGAGCTGAATTTCGCGGCCACCAACCAGGCGTACGAAAAGGCACTGGCGCTTGCGCCGGCCAGTAGCCAGGTACTCAGGGTGTACGGCCCGTTTGCCGTGCTCATGGGCCGCACCGAGGCAGGCATTGCTGCCGCGCGCCGTGCGGTGGTTCTGGACCCGCTTAATCACAGCAGCCACCGCAACCTGGGGCAGGTCCTTTACTTCGCGCGGCAGCCAAGGGAAGCGCTGAAAGCGGTGCAGGCCGCTTTGGCGTTGGACCCCGACGATCCGGCAGATTACGCGGATCGAGGCTTCAATTACTACGCGCTCGGCGATTTGGAGCGCGCCCGCAGCTCATGTGAGAGCAAAGTCGATGACTGGGGGAATCAGCAGTGCCTGGCCGTGACGTATGAAAAGCTCGGCCGCCACGCGGATGCGGAAGGCATGCTTGCAAGGCTAAAGGCCACACTGGGCGAAGCTGCGGCCTACCAGTACGCCACCATCTATGCGCAATGGGGCAGGATTCCTGACGCGCTCGCAGCGCTTGAAAAGTCGAAGCGCCTGCGTGATCCGGGCCTGGAATACCTCAAGGCCGATCCTCTGATGGATCCGCTGCGCAATGAGCCGCGGTTTCAGGTCGTGCTGCGGGAACTGAAGTTTCCCGACTGATACTGAGCGCGCTTATTTCCGAACTGCGCTGCTTAGGTGCCGCCAGTCGCCGTGAGCTGGTAGATCCCGCCTCCCCCGTAGTCGAGCAGGTACAGCTCGCCGTTCTGATCCTGGCCAAAGGACGAAGGAGTAATTCCGCTTAGATCGCTGCTTTCCATGGCCAGCGTTGATGTCGAGCTGGTATCGGCCGCGAAATGGAACAGGCGCCCACTGGCGTAGTCGGCGCAGATGTACTGGCCGACCAGCTGCGGATACATCGAGCCGCGATACACGAACCCACCCGTGATGGCCTGTTCGGGATCGTGCGGGTATTCGGCCACCGGGTCGGTGAGATTGGTGGCAGAGCCGCAATCGGTGTTGTAGTCGTGCGCTCCCTCCCGGCATCGCCAGCCGAGATTAGCCGGCGCGCTGATCCGATCGACTTCTTCCCAGAGATTTTGGCCAACATCGCCGATCCAGAGTGCTCCACCCTGGCTGTCGAAGTTAAATTGCCACGGATTGCGTAATCCCCAGGCATAGATTTCGGCGCAGGGCTCAGAACCGGTTCCGCCGGCATTGCCGCACGCGGCCTTGTCGGCGTACGGGTTGTCGGCCGGGATGCCATAAGGCATCGTCGAGGAATCCACGTCAATACGCAGCATCTTGCCGAGCAGGGTGTCCAAGTCCTGGCCGTTACCGATCGTGCCATGCTGATCGCCGCCACCACCGCCATCACCCAGCCCGAAGTAGAGATACCCATCCGGGCCAAACACGATGTGCCCGCCATTGTGATTGCCTTGTGGCTGGTCGATCTGCATCAGCACGCGCTCGCT
>Ga0157379_10000710_pt1 | contig 26981 bp, 24 predicted proteins | sample S25metaG_FD_121802 | JGI IMG/M metagenome (GOLD analysis project Ga0157379, IMG submission 121802) | Switchgrass rhizosphere microbial communities from Kellogg Biological Station, Michigan, USA - S2-5 metaG | ecosystem: Host-associated > Plants > Roots > Rhizosphere > Soil | place: USA... | reverse complement strand
GTGGCCCCAGTCGTAGCAGGTGTTGTTCGGCACGTCGTCGTGCACGCTCGCGGCGGCGCGGTCGGCGCCGGCGACGTCGACCACCGCCGGCAGCTCCTCGTAGTCGACGACGACGAGCTCGGCGGCGTCCTTGGCCTGCAGCAGTGTCTCGGCGACGACGAGCGCGACCTGGTCGCCGACGTGGCGCACCTTGCCCTGCGCGAGCACCGGATGCGGCGGCTCCTTCATCGGCGAGCCGTCCTTGCTGTGGATCAGCCAGCCGCACGGCAGCCCGCCGACCTTCGCCTCGGCGAGGTCGGCGCCGGTGACGATGTCGACGACGCCGGGCGCGTTCTTCGCCGCGGCGGTGTCGATCGAGCGGATCTTCGCGTGCGCGTGGGGGCTGCGCACGAAGACGCCGTAGGTCTGCCCCTGCAGGACGACGTCGTCGGTGTAGCTGCCGCTGCCGGTGATGAAGCGCTTGTCCTCGCGGCGGCGCAGGCTCTGGCCGATCGGGCCGGATTCGTTCATGTTGCCCATGCTCGCTCCTTAGGCGGCCGCCGGCGTCTTGCCCGACTGGCAGAACTGGATCGCCTTGACGATGTTGTGGTAGCCAGTGCAGCGGCAGATGTTGCCGTCGAGGCCTTCGCGGATCTCCTGCTCGCTCGCCTTCGGGTTGTCGGCGAGCAGCTGCACCGCCGACATCACCATTCCCGGCGTGCAGAACCCGCACTGCAGGCCGTGGCACTCGCGAAACGCCGCCTGCATCGGATGCAGCTCGCCGTTCTTGGCGAGGCCTTCGATCGTCGTCACCTCGCCGCCCTGCACCTGCGCGGCAAGGATCGAGCACGACTTGATCGCCCGCCCGTTCACGTGCACCGTGCACGCACCGCACTGCGCGGTGTCGCAGCCGACGTGCGTTCCGGTCAGCTGCAGCTGCTCGCGCAGGAACTGCACGAGCAGCGTGCGCGCGTCGACCGTCCTGCTCACGGGCTTGCCGTTGACGGTGAGGGAAATGGGAATGTCCACGCCGGTCTCCTGCTGTGTGGTTGGCTGCGTCCCGCGCGGGGAAGCGCCCTGGAAAACCCATTGTTCAGCGCGCCCGGGCACGCGGGACCGGGCTTTCCCCTAGTCTCGTTTTCACATGCTGGGCACAAAGGACGGCTGCGTCGAAGCCGACCGGCGTGCGCGCGCCCGTCCGCTCGTCGTCACCGACGCACGTCACGCGGCGCAGCTGCGAAAACCGAAGAAGCCGTCGTCGCGCTCGGGCAGCGCGAAGCCGCGCCGGCGCGCGCTGCGCAGCGCCGGGCGCGTCGCCGACGACGCGCCCCGCAGCACCTTGTGGCTGCCGAACGCGGCCAGTGAATAGTCGCGCCACGGGCCGGGCACGAAGCCCGGATAGGGCCGGAACGTCGTCGCCGTCCACTCGTGCACGTCGCCCCAGCGAAAGCCCCGCGAGGCGCCCTGGTGCGCCGCCGCTTCCCACTCGACCTCGGCCGGCAGCCGCCGACCCGCCCACCGGCACCACGCCTCGGCTTCGTGCCAGCTGACGTGGACCGCTGGCTGTGCCGCCGGCACGCGCGCGAGGACGCCGAAGCGGCGCTGCAGCACGCCGTGGCGGATCTGGTCGACGTGGCGCGGCGTGCGCCGCGCTTCACGCTCGAGCCACGCCCAGCCGGCGTCGCTCCAATGCGCCCGCTCGTCGTAGCCGCCGTCCTCGACGAACTCGCCGAACTGCGCCCACGTCACCGGCTGCGCGTCGATCTCGAACTCGGGGATCGCGACCGGATGCGGCTCGCGCTCGTTGTCGAAGCGAAAGCCGTCGCCGCTCGCGCCGAGCAGCCAGCGCGTCGCCGGGAAGACGAGCGGCGGCTGCGCCGCGCGCGTCGCGGCGCGCGCGACGAGCCCGAAGTCGAGACCGAGCGTCTGCGCCAGCACCGCGAACGCCTCGGCGTGCATCTCCTCGTGCAGGAGCGCGAGGCGGTGGAAGTAGAGCGTCGCGTCGTCCTCGACGGCGACGGCGGCGAGCAGCTCGAGCGTCGTCTCCAGCGATTCGACGAGATAGGCGCGCGCCGCCTGCAGGTCGGGCAGCGCGCCGCCTGCGAGCGCGTGGCGGCGTGCGCGATCGACCTCGGCGGGGTCGTAGCAGCGATCGGCGTCCGCGACGATCGACGCCAGCCGCGGCTGCGCCGGGTCGGCCGCCTCGCCGCGCGCGCGCTGCACGTTGCGCGCGATCCAGCGTTCCTGGAACCAGGCGATGTGGCCGAACGTCCAGAGCGGCGGATCGAGCTCGCCCTGCGCCTCGACGGGCGCGCCGGCGAGAACGAGCGCGCGTCCGCCTTCGCTCGCTTCCAGCGCCGACGCCCAGCGCAGCGTGTGGTTGCGCGCTTCGATCAACGCGAGCGAAAGCAGCTCCTTGCCGGCGCAGCGGAGGTCGCCGCCGTCGCTGCCCGGCGGATCGAATCCGCTCACGGCGAGCGCGCCGCGTGGCACGCGAGCGGCAGGTAGCGCTCCGGGACCGTCGTGCGGTTGACGCCGTGCGCCGTCATCTTCGCCGGCGGCTCGGCGTTGCCGCACACCCATACGATCGGCACGATGCGCGCGTCGTCGACGACGCCAGGCCTCAGCGTCAGCACCTTGCCGTTGACGGCGACGTTCGCCTTGTTGCCGAACGTGATCTGGATCGCACCCGACTCGACGGCGACCGAGCGGACCATGTCGTTGACGATCTTGTCGGCGACCGGCAGGCCGGCGGCGGCGTTGTCGAACGGCAGCTTGCCGGTGGTGCTCCAGGCGGTCGCGACCGGCGGCTTGACGATGTCGGCGAGCTTGACCGCCTCGGCGACGCGGTCGCGGATCGCCTTGTCGGGAATGCCGGGAAGCGCGATGAGGGCGAGGATGACGATGATCGCGATCACGATCATCAGCTCGAGCAGCGAGAACCCGCGACAGCCGCGCCGCCCTGCCCGATCGCACGAGCGCAACGCCGGCCGCTCGCTGGGAAGGCGTGACAAATCGTTCGGCATCGGGCGCGAGAGCTGTTCGCGCATTCTCGCCGGCCGCCGCGCCATGGGGCGACGCGCAGTTCGGCGGCGCGCCGGCGCGGTGCCGTCCTACGGAGTCGACACGGCGGTCGGCCGTAAGGTTTCGGCACGCCGCGCTGCCGGTCACGGCAGGAGCGTGCACGGAGACGACCATGGTGAAGAACATCGCATCGCTCACCGGCCTGCTGATCGTCGGCTGCGCCGCCGGGTTCGCCGGTGCGCCCGCGCACGCCGGCGACGCCGCCGCGCAGACGGCCGCGAAGTCGGCTTACCAGAAGGAGCGCGCCGACTGCGACGCCGGCCGCACCGCCGAGGACCGCGCGACCTGCCTCAAGGAGGCCGGCGCCGCGCAGGACGAGCGCAAGCGCAACCGCCTCGACAACAGCGGCTCGGCGCGGCAGAACGCGATCGAGCGCTGCAACCCGCTGCCGCCCAAGGACAAGGCCGACTGCCTCGCGCGCATCGAAGGCGCGAACGCGCCGAACCAGAAGACGACGACGTCGGGCAGCGTCGCGGGTGGCGGCATCCTGCGCGAGACGACGACCACGACGCAGGGCAAGCCGACGCTCATCATCGTCCCCGGCGACAGTCCGGGCCCGCCGCCGACGTCGCCGCCGCCGCCGGCACCGCCGCAGCGCTGACGCGAAACGCATCGCGCGCCGCGGCGGGCGCGCGGCGCACCGCGGGTGCGCTGCCGCGCTATCCTCGTCGCCCCCGTGGCCGCGCTGCACATCACCGACATCGAATCGGCCATCAACTGGTGGCGCGAGCGGCGGCCGTCGCCCGACGGCATCACCGCGTGTGGCGAGGTGCGCGCGCTCGCCGAGGTCTACGCGCTGATGGTCTATTACCACGAGCTCGAGTGCGACGAGGACTCGATGCCGCCGGCCGCGCACGACGCCTGGCTGGCGTGGTACGCGACGACACCCGACGCGCCGTGCATCGCGATCTGCTCGACCAGCCAGGGCGACGAGGTCTGCAAGGGCTGCGGCCGCACCTTCCTCGAGGTAAGGCGCTGGACCGAGATGACGCCCGGCGAGAAGCGGGCGACGTGGCGCCGCATCACGCGCGAAGGCACCGCCCTGCGCTTCAACCACTACGCCGAGCGCGCGTCCGAAGGCGCGTCGGTCGCGACCGAGGCTGAGCCGACGCCCGCCGCCGCGGCATGACGCGGCTCGGCCTTCGCCAGGGGATGCGCCGCATCGCGCCGCTGGCGTGGCCGGTCTTCGTCGGCCAGGTCGCGGTACTCGCGTTCAGCACCGTCGACACCGTCATGGTCGCGCGGACGACGCCGACCGAGCTCGCTGCGCTCGCGGTCGGCGCCGCGGTCTACATCTCGGTCTTCGTCGGGCTGATGGGGGTCGTCCTCGCGATCGGGCCGATCGCCGGCCAGCTGTTCGGCGCCGGCAAGCCGAACGACGCCGGCCACGAGCTGCAGCAGGCCGTCTGGCTCGCGGTCTTTCTCGCCATCCCGGGCGGGCTCGTCCTGCTCGTCCCCGAGCCGTTCCTGCTCCTTTCGCGCGCCGAGCCGGCGGTCGCCGCGCGCGTCCGCAGCTACCTCGGCGGGCTCGCGTTCGCGCTGCCGCCGGCGCTCGTCTTCACCGCATTTCGCGGCTTCAACGTCGCGGTGTCGCGGCCGAAGGCGGTGATGGCGATGCAGATGGGGGGCCTCGCGCTCAAGGTGCCGCTCAACGCGCTGCTCGTCTTCGGCGTCGCGCTGCCGACGCCGCTCGGCGAATTGCGCTTGCCGGCGCTCGGCGTCGTCGGCTGCGCGCTGGCGACCGCGATCGTGATGTGGTGCCAGCTCGCGGGCGCAGTCTGGCTGCTGCGCAGCGACCGGTTCTATCTGCGCTTCGGCCTCGGCAGCGGCGCTGCGCTGGCGCCGCCGCGCCGCGCCAGCCTCGCGGCGCTGCTTCGTCTCGGCGTCCCGATCGGCCTCGCGACCGTCGTCGAGGTCACCGGCTTCACGTTCATGGCGTTCTTCGTCTCGCGGATCGGCGCGACCGCGGTCGCCGGCCATCAGATCGCCGCCAACCTCGTCGCGATGATGTTCATGATGCCGCTCGCGATCGCCAATGCGGCGAGCACCCTCGTCGCGCAGCAGATCGGCGCCGGCGACGCTGCCGACGCGCGGCGGATCGGCTGGGCCGGGCTCGAGGTCGCGGCCGCGATCGCTGCCGTCGTCGGCAGCACGGTCTACCTGCTGCGCGGCCACGTCGTCGCGCTCTACACCGCCAATCCGGTGATCGCCGCCGCCGCGCTGCCGCTGCTGGCGTGGGTCGCGCTCTTCCACACCGCCGATGCGACGCAGACCGTCGCCGCGTTCGTGCTGCGCGCCTACCGCATCGCGACGATGCCGCTCGTCGTCTACGTGCTTGCGGTGTGGGGCATCGGGCTCGGCGGCGGCTACGTGATGGCGTTCGATCTCGCCGGCGTCAGCCCGGCGTGGATGCAGGGCTCGCGCGGCTTCTGGGCAATGGCGACGCTCGGCCTCGCCGCCGCCGGACTGGGCATGACCGCACTCCTGACACACAAGCTGCGCCGTGACGCGCAAGGCGCGGCGCCGACGGCGCCGGCCCCTCTCTCTCGGAGGGAGGGGTTGGGCAGCGAGCAATCCTGAACGCCGCTTCTGGCCGCTAGGCGGCCGGAAGCTCCATCACGAAGCGGCTGCCGCCGCCCTCGCGTGCCTCGCAGCGCACGCTGCCGCCGTGCCGCTCGGCGATCTGCTTGACGAGCGCGAGGCCGAGGCCGACGCCGCCGGCCTGCTCGGCGTGCCCCGGCAGGCGGAAGAACGGCTCGAAGATGCGCTCGCGCATCGCCGCGGGAACGCCCGGGCCGCGGTCGCACACCTGCACCGTGACGATGCCGCCGCCGGAAGCGGCGTCGTCGCGCGCGAGGACGACGTCGAGGTCGCCGCCGCCGTAGCGCTGGCCGTTCTCGACCAGGTTGCGCAGCGCCCGCCGCAGCAGCCGCTCGTCGCCGTCGACGACGATGCCGCGGCTGCCGTCGACGTGCGCGCCGACGCGCGCCGCCTCCTCGGCCGCGACGGCGAGCAGGTCGACGCGGTCGCGGTGCAGCGCGTTCTCGGCGACGTCGAGCCGGCTCGCGAGGAGCACCTCTTCGACGAGGCTGTCGAGCTCGCCGACGTTGGCGGCGATCTCGGCCTTCAGCCGCGCGCGCTCGGCTGGCGTCGCCTCGTCGAGCATCGAGACCGCCATCCTGAGGCGCGCCAGCGGCGAGCGCAGCTCGTGGCTCGCGTTGGCGAGCAGCGACCGGTGCGACTGCACGAGCGCCTCGATGCGCGCCGCGGCGACGTTGAAGCTCGTCGCCAGCGCCGCGACCTCGTCGGCGCCGGTGACGGCGACACGCTGGCTGAGGGCGCCGGCGCCAAACTGCTCGACGCCTTGCTTGAGCGTCTCGAGCCGGCGCGTCAGCCGGCGCACGACCGGATACGCGCCCGCGGCGACGGCGAAGAAAAGGACGACGAGGACGATCACGAGCCCGGTGCCGCGCGGCACTCCGGGCGCCATGAACGGCCACGGCGACGGCATGCCGGACCGCCGCGGCCGCGCGTCGTCGCCGCCTTCGCCGCCGCGCCGCGGCCCGCGGAATCCGGGTCGCATCGTCGAGATCGTGCGGCCGTCCTCGAGCCGGAACGTGAACGGCCTGAGGCCGTCGGCGCTGCGGCGCTGGAACGACTCCGACTCGAAGATCCGGGCGCCGTCGGCGCCGTCGAGCGCGAGCGGAACGCGCAGCCGCTGCGACCACTCGCGCAGCGCCGCCGCCTGCTCTTCGGCGGGCGCGTCGGCGGCAGGCAGCGAGCGGCCGAGCAGCTCGGCCCAGGCGCCGAGGCGCTCGCTCACGACCTGCTCGTTGTTGACCCGCTCCTGGCTGAGATGACGCTCGAGGATCCAGCCGGAGACGATTGCGAACAGCAGCAGCACCACGACGACCGTGGCGTAGATGCGCAGATAGAGGCTCTTCATCGCAGCTCTAGCAGGCTGCTAGGCCGCGGCGTCGTCGGCGTCCTGCTTCCTCGCGAACACGTAGCCCGCGCCGCGCACCGTGAGGACGCGGCGCGGCGACTTCGGGTCGTCCTCGATGACCGCGCGGATGCGCGAGATGTGGACGTCGATCGAGCGGTCGAACGCCTCGAGCGGATGGCCCTTGAGCGCATCCATGATCTGGTCGCGCGAGAGCACGCGGCCCGGGCTCTGCGCGAGGACGACGAGGAGGTCGAACTGGTGGCCGGTGAGGTCGCAGACCTTGCCGTCGAGGCGGGCGACGCGCGCGCCGAGGTCGATCTCGAGGCGGCCGAAGCGCAGCACGTCGTCGCCGCTCGCGGTCGGCGACGCGCGCCGCAGCAGCGCCTTGACGCGCGCGAGCAGCTCGCGCGGCTCGAACGGCTTCGGCAGGTAGTCGTCGGCGCCGAGCTCGAGGCCGACGATGCGGTCCATCGGCTCGCCGCGCGCCGTCAGCATCAGCAGCGGCAGATGGCGCGTCCGGCTCGAGGAGCGCAACTCGCGGCAGAGGTCGAGCCCGTCGCCGTCGGGCAGCATCAGGTCGAGGACGAGCGTGTCGTAGTGGTTGGCGGCGAGCAGCTCGCGTCCCGCCGCGAGCGAGCCTGCGGTCTCGACCTCGAACCCCGCGCGGCCGAGATAGTCGCTCACCATCGAGGCGAGCCGGGTGTCGTCGTCGACGAGCAGGAGGCGAGGCGTCATTGGATTCCCGGGCGCCTGCCGCACGGCGCGTTGCGCGCCGGCGGCGACTGGCGGCGCGATTATCGGCGCGGCGCCGACGTGCCGGGCATCGAGCCCATGCGCTCCTGCATCCGCTTCATGCGATCTTCCATCTGCGCCTGGCGGTCGCGCATCCGCTCGGCGATCCGGACGCGCTGCTCCGGGGTCAGCACGCGCGCCACGTCGATCATCGCCAGCGTCGCGCGGCGGCTCATCTGGTCGTGCTGCTGCAGCATCTGCTGGCGGACCGCCTCGACCGCGTTCGCGTCGACGTTGGGTGCGGTGAACACCTGCATCGCGCGCTGGCGCAGCGCACGCCCGGCTTCCGCCTGCGTCTTCAGGTCGGCCGCCGCGGCGGTGGCGATCTGCTTGATCTGGCTGCGCTGCGCGTCGGTCGCGTTGAGGCCGTCGAGCATGTGGTCGACCATGCGGCCGACGCGCTCGGGAGAACCGCGGAACATGCCGGCGCCCATGTCGCCGCCCTGGTGCATGTGGCCCATGCCGTGGCCGTGCATGCCCCAGCCGCGCTCGCCGTCTGCCGGTGGCGCCGGTTGCGCCCACGCCGCCAGGCTTACGACCGCGAGCAGCGTCACGAGCATCCCCGCCAGCACCGCCTGGACGCGGCGCGTCGAAGTCGCCGCAACTGTCGCTGTCCTCATCATCGATCGCTCCTTCATCGTCCGATTCATCGAGATGCGACGATGGTGGCGAGCCGTGGTGAGTCCAGATTGACGGGGGGGTAAAGATCTGTGAATGGGCCGCGCGAGTTCGGCCAGAATGCGGCGGTTCGCGCAATAGGAACGTCCGATGCAAGGCGACCCTCTCGTCATCCAGCTGTTGCAGGCGCAGCTCAAGAACGAGCTGACCGCGATCAACCAGTACTTCGTGCACTACCGCATGTTCAAGCACTGGGGCTTCGAGCGGATGGCGAAGAAGGAGCACGAGGAGTCGATCGGCGAGATGAAGCACGCCGATGCCCTGATCGAGCGCCTTCTCGTCCTCGACGCGCTGCCGAACCTGCAGGATCTCGGCAAGCTGCTGATCGGCGAGACGCTGATCGAAGCGCTGCAGTGCGACCTGCAGTCCGAACGCACCGCGCAGACGACGGTGAAGGACGGCATCGCGCAGGCCGAGCTCTCGCGTGACTTCGTCAGCCGCGCGATCCTCGAGCGCATCCTCGACGACACCGAGGAGCACATCGACTTCCTCGAGACGCAGCTCGAGCTGGTCGGCAAGGTCGGCGAGCAGAACTACCTGCAGTCGCAGACCGATTCCTGAGGGAATCGCCCGGCGCCGGGCGGCACGGGGCGCCTGTCCCGCCCACGACCGTCTGTCGACAGCAACCGTGCCGTGCGCTGCGGTCCTGGCCGGGTGGCTTGCAAATGTGAATCATTCGCATTACAGTCGGGGCATGATCGTTTGCGTCTGCCGCCGCGTCTCCGACCGGGCCATCGCCGCCGCCGTCCACGACGGCTGCTGCAGCTTCGAGCAGCTGCAGGCCGAGCTCGGCGTCGCGACGCGCTGCGGCGCCTGCCGCAGCTGCGCGCGCGAGACGTTCGAGCTGCACGCAGCGGGCGGCTGCGCACCGTGCGGGGCAGCGCCGCCGCACACGGCGCGCCACGGCGCGGCCGTCGCCGTCGCCTGACGGTCAGCGCCGCCGTCTGGCGGCCGACCCGACCGGAAGTGCAAGAAGAATGCGGCGGCCGAGGCGCTCGACGTCGCCGAGAAAGCACCACACCGGCGGGCCCCTGCCTCCAGTTCCGGAGTGCGATCGAAGATGTCCAGGAGGATGCTGGCACGCGGGACAGCCAGGCTCCATCACCGATCCCGTGCAGCCTCTGTCCGCGGCCGGGCTTGGTCGAGAACTGTTTTTCAGACAGGGCCTGGCATAGCAGGCAATCCATTGACCCAGGTGCTCGCCGCACTTGAATCGGCGAGCGGAACGGCGGCCTACGGTTTCTTCACTTCTCCCAGCGATCTTCTCGGGGGCCTGACTCCGATCGAGGCGCTGACTGGCAAACTGACGAACCCTCACGACCTCGAAACCCGAGGTGCAGGAGTTGCTGTCCGAGGACGCAGTTGAGCGCTTGAACGCCGTTGAGCAGGCCGCACGTGCATATGCGGCTGCCCTCGCTGCATGACATCTCCGGCCTCGTCGGTCGATGCGGCGCATCTCGAGCTGAAGTTGCTCGACCCGGGGGCAGTCGACCTGTGAGACTGTTTCGTCCTCCACTTCGTACCAGGAAGCTGCCTTGGATCTGCTCGGCCGCTTCGGCAGGCTGATTCATGGCCTTCGCGCTCACGCCAGCAAAGCCGCCCTACAGCAGCCTAGAGGACGGTGATGAATGGCGGGCATTTCTTACGAAGTACCCGGGCATCGAAGCTATTCACGTGGCCTAGTCGATGGCACCGAGTGTCAATCGCTGCGACGCGGTACCTTGGGACTGTTCGAGTTCAGCGAGACGCTCTACTCAGCCAGCGAGGATCTAGTCGAAAATACAGCCTGCGCGACGCGGTCACTTCCGAGACGAGATGCGCCAATTGTCCTACGACCAGGGCGTGCCCCACGGCCCTAGATTCGGCGCTAGGGACGAAGTCTCATGATCCTCACGATCTTCGTTGTATGGCTGGTGCTCGCCGCGCTCGCTGCGCTCTTCGTGTACTGCTGCTCAGTCGTCAGCAACGGCCCGAGGCAAGAGCTCAGGCGCGATGAGTTTCCGGCCGACGCGCCCACGTACTTCACAACATCCACTGGGCGCGAACACCGCCTGAGTGATTCCCAAGAGCATCTGAGCCGCCCCTCGACGTTCGCCGGTAGTGACAGCGCCCGCGGATCCGGCCTCTGGGCTTAGGGCTATCCTTTCGCCATTCAGACTCTCGCAGCTCGCGCGGGCGCGCGGCCGATCGAGCATGGTGACCGTGACGTCCTACGAAGCGCTGCAAGCAAGGCTGCGCTCCGCGCCTCGGAGGTGGCTCGTCACGGGAGTCGCCGGTTTCATCGGATCCAACCTGCTGGAGACGCTGCTCGAGCTGGAACAGGACGTCATCGGGCTCGACAACTTCGCGACTGGATACCAGCGCAATCTCGACCAGGTCCGCTCGACGGTCAACGAGGCGCAGTGGTCGCGCTTCAAGTTCATCAACGGCGACATTCGCGTCGCCGACGATTGCCGACGCGCGTGCGACGGGGTCGACGTCGTTCTCCACCAGGCTGCCATCGGCAGCGTCCCGCGATCGATCGCGGATCCGATCACCACCAACTCCGTCAACATCGACGGCTTCCTGAATATGCTGGTCGCTGCCCGTGACGCGAAGGTCGGGCGCTTCATCTACGCCGCCAGCAGCTCGACCTACGGCGACCACCCAGGCTTGCCGAAGGTTGAAGACCGGATTGGCACTCCCCTGTCGCCTTACGCGGTCACGAAGTACGTGAACGAGCTCTATGCCGACGTCTTTGCGCGCACATATGGCGTCACCCACGTCGGTTTGCGCTACTTCAACGTGTTCGGTCCACGTCAGGATCCAGAAGGTCCCTACGCGGCGGTCATTCCGAAGTGGATCGCCGCAATGGTCGAAGGCCGCCCGGTTCACGTGTACGGCGATGGCAGCACGAGCCGCGATTTCTGCTACGTCGCCAATGCCGTGCAAGCCAACCTGCTGGCTGCCTGCACCGAAAACCAGGAGGCGCTGAATCAGGTCTACAACGTCGCGATCGGCGACCGCACCACGCTCAATGAGCTGCTCGCGCTGCTGCGCGAGCACCTGACGCGCCTTGTCCCGAAGTTCGTCGCCAATGAGCCGATCCATGGTGCCTTCAGGGCGGGCGACGTGCAGCATTCGCAGGCCGACATCGCCAAGGCGGTGCGCCTCCTCGGCTACCGACCCAGTCACCGCGTCCGCGAGGGTCTGGCTGAGGCGATGCCGTCGTATCTGCAAACAGCCCTGGTCCCGTCCAGCGGGGCTTGAAGTCGCCTCACTCGAGCGCTGCCGCGGTCGAAACAACCGATCAAGGTCACGCCCGCTTGGCGGCTGCGAGTCCTAGCGACCAGAGGGGGACAGTCGCGTCAAACATCCGATCAGCACAGGGCTCGCGCACAGCCGCGGAGCCGATGCTCCGCATTGGCCGTGGCCATCGCGGAAGCCGTGACCCGTCCCCAGGCGAGAACCTCGCCGGGTAGCACCGCCGTCGTCGCGAGTCCGCGGCGCAAAGTCCCCGACGGTCGCTTGCGGCAGTGCACAAAAGACTCCGCGCCGTTCCGCCGTCAAGGGCTGCCGTTCGTGACTTATTCACGATCGCCCCCCGGGAGCCGGGGATTGGACTCCTGTAGGCCGTTGCCTACATTTGGACACAAAGTGCCGCCGCCGTTTCGCGAGCGGCGACCCCTTCCCCGAGGATCCCGCAGGTCACGATGCTTCGTCTGTTCAGTCGTTACTGCGGGCGTCAGACGCTCTTGCAAGTCGTCTGTGACTCAGGATTGATCGTCCTCGTCTTCATCGGTGCTCACCTATTCCTGCTCGAGCATGGTGCCGAGCATGCGGTCCCAGCGACCCACGGGTTGTCTGTTCTCGGCGGCTTTCTGGTCATCAACACGGCAAGTGGCCTGTACCGACCCGCAGCCGGACGCTCGGTGCATCAATGGTGGGCACGGGCGGCGCTGGCCTTGGTGTTTACCCTGCTTCTGTCGTACACGGCCTTCAACACGCTACCCCCCGAGTTCGCCGAAGGCGTCGCACTGCGGTGGGTGACGATGTTCTGCGTCGCCGGTGTGGTCGCGCATCGGGTGTACGCGGTGCACGCTGACGAGGCGAGCAGGCCGTATTCGCGCGTTCTGATCCTCGGCACGGGCAGCCCGGCCCAGCTCGTCGCGCGAACGATCGTGCACGCCAGATGGCCGATCAAGATCGTCGGTTACGTTCCGGGGCCGAACGAGTCGCAGAGCACGATCGATGCCGGCCAGCTGCTGAGCGAACCCATCCCGCTCAGGGATCGAGCGGTCGGCCTGGGTGTCACGGAGGTCATCGTTGCGTTGACCGAGCGCCGCGGCGGCGGCTTGCCGATGAGCGAGTTGCTCGATTGCCGTAGCGCCGGCGTGCGGGTATCCGACCTGTCGACCTACTTCGAACGGATGCTCGGCCAGATCCGAATCGACCAGCTGCACCCCGGCTGGTTGATCTTCGGCAAGGGATTCAACCACAGCATCTATCGCGATGTCGCAAAACGCCTCTCCGACATCGTGTGCTCATGCATGCTGCTGGCGATGGCAGCGCCGCTCATGGCTCTGACCGCGATCTGCATCGCACTCGAAAGCCGCGGTCCGATCTTCTACCGTCAGGAGCGCGTGGGACAGGGTGGCAAGACGTTCAGCGTCCTGAAGTTCCGCAGCATGCGCGTCGGCGCCGAAAAGAACGGGACGCCCCAGTGGGCGACCGCGAAGGACGATCGCGTGACGCGCGTCGGCTCGATCATCCGGCGCTACCGCCTGGATGAGTTCCCGCAGCTCGTCAATGTTCTCAAGGGCGAGATGAGCCTCGTCGGCCCGAGGCCAGAGCGCCCGTTCTTCGTCGAGCAGCTCAGCGACGAGATCCCGTTCTACGCCTTGCGACATACCGTCAAGCCCGGAGTGACGGGCTGGGCCCAGGTGCGGTACGAATACGGAGCCTCCATCGAAGATGCCCTGGAAAAACTCCAATACGACCTGTATTACGTCAAGAACCACTCGCTGTTCCTCGATATCCAGGTCCTCTTCGAAACGGTCGGCGTTGTTCTGTCCGGTAAGGGCGCGCGTTGACGCGCAGCGTGGGATGCGGATGCGCCGACCGCGGCGCGGCACTTCCCGCGTCCACCTAACTGCGGCATCGATCTTCAGTCGGCACCTCTGCCGGAGCTGAACAGCGAATAGGTCGATTCGCCAGGCGGTTGCGCTGCCCGCCGGTCATGTGATCGACAATCACCCGACGTGGCAAGTGTGCGCGCTGCAGGGAGCTTCCCGATGAACCCAAAACCGATGACCGTTGCCGTGGTCGGGCTCGGCTATGTAGGCCTGCCTCTGGCGGTGGAGTTCGGGAAAAAGTATTCGACGGTCGGATTCGACGTCTCGGCCGAGAAGATAGCAGCGTATCGACTCCATCTTGATCCCACGGGCGAACTCAGCAGCGACGAACTGAAGGCAGCGACCAGATTCTTTCCGACGACGGAACCCGCCGACTTGAAAGAAGCCGACTTCGTCGTGGTGGCGGTACCAACACCCGTGGACGAGGCACATTCACCCGACCTGTCGCCGCTCGTCAGCGCCAGCATGGCGGTGGGCAGCAATCTGAAACGTGGTGCGACGGTCGTCTTCGAATCGACGGTCTACCCGGGAGCAACCGAGGAAGTATGTATCCCAATCCTCGAGAAGCATTCGGGGCTGAAATGGCGCGAGGACTTTTTCGTGGGCTACTCACCGGAGCGAATCAACCCCGGCGACAAGAAGCACACGCTCACGACGGTCGTAAAGGTGGTGTCGGGCGACAGCCCGCAGACTCTGGACCTCGTCGCCGCAATGTACGGCAGCATCGTCGATGCGGGGGTGTACAAGGCGAACAGCATCAAGGTGGCTGAGGCCGCCAAGGTGATCGAAAACACTCAACGCGATCTGAACATCGCGCTCGTCAACGAACTGTCGCTGATCTTTCACCGCATGGGCATCGACACGCTCGACGTGCTCAAGGCGGCCGGCACCAAGTGGAACTTCCTGCCGTTTCGACCCGGGCTGGTGGGCGGACATTGCATCGGGGTCGATCCTTATTACCTCACCCACAAGGCCGAGATGCTCGGGTACCACCCGCAGGTGATTCTTGCCGGACGCCGCATCAACGACGGAATGGGCAAGTACGTGGCCGAGCAGACCGTGAAATGCATGATCAACGCGGGGCAGCCGGTCAAGCGAGGCGATGCGATTGTCCTCGGCCTGACGTTCAAGGAGGACTGTCCAGATCTTCGCAACTCAAAGGTTATCGATGTCATCCGTGAGCTTCAGACCTATGGACTGACGGTGCACGTTCATGACCCCGTCGCATCAGCCACCGAAGCGCTGCGCGAGTACGGGGTCGAGTTGGTCGAGTGGAACGATCTCCCCGTGGCAGGCGCCATCGTCGCCGCCGTATCGCACCGGTCCCTCGTGGAGATCCCCGCGAGTCAATTGCTGTCCAAGCTCGCGCCCGGGGGCGTCTATGCAGACGTCAAATGCACTGCCGACGTCGAGGGGCTGCAAGCGGGAGGAGCAACTGTGTGGCGTCTTTGACGCTGCCGATGTGCTACTGGGTAGCGCTCGCGGCGGGACTCCACGCCGCCAGATAACCGGCGATGCGAGCACCCGCGCGACCGTCCCACAGCGGCGGCAGACCGACGGATGCCGTACCGCTCAAGACGTATTCCCAGACCGCGCTGACCGCGCGCGTCCGGCTGAGGCCTACCGAAACGTTCGAGCCACCTGCGATTTCCCGCTTGGGAAACACACCGATGACCAGACACGGTATGTTGAGAGCGCTGGCCTCCTCCTGCACGGCCCAGGAGTCCGTCAGGACGCAGGTGGCTCCACGAAGCAGCGCGACGTAATCAACGTAGGGCTGTGCCGGCAGACGGCGGATCCGATCCTCCGGAATGCAGACGCCAAGATGGTACTTCTTCAGCTGGGCATGAATCCTGGAGCGCAGCAGCCAGACGATCGGGATGACCCGGCTGACTTCACAGAGCATTTCAGTGAGTTGGCCAAGTGGATCGCGCGTGTCGATGTTGATGGGGTTGCTGAGCACCGCCAAGGCGTAGCCGTGGCGATTCTCGAAGAACCGCTTCGGCGGGTGACACAGGCCCATCGCAAAGACGATCGCGTCCATCGCCAGGCTTCCGACGCAATGAATGCGCTCGGGCGACATGCCTTCCAGGCCGAGCGTTCGACTAGCCTGTGCGTCCGTCGTGAAGACCAAGTCCGCTAGATGGTCGGTCAGTTTGCGGGTTGCAGCCGAGGTCACGAAACGCTCGTCCAGCCGTAAACCTGCGCCGACGTGGACCACCGGAACACGCCTGGCGCGGGCAACAGTGCTGCATGCGAATGCAGTCGGAGTTCCGTCGAACACGATCACAGCGCCTGGGCGCAGAGTATCGATTGCGGCCGCAAACGACGTCATCAACTCCAGCACGATCGCCTCGTGGGGGCCCTCGCGAATGTTCAGCTCGACCTTCCGTAGGTAGGCACCCAAGTCTGCGTATAGGCGTCCGCAATATGCGAGCGAATCATTGGCATGGACGCGCAGCAATGCTGCCGATGACGTGGTTCCAAGACTGTCCGCATCGGCCCGGGCAGCCAGGGCGCGAATGAGTGCGGCTGCCTTGACGTGATCGCCGTAGTCGGAGGCGACGCAAAGAAGCGGCGCCGGCTCGGCGGAAGGCGCAACGGCCGCGACGTTGCAACTGCCGATTCCCGGCTCGAAATCGACGCGCTGCCATTCGTCGGCAATCCGCAAGGCAGGGGACTCGCTCGCAGCCGGTGGTGAGACGTGATGGCGTAGGGCGGTGGTCGCGGCGGCTTCGGGTGGAAGCTGCTCGTGCAGACCGATCTCATTGCTGAGTTCCGAGGCGCAAACGTCGACGCTCGCGCCATCGATGATCAGATGCGGATCGAGAGACCTGGCGATCAAAAGGCGATTGCACAGTCGGTTGATCTTGCGAGGAACGCCTTGTGTCCAGCGAAAGATCTCGTCGAAAGCGCTTGACTCGAAACGCGGTGAGCCATTCCAACCCACCTTGCGCAGGCGGTGCTCGATATAGGCGCCGGTCTCGTTGCGACTCAGAGGCCCGAGATGGCACGCGCCACGGACAGATGCACGCAGTAGCTCCGAACCGGCAGACTCGAGCGTCTCTCGCAGCTCCGGTTGTCCGACCAGCCACACCTGCAGGTTCAGGCCCCGTGGTGCCTTCGTCGTGAAGCCGACAAGACGGTCGAGCGTCGCGCGGGGCAGATTCTGGGCCTCGTCGATGACCCACACGGCTCGACGCCCCTGCTGGGTCACGGCCAAAAAGAACTGAAGCAAGTTCTCGACGACATCCTCCGGTCGTGAAGCGCGGTTGGCGACGTCCGCGATCCCGAACCCGATGGAGGCGGACATGAACAGGTCATCGGCGTCCAATTGCGTGCTGACGAGATTCGCCACCACGAGCACGGCCTGACCGAAATCCCTGACCAGAGTCCGGACGAGAGTCGTCTTGCCGACGCCGATATCGCCGGTGACAACGACGATTCCCTGTTCTCCGAGCAGCCAGCTGCTCAGGTCCGCGAGCGCCTTGCGGTGATTGCTACTGTCGAAGTAGAAGCTCGGGTCGGCAGTGAGCTGAAACGGGGGCGCGGTGATCCCGAAGCTCGACTGATACATGAGAGGGAGCAGTATGCCAAGAGAGCAGCGCCTCAGCACGCGAGAGGGTCGCCTACCGGCGCCCGCCGGCGGTGGGTGCGACGCACAACCGGCCGGAGCTCAGGCAGCGTACGGCACAGCGTCAACTCGCAAGGGCACCGATGGGGGCGATGTGGCTCTATCTGAGATGAGCTCCAATCCCGTTCGCTATTCGCGCGTGATCGGCCGATCCGCCGCCGCCGCGAACAGGATGGCGTGCAGTTCCTGCGGCGGCATGGCCTCGCCGTCCACTGTCATTGTGATCAGACGCGGGTTGACAGCTTGGCCGGTAAGCGCTGCCCATCCGGTCCGCGCGCGCAGCAGGAGTTGCGAGGCTGTCATGACATCGCCAACCACGAAGGTCGAGTAGGTGTGGCGCAGCGTCGTGCTGGCGCTGCGTTCCCAGACCTGGTGGATGACCCCAGCACACCGGTCCGTTGTACAGGTGCGGAGCGTTCGGCGCTGAATATCGCGCCAGCCTTCCGTTGCAGGAGGCGCCACGGCGAACTCACTCAGCTTCTGCCCCTGCCACGCCTGCAGCACGTCCATTTGCAGACGCCGCTCGCCTTTTGAATAGCGCCAGGTCAGGTGCGACGGGACGCCGACTGCGACTGCGGGAGTCTCCGGCCGCTCAACCAGCGCCCAACCCCCTAGGTGGGGCGGCAGCGCATCGGGCCGCAACGCAGCGGCGTTCGCTGCCCCACTGCCTATTGCAGCGACACCGAGGGTCGCAATCGCCGCACCGACGATGCCGGCCCACGGGGCGGCCGAGCGATACGACGGCGCTGCGCTGGTGTGCCGATCGTCCGCGCCCGCGCGATCAGCGTTCCAGAGCGTCATCGAATCGACCTCTGAGCGGGCGACGATGAGCAGCATGAGGGCTATCGCGCTCAGCAGGCTGACCCATTGCACATACCCGTGTGACGTCAGGTCCATCTGGCTGCCGCGCCAGTGGTCCAGGAGAACGATGGAGTTCACCCTCACGAGGTTGCACAGCACACCGAAGACGCCGCCAACCAGCGCCAACCCGACCACGCGCCAGAAGGATCGATACATCAGCACGCCGAAGGCGTAGCCGAGAAAGCTCAGCAGCGTGACGTACGCGAGGCCCGAACAACCGTCCGCGACGAAATAGCGATTCGCGCCCAAGCTCAGCAAGAGTCCGTTGCGTCGCACTTCGAAGCCGAGCGCCTGCAGCGTGAACTGAAGGGCCTCTGCCGTTCCCCAGCGCAGCACCGGTTGCAGCAGGTCGGCGCTGGGCAGCAAGAACACCAGTAGGCCCAGTGCCGGCCACCAGCGGCGGATGAAGGTGGTTCCGAGCGCGGCGAGCACCACGCCCAACACCATGAACACCAATGCAACTTGGCGGCCAATTTCGATGTTCATGAGTTCCGCGGCTGCCCACAGCACCGCGGCGCCCCCGGTCACAGCGATGCCCGCGGCACACCGGCGCGGATGCGTTGCCAGCACCGGCTGGCGCCAGTGCCAGCCCAGCGCGTAGAGCAGCATCGGCACGGCAAGCCATGCATGGCTGTAAGCGTGTGTCTGCCGCCATTGGCGCGCGAGCGTGATCGCCGTGGGTGCCATCGCGACCGCGAGGACACCTAGCCCGATGGCCAGATGCGTCAGCGCCTGCCGCCACTCGGGTCCCGGGGCGGCGGAGACGATCGGGTCGGCCGATTGATTGGGCGCAAGCAGGTGCGAGCGCCGCCGGGGAGTCAAGGCCCGTCGGATGTGGAGCGCCGCGAGTGCTTCTGCTTCACGCGAACGATGCCCACGCCGGCAATGAGCGAGACCATCGCAACCGTGAACAAACCACCCTCGAGGATCGAGAGGGAAACAGTGCCGCGGGACGGAGGGCCGCCGTTCCCGCCCGGTCCGTTGCCGTTGCCTGGAAAGCCGTTCGGTGGTCCGTTGCCATTGCCGGGAACGGCAGACGCGGTCGGCGCGAACAGAGCAAGCGATGTGAACAACGACGCTACGAGCGTCCACCGCTTGGATGCACTGCCGCGTCGCTGCATCGATTTCATGCCGCAACTCTACTGCGCCGGGGGCGCTCCAGCAACGCCGGTTTGCGGGGGTGCGCACCTTGCCATTTGTGAGAAAACAGACATGCGCGAGGCGCGTGCGGCACGGGCCCGGGAACGCCTATGGGTCTGGGAGTCGACCCTCGGCCGGGTCGCACAAGCTGCGTTCGTGCGATTCTTGGTGCCAAGGTCGGCAACGTCGCAGATGCCGCCGAGTCGGCAGACCGGGCTCGGAACGCGTCCCCTTAGGTCAGGGGATGCGGTGCTGTCCCGATCGCGTATCCTTGACGGTATCAGGGGGAACGAGCGGTCGAATTGGCTTCGGGGCGTAGCGAGGCGGGACTACAGCCCCGCCACTTCGCCGCATCCAGGGTGGCCCTGCGAACCGCTCGTCGGTCGTTCGCCCGAAGGACGCTCATGGGAATCCGTCGCTTCATGCCCGGCACTCGTCTCATCCGAGTCGGCAGCGCTTTGCTGCTCGGCATCCTGTTGGCCGGATGCGCCCGCAACGCATATCCGCCCGCTCCGATCAGGGCCGAGAGTCCCGACTATCGGTATCTGATCGGGCCACTGGACACGATCAACATCATCGTCTGGCGCAACCCCGAGCTGTCGGGAATCGTGTCGGTGCGGCCCGACGGCAAGATCTCGACTCCCCTGGTGGAAGACCTGCCCGCTGTCGGCCGCAACCCGACCGATCTCGCTCGCGATCTCGAGAAGGCGCTGTCGAAGCAGTTGCGCGACCCCGTCGTCACCGTGGTCGTCACCGCGTTCCAGGGTCCGCCGAGCGAGCAGATCCGCATCGTGGGCGAGGCCGCCAAGCCGCAGGCCATCCCGTACCGGCAGGAGATGACCTTGCTGGACGTCATGATTCAGGTCGGCGGTCTCACGGATTTCGCCGACGGAAACGCTGCCGTCCTGGTCCGCGGCAAGGAGGGCGGCAAGCAGTACGCCGTGCGCCTGCGCGACCTGCTCAAGCGCGGCGACATCTCGGCCAATATCGAAATGCGCCCTGGTGACGTCCTGATCATTCCACAAGGGTGGTTCTGATCTTGACGCAGGCGCAGCCGCGCGTGGAGACCGGTCGCGTGGCTCCCAGCAGCGGCATGGATCAGCTGCTTCAGCAGGCGCTGGAGACGCTGCGTGCCATGTGGCGCCGCCGCTGGATCGGCGTCGCCGTGGCCTGGGTCCTGGCCGTCGTTGGCGGCATGGTCCTGATGATGATCAAGGACCGGTTCGAAGCCAGCGCCCGCGTATACGTTGACACGAAGACCGTATTGCGGCCGCTGATGCGCGACCTCACCGTCGAGCCGGATCTCGACCAGACCGTCGGCCTGCTCGCGCGAACGCTGATCAACAGGCCGAACATCGAGATCCTCGTCAAGCGCTCGCGACCCGATTCCGCGCAAATGCCGCCGCTCGAGCACGAGCGGCTGATTCAGAGACTGCTGCGTGACATCAAGGTGGCGGGCATCGGCCGCGACAACGTCTTTTCGTTCACCTATCGCGACACAAGCGCGGAGCGGGCACAGGAGATCGTGCAGAACCTGGTGTCGCTGTTCTTGGATTCCGACACGGGAAACAAGCGGCGCGACGCCGAGGCCGCGCGGCATTTCATCGACGAGCAGATCCGAAGCTACGAGGAGCGCCTCGCGGAGGCCGAGGATCGTCTCAAGGAGTTCAAGCTTCGAAACCTCGGCGTCGCGGATGCTTCCGGCAAGGACTACTACGCGCGCATGTCGGCCCTCACCGACGACATGGCCAAGCTGTCCGTGGAGCTGCGTGCTGCCGAACAAGCGCGCGACGCGCTCAAGCGCGAGCTGGGCGGCGAGTCGAGCTCGATCATTCCCGATTTCGCGGCGTCCAATGCCACGATCCAGACGCCCGAATACGATGCGCGCCTCGACGCGCAACGCAGACAGCTCGACGATCTGCTTCGCCGCTACACCGAGCAGCACCCCGATGTCGTCGCTGCCCGCCGCCTGATCGCTCGCCTGGAAGAGGAGAAGCAGCGCGAAGTCGACAGGCTGAGCAGGCTCGCCGCAGGCAAGCCATCACCCACTCCGGGCACCAACAACCAGGTTCAGCAGCAGATCAAGCTCGCCTTGGCCGAGGCCGAGGCGCACGTTGCGTCGCTGCGCGTCCGTGCTGGAGACATGCAAGCGCGCTTGAACCAGTTGCGCGCATCGGCCAGCCGAGTTCCGCAGATCGAAGCCGAGCTGGCGCGACTCAATCGTGACTACGAAGTGATTCGCAGCACGTATCAAACCATGGTGGCGCGTCGCGAAAAGGCGGCGCTCTCGGAAGATGTCGACGCCACGCGCTCGGCACAGTTCCGGATCATCGATCCGCCTCGCGCCTCTCCGGAGCCGGTGTTTCCCAACCGGCTGGCGCTCGCCCCCCTGGTGCTATTGCTGGCGGTCGCCGCGGGCATCGTGGCGACGTTCGTGATGGTGCAGATTCTGCCCACCGTCGATCATCCACGCGCTCTTCGCATGCTCACGCAGCGCAAGATCCTCGGCAGCGTATCGATGGTCGCGAGCGAGGCCATGCTGCGGCGCGGCCGTCGTAGCCTGATGGCCTTCGCCTCGTCGGTAGCAGCTTTCGTGGTCGCGGGCGCGGCGTGGGTGGTATGGGTGTCGACGCTGGCGCGGGCGTAGAGCGGGGCGCCATGGGTATCGTCGAGCTGGCGACTAGGCGACTCGAGGAGTTGCGGCGAAGCGGCATCGAGCTGCCCCGCAGCCCGAAAGCGCAAACGGCTGCAACGCCGCAGGAGAGCCTGCCGTCGCGCGCTTCGCGCAGGCTCGCGGACACGCAGCACTTGGAGCCTATGCCGGCCGAGCCGCACAAGCTCCTGCAGACCGCGGAGGACGCGCCGCCGGTGCACGCGGAGGCGGCGACGATCGCCGGCGACGGCATGGTGCCGGACGGCAGCCCGGCGCTCAGGAGCAAGGCCATCGAGATCGACCTCGAGCGGCTGCAGGCGATGGGCTATCTGACGGCGCAGACCCCTCGCACCCAGATCGCCAGTGACTTTCGCGTCGTCAAGCGCCAACTTCTCGTCAACGTGACCGACGCAGCGACGAAGAACGCCAACCTCATCATGGTGACGAGCGCGCTGCCCAATGAGGGCAAGACGTTCGTGGCGATCAATCTGGCGATATCGATGGCCATGGAAGTCGACCGCAAGGTTCTCCTGGTCGATGCCGACGTCGCTCGACCTTCGGTCCTCGCCCGGCTCGGCGTTGCACCCGCGGCCGGGCTTCTGGATCTCCTGGCCGATCCCTCGGTGCGCGTGTCCGACGTGATGCTGCGGACCAACATCGACAAGCTCACGCTGGTGCCCTCCGGCGCCCCGCGAGAGCACGCCACGGAGATGCTCGCCAGCGACACGATGAATCGTCTGCTGAATGAGCTCTCGACCCATTATCCCGACCGCGTCATCGTTTTCGACGCGCCGCCGCTCCTGCCCTCGACCGAATCGCGCGTCCTCGCCACGCATATGGGCCAAGTGATCCTCGTGGTCGAGGCAAAGCGAACACCGAAGAAGGCGGTCGAGCAGGCGCTTGCCACTGTCGAATCGTGCCCGATCGTCCTGCCGCTTCTGAACAAGGCTGCTCGTTCTGAGGTCGGCGCCTACTATGGCTATTACGGGCTCGAGAGAAGCTGAGGAGCGCAATCCGGGTGCCGGCCGAGCGCAGAGACGTGCGAAGCGGCTCGGGGCACGACTGGTCCCCGGGCTTGTCACCGCAGTCGCAGCCGCTTCGGCTGTGCTCGTACCGGACTCGTGTCGGGCCGACCGGTGGAGCATCGACAGGGCCATCGCCGCCGAACTCACGCGCACGTCGAACGCCGATCTCGGCGGACCCACGAGCGCGCCCGACACGATTCTCGCCTTGCGGCCGCGCATCCGCCTGCTCGGTGAAGGCGCACGACTCCGGATTTCCGGGTCGGCGGCGTTGAACCTCGTCGGCTATGCGGAGAACACGCAGCCAAGTCGCCTGAACCCGGAGATCGACCTCGCAGCGAACCTGCAGGCGATCGAACAGTTCCTGTTTGTCGACGCTTCGTTGCGCGCGAGCCAGGAAAGCGCGAATCCGTTCGGACCGCGGCCGGAGGCCGGCGCCAGCAACGAAAACACCGTGACCACGACGGCGTTTCGCATCGCACCGCGGGTCGAGGGCACTGCGCCCGGACTCATCAAGTATCGGCTGGAGAGCGAGAACGGCTGGACGAACGAATTCAATGCGCCCGCCAGCGTTGCACCGAACGCGGTGGGTTACTTCGGACGGCACACGATTGCGGTCGGGCGCGAGCCGGCACCGTTCGGGGGGCAGCTGGAGGTCCAGGAATCCTTGACCCGCTATCGGAACTCGACCCTGGAGCCGCTGAAGGTCGACCTGGCGCGCGCGACGGTCGGCTACAGCGTCGCCTCGGATCTGATCCTCGGCGTGCGCGGCGGGTGGGAACACACCAATTTCACGACCGACGGCAGCGACAACGGCGGCAGCATCTACGGCATCGACGTGCGTTGGCAACCGTCGCCTCGCACCCAACTGACTGCCTGGGAGGAGCACCGCTTTTTCGGCTCGTCGTGGCGCCTCGACTTCGCCTACCGTACCCCGCGTCTTGCATGGACAGTCGCGTCGTCGCGCCAGCTCGACACGTCACCGCAATCGCTTCTCGACCTCCCGGCGACCCAGAACGTTCCGGCGCTCCTCGACGCAATCTTCAGCTCCCGTTTCCCCGATCCGATCGAGCGCGCTCGGATCGTCAACGACCTGATCGCCCAGCGCGGCTTGCCGACCTCGACGCTGCAGCCCATCGCGCTTCAGGCGCAACGCCTGAGCGTCCTTCAGCAGACGACCACGAGCGTAGCGATCATCGGCGTGCGCAACTCCGTGACGTTCGCCGCCTACCGCAGCAAGAGCGAGGACGCACTCAACTCCGGCCCGCTCGCCGCGGCGACGGCGCTCACCAACAACGTCCAGTATGGAGCCAGCATCGCCCTTGCTCATCGGCTTACGCCCACGGTGGACGTCATCGGCGCTGCCGATTGGAGCCACATCGAGTCGCTCGAGGTCGGAGGCGAGCGTTCCATCCAGCGCACGCTGCGCGTGCGAGTGAATCGAGCGCTCTCCCTGAAGAGCGTTGTGTACGGCGGCGCTCGGCTGAGGAGTTTCGATTCGAACACGCTCGTGGCCGGCAACGAAGTCGCCGGATTTGTCGGCATCGACCACCGCTTCTGATGGCTGAGTCGCGGCTCACCAACGCCCTGACGGTCGACGTCGAGGACTACTTCCAGGTCTCGGCGCTGGCGCCGCACGTCGACCGCGGCTCGTGGGAGGGGCGTGAGTGCAGGGTCGAGCGCAACGTCGATCGGCTGCTCGGTCTCTTTTCCGAACACGGGGCGCAGGCAACGTTTTTCACACTCGGTTGGATCGCGGAGCGTTATCCACACCTCGTGCGCCGCGTCATCGCCGAGGGGCATGAACTGGCGAGTCATGGCTACGGGCACCTGCGCTGCACAGAGCAGAACCGGGCGGAGCTCCTCGCCGACGTGCGCCGAGCCAAGAACCTGCTCGAGGATCTGAGCGGTCAAGCGGTGCGGGGCTACCGGGCACCGAGCTTCTCGATCGGTGCGAACAACGGCTGGGCGTTCGACGTCCTGCTCGAGGCGGGCTACCGCTATACGTCGAGCATCTATCCCGTGCACCACGACCACTACGGCATGCCCGACGCGCCTCGCTTCGCCTACGATGCCCGTCCCGGTCTGCGCGAGATCCCGATCACGACCGTCCGCCTGCTCGGTCGCAACTTGCCGGCCGGTGGTGGCGGCTACTTCCGGCTGCTTCCCTACCGACTGAGCCGCTGGGCACTGCAGCGGGTCAACGAGGTCGATGCGCGGCCGGCGATCTTCTACGTGCACCCGTGGGAGATCGATCCGGCACAGCCGCGCGTGCCCGGAGCGGACCTCAAGACCCGATTCCGCCATTACGTCAACCTGCACAAGACGGAGTCGCGCCTCGGTCGACTCTTGGCCGATTTCCGCTGGGGACGGATCGACGACGTCTTCGGCCTGGAACGCGCGTGAGCATCGACAACTCCGCATCGTGCACGGCGACGACGGTCGTTCGTCCATTCCGCGATTCCGACCGCGAGCGCTGGGAGCAGTTCGTCGTGAACTGTCCGACGGCGACTTTCTTTCATCGCATCGGCTGGCGCGAGATCCAGGGCGAGCTCTTTCACCATCGTCCGCACTATCTATTGGCCGAACGAGGCGAAAGCGTCGTCGGCATCCTGCCGCTCGCGCAGGTGAAGAGCCTCGTGTTCGGCCACGCACTGACATCGCTCCCGTTCGCCGTCTATGGAGGCATCGCCGCCTCTGACGACGAGGCGGAGCAGGCGCTGCGACGACACGCGGTGGAGCTCGGCCGCGAGATCGGCGTCGACCACCTCGAATTGCGCTGCACGACACCCGGCGACCCGCAATGGCCGGTGCAGGACCTCTACGTCACCTTTCGCAAGGAATTGCTGGCCGATGTCGAAGCCAACATGCTGGCGATCCCCCGCAAGCAACGTGCGATGGTGCGCAAGGGCATGCAACGCGGTCTCGTCAGCACGATCGAGACCGATGGACCTGACCAGTTCTTCGACCTCTATGCGGACAACCTGCATCGGCACGGCACCCCGCCGCACGCCAAGCGTTATTTCCGCGAGTTGCAGCGCGTTTTCGGGGCAGACTGCGAGATCCTGACCGTCTTCGGCCCTCACGCGAAGGCGGTTTCCGCCGTGCTGTCGTTCTACTTTCGAGACGAGGTGTTGCCCTATTACGCCGGCGACGTGGTCGACGCGCGGGCGCTGGCGGCGAACGACTTCAAATACTGGGAGCTCATGCGCCGCGCGTGCGAACGGGGGTCGCGCGTCTTCGACTTCGGCCGCTCAAAGCGCGACACCGGCTCATTCGACTTCAAGAGGAATTGGGGGTTCGAGCCGACGCCATTGCACTACCAGTACCGGCTCTTCAAACTCACGAGCGTGCCGCAGCACAATCCGCTGAATCCGCGCTATCGCCGCGCCATCGACCTGTGGCGCCGGATGCCACGGCGCCTGGTGAACGCCGTCGGTCCGATGCTGGCCCGCCACCTCGGATGAACCAACCGTGCAGACCGACTCTCGACCCCTCATCGCTCACGTGGTGCACCGCTTCGATACCGGAGGGCTCGAGAACGGCGTGGTGAATCTCATCAACCACTTGCCGGCCGACCGCTACCGCCACGCCGTCGTGGCGTTGACCGAGGTCACCGACTTCAGCCGGCGAATCGAGCGTCCCGACGTCACGTTCGCCGCCCTCCACAAGCCGCTTGGGCAAGGGTTCTGGATGTTCGCCCGGATGCGCAGCGTGCTGCGCCGGCTCCGTCCGGCGATCGTGCACACCCGCAATCTCGCAGCCCTCGAGATGTCGGCGCCCGCTGCCTGGTCCGGGGTGCCGATCCGAGTGCATGGCGAGCACGGCTGGGACGAGCGCGATCCCGGCGGCGGCAGCCGGATTCCTCCGCTGGTACGCCGCGCCTATCGTCCGTTTGTGCACCGCTATGTCGCCCTGTCGCGGCAGATTCGCGACTACCTCGTCGACCGGGTCGGCGTCGATGCAAGCGACATCGCGCTTCTGTACAACGGCGTGGACGGGCAGCGCTTCCGGCCGCCGCAGCAGGGTCGCGAGAACATTCCCGGCTCGCCGTTCACCGACGCCGAGACCTGGCTGG
>Ga0157379_10000708_pt1 | contig 27005 bp, 24 predicted proteins | sample S25metaG_FD_121802 | JGI IMG/M metagenome (GOLD analysis project Ga0157379, IMG submission 121802) | Switchgrass rhizosphere microbial communities from Kellogg Biological Station, Michigan, USA - S2-5 metaG | ecosystem: Host-associated > Plants > Roots > Rhizosphere > Soil | place: USA... | reverse complement strand
TTTCATCTCGCCGCTCTCGATCTGATGCAGTCGCTGCATCAGATTGGCCGGACGTAACGAAAGTGACGCAATCATCCGCCGCACGAAAAGGCCGAGATGATTCGGCCGAATAGATTCGGGGCAGGCAAGCGTACAGAGATTGCACATGACGCATTCATCGAAGACCTGGCTCGACGCGGTCAGCTTGCCCTCCACGGCGAAGTTCACGCCGTTCTGGACATCGAGGCCTTTCGGGCAGGCGCGATCGCAACCGTTGCAGTGGCGGCAATGGGACGCTTCCGGAAACACTTCAGAAATCGTGCGCAGCACCTGCCAGCTGTCGCGTATATCCTCCAGGCGATAGGTTTGGCGTGACGATTCGGTGAAGTAATCGAGGAAGGCGACCTGCATACCATCTTCGATCAGGGTTTCGCATGCAAGCGCGTTCTTCACTTCCTGATCATCGCTGCGCCTGACCATTACGCGGCACGAACCGCACACGCCCTGGCCCATGCAGCCTACGCCCTCGACCAGCGTTTCCCCCGCCTGCAAAAAGGCCTGCAAGATCGAACAGTTGGCCGACGCCTCAATTTGACGCCCTTGAATGCTCAGATGAAGCATCTTTCCGTCTTCCATGCGTGGGCACCACAATGGCGAGTCCCGGAAAGTATTAGACCATAGCACAGGGAAGAAACTCATCGTGAATTGGGAGCTTGCATGAATACAATCTGCAAAAGCGTAGGGATTTTAAACGAGGGAGAGGGGCCATCGTGAAGGTGCTCGTCATTGATATTGGAGGGAACAGCGTGAAAGTCTTCGCGACTGGCGAGACAGAGCCTCGGAAGTTTCCTTCCGGAGCCGCGTTGACGCCCCATCAAATGGTGTCGGCCGTTCGCAAGCTCACCGAAGACTGGGATTACGACGTGGTATCAATCGGCTATCCCGGGCGTGCCCGCGAGAACCGGCCAGTTGCGGAGCCGAATAATCTCGGGCGTGGCTGGGTCAGGTTCGATTTCAAAAAGGCGCTTGGCGTGCCTTTCAAACTCATGAACGACGCGGCCATGCAGGGTCTTGGGAGCTACCGCGCAGGGACGATGCTCTTCCTGGGTCTGGGGACCGGCCTTGGCACAGCCCTGGTGGTCGACGGCACCGTCGTGCCGATGGAGCTCGGAGAGCTCTCTTACCGAGGTGGAACATACGAATCGTATCTGGGCCTCAACGGGCTGAAACGGCTCGGCATCGCGAAATGGCGAGACGCGGTTCGCGACGTGGTCGCCCGGTTCTCCTCGGCGCTCGAACTCGACGACGTCGTCATCGGCGGTGGCAACGTCAACAAGATGGACAAGATGCCGCCGGGTTGCCGCGCAGGGAACAACGCGCATGCGTTTCGGGGCGGAATCCTCCTCTGGAACCAAAACGGAGGCGTGCGCTCAGCTAGCGGACAGATCGCGCGGCGGCGCCCACGCCGTTAATGCCGCCTGAAGACGCGTATGTATCGGAGTCTGGCCGAAGCGGCCATGGCCGGGCGAGTGAAGCGTGGCGCGATCTGAGAGCAATCTGGAAGACGACGTACGAAACTAGGAAGGAAACCGATGCCGCAAGAACTGGACTTCCGGGTGCCGAGCCTGGGAGAGGGCGCGATTCCATCGCCTCTCACGGGAACACGCTTCGTCCGGGAGTCTGAACGCATTCTCTACGACAGCGATCTTGATCGCGTCAAAGCGACGCTCGCTGCCGGCGACGAGCCGTGGAGTTTCGAAGCGGGCGGGCCGCGGGACCGAATTTTTTTCGACCCGTCGACGCTCGCCTGCGGCATTGTGACCTGTGGCGGTCTGTGTCCGGGACTGAACGACGCCATCCGTGCGACGGTCATGAGCCTGCATCATCACTACGGCGTCCGCACAATCTACGGCTTCCCGTTCGGCTACGAGGGGCTGTCGCCGAAGTATCGCCACGAACCGATTCCGTTGACGCCGGACGACGTGATGAACATCCACGAACGAGGCGGGACCATCCTCGGGTCGTCTCGCGGACAGCAAGTCGTCACGGAAATGGTGGACACGCTGGCCCGCTTGAAGATCGGGATTTTGTTCGCGATCGGAGGCGACGGCACGTTGCGAGGAGCGCTGGCCATCGACACCGAAGCGAAACGGCGCGGCCTGCGGCTCAGCGTCATCGGCATTCCCAAGACGATTGACAACGACGTCTCCTTCGTGCAGAAGACGTTCGGCTTTGAAACCGCCGTTTCGGAAGCCAAGCGGGCGACCTCGGCGGCCTACGCGGAATCGCTCGGCGCCCGGAACGGCGTCGGCCTTGTGAAGCTGATGGGCCGCGACTCGGGGTTCATCGCCGCGTACACCGCCCTTGCCGACAACAACGTCAATTTCTGCCTGGTTCCGGAGGTGCCGTTCACGCTCGATGCGCTGCTCGCGTCGCTCAAACAACGGCTCGACCGCCGAAGACATGCGGTGATCGTGGTGGCGGAGGGTGCGGGTCAGGAACTGGCATCTCCGTCCGGTGGTCGTGACCGTTCCGGCAACGTGCGTTACGGAGACATCGGAGTCTTTCTCCGGGATGCCATCAAGGGACAGTTCAAGACGATCGGCATGGAGATCAACCTGAAATACATCGACCCGAGTTATACGATCCGGAGCGTGCCCGCCAATCCGCATGATTCGGCGTTCTGCCTCCTGCTGGCGCACAACGCAGTCCACGCCGGAATGGCCGGCCGGACCGGCATGGTCGTCGGCTTCTGGAACCATCAGATCACGCACGTGCCGATTCCGCTTGCCATTCTGGAGCGCAAGAAGATCGATCCTGACGGGTCGCTCTGGAGCAGTGTGCTGGCATCGACCGGTCAGCCGCACGACCTGACGCGCATTCTGCCGGTCCTCTGAGGACCGAAGTTCCCATATTCGGATAAACGCCCAGAGAGCCGTGCTTGATGCGCTCGTTGGACAACCGAATAAGCAGCCATCCGAAGAGCCAGCAGAGGAGAGTTACGTCACAAACAGCGGTTCCGAAGAACCGCCCGATTCGCAACTTGTGAAGATTCTGATGGGCGCGACCGGGATCGAACCGATGACCTCTACCGTGTCAAGGTAGCGCTCATTCCAACTGAGCTACGCGCCCGAAGGCTTCAGGAACCGTAGTTTACCCCAAGATCACATTGGTCAGACAACCGTTTGCATCCTTACTAGAGAATTCCAATCAGTAACAGGTGACTCAGGGCTTCGGTTTCCAATTCAGCAACAATGTCAGCGGCACGTTGTTTGGTGCCTGCCCGCCTGCGCGTGCGTACACACGTAGACCATCTGCGGAGATCGCGTACTGCTGACGGTTCGGAGTTTGCACTTCTCCTCCGCGCAAGCTCGTCAGGAACAATGGCACGGGGTTGCCCGCTTCGAAATTCTTGCCGGTTGCGTCCAGCTTCACGGGCACGCCGATGAGACGGGCATCAGGCGCGATGTAGAACAGTTCACGTCCGTTCGGGTTCCATCGCACCTGTGATCCGCCGCCTCTCGACACCTGATAGGTCGGGCCAGGGCCTGGAAACGGCTGAACGTAGATTTCGAAAGAACCGGATTGGTTCGATTGGTATGCGACCGCATTTCCATCTGGAGAGAATTGTCCATCACGCTCATCGCCTGGAGTGCGCGCTACAAGAACAGGCTCTCCGTTTTTCTTTCCGTCTTTGTCGAGAGGCAACGCCCAGAGATCGTATCCGGAATCGGGGCTCAGGTTTCGATAGAGCACAAACTTTCCATCTGCAGACCAGTCGGTCGCGATCTTGTTCTCCGAGGATGCAAGCAATAATTCTTCTCCGCCCGGTTTGCTCACAGAGCCGACATAGAGGTCATACACGAGACCCTTTCGGTTGGATGTGAAGATGATGTGCTCGAGATCGGGCGACCAGACAGGGAACGTATCGGCTGCGGAATCCATCGTGACCTGGCTAAGTACTCCGCGCGCGACGTCGATACGCCAGATATCGATATTTCCGTTCGTCGTTCTTTCCGTCACGAAGCTCTTGTCGTCGCGCGAAAGGGACCAGTGCCCGCCCACCGCGCCTGCGACCGGAGTGACCTCCTTGCCGCTTCGATCAAACCAGGCGGCATGCGGGGGAACTCCGTCGGGAACGGGTGGCCCATAGGTGCGATATACGACCGGTCCTGCGCGAGATGTAGAAACACCCGCGTGATTCTGGGCGGACGGCACGCCATTGGCCACGGGAATCGGAGGCCCACTGACCTTGAGCGAATTCGGATCAAAGGCCTGGGCGACGAGAACTCCCTTCTGCAGGAACAGCAAATGGCCTGATGCCGCATACGAAGCTGCGGAGTCTGCCTCCAGCAATCGCGTGGGTTTCGGGGCATGCAGCGACGAGACGTAAATACCCTGAGTTTGCGGGCTCCCTGCGACGTAATACAGAAAGTGATCGTTGTCGGGAAGAAACTCGGGGAACACATGCAGCATGTATAGCGCCTGACTCTGATCGATCTGTGTCACAGGTTCGGGCTTGCCGCCTGCAGCTGGGACTCGATAGAGGACGCCAGGAGACTGGGGAGCGAAGACGATCACGTCGTCTTTGTTCCACGTCCCGCCGCGTGCATTGACCGCGTTGGCCAACACTTGAACCGTCGTCCTTTCGATATCGATCTTCTTCAGCTTCGCATCGGCGAAGAATCCAATGTTTCGGCCATCGGGAGACCAGAATGGAAAGGTTGCCTGATTGGTTCCGGGTAACGGCCTGGCCTCCGACGAATCGAGCGTGCGCAGCCACAACTGAGGGTGGCCTTCCGATTCGGCGGTGTACGCGATCTTCTGTCCATCCGGTGAAATGGCCATCGACGCAGGCATGTAAGACGGCGACGTCGCAATGTCCACTCGCATTTCCGCCGCGGTCGCGGGAGGCTTCAGGAACCGCACACTGGAGATCCCGGCAAAAAGCGCCGCAATCGCAATAGCCGCCCATACGATCCGTTCTTTCAACCGCGATGGAGAAGCAGCACTAACTGTCGACTGCGGCTCCGGCGCGCTCAACGCGTCTGTTATCTCGATGCGCGCATCGCCGATATCGCGAAGCCGCGCACGCTGATCCTTTCGCAGGCAACGCAGCAACAGCCGTCGAATGCCTTGCGGTGTTTCCGGCGGCAGGCGTTCCCACTTCGGCTCCGATTTGAGCACTTCAGCAAGAATCTCGCTGACGGTTTCGCCTTCAAAAGCAGGACGCCCTGTCAGCATTTCATAGAAGACGCAACCGAAGGCCCAGATGTCCGCGGTACGGTCGGTCTCGCGGCCTTTCGCCTGCTCCGGCGGCATGTATGCGGGCGTTCCCAGGATCATTCCGGGTATCGTGGTCGCAAACGTGGGGGTGTTCGATAGGCCCACATCGCCTTGCGTGGCCTGCGATTTCGCCAGGCCGAAATCCAGCACCTTTGCAACGCCGCCGGGAGTCAGCTTGATGTTGGCGGGTTTCAAATCGCGGTGTGTTACGCCCTTCTCGTGCGCCGCCTCCAGCGCTTCGGCGATTTGCCGGGCAATCGGCAATGCGTCTTCCAATGGAATGGGCCCACGGGCAATGCGTTCGGCCAGATTCTCGCCTTCGATCAGTTCGAGAATGAGGAGCCGCGATCCATCGAACTCCAACAGGTCGTAGATGGCGCCGATATTCGGATGGCTGAGGGACGCGAGGGTTTCGGCCTCGCGCTGAAATCGCGCAAGCGCCATGGGATCCTTCGAGAGCTCGTCGGGCAAAACCTTGATCGCGACATCACGCCTGAGCTTGGAGTCGTGGGCGCGATAAACAGCGCCCATGCCACCGGCTCCAAGAGAGTCGACGACCTCATACGCTCCGAGCTTCGTTCCCGACCGCAATGTCGAGGACAACATACCTGCATTCTAGAAGAGTGGGCGGGGTTTTGAAATCATCAGTCGGATTAACTCAATTCGACGAGGTTTTTCGGAGTCTCGATTGTGGCGATCAAAGACGGAGTGGGGCCGTAATCGACCTTCAGACGAATATCAATGCGGGACAATGCGTCGAGCACAGCGCCCGGTTGCGGATGCTCTCCGCGCAGCGCTATCAATCTTAGCCCGCGAGGTGCAGTCGTTGCGGGATGAGGACTAACGCCCCAGTCGATAAAGAACGGAACGAGGCCGTCCGCAATCGTCGTAAGGGGATCTGTGAACTCCCAGCTGAGAGTCACGCCGTCAGATCTCGTTCGTTGTCCCGCGGTGACTGGTCCCAGATGCAAGCCGTTCCCAGCGGCGCGAGCGATCACTTCATCGAGGCTGGTGGTGTTTGCTGCCCATGTGACAAGGCGTGGACGAGTCATCGGGTCGATCCCGAACCAGAGCGCACCGCTCGCCCGTGGCTGTGACAGGTCGGGTCCGATGATCTCCAGATACGAACGCTCTCCCATTCCGATCAGCGCGTTGCGTGTGCCACGACCCGGATGCTGCCCTCCGGGAACAGCCCGCACGCCCAGGCGGTTTTCCAGATCCTTGACCGATGCCTCGAGATCCGCCGTCGCGTACACAAGGTGGTCGACGCGTTTCAGGAGAGCGTCGGAGTTTGGGGATTGATTCTGCGACATTGCTGCGATTGATGACTAGCTGTCCGCATCGCGGTCCCTACGCGAGAATCTGCCAGTTGCGGCCCTGCTTGAGGTTGACAGTCAGCGGCACACGCAGTTGCACGACGCTTTGCATGCGGTCGCGAATTTTGTGCTGGATCGAAAGTTCGTCTTCCGGAACTTCGAAGATCAATTCATCGTGTACCTGAAGAACCATTCGCGTGCGCAATTTTTCGCGTTCGAGATCCTCGGCAATACGAATCATAGCGATTTTAATAATGTCTGCGGCGGTGCCCTGAATCGGAGAATTAATGGCCGTGCGCTCGGCCATGCTGCGTCGGAGGCCATTCTTGGAATTGATCTCGGGATGTTGGCGAACTCTGCCAAAAAGTGTCTTCGTCACACCTGTATCGCGAGCGACGCTGAGCCCTTCCGCGATGTATTGCTGCACTCCGGGATAACGCGCGAAGTAGCGGGCGATGAATTCTGCAGCTTCCTCATTGCTGATGCCGAGTTGTTGCGCCAGGCCGAACGGGGTTTGTCCGTAGACGATGCCGAAATTGACGGCCTTCGCGCGATCGCGCTGAGCGGGTGTCACGGATGCTATGGGCAAACCGAGAACCTCGGCTGCCGTTCGCCGATGGATGTCTTCGCCCGCCGTGAATGCGTCGATCAATCCGGAATCGCCCGAGAGATGCGCGACGATGCGCAGCTCCACCTGCGAATAGTCGGCCGACACGAACCACCATCCCTCTTCCGGAACGAAGGCTCCGCGAATCTTTCGCCCCAGCTCTGATCGCACCGGAATGTTCTGCAGATTGGGATTGCTGCTCGACAGGCGTCCGGTCGCGGCGCCGGTCTGGTTGAACGATGTGTGCAAGCGAGAAGTCGCGGGATCGATCAGTTCCGGAATTACATCCACATATGTTGATTTGAACTTCGCCAGTTGACGGTATTCGAGAATCATGCGAGGCAGCGGATAATTTTCGGCGAGTTCTTCGAGCACCTCCACGGCTGTCGAGTACTGTCCGGACTTCTTGAGCTTCTGCTTGTGCGGCAGGTTTAGCTTCTCAAACAGCACTTCACCCAGCTGTCTCGGGGAGTTCAGATTGAACTCGGTGCCGGCTTCCTCGAAGATGCGCGTCGTCAAGTCCAGGATTTGGATCCCCATTTCCTCAGACATTTTCTTGAGAACGCCGGGATCGATGCCGATTCCGATCCGCTCCATTTTCGCCAGTATCGGAATGAGCGGAAGCTCGATCTGCTCATAGACGTCTCGGACCTGCTCGTCAATCCTGGGGCGCACGTGGTCAAAGACCTTCTGGATCCAGGGCGTTCGATTGCCGGCAAGCGTGCTTCCAAATGTGTCGAAAATCACGTCGGCAAGTTCGTACTTGCCGCGGTTCGGAGCGAGCAGATAGGCCATTAATTGAGGATCGTCATATGGCGGCGCAAGCTCGAGATTATGTTGCCGCAGCTTCACGATGGCACCCTTGAGATCGTAAGCAATCTTGCGCACTTTCGGATCGCTCAACAGCGCAGATGCGCGGCTGTCGAGCGGTACGCTGGTAACGGCGCCGTTGCCAGTCCAAATGGAAACGCGGCCGTCTTCCATGTCCAGGAACACGGTATCTTCGACCTGCGGCAGCGTGTCCGTTTGCACGACCTGTGTTGTTGGCGCCTCTTCCTCGGGAAGATACTCCTTGATCAGTCCCGTGAACTCGAGCTCTCGCAGCAGTGGCATTAATGACGCGCGGTCCGGTGTCTTTACGCGAAACATTTCCCAGTCCACTTCGATTGGGACTTCGCGATCGACGGTGACCAGCTTTTTGCTGAGCAGGATCTGCTCGCGATGCTCTTCAAGAGATGTCCGCTGCTTCGCAGCTGAGACCTCAGCCGTGCGTTCGAGCAAGGCTTCGATGGAACCGAACCGCTGGATTAAATCCTTCGCCGTCTTTTCTCCGATACCAGGTGCGCCGGGAACGTTGTCGGATGTGTCGCCCCAGAGGCCGAGCAAGTCAGGGATCTGTTCCGGTTTGACGCCGAACAGCTCCTGAACCTTATCGCGGTCAACCAGAAGATCGTCCTTTGAGGTGTTGAGAATCAGGATCGTATCCACGAGCTGATAGAGATCCTTGTCGAGCGTCACGACAACCGGGAACAGACCTTCGTTTACGGCGCGCGAAGTGATAGTGGCGATAATGTCGTCGGCTTCGTAGCCCGGCGCTTCGAGCGTCGGGATACGCATCGCTTCGCAGAATTTTCGGATGTAGGGAATCTGCTGCGCGAGGTCCGCCGGCATTTTTTTCCGCGTTGCCTTGTAGAGTTCGTACTGCGCCTGCCTCAGCCTTGGAGCGGGGCTATCGAAAGCGACCGCGATGTATTCGGGCGGATATTTCTCTAACACGCGTTTCAGCATGATGGCGAAGCCGTAGGCTGCATTGGTGGGGATGCCCCGGCTTGTCGCGAGGCCTTTGATCGCGAAGTAGGCGCGATAGGCTTGCGACATGCCGTCGATGATGAGGAAGAGTGGATGTTGGATCATGATTACAGTCGGAATTCTCCGATGGTCTTTCCTTAATTCAAAGCGGCCTATAAACCACAACTGTGCACAAATGTACACGTTCTCCGCGGACTCCAGGTCCGTAACTTATTCATCTAACGTTGCACCTTCTTCGGCCGTCCAATTGCAATGCATCGACCGCTATGAGGGAGCAGACACTCAAAGGACCGATCGAATTCAGCGGTGTTGGTCTTCACACGGGCCAGACCGCGACGATGCGTATTCTTCCAGCTCCGGCTGGAAAGGGAATCGTCTTTCGTCGTGTGGATCTCGATAATTTCGAGCTTCGCGCAGACGTCGGATCGGTCGAGAGGGTTGCTTACGCCACCACGCTGATGAGCCGCGGCGTATGGATTTCCACAGTCGAGCATCTGCTTTCCGCGCTGTACGCTCTGGGCATCGACAATGCTGTAATCGAGCTCGACAATTTCGAAGTGCCGATCCTTGATGGCAGTGCGTTGCTCTTCACCCAGGCTATCCAGCAAGCCGGCGTCGCGCGCCTTCAAACTCCGCGCACGTATGTTCGAATCGAGAAGCCATTTGTTCTCGAGGAGAACGGGAAAAGCATTGCCATCTACCCGTCGGATTCGCTGAGCCTCGAATATGAGATCGGGTTTCCGCATCCGCTGATTGGTCACCAAAAGCTCGAAGTGAAGATCACTCCTGAGAACTACTGTGCGTTGATCGCGCCGGCGCGGACATTCGGTTTCTACCACGAAGTCGAAGCGCTTCAGGCTGCAGGCCTGGTCCGCGGCGGCTCGCTCGAGAATGCGATTGTGCTGACCGAGAACGGCATACTCAACGAAACTTCGTTGCGCTATCCGGACGAATTCGTACGTCACAAGATTCTCGACCTCCTCGGAGATTTTGCGCTGATGGGCCAGCAGGTGCTTGGGCGATTGACCGCGAACCGAGCGGGCCATGCCCTGCACACTCGGTTTGTCGCCGCGTTGCTGGAAAGTACGACGCACTGGTCCTCCATTACTCTCACTCCTGCCGAAGTACTCTAGCTACCGTCAGCACTTCCACTCTTGAAGTGCCCGAGCGCTTCAATGTTTTTGCAATCTCATGCAGTGTGGCGCCGGTGGTGTAGACATCGTCCACAACAATCACGCAATCCGGCGGCGTGCGCCGGACCTCGAATGCTGCCGAAAGATTCAAGGCGCGCTGCGACCGGCTTAACCCCGTCTGGCTCGGCGTGTTCTTGCGCCGGCGAAGAAGGCTGCGATCCACTTCCAGGCCAAGCTGCTGCGCGAGTAGTTCCGCCTGATTGAATCCTCGCTCGCGCAGTCGCGCGCGATGCAGCGGCACTGGAAGAGCCATGCATCCGCGGAAACCTTCTTCCTTCAGATGTTCCCGGAGCTGCCGTCCTAACGGCCGGGCCAGAGAAACACGGCCGGAGTATTTGAAATGATGCAGAATTGCGCGCATGGGATCGGTAAACAAAAACAGCGAACGTGCGAAATCGAACGCGTGGTCCCCACGCCGACAGGGGCCGCACGGTCCTTCGATCACGGGCGCCGGCATGCCACACTGCGGGCAGAACGGGCGCGGAACCGGTTCGAGTTTTGCCCAGCAATCCGGACAGGCTACAGACCAGCGGCGCTGAAGGATTCGGGAGCTGCAGACAACACACGACTGCGGAAAAACGAGATTCAGGATCGCGTCGACCACGATGACCTTTCATCGACGCAAAGGGCGACGCTACTTTACTTCGAGTAGGGGTGATTCTTCAAGATGCACATCGCGCGGTAAAGTTGTTCCATCACCAGCAGCCGCGTCATTTCATGCGTCAGGGTCAATGGCGAGAGCGACCACTTTCGCTCCGCGCGCTCTTTCATCTTTTCCGTCATCCCGCCGTACCCCCCGATCACGAATGTGAGCCGTCGGGGGTCGTTTCCGAGATGCTTTCCCACGAACTGTGCCAGTTGTTGTGAGGTCCAGGATTGTCCGTCCACGTCGAGGACCACGACGCGGTCATCGGAATCCAACGACGCAAGAAGCCGTTCCTCTTCCGCGGCCAGCTGCCGCCTGTCGTTTCCCGTTCGCGGATCGCGGATCTCCGTGATGTCCGCAGAGACGAAACGGCGCAGCCGTTCGAGGAAGTCGTCGATCAGTGCCGAGAGCTCTCTGCTCCTGGTCTTCCCGATCCAAACGACACGGAGTTTCATCCAGACGGCCGTGCCCTGGAATCAGGTGCGCTGGCCGATAAGTTCAGGCACATTGCGGCGCTTGCCTGCGCGCCACAGTCTTTCGAGATCGTAAAACTCACGTGCCTTGGCCGTAAAAATGTGGACGACGAAGTCGATGTAGTCCAGCAGGATCCACTCGCCTTCCTTGTGTCCTTCGATATGGAGGGGACGGACTCCTTGCTTCCGGAGTCTTTCGTCAATGCCTTCAGCGATCGTTTGATTATGACGGCTGGAGGTGCCGGTGCAGATGATGAAGTTATCTGTAAATGAGCAGATGTTGTCCAGGTCGATCACGACAACATCCTGCGCCTTCTTGTCGAGGGCGGCGTCCAAGGCTTCAGTCAGTTGATTGTCCTGGGTTTCGTTGTGAATAGTCTTTCACCTCATGAATAGAGTTGGTGTTTTCCGATGTAACTCCAGACGGCCGGCGGTACCCATCGGCTTGCGTCATCGCCGTGATGGCATGCGTCGCGAATAGCCGTCGAAGAAACGGGTTGCTCAACGAACGGCAGATAGGAGACAGCGGGTGAGTTCGAGACCGTTACCTGCTCGCCTTCGCCGAGAATGCGATGCGGCGCCAGGTCTTCTCGAAAGGCAAACCCCGGTCTGTGAACAACAGCGAAATGCGCGAGCGTAAACAGCGCGCGGTAGTTTTTCCAGGTCTCAAAGTCCCGATACATGTCTGTGCCAAGAACAAAGACCAGTTCCGCATCCGGATTCTCCGCGCGCATGCGTTCGAGCGTATCCACCGTGTAACGCTTCTCCATCGCATCCACTTCCGTACTGGAAAGACGGAATCTTTCAAATGGCGCGATCGCAAGCGCCACCATGGCAAACCGGTGAAACGCGGAGATGCTCTCATGCGACTGCTTGTGGGGCGCGGAGAAAGCGGGGACAAAACGAACTTCGTCGATTCGGAACGCGGAGGAGACAGATTGAGCTGCTGCGAGGTGACCGTTGTGAATAGGATCGAAAGTGCCGCCCAGGATAGCGATCCTCACGATTCCCCAGGCGTTTCGGAAGAGAGTTTTCTGATAATGCCGTGTTTCAACTCTTCGAGACCCTCACCTGTTACGGAGCTGATTTTAATCAGATCGATCCGCTGCTGTCTACACCATTGCTGAAGCTTGCGAAGCTTGGCTGGATCTGCGACATCCAGCTTTGTCGCGACGACAATCCGCGGTTTTTTCGGCAGTTCCGGGTTGTGTTGAGCGAGCTCTTTTTCAATGGTCTTGTAGTCTGCAACGGGGTCTCGATCCTCCGTGGGTGAGACGTCCACCAGGTGCAGCAGTAATCGTGTCCGCTCAATATGACGGAGGAACTGAATGCCAAGGCCGTGGCCGAGGTGAGCTCCCTCGATCAGACCGGGAATGTCGGCGACAACGAAGGACTTGTCGTGATCATAGGCAACGACGCCCAGGTTTGGCTCGAGTGTCGTGAAAGGGTAATCCGCGATCTTCGGTCTCGCCGCAGAGATGCTGGAGATCAGTGTAGACTTTCCCGCATTCGGAAACCCAACGAGTCCCACGTCGGCCAGAAGTTTCAATTCGAGTCGAAGTTCTTTCTGCTCGCCGGCCATTCCGTCCTGGGCGCGGCTGGGCGCACGATTCACCGAGGACGCGAAGTGCGCGTTGCCGTGACCGCCGCGGCCTCCGGCCGCGATTAGTACGCGCTCGCGAGGCTGGGTGAAGTCATGCAGCGTTTCGCTGGTTTCGAAATCATAGACAACAGTGCCAAGAGGCACAGTGATCTCGAGATCTTCGCCGTTCTTTCCGTGTTTATTGCTGCCCTGGCCATGCTGGCCGCGGCCCGCGCGAAAGATGTGGTTGTAACGAAATTTGAGGAGCGTGTTGTCCTGATCGCTCGCGATGATGTAGATGCTGCCACCATCGCCGCCGTCTCCGCCGCTCGGGCCCCCGCGGGGAACGAATTTCTCCCGACGAAAGGCGATGCATCCATGGCCGCCGTTTCCGGCTCGCACGGTAATCTTGGCTTCGTCGATGAACATTGGGATGGGCTACGGCACCACCGCGGGGCAGTAAAAATCGGGAGCTTTATTGATTAACTGTGAATTGATATTTGTTAAGTTTCGCGGAAGCGAGTTTTCCAGTAACCGATATCAATTCACAGTTAATCAATAATAAAGCTCCCGACTCCGTAACTTACTCTGCGGGGTGAATGCTGATGAACCGGCCGGTATGGCCTTTATCTTCGAACTTGACGATGCCGGTGACTTTCGCGAACAGAGTATCGTCCTTGCCGATGCCAACGTTGATGCCGGGCTTGAACTTCGTGCCGCGCTGACGGACAAGAATCGAGCCACCGGTAACCAGCTGGCCGCCGAAACGCTTCACACCCAGACGCTGCGAGTTACTGTCCCGGCCGTTACGAGAGCTGCCGACGCCTTTTTTATGAGCCATGAATGAAACTCCCTAGACCGAAATCTTCTCAATGCGGACCGCCGTAAAACTCTGACGATGGCCGCGCGTCCGGCGGTACTGCTTTTTGCGTTTTTTCTTGAAAACAATGATCTTGTCGGCGCGATCGGTCTGCAGAATTGTCGCCTCGACCGTCGCATTGGACAGGCCGGTCTTTACCTCACCACCGTCTTCGACCATCACAACATCGCCGAGCTGAACCTTGGAGCCCGCTTCGCCCGCGAGCTTTTCCAGGCGCAGGGTTTGACCCGCTTTCACCCGGTATTGTTTGCCGCCCGATTTAATCACGGCGTACATGGATAGATCCTCCTCCGTAGAGACAAACGGTGATTGTAGAGGAGATTACGGGAGAAGGGCAACCCAAAAGTCCTTTTCGGAGTGGGTGGAAGAATTTTGAAGATGGACGAGTGGGCGATCTTAAGTTCCAAAAATGGACGATCTTAAATTGAACCGGCAAACCACAGGGATTTGGATCGCCATCCCTTCATCCTGGATTGCCGAAGTTCCCGATCTGTCTCTTCGGCCGGGCGCACAGGTATAGCAGCGACCAATCTATCGAGTAATTCCACGCGCCGCTTACGTTCTGCCTTCGTCAGCTGTCCAGCATGCGGTTCGTAGTGGCAAATCGCTTCTCGCAAGACGTAACTCTGTGTTTTTTGAAGACGTTTGGAAATACGCTTGAGAGTTTCAACGGTAGTTTCGTCGAGCGTAAAAGTCATTTTGACCATACCGTGCCACACTACCATACCTACGCGGCCTACGTTGAACTTCCGCCCTTCGCCTTGGGGTGCGCCTTGTCATATTCCTTTTTCAAATGCTGGATGCTGACGTGGGTGTACTTCTGCGTTGTCGAGAGGCTTTCGTGGCCGAGCAGTTCCTGGATGCTGCGAAGATCGGCGCCACGCTCGAGCAGATGCGTTGCAAAACTGTGGCGCAGCGTGTGGGGCGTGACTTTGCGGCCGGCTTTCAAACCCAGCCGCATTCGTGCAACGAGTCGTTGAACATCCCTGGCGGAGATCCGGCGAGGCGGATTTCTCACGCTGAGAAACGCCGGAATCGATCCATCTTCCTCTGGCCGCACTTTCCCGGCTGCATGCTTCTGCGTGATGTATTCCTGAAGAGCTTTCGCCGCAAAGCTTCCGAAGGGTACGATGCGCTCCTTGTTGCCCTTACCGAGGACGCGGATCGTTTCCGCCTGCATGTCGATTTCGTCCTCGTTCAATCCGACGAGTTCGCTGACGCGGAGCCCACTCGCATAGAGCAGCTCCAGGATGGCGCGATCTCGCAAAGCACTCAGCGATGTCCCCTTCGGCATTTCCATGATCGTGGCGGTCTCGTCCTCAGCCAGATATGCGGGAAGTTTTTTCGGGAGCCGGGGAGACGAAATCAGCTCGGCGGGATTGGTTTTCAACCGTCCTTCACGAAGCATGAATCTGAAAAACGTCTTGAGGCACGCGAGCTTGCGCGAGACTGAACTCTTGCCGAGATGCCGTTCGGCATAGAGGTAGTTAAGAAAGTCACGAAGCAGAATATGATCTGTGGATTCGATTGTAGCCTTACGCAACTCGAGGAACTCGGCAAACTGTCGAAGATCTCGTTCGTAATTGGTGATCGTGTGATTCGATACGGCTTTTCGTCGCAAAGATTCGATGAAATCTGCCGCATGCTTTGCCAACGTCAATCCTCCAGGAGCAGACGGCCTACCTCTTGCCGATAGGCTTCGATCAATTGACGCGTTCCTGGACCGGGCTGCCCCGCACCCACAGGTTTGCCGGCAACGCGGACGATGGGAACGACGCCCCGAGTCGAACTGGTGAGGAACAATTCATTCGATTTGTCGATCTCGCTCAGGTCGAGTAAAGCTTCAACGACATCGAGGCCGGCGCGCTTCGCAAGATCCAGCACGACAGCCCGCGTGATGCCTTCCAGGATTCCGGATTCGACCGACGGCGTCAGCAACGTCGAACCCTGGATCAGGCAGATGTTGGATGTGATTCCATCGGAAAGTTTGCCTTCTGAGGTGAGCGTGATCGCTTCGAATGCTCCCGCCGCTCGAGCTTCTCTCATCGCCAGTACGGATCGCAGAAGATTACCTGTTTTCGCGTCTCCCAACTGACGGCTTCTGTAGAACGACGAGACGATAACCTCCACGCCTTTCTCGTAGATCTTCTCGGGAAGCGGTGCAAGCGGCGTCGCAAAGATGATCACACTGGGAGTGTCGCAACTTTCCGGATCCGGGCTGACATCCCCCGCTCCCCGTGTGATGGTGATTCGGACCCTGTGCTCCGTCGCATCGCCCGCAGCCTTGATGGTTCGCAGAGTTTCTTCAAACAACTCTTCGCGGCTGCAGGGCAGCGTCATGAAGACGGCTTTAGCGGACCGCTTGAGTCTTTCGAAGTGACGCGAAAACAAAAAGGGCTTCTGATTGTAGGTGCGGAGCGTCTCGTAAATGTTGTCGCCGAACAAGAAACCATGGTCGAGCACCGGAATCCGGCCTTCTGAAATCGGCGTGCGAACACGATCAATGCTAACGACGCCGGCAACCGGCTTTCGTGCGCTCATGCGGGATCCCTCAGACGTTGCTCATAGGACGTTATCGAGGAGAGCGCACGCTCGCAAAACAGCTTTTGCTTGTCGGCTTTGCCGAGACGTCGCGGCAGTTCCATCGGCGGCAGCAATCCGAAATGGATGTTCATGGGAGCAAAGTCTCTCTGCGGAGTCGAGACGTAGCGGCACAGCGAACCTATCGCCGAGTCCTCCGGGAACAGGATAGGGTCGGCCCCTCTGAAAAGTTGAACCGCATTAAGTCCGGCGACAAGGCCAGACGCGACATTCTCGATGTAGCCTTCAGTTCCCGCGAGTTGTCCGGCAAAGAAAATACGGGGATCCTTACGCGCTGCCATTGTCGGCAGTAGCGTCTGGGGTGCGTTGATGTACGTATTTCGGTGAATTTGACCCAGGCGGAGAAACTCTGCTTTCTCCAGGCCTGGAATCATTTGGAACACCCGCCGTTGGTCATCGAATTTCAAATGGTTCTGGAAGCCGACGATGTTGTAGCTCGACTGCATGAGATCTTCCTGCCGAAGTTGAACGACGGCGTAAGGTGCGCGCCCGGTGCGCGGATCAACAAGGCCAACCGGGCGCATCGGGCCATACCGCAGCGTATCGCGCCCGCGGCGCGCGAGCTCTTCGATCGGCAGACAGGATTCAAAGTAGCGCGCGTCTTCAAATTCGTGAAGGGCGACACTTTCGGCACCAAGCAACGCACTGTAGAACGCGTCGTACTGATCCCGATCCATGGGACAGTTGATGTAATCGTCCGCTGCTTTGCCGTAACGGCTCGCGCGATAGACCTTTGACGCATCAATCGAGTCCGCATTCACAATCGGACTGATTGCATCGTAGAAGTAAAGGTGCTCCGAACCGCAGAAGTTTGCGATGGATTCCGATAGCGACGGAGACGTCAACGGCCCGCTCGCAATGATGACGATGCCTGCATCGGGGATGCGTGTTACCTCTTCCCGCACCAACTCAATGCCAGGGTGACTTGAAATCGTTTCCGTTATCGCTGCTGCGAAACGCTCGCGGTCAACCGCAAGAGCGCTCCCCGCAGGAACGCGCACCGAGCCCGCGATCTGAATCAAAAGGGAGCCCATCCGGCGCAGTTCTTCTTTCAATAGCCAGGACGCGTTGTAGGGTTGATCGGACTTGAGCGAATTGCTACAGACGATTTCCGCAAGACGATCGGAGGTATGCGCAGGCGTTTTGCGCAGCGGACGCATTTCAAAGAGACGCGTCTTGATGCCCCGCGACGCGATCTGCCAGGCTGCTTCCGAACCTGCCAGGCCACCACCGACAACGGTGATCATCGCTTGAACAGGCGCAGTGACGTCTGGATGTAGGTCTTGAGGTCTTTGCGGGAGACGATGGCGTCGATCATCCCATGCTCGACAAGAAACTCCGCCCGCTGAAAGCCTTCGGGCAATTTCTGCCGAATCGTCTGTTCAATCACGCGCGGACCGGCAAAGCCAATCAGTGCGCCGGGTTCCGCGATGTTGAGGTCTCCCAGCATCGCAAAGCTCGCAGTCACGCCTCCCGTCGTGGGATTCGTGAGAATCGAAATGTAGGGAACCGCCTTCCTGTCCAACAGAGCAAGCGCGGCGGAGATCTTTGCCATCTGCATCAGGCTGAGCGCGCCTTCCTGCATACGGGCTCCGCCGGAGCAGGAGACCACAATCAAGGGGCGATTCTCCTTGAGAGCGCGCTCTACGGACCGTGTGATTTTTTCGCCGACGACAGACCCCATGGATCCGCCGATAAAGTTGTATTCCATCGCGGAAACAACAACCCGCGTTCCATTCAGGTTCCCTTCCGCATTAACAACAGCGTCGCGGACACCGACTCGGGCGGGAAGCGCATCGATGCTTTCCTTGTAGGCTTTGGCGGCTTTGAACTTCAGCGGATCGGTCGAACGCAGAGTGTTATCGAACTCATGCCAGCCTTCATCGAGAAGAAGGTCGATGCGTTCGTAAGCGGTGATCTTGTAATGGAAACCGCACTTGGGGCAGACATTGACGTTGGCTTCGAGGTCTTTCTTCCAGACTGGCTCTCTGCAGCCCTCACACTTGATCCACAGTCCCTCGGTCAGTACACGTCGATCTTCATCAGCGAAAGATTCGATAGCCTTCCGATCTCGCTTGAACCAGCTCATCAGGTTTTAGATCTTAACCCATCCGTTTAGGCGGGTGTCAGTTTTCGCAGAGCGATGACGGCTTCCGTGGCGACCTCGGAATCCTTGTCTTTGGTGAGCGCCTCGATGAGCGGTCTCGACGATGGATCGCCGATATCGCCAATCACTTTGGCCATTTTCGCGCGAATCTTCGGGCTGCTGCTCTGGAGATAGCGATGGAGTTCGGGAAGCTTTCCTCCAAACTTGCCGAGCTCAAACAAATAGGCCGCAGCCTGGTTGGTCTGACGGCTGTCGAGGGCATTTGCGAGATCGTTGAAGTACTTATCCTGATTTGCTGAAACGAGTGCGAAGGCCAGAGCGTTGCGAACATTGTCTTTCTTCTCGGTTTCATAGCGCGATTGAATGACCTTGTAGTCGTGATCAATGCGAGCCAGTCCTTCGGCGGCGAGTTCGCGGTAAGTGTCGTCGTCGTGGCCCAACAGAGATTCGAGGAACGGGAGCGCCTCGTTGTCACGCAGCAATGCGACAGCTTGCAGAGCAAGCTTTCTCGATTCGCTGCTCTTGTCCGTTCGAAAAATGGTTTCGAGCGCCGGCCGCGAGGTCTTGTCGCCAACCATTCCAATCGAAAGAATCGCGGCTTGTGAGATCCTTTTGTCGCTATCACGAAGCGCACGCTGCAATGACGGAGCCGCCGCGGGATCTCGAATCAAACCCAGGCTCGCGACTATTTCCAGCCGCACCTCCGGGTGTTCCTTGTTTTGAGGCGCCTCCAGTGTTTGCACGAGGACGGCCACACGGTCTGCTGCTCTTAATGAACCCAGGGCCCGCGCGGATGCCGCACGCACTTCCTGACTGAAGTCTCTTTGCATGGCTTCGGCAAGTGCTGCGTTCACCGAAGGCGAAACGATTTTCGGATCGTGAACGATTGGACGATCCGGCAGCGCGAAAGTGCTCTTCACTTTGCTGAAAACTGTCTTGATCGTTCCCTGGCTCTCGATCGGAATGTACAGCCTCTGGAGGGAATCCACGACTTGAAGGCGCACGTCCTTGTCGAGGTCCGTCAAAAGGCTTTGCGTCAAGATGGGAACGACTTCAGGGCCGCCAATCCGGGCAAGGCCCCCAACAATGGCGGCGCGAACCTCGCTCTTGGGTTCTTTCTTGAGCGCTTCCGCAAGTGGCGCGACATTTTCCGTTTTGCCGGCAATCGACATTGCGTCAATCGCGTCGAGACGTTCTTTCGGGCTTGTACTGTCCAACGACGGCGTCTGCATCAGGAGAGCCGCCAAGATCCAAATTCCAGGTTGAAGCATGTGGTTACCTCAGTGAATCCCAGGCGCCAAAATGACAGTCACAGGAATCCATACGCGATTCGTCCGCACTCGATTCCTCGATTTGGACGGTGGTGTGATCAATTCGAAACCGCTCGCGGGCAAGTTCACTAACCTCGGCGAGCACAAGATTTCGGTTCAAGGGTCTGTCGGAGGTGACGACGTGGCAACTCATTGCGAGTACGCCTGAAGTCAGCGTCCATACGTGAAGGTCGTGCACAGAGTCGACGCCCTGGACGCTCTTCAGGTCGTTCTGAAGCGACACAATATTTACATGGGATGGCGTGCCTTCAAGGAGAATGTCCACGGCATCGCGGATCAAAACCCACGAGCTTGAAAGAATCAGAATGGCGACAATCACGCTGATAGCAGGATCGGCTACATAGTAACCGCCAAAAAGGATCGCGAGGCTGGCGACGATTGCACCTGCCGAGCCCACAGCGTCGCTCACGATATGAAACATAGCGCCGCGCACATTCAAGTTTTCGCGATGCTCGCCAAACAGGAGCCATGCGCTAACAAGATTGGCGAACAGGCCCACGCAGGCGACCACCAGCATCCATCCGGCCTGAACCTCCGGGGGATTTGTGAGCCGGCCGTAGGCTTCGTAGAAGATATAGAGAGCAATCAGGACCAGAATCACGCCATTGAGGAGCGCCGCCAGAATTTCGACTCGGTGAAATCCGTAAGTCTTTCGAGGAGTGGCTCGCCTGGTGGTGAACCAGCTCGCGGCAAGGCTCAGGCTCAGCGCTGCCACGTCCGTCAGCATATGGGCCGAATCGGCGAGCAGCGCAAGGGAGTTCGTGTACAGCGCGCCGATAAACTCGGCGATGAGAAACGCGGACGTAATGATCAGGGCCGGCTTCAACGCGCTATTCGCATGAGAATGCCGATGCGTTTCCATTGCGCCCATTATAACCCGCCGGCGCGGTCAGCGCAGGACCTCTGGTTCTGTCAGAATCGGGGCTTTGTGATTGATCAACCGTGAATTGGGATTTCGGATTTTGACGTACAGGACGTGCAGATAGATGTCTTCAGCTAACAAATTCCAATTCATAGTTAATCAATCACAAAGCCCCCGATTTCTTACAAGATGGGGAAAAAGCGGGGATCTGGCCTGAATAATTTCCCCGCCACCTATTGGATAGCGTTGTTTTTGTCGACTTGGGTATAATGCCCAGTTTTCCGAGGTGAGCCATGACTCCGCTAACCCTGCTTACCGAAGACGAATCGATGTTTCGCGACACGTGCCGGTCGTTTGCGGAGGAACGGATCAAGCCTCACGTTCGCCGGATGGATGAGGAGGCAAAACTCGATCCGACTCTGATTCCAGAACTCTTCCAGCTGGGATTGATGGGCATCCATATTCCCGAGGAACTGGGCGGCGGTGGCGGAACATTTTTCATGTCGGTTCTGGCGGTGGAGGAGTTGTCGAGAGTGGATGCGTCATTCGGAGTGTTTGTAGATGTCCAGAACACTCTCGTTAACAACGCGTTGATGCGCTGGGCCACGGAAGATCAGAAGCAGAAATATCTTCCTCAGCTCAGTCGCGACGTTGTTGGCGCCTATGCCCTATCGGAGGCTGGATCCGGCAGCGATGCATTTGCCCTGGCGAGCCGTGCCGTTGAAGATGGCGATCACTACGTTCTGAACGGCCGGAAGCTTTGGATTACAAATGCAGTTGAAGCTGGTCTGTTCATTGTCTTCGCGACGGTAAATCCGGACTCCGGTTACAAGGGCATCACCGCCTTTCTTGTAGAGCGCGGATTTTCCGGATTCAGCGTCGGCAAGAAGGAAGACAAGCTGGGAATCAGGGCGTCCAGCACGTGCGAATTGGTCCTGGAAGATTGCATTGTTCCAAAGGAGAACGTGCTGGGCGAGGTTGGAAAGGGCTACAAGATTGCCATCGAGACGCTGAATGAAGGGCGTATCGGAATCGGCGCCCAGATGGTGGGGGTCGCACAGGGAAGTTGGGAATGCGGTGCCTCCTACGCGAAAGAGCGCAAGGCGTTTGGAAAGAGTATTGCTGAATTTCAGGCGGTCCAGTTCCAGCTGGCGGAGACTGCGACGCAGATCGAGGCGGCTCGCCTGATGGTTTATAACGCCGCCCGACTCAAAGATGCAGGCCGGGACTTCCTGAAGGAAGCCGCTATGGCCAAATATTTCTCGTCGCAGGTAGCCGAGTCTGTGACGTCGACGATTGTCGAAATTTATGGCGGTTATGGATACACGAAAGACTACCCGGCTGAGAAATACTTTCGGGATTCCAAAATCGGAAAAATTTATGAGGGCACATCGAACATGCAGCTCCAGACAATCGCCAAAACCTTGTTGCGTTAAGCCATGAACAAACTGCGAGTGCTCTATCACGACAATTGCTTCGATGGGCTGGCCTCAGCGGCCGTGTTTTCCTCTTTCTACCGCGGCAAAATTCTGCCCGGCGCGGCCATCGAATATGAAGGTCTGACCCATAAGGCCGGCCAGCGTATTGATGAAGATCTGTTTGGCAGTAACGGCAACGTCATCGTGGACTTCAAATACAGCGCGTCCGGCAAGCTGACCTGGTGGTTCGATCATCATCAAAGCGCGTTTCTATCCGAGACCGACGAACTTCACTTCCGCCAGGACACGAGCGGAAAGAAATTTCATGATCCAACCTACAAGTCGTGCACGAAGTTCATCGCCGCTGTCGCCAGGGACAAATTCGGTTTTGAGGATCCTGGCCTGGCGGAGCTGGTCCGCTGGGCGGACATCATTGACGGCGCTCAGTTTCCAAATGCGCAGTTCGCCGTGGAATTGAAGGAGCCGGCCATGCAGTTAATGACCGTGATCGAGGCGACGCGCGATCGCGATCTCCTGCACAGGATCATTGGCCTCATGCAGGAGAAAGGCCTTGCGGACGTGATGAACCAGCCCGATGTCCGGTCCACGTTCGAGGGCCTGTACGAGAATCACCTGAAATCCATCGAGATGATGCGCGATCGGGTAACGTGCACGGACGGCGTGATCGAGTACGACATCAGTGACAGAAATCTGGAGGGTCAGAATAAGTTCATTCCCTATTACCTGTTCCCGCAGGCGGTTTACAGCGTCGGAGTGAGTTTGTCGCCGGTGCGCGCCAAGGTTTCCGTTGGCTCCAATCCGTGGAGTGCGAGAGAACATATCGAAAATCTTGCGAAGCTTTGCGAGCAATACGGCGGCGGCGGCCATGCTGTCGTCGCGGCGATATCCTTCAAGCCGGACGCGCTCGAAGACGCGCGAGCTGCTGCGCGTGAGATTGCCGGTAAGCTGCGCGGGTCCTTGAAAAAGGCGTAGGATCAGAAACAGTGGTTGAGCAACAAGAGTATGAATTCCTTCAGGCATTCTGGACACGCCGCACAATCGTTGCCTATTCTCTCTTTGCATTTAACATAATCATCTTCATTCTCATGACATTCGCCGGTGGCTCGCAGAATGAGTCCACCTTGCTGGCATTCGGCGCAAAGACTAACGATCTGATCAATTCGGGGGAAGTCTGGAGGTTCGTCACGCCGATTTTTTTGCACATCGGGTTGCTCCACTTGGCGTTTAACTCTTATGCGCTGTGGATCGTTGGGCCTCAGGTGGAGAAGCTTTACGGTGGCGCACGTTTCCTGCTGCTCTATGTGGTCACGGGCATTGCCGGTGTGGCAGCGAGTTACTGGTATCACCCGGAAAATGTGTCGGCCGGGGCATCAGGTGCAATTTTCGGATTATTCGGAGTTCTTCTGGTCTTTTCGATAAAATACCGAAAAACCATTCCGGCATTCTTCAGTAAAGCGTTGGGTAAGGGCATGCTGCAGACACTGGCCATTAACCTGGCTATCGGGTTCCTCATACCTCAGATCGATACGTCTGCTCATGTCGGGGGCCTGGTTGCAGGATGTGTTCTGGCGTTCGCAGTGCCGTTCGCGCGTCCAGGTCTGCCGGAGAAACGTGGATTCAAGTTCGTGCAAGCGGCGCTCGTCATTTTGATCGCTGCAAGTTTCTTTGGAGTAATGACGCATTACAATGGTCCAAGCCTTTCCCTTGGAAATGTTGGCAGCAGCCGAGCTTCAATCGGAACTCTCGCGAGTTCTCTCCTCAAGGGTGAGGAAGCGTTCGAGTATTCCGAGACGCTGCTGGACTCGGGAGACCTGCGGCGATTGCCCGAAGCGCGCGAGGACGTGGGAAAGGCGATTGATGTGCTCAAGGATGCTCCATCGTTCAGCGGTAGAGCTGGGACTTTGACCGGAGAGCTTCTCGATACATTGCAAAAGCAGTATGAATACCTTCAGGAAGTCGAGCAAACAGGACGGACAAGGAGTGATTTTATCGGCATATCTCCCCAGTCCGCCCGATATGCAAGACTAAAACTTCGCATCGACCATTGGTTCGAGACCGAAGCCCCTGGTTACAGAAATGTGAGATGAAAGTAGCCTTGTCAATACCGGCTTCTTTTATGAAATAATTCTTCCTCTCGTCATGTTGACCACCGAGACCCTTTTCCGTATCAGCAAGGAAGTTGGCGCGTCCGTCCCTCGCGTTGAAGCGACTGTGTCTCTGCTTGACGGCGGCGCCACAGTGCCCTTCATCGCGCGTTATCGGAAAGAAGCGACCGGCAATCTCGATGAAGTGAAAATTCAGGACATCGAGGAGTGCCGGCTTTACTACACGGCGCTCGAACAGCGGCGACAGGTGATTCTTTCCTCGGTTGAGAGTCAGGGAAAACTTACAGACGAGCTTCGGGAAAAAATTCGGACCTGCTTCAGCAAGGGCGAACTCGAGGATCTCTATCTACCTTTCAAGCCAAAGCGAAGAACAAAGGCGGGTGAAGCGCTTCGTCTTGGACTTGGTCCTCTGGCGGAATACATCTGGGAACAAACGGGCAACGAGCCCGTCGGCGTCTATGCCGAGCGATTCGTCAGTCCGCCGGAACCGAAGATCGAACTGCCTCCCGCAGCTACTCCGGAAGCACCTTCAGCGCCGCTAAGCGAAACCGAATCGGAACCTGTCACGGAGCAGTCCGCGCAAGAGGTCGTGGTCGAAGATACTGCAGTCGCGCACGAATCGTCTGCGACAGCGGAGCAGCCAGCAGAAGCGCCTCCCGAACCGCCGAAGCCGAAGGCTGCGCCCGCGCCTCCTGCAAAGCCCGCGGTCAAGAGGCGTATCGACAGCGTTGAAGAGGCGATCGATGGCGCGCTGCACATTCTTGCTGAACGCGTTTCGGAGAACCCCGGTTTCCGGAAGCAACTTCGAGACAAACTCATGCTCGAGGGTGTAGTTCGAGCGACGGTCGTGCCAGGGAAGGACTCGGAGAAGACCAAGTACGAGATGTACTACAAGTTCGAGGAGACCGTTCCGAAGATCCCTTCGCACCGCATTCTCGCGATTCGCCGTGGCACGCGAGAGAACATCCTGAGCTACACCATTGAAACTGATTCGGAAAAGTTCATTGCGATGATGTTGCCGCTTATCATCAAGGACAGCGCTTCGCAATTCGCGCCGTTTCTGGAACGCGCGGTTCGCGACGGCTTTGAGCGGTTGATGCTGCCTTCAATAAGAAACGAAGCACGATCGGTGCTCAAGGACAGGGCAGAAGAAGAAGCCATTAAGGTGTTTGAAGACAACCTCCGCACCTTGCTTCTTTCGCCGCCTGCCGGGCCAATAGCTGTCATGGGTATTGATCCCGGTATCCGGACGGGATGCAAGGTCGCTGTCGTGGATCAATCCGGGAAGTTCACGGAGAACCATGTCCTCCAACTCTCCGATCCTAATAAGGATCTGGAAGGCGCGGAGAAGATCCTTGTAGAGCTTGTTCAGAAGCATGGCATTCGCGCGATCACCATCGGTAATGGAACGTTTTCGAGAGAAGCCGAGGCGTTCGTGCGGACGGTAGTACAGAAAAACGCAATCGATTGCTTTGTTGTCGTTGTGAATGAGGCGGGCGCGTCCGTATATTCCGCATCGAAGCGCGCGCGTGAAGAATTTCCGGATTTGGACGTTATTGTCCGCGGAGCGATTTCCATCGCGCGGCGTTTGCAGGATCCGCTGGCGGAACTGGTGAAGATTGAGCCGCGGTCGATTGGCGTCGGCCAATATCAACACGATGTCGACCAGAAGAAACTCAAGAAGAGCCTTGAAGGCGCGGTTGGTTCGTGCGTGAACCGCGTGGGCGTGGATTTGAATACCGCTTCCGAGGATCTGCTGAAGTACATCTCAGGCATTAATTCGAAGCTGGCGTTAAACATCATCACGAAGAGGCAGGAGAGCGGAGGATTTCGCTCGCGCGGCCAGCTTATGGAGATCGAAGGCTTCGGCGAAAAGACCTTTGAGCAGGCGGCCGGCTTCCTCCGAATCAAGGATGGCGATAATCCACTGGATCGGACAGGAGTACATCCGGAGTCGTACCCGATTGTCGAAAAGATCGCGGCATCGTTGAATGTTCCGCTCAACGAGCTGATCGGTCATGCGGATCGCGTGAATTCCGCCGATTTCAGAGCCCTCGAGGCGGAAGCCGGAAGATTCACCCTTGCCGACATCCGCGAAGAACTGCTGCGTCCGGGCCGCGACCCCCGCGATAAGTTTGTCGCGCCGAAGTTCCGCGATGATGTGAAGGAAGTCGTCGACCTGCAGGAAGGCATGGAACTCGAGGGGCGCGTGACGAATGTCACCAACTTCGGAGCTTTCGTCGATCTCGGTGTGCACCAGGACGGCCTCGTCCACATTTCCGAACTCTCCCATAAGTACATTCAGGATGCGCGCGAAGCTGTGAAAGTGGGAGACGTCGTAAAGGTGAAAGTGATCGGCGTCGATCAGGGGATGAAGCGCATCAGCCTGTCGATGAAGGCGCTCATGCCGAAGCCGCCGCGGCCTCCACGTCGTAAGAAAGGGAAACCCGAACAGCGCCCCGTTGCCGCTGCGGCGCCGGCTGCTGCGCAGCCGGGTCGACCTGGCCAATCCGGCAAGCCCGCTCCGGAACGGAAGCCGATGCGCGATGCGCGGCCTCCTCAGAGACCTCGTCCGGAAGCAGGTCCCCGCCCTGATGGCAACAAGCCACGCCCGCCGAAGCCTCCTGTCGAGAGAGCCACGCCGGCGGCAAAGCTCACCATGGAAGAGATGATTCAGGCGCTTCAGGCCAAATTCAGCGGAATGAAATAAGTTCTCGAAGGGGCGGGTGAGGGATTTTCACGCCATTACGATCCCTCATCCGCCCCTTCGGGCCACCTTCTCCCGGAGG
>Ga0157379_10000705_pt1 | contig 27031 bp, 22 predicted proteins | sample S25metaG_FD_121802 | JGI IMG/M metagenome (GOLD analysis project Ga0157379, IMG submission 121802) | Switchgrass rhizosphere microbial communities from Kellogg Biological Station, Michigan, USA - S2-5 metaG | ecosystem: Host-associated > Plants > Roots > Rhizosphere > Soil | place: USA... | reverse complement strand
TGAAAGAGCGTCAACCTGCCCTTTCGGACAGGCACGTCCGTTGCGTAAATGTGAGAACCCCCCCGCAACTCCAGGACGTAATACGACATCGAACGGAGCGGGAAGGAGGCCAGGATTCCGGCCACAAGCATCCAGGCTGAGCGTTTCACGGTGCACCCCCGGCCTTTTGAGCCGCGGGGGGTATGGTATAGACTCGCAGGTCTGGGCGAAACAGGGCCGATTCCGGCACAGGTGGTGGGGGTCCCGCCCGGCTCACGAACCGTTACGACATCGAGGGTGTACGAGTATGTCGGTCCGACCGGACACGGGCCTGGGGCCTGATAGCGCCCCGAGCAGATCCCGCACCGCAGTTCGAAACGCCGTCGAGGCCGCCCAGCGCTATCTCCTGTCGATTCAGGCGCCCGACGGGCATTGGTGTGGCGAGCTGGAAGGCGACACGATTCTGGAATCCGAATACGCGCTCACGCTCCACTTTCTTGGACGCACCGGCGACGCGACGTTCCAGAAGCTCGCGGAGCATTTGAGGCGCAGGCAGCTCCCCGGCGGCGGGTGGGCGATCTACGAAGGCGGGCCGGCGGAGGTGAGCTCGTCGGTCAAGGCGTACTTCGTCCTCAAGCTCGCGGGCGATGACCCGCGTGCACCGCACATGGCGCGCGCGCGCGAGGTCATCCTGGCGCTCGGCGGCATCGAGGCCTGCAACTCCTTCACGCGGATTTATCTCGCGATCTTCGGCCAGTGCAGCTGGGACGACTGCCCGGCGGTGCCGCCCGAGATCGTGCTGCTGCCGGACTCGGCCGTGTTCAACATCTACAAGATGTCCTCGTGGTCGCGCGGCATCGTCGTGCCGCTGTCGGTCATCTGGGCATCCAAGCCGTCCTGTCCGGTGCCCGACTCCGCCGCGATCTCGGAGCTGCACGTCCCGCGGGACCCCGACGCGCCGGCCGCCGCGCCGCAGGGCGCCGTCCGTTCGCGCCGCGAGCGCACGTGGCGGCGGTTCTTCACGGCGGTCGACGCCACGTTGAAGCGCCTCGAGAACGCGGGCGTGACGCCCCTGCGCAAGAAGGCCCTCGCGGCGTGCGAGGCGTGGATCCACGAGCGCCTGGAGCTCTCGGACGGCCTCGGCGCCATCTTCCCCCCGATCATCAACACGATCCTCGCCTTCCGCTGCCTGGGCTACGCGGCGGACGACCCGCGCGTCCTCGCGCAGGTCCACGAGCTCGAGAAGCTCTCGATCGAGGTCGACGGCGCGATCCATCTCCAGCCCTGCACGTCTCCGGTCTGGGACACCGCGCTCGCCATCGTGGCCCTCTCGGACTCGGGAACCCCCGCCGACGACCCGGCGCTCCTGAACGGCGCGCGCTGGCTCCTCGACCGGGAGGTCAAGAGCGTCGGCGACTGGAAGAAGGCGTGTCCCGAGGCGGAGCCGGGCGGCTGGTACTTCGAGTACGCCAACGAGTGGTACCCCGACAACGACGACACCGCCGAGGTGCTGACCGCGCTCGCGCGCGTCCGCTTCCCCGGCGAGGCCGAGGACCTGGCCCGTCAGGGCGCGGTCGCGCGCGGCCAGGCGTGGATGCTCGCGATGCAGAACAAGGATGGCGGCTGGGGCGCGTTCGACAAGGACTGCGACAACGAGGTCCTGACGTTCATCCCGTTCGCCGACCACAACGCGATGATCGACCCGAGCTGCGAGGACATCACGGGCCGGGTCCTCGAGGCGCTGCACGGCCTGGGTCTGCACGCGGGCGATCCCGCCGTCCGACGGGCCGCGAATTTCCTCGAGCGCAAGCAGTGCCTCGACGGGACCTGGTACGGCCGCTGGGGCTGCAACTACATCTACGGCTCGTGGCTGGCGCTGCGGGGCCTGCTCCACGCGGGTCACGACCTGCGCGAGCGGCGCTTCCAGAAGACGGCCGAATGGCTTCGCACGCACCAGAACCCGGACGGCGGCTGGGGCGAGCTGCCCGCGAGCTACGACGATCCGCGCGTCAAGGGCTGCGGTCCCTCGACGCCGTCTCAGACCGCGTGGGCGCTCATGGCTCTCTTCGCCACGGGCGACCGCGATTCCGACCCGGTGCGGCGCGGCGTCGAGTACCTCCTCGCGCGCCAGGCCTACGACGGTTCCTGGAAGGACGAGTACTGGACGGGAACCGGGTTTCCGAAGGTGTTCTACCTCCGCTACCACCTCTATGCGACGTACTTCCCGCTGTGGGCGCTCTCGCTCTACGCGCGGGAGGAGGCCGCGGGCGCGACGCTGCCCGCACACGCCGGGACCGACGCGGTCCCGGGCCAGGGCGATCACGGAGTGAACTGATGCGATTCCCAGTCCACATCATGACGGACACGATCCAGAACTCGGTTCGCAATGCGATCCGGGGCAACAAGCGGTATCCGTTCGTCCTCATGCTCGAGCCGCTCTACACCTGCAATCTCGCCTGCATCGGCTGCGCCATCGAGCGGCACACCGGCAAGCTCAAGGACCGTCTGCCCATCGAGAAGTGCATCGAGGCCGTCGAGCGCTCCGAGGCGCCGGTCGTCTCGATCTGCGGCGGCGAGCCCACGATCTATCCCGAGCTCCCGCAGCTCGTCGAGGAGATCATCAAGCGCAAGCGCCACATCTACCTCTGCACGAACGGGCTGCTCCTCGACGAGAACGTGTACGGCACCATCGCCCCGCACAAGCGGCTGATGATCAACGTGCATCTCGACGGCATGCGGGAGACGCACGACTACGTCTGCGCGCGCGAGGGCGTCTTCGACAAGGCCATCGCGATGATCGAGGAGGGCGTCAAGCTCGGCCACCACATGATGGCGAACACGACGGTCTTCAAGGAGACCAACGTGAACGAGGTCGAGGACCTCTGCAAGATGCTCACGGGCATGGGCGTCGAGGGGATGCTCGTCTCGCCCGGCTACCACTACGAGTCGGTCGGCGCCGACATCTTCCTGACCAAGTCGGAGATCCACAAGAAGTTCCAGCGCGTGCTGGAAATCTCGAAGAAGTACAAGCTGACCTCGACGCCGATGTTCCTGGAGTTCGCGGCCGGGCTGAGGGATTACAAGTGCTCGCCCTGGTCGACCGTGACGTACACGCCCAACGGCTGGAAGGGTCCGTGCTACCTCATCGGAAAGACCTGGTCGCCGACGTTCGACGAGTTCTGGAACGGCACCGACTGGGCCTACTGGGAGTCGCGCAAGGATCCTCTCTGCCAGAACTGCCTCATGCACTCCGGCTTCGAGGCCTCCGTCGTGATGGAGCTGCCCAAGCATCCGGGCGACATGGTCCGAATGATCGCCTGGAATCTGGCGGCGTAGCGCGCCGTCGCGCGCTGAGCCGCCATCCCGAGGCCGCAGGCCGAGGGATCCCGTCACTCCCCGCGTCGCAAACGACTGAGGGATCCTTCCCCCTCGCTTCGCTCGGTGTCAGGATGACTGGCTGAATGGATCTCGTCACCGGCGGCACCGGCTTCGTCGGGACGCACGTGGTGCGCGCGCTGCTCGCCGAGGAGCGGACAGTCCGCTGCCTCGTCCGCCCAAACAGCCGGCGCGACAACCTCGAGGGCCTCGACGTCGAGATCGTCGAGGGAGACCTGACCGACGCCGCGTCGCTCGCCCGCGCGATGAAGGGCGGCGGGATCGACACGCTGTACCACGTCGCCGCGGACTACCGCCTGTGGGCGAGGGACAAGGACGATCTCTATCGCGCCAACGTCGGCGGCACGCATCGCGTTCTGGAGGCGGCGTCGCAGGCGGGCGTCCGCCGGGTCGTCTACACGAGCTCGGTCGCGGCGCTCGGCCTGACGGCGGACGGCTCGCCGGCCAACGAGGAGACTCCCGTCGTCCGCGGACGCATCGTCGGCCACTACAAGCGCTCCAAGTACGACGCGGAGCGCGTCGCGCGGGAGTGGGCGGAGCGCGGCCTGCCGGTCGTGATCGTGAACCCGTCCACGCCGGTCGGCGAGCGCGACATCAAGCCGACCCCGACCGGGCAGATGATCGTGGACTTCCTGAACCGGAGGATGCCGGCCTACGTCGACACGGGGCTCAACCTGATCGACGTGCGCGACGTCGCGCGCGGGCACCTCCTGGCGGCGAAGAAGGGACGCGTCGGCGAGCGCTACATCCTGGGGAACCGCGACCTGACGCTCAAGGAGATCCTCGAGACCCTCTCGCGGCTCAGCGGCCTGCCGGCCCCGAAGGTGCGGCTGCCCCACGCGATTCCGCTCGTGTTCGGCGCCGTGAGCAGCGCGGCCGCCCGAATCACGGGACGCCCGCCGCGCGTGTCGCTCGACTCGGTGCGCATGTCGATGCACCGGATGTTCTTCGACGCGGGCAAGGCCGTGCGGGAGCTCGGGCTGCCGCAGACGCCGATCGAGGAGCCGCTCGCGCGCGCGGTCGAGTGGTTCCGGGCGAAGGGCTATGTGCGCGGCTGACGCCGGAGGCTGTGCCGGCGCGCGGATCCTGGTCGTCACGGCGATCCGGGAGGAGCTCGCCGCGTTCGCCGACAAGCGCCTGCCGCCGGGCGTCGTCGTGGCGTCGACGGGGGAAGGGCCGCGAAACGCGGCGCGAGCGACCGCCGCGCTCTGCGCGAGGCATCGGCCCGCGCTCCTTCTCGGAGCGGGTGTCGCTGGAGCGCTGACGGCGGATCTCGGCGTCGGCGATCTCCTCGTCGCGCACCGAATCCTCGACGAGTGCGGAGAGGTCGCGCCCGGCCCCGACGCACGGCGCGTCGTCCATGCCGCCGCCAAACCCGGGGCGCGGCAGGGAACGCTCCTCACCGTCGAGAGCCCCTTCGTGACGGCCGTCGAGAAGGCCGCGGCCGCCGCACGGATCGGAGTCCCGCCCGCCGCGGTCGACATGGAGTCCTCCGCCTGGGCGCGGGCCGCGGCGGCACTCGCGATTCCCTACGTCGTCGTCCGGATCATCAGCGACGGCGCGGAGGAGGAGTTGCCCGGATATCTTTCGCGGTGCATGGACTCGCAGGGGGCCATCCGCCGCTCCGCCGTCGCCTTCCAGGCCATGCTGCATCCGCGCTCGATCCCCCAGTTGCGGCGGATGCGGAGCGTGATCCGGGATTGCGCGGACCGGCTCGCGTCGTTCGTCGCCGTGCTCGCCGCCGAGGGCCTCTGATGGCCAGCCTCGACGACCTCCTCGAGAAGACCAGCCGCACCTTCGCGCTGTCGATCCCGGTCCTGCCGGAGCCGACGCGGCGCGAGGTGATGATCGCGTATCTGCTCTTCCGCATCGCCGACACCTTCGAGGACGCGTCCCACTGGGATCCGGACGCGCGCATCGACGCGCTCGCCGACTTCAAGCGCCAGCTGCGCGACTACTCGCGGCCCGAGGCCGAGCGGCTCGCGCGCGGATGGGTCGACCGGAGAGTCGCGCATCACGCCGGCTACCAGGAGCTGATGGCCGAGGTCCCCTTCGTGCTGGACGCGTTCTTCGCCCTCTCCCCCGGCGCGATCGCGCCGATCCGGGACCACGTGATCCGCTCGGCCGACGGCATGGCCTCGATCGTGGCGCGGACGCGCAACGGCGCGCTCACGCTCCACTCGGTCCGGGAGCTTCAGGACTACTGCTACATCGTGGCCGGGATCGTGGGCGAGATGCTCTCGGAGCTCTTCCTGCTGGACCGGCCATCGCTCTCCGGCATCGCCGCGTTCCTGCGCGAGCGCGCGGCGACTTTCGGAGAGGCGCTCCAGCTCGTCAACATCCTGAAGGACTCCGCCGTGGACGCCGAGGAGGGCCGCCGCTACCTGCCGGCGGAGGTGCCGGCGTCGGAGGTGTTCGCCCTCGCGCGCAGGGACCTCGGCGTCGCCGGAGAGTACATCCGCAAGCTCCAGTCCGCCGATGCGCCGCGCGGGATGGTCGAGTTCACGGCGCTTCCCGTGCAGCTCGCGTGGGCGGCGCTCGAACGCGTCGAGAAGCACGGCCCGGGCTCGAAGGTCTCGCGCCCCGAAGTCTTCCTGATCACGCAGCGCCTGAAGAGGGCCCTCGACAGGAACGAACCGGCGGCTCCGTGAAGGGACGGGGACAGGGAGACAGGCCCCGCTCCCCTCGGCCTAGGCGGCTCTCTCTTCCCTTTCGGCGATTTTCTTCGCGCCCTTCGGCAGGACCTTGACGAGCGCCTTGATCACCGGCGGGACGATCGATGGCCGGAGCAGGCGCGCGTCGTAGGGCGAAAGCCGCCTCTCGTTCTCCACGATGCAGAGCTCGAGAAACGAGCGCAGCGTCAGATCGCCGAACGCGGAATGGCTCTTGAGCGTGAAGCCGTCCTGCGTCGTGTCGCGCCCGGCGGCCTCGTTCTTCTTCTTCTCGTCGTCCTTCTTGTCGTCGCCGTCTCCGTCTCCGCCGCCTCCCGCCATCGACATCGCGCCCTTCACGCGGTCGAATGCCTGCGCGACGATGTTCCAGCCGCGGCGCGCGTCGAACACGGGGCGCAGCGGCAGCGCGCGCTGCGCGCGCAGGTACGCCGCCCAGTTGACGATGAACTGGATGTGCCGCGCCTCCTCCTGCATGATCGTGTCGAAGACAGAGATGATCCCGGGAGGGAAGAACTCCGAGCGCCTCCCGAGCTCGAAGAGCCCGAACGCGAAGAAGCTGTCGAGGCACTCCCCGTAGCCCGTCCGCAGGAACGCCCAGGTCGGGTCGGCCGGCTCCGGAGGCGGCGGAAAGGCGTCGACCGGGATGCCGTAATGGCGCGTCAGGCGCTGGATGACGTCCGCGTGGCGGGCCTCCTCGTAGCCCTGCAGGCTGATCGCCTCCGCGAGGAGGGGGTCCCTCTCGACCTTCCCGAGGGACTTGACCTTCACCGCGGTGGCGGCCTCGGTCCGGGCGGCCTCGTTCCACACGGGCAGCCCCTTCAGGCGCTCGAGACCCGCGGCGTCGAGATCGGGCCACCGGATCTCGGCGGGGACGAAGGGGTCGTGGGTCTGGATGAAGGTCCGGCAGAAGAGCTCTTTGTGCTCGGAACTGCCTACGCGCAGTGAATTTGACATATCTTTTGTAGGTTATCATCCGCGTTTCTCGCGCCCAGCGGGGCGCTTCCGCATGGATGGAGGGGTTCGAAGCCGCATGCCCATACTCAGCCGGATCGAGGGTCCGAAGGACCTGAAGGGGTTGAGCTACGAGCAGTTAGCCGAGCTCGCCCAGGACTGCCGCGACCTCATCATCAGCACGATCACCAAGACCGGCGGGCACCTCGCGAGCAACCTCGGGGTCGTCGAGCTGACTCTGGCGCTGCACCGGGCCTTCGACTCCCCCAAGGACCACCTGGTCTGGGACACGTCCAACCAGTGCTACACCCACAAGCTGGTGACGGGGCGGCGCGATCAGTTCCCGTCGATCCGCACCCCGGGCGGGCTGTCCGGCTTCGCCGAGCCCTCCGAGAGCCCGCACGACACCCTCGCCGCCGGCCACGCCGGGACCGGCCTCTCCTACGGGCTCGGGATCTCGATCGCGGTCCAGGGCCAGCCGCAGGACCCCTACGTGGTCGTGATCGTGGGCGACGGCGCGCTGACGTCGGGCCCGAGCTACGAGGCTCTGAACAACATCGTGCACGTGAAGCCCAAGCGCCTGATCGTGATCTTCAACGACAACGGCTGGTCCATCTCGGAGAACGTGGGCTGGCTGGCGACCTGGCGCAACCGCTTCGAGCTGCACCCGGCGTATCAGAAGTTCATCGAGACCGGCCATAGCTTCTTCAAACGGGTCCCCAAGGGCGACAAGGCCTGGGAGCTCGCGCGCAAGCTCAAGAGCTCGGTCGAGGGGCTCTTCTTCCCGAACCTCATCTGGGACGAGATCGGCTTCCACTACGTGGGCCCGGTCAACGGCCACGACTTCCGGGAGCTCGAGGAGGCGCTGGCCCGCGCCAAGGACGTCTCGAAGGACGGCACCCCCGTCGTCATCCATACGATGACGCACAAGGGCCGCGGGCTCCAGCAGGCCGAGCAGAACCCGTCCAAGTTCCACCAGCCCGGCACGCCCACCGGCGCTCCGGGCAGCGCGAAGCGCTACACGTACTCGCAGGTCTTCGCGAAGACGCTCCTGACGATGATGGAGAAGGACCCCACGATCGTGGCCATTTCCGCCGCGATGCTGGAGGGGACCGGACTCATCGAGGTCCAGAAGAAGTTCCCGGACCGCGTCTTCGACGTCGGCATCGCCGAGGAGCACGCGGTCATCATGGCCGGCGGCATGGCGAAGGCGGGGCTGAAGCCCGTGGTCGCCATCTACTCGACCTTCCTGCAGCGTTCGTTCGACCAGCTCATCCACGACGTCGCGCTTCAGAAGCTGCCCGTGACCGTCTGCATCGACCGCGCCGGGCTCGTGGGCGACGACGGGAAGACCCACCAGGGCATCTTCGACGTCTCCTACACGCGCATCGCGCCGGGGATGACGGTCGGCGCGCCGAAGGACGAGAACGAGCTGCAGCACATGCTCTTCACCGCGATCAACTCGGGCATCCCGTTCGCGGTCCGCTACCCGCGCGGCATGGCGCTCGGCGTCGAGCTCGACCCGCAGCTCCAGACGATTCCGATCGGCAAGGGCGAGATCCTCTCCGAGGGCCGCGACCTCATGCTCCTCGCCTACGGCTCCATGGTCTCCGTCGCGCAGCAGGCGGCGCAGGAGCTGGCCCGCCACGGCATCTCGGCGGGCGTCGCCAACGCGCGCTACGCCAAGCCGCTCGACGTCGAGCTTCTCGGGAAGATCGCCGGATCCGTCCCGCGCATCCTGACCCTCGAGGAGCACCTGCGGATCGGGGGCTTCGGGGCGGGCGTGCTCGAGGCGTTCCATGCCGAGAATCTTCCAACCGAGGGCCTCAAGGTCCACGCGATCCCCGACATCTTCGTCGAGCACTCCCCGCAGCTGCAGCAGCGCCACAACCTGAAGCTCGACGTCGAGGGCGTCGTCGAGACGGTCATGGCGCTCTATCCCGATCTCGGCCGCGTCCCCTCCGCGGGCGCCGCGACGCCCGACGACAAGAAGCGCAAGTTCGCCGAGACGGTGAACTGGTGACGACGGCTCCGGTGATGGCTCCGCCCGCTTCTTCGAGCGATTTCTCGGGCATCAAGGTCGAGAAGCTCCTCGTCGCGGGCCTGCGCGGGTTCTGCGCGGGGGTCGTGCGCGCGATTGACGTCGTCGAGAAGGCCCTCGAGGTCTGCGAGGCCCCCGTCTACGTGCGCAAGGAGATCATCCACAACCGCTACGTGGTCGACGAGCTGCGCGAGAAGGGAGCCCGCTTCGTCGAGGAGGCGGACGAGGTCCCGGACAACGCGTGGCTGATCTTCTCGGCCCACGGCATCGCGCCGTCGGTTCGAACGGTCGCGGCGGGCAAGGGACTCAAGACGATCGACGCGACCTGCCCGCTCGTGACCAAGGTGCACCTCGAGGCGATCCACTATGCGCGTCAGGGCTACACGATCATCCTCGTGGGGCATCACGACCACGACGAGACGGTCGGCACGCTCGGCGAGGCTCCCGCGTCGATCCGGCTGGTCGAGACCCGCGAGGACGCGGAGAGGGTGCAGGTCCCGGACCCCGACCGCGTCGCCTACCTGACGCAGACGACGCTCTCGATCGACGACACCCGCGAGATCCTGGCGATCCTGAAGCGGCGGTTCCCGAACCTGAAGGCGCCTTCGAAGCAGGACATCTGCTACGCGACCCAGAACCGCCAGGACGCGGTCAAGGCGATGGTGCCGCACGTCGACCTGCTGCTCGTGCTGGGCGCCCCCAACTCGTCCAACTCGCTGCGCATGTGCGAGGTCGCTCGGGTCAACGGCGTCGCCTCGCACCTGATCGAGCGGGCCCGCGACATCCGCCCCGAGTGGCTCTCCGGCGTGCGCGTCCTCGGTCTGACCGCGAGCGCCTCGGCCCCCGAGATCCTGGTGCAAGAGGTCGTGGCGTTCAGCCGCGAGAAGCTGGGTGTCGAGACCGTCGAGGAGTTCGAGACGGTGAAGGAGGATGTCTCCTTCCCGCTTCCCCAGGAATTGAAGGCGCTTCTGCCCGTCAGGGTCTCCTGATTCCGGGGAGCCTCGCATGAATCCCGCGGGGGCGCGCGCCTCAGCCTCTCCCGATTCCACGGTTCCCACGGCCCCGTCGGGCAAGGGGCCGCGCCGGCGCGCCCGCCTCTGGGGCATGGTGCTCTTCGCGGTCGGGATCGCGGTGCTCGCCGCGGTGCTCGGGCTCGTCGGCTGGCCGGCCATCGTCGCGAACCTCTCCGCGATCGGCTGGTGGTTCCCGGTCCTCGTCCTGCTCTATGCGCTGCCGCAGCTCGCCTTCACGTACGGCTGGAAGGTCCTGATCGGAAGGAGACCCGACGGGCCGGTCTCCTTCGGCGACGCGTTCGCCGCCTACCTCGCCGGCGACTCGGTCAACTACTTCACGACCGTCGGCGGCGAGCCGGTCAAGGCGCAGCTGCTGTCGCACAAGATCGGATACCCGAAGGCCCTCGCAACCGTCGCCGTGCACCGCCACGCCGAGGTCGCCTCCCAGGGGATCTTCCTCGCGCTCGGCATCGGCGTCACGCTGACCCACTTCCGCGTGCCCTCGGGCATCCGGATCGCCGCGCTCGCCGGCCTGCTCGTGCTCGTCGCCATGACGCTGTGGATGACGGTCGCGCTGCGCCACGGCGCGTTCGTCGTGATCCTCGACTGGCTGAGCCGGTTCCGCCCGCTGCGCGCGCTGCGCCGGTTCCGCCGGCAGGCGGCGCGGCTGGACGTCCTGGTCGGCGACTTCTACGAGCGCCGCCAGGAGCACTTCGCCGGCTCCGTGGCGTGGTCCTTCCTCGGATGGTGCGGAGGGCTCCTCGAGACGTACCTGCTCCTGCGGCTGATCGCCCCCGGCGAGGGATGGCGGACGGCGGTCGCGATCGAGTCGCTCGCCCTGGCGCTCAACAACGTGGCGCTCTTCGTCCCGGCCCGCCTCGGCATCGCCGAGGGCGTGCGCGTCGGCGTCTTCCTGCTCCTGGGCCTCTCGGCCGCGCAGGGCGCAGCCTACGGCGTCGCGCGGCGCGCGCGGGAGCTGCTCTGGCTGATCCCCGGCCTCGTCGTGCTGCTCAAGCACCACCTGCTCGACCTGCGCCATCTGCACCTCTCCGAGGTGGCCGTGCCGGAGGAGGCCGCCCGATGAGGGAGAAGTCCGAAGCGATGTCCGACGCGAAGCCCGAGGTCCTGCTGTTCGACTTCGGCGGCACGCTGGACGCCGACGGCGTCGCCTGGAAGGACCGCTTCTTCCGGCTCGTGGCCGACGCCGGCGTCTCGGTCGACCGGGCGAGCTTCGACAAGGCGTTCTACGCTGCCGACGACGCCCTCGTGGGGAAGCTGCCGAGGGAGCTCTCGCTCGCCCAGACGGTCCAGCGTCTCTCGCTCGACCTCGCGCGCGGGCTGGGCGGGGACTCCGCCCTCGCGCGCCGCATCGGCACACGCTTCCTCGACGAGGCGCTCGCGAAGCTCGCCGCCAACGCACGCGTTCTCGAGAAGCTGGCGGAGCGCTACCGCATCGGGATCGTGTCCAACTTCTACGGCAATCTCGAGGCCACCTGCGCGGGTACGAGCATCGGCCGCTACGTGGACGCCGCGATCGACTCCGAGGCGGTCGGCGCGACCAAGCCGGATCCGCGCATCTTCCAGGCGGCGCTCGACGCGCTCGCCACGAGCTCCGACCGCGCCATCTTCGTCGGCGACTCGCTGCCCCGCGACATGGAGGGCGCGCGTCGGATGGGAATGCGGCACATCTGGCTCCATCCCGGCGCCACCTCCGCCTGCTGCCCGGCCGATCCGGTGATCGCCAACGTGAGCGAGCTGTTGAGGGTCCTCCCATGACGGAGAGAGGGTCGGGCGGTGGCGCCCCCTCGACGATCACTTCAGGCGGCGTCATCGCGGCGGGCCGCGGCTCGCGCCTGAAGGGCCTGGGCGTTCCGAAGCCGATGGTCGAAGTCGGGGGCGTCCCGCTGATCGAGCACGTCCTCGAGAACTTCCAGGCCGCCGGGATCGTGTCGGCGGCCGTGATCTTCAACTCCGCCGAGGAGGGCTGCGCGGCGTTCGTGAAGGAGCGGTTCGGGTCCCTCGTGTCCCGGGTCGTCGTCAAGAACACGCGCTCGTCGCTCGAGAGCTTCCGCGAGATCCTGGCGGCGGCGCCCAAGGGGCGGCTTCTCGTCTCGACGGTCGACGCCTACTGTCCCCGCACCGAGTTCGTGCAGTTCGTCGAGCGGGCGGCGGCGACTTCGCCCGACACGACCGTGCTCGCGGTCACGAGCTTCGTCGACGACGAGAAGCCCCTCTGGGTCACGACCACGCGCAAGGGCCGCGTCACGGTCGTCGGCGGCTTTTCCGGCGACGCGGTGACCGCCGGCATCTACGTGATCCCGGAGCGCGTCCGGAGGATGCGGATCCCCGACGCGCTGTCGCTGCCGCGGCTGCGCGACTTCCTCGCCTGGCTCTGCAAGTCCGGCGAGCCGATGCAGGCCATCGCGGTCGGGAAGGTCGTGGACGTGGACCGTGCCGAGGATCTGGAGTCGGCGGAGGAGCTGGCCCGCGCCGCGGCCGGCCCGCTTTGGGGAGGCCGTTCTTGAACGATTTGCGCTGCTGGGGAATCTACCGCGAGCTCGCCCACTCGCCCGGTCGCGAGACCGACGACGCCGAGATCCTGCGCGCCGTGGCGGCGGAGCTGAAGACGCGCGGATTCGACGTGGAGCTGAAATCCCCCGACGAATTCCACGCCGACGACCTGACATCCGGCGAGGCGCCGCCGAACGTGCATATGTTCGTCATGTGCGAACGGCCGTCCATCGTCGAGCGCCTGGCGGCCTGGGAGCGGCGCGGGGCGCGGATCGTCAACCGGCCCTCCGGGATCCGAAATACCGACCGCGAGCGCACGATCGAGCTCTTTGCGCGCCATTCGGTCCCTTTTCCTCACAGCGTCCTCGTCGAGACCGGGAAGGGGCCGGAGTCCTTCCGGGGCCCGTGCTGGGTCAAGCGCGGCGACGTGCACGCCACGCAGGAGGGCGACGTCTCCTACGCCGGCGGGCGCGAAGCGCTGGCCGAGAGGCTCTCCATCCTGGCGGAGCGCGGCATCACGCACGCCGTCGTCCAGGACCACGCGCCGGGCGACCTGATCAAGTTCTACGGAGTGTCGGGGCTTCCCGAGGCGGAGGCGGACGAGAACCGCGCGGGTTCCTCCCCGGCGAACCCGCCGCCGCCGTCCTGGTTCCAGTGGTTCTACCACCGCGACCAGACGCTGCACCGCTACGGCTTCGACGAGGACGCGCTCGCCGCGGCCGCCTCGCAGGCCGCGGGCGCGCTCGGGCTCGACGTCTACGGCGGCGACGCGATCGTCTCGCCGGAGGGCGCGCTCTGCATCATCGACCTGAACGCCTGGCCGAGCTTCGCGCTCTTCCGGGACGTGGCGTCGAAGCGGATCGCCGCTCTCCTCGCCGCACGGTTCACGCGCTCCATCGATGCGGTGGCGCGATGAGCGGCGACGGGAAGCGGATCGAGGTCGGCCCGCGCTCGAAGGAGATCGTCTCGCTCGAGCAGCGCCACATGGCGCCGGGCCTCCAGTCCTTCGCCCTGTACTCGAACCTCGCGATGGCGGAGGGCAGGGGCAGCCGGATCGTCGACGAGGACGGCAACTCCTACATCGACTTCATCGCCGGGATCGCGGTCGGCAGCGTCGGCCACTGTCACCCGCACTACGTCGAGGCGCTCCAGCGTCAGGCCGCGCGGCTGACCTTCGGCAGCTTCACGACCGAGGTCCGGGCGAAGTTCCTCAACCTGCTCGGCAGCGTGACGCCCCCGGGCCTGACGCGCATCCAGCTGTTCTCGGGCGGCGCGGAGGCGGTCGAGGCCGCCTTCCGGCTCGCGAAGTCGGTCACGAAGAAGTTCGAGTTCGTCGGCTACTCCGGCGCCTTCCACGGCAAGACCGGCGGCGTGCTGCCGCTCCTGTGGGGAGACTTCAAGGACGGGCTCGGCCCGTTCGTTCCGGGGACGTACTCGGCGCCCTACGCGTACTGCTACCGCTGCCCGCTCCACCTGAGCTTCCCCGGCTGCGGCATCGCCTGCGCCGAGGAGACGCGCGGGGTGATCAAGAACCAGAGCGGCGGTCAGATCGCCGCCGTGATCGTGGAACCGATGCAGGGCACCGCCGGAAACGTCATCCCCCCGCCGGGATTCATCCCCGCGGTGCGCGCGATCGCGAAGGAGCACGGCGCGCTCTTCATCGCGGACGAGATGATCACGGGCTTCGGCCGCACCGGCAAGTTCTGGGGCGTCGAGCACGACGGCGTGATTCCCGACGTGATGACGTGCGGCAAGGGCATCGGCGGCGGGTTCCCGCTCGCGGCGGTCGTGTCGACCGAAGAGCTGACGAGGGCGAAGCCGTTCGCGAATCCGTCCGGCAGCAGCTCCTCCTACGGCGGGAACCCGATGGCCTCGGCCGCCGGGCTCGCCGCGCTCGAGATCATCGTGAAGGAGAACCTGGTCGAGAACGCCGAGCGCGTGGGGCGCGCGATGCTCCAGCGGCTTCGCGAGCTCCAGGAGAAGCACCGGCTGATCGGCGACGTGCGCGGCAAGGGCCTCCTGCTCGGCATCGAGCTCGTCAAGGACCGAAAGACCAAGGAGCTCGTCTCGAAGGACTTCACGAAGGCGCTCTTCCAGGAGTGCCTGCGGCGGGGTCTCCTCGCCATGGTGTACTCGCCCGTGATCCGTCTGAACCCGCCGCTCAACATCCCCGAGGAGACCGCGCTCGAGGGGCTTTCCCTCTTCGACGAGGCGCTGACGGCCGTGGCGCGGGAGTGGAAGCTTGAGTAAATGGGAATCGCCGTCGTTCCGAGGGCCGCGGGCCCGAGGAATCCCTTTCCGAGCCGCACCGTGACGCGAAGGGGATCCCTCGCTCCGCTCGGGATGACAGGTGGCGACCCGTGCTGAAGGGCGCTCTCCTCGGAGTCGGCCACGTCGCGGTCGGTGGCCACCTGCCGGGGTGGCGGAAACGGACGGACGCCACGATCGTCGCGGCGGCGGATGCGCGGCCGGAACGGCGCCAGCACTTCGCGGCGAGCTTCCCCGACGCGCGCTGGTACGACAGCGCCGAGGAGCTCCTCGGCAAGGAGTCCACGGACCTCGACTTCGTCGACATCTGCACGCAGCCGTCGACGCACGCGCCGCTCGTGCGAGCCGCGCTCGCGCGCTCGCTGCACGTGCTGTGCGAGAAGCCTCTGGTGCTCTCGCCCGAGGAGCTGCGCGGTCTGCCGGTGCTCGCCGCGGACAAGGACCGGACGCTCTGCACCGTCCACAACTGGCTCCGCTCGCCGGCGATCTCGCGGATGACGGCGCTCGTGCGCGCCGGCGAGATGGGCGAATTGCGCCGCGCGCGCTGGGAGACACTCCGGGACAAACCGGCCGCCGCCGTCGGAGACTCTCCCGAGGCGAACTGGCGCGTGGACCCCTCCCAGTCCGGTGGCGGGATCCTGGTGGACCACGGCTGGCACGCCCTCTATACGATCTCCGCCTGGATGGGAGACTCTCCTTCGCGGATCGCCGCGCGGCTCGAGATCCGCAAGTACACGCAGTTTCCGGTCGAGGACACGGCGACGGTGATCCTCGCGTACCCGTCGGCCAGCGCCGAGATCTTCCTGACCTGGTCGGCGCCGAGCCGCGTCAACCGCATCGAGGTCGAGGGCACGCTCGGCTTGCTGCGGCTGGAGGGCTCGCGCCTCTCGCTCGAGCGGGAGACCGCGCCGACCGAGAGCTGGGAGGTCCCGTCGCTGACCGAGGGCTCGCACCATCCCGACTGGTTCGGCGGCGTCATCGACGAGTTCTTCGGCGAGATCGCCGACCCTCGCACGCGCGGCCGCAACCTCGCGCAGGCCGCCCTCTGCGTCCAGGTCCTTGCTCTCGCCCGCGAGTCGAGCCGCCGCGCCGGCGGCCCGCTCGGTCTCTCCCGCATGGCCGGAGTGCCGGGAGCATGAGCGCATGAAAGGAAGCCCCGTGAGCCCGGCGCCCGCGCCCGCGCCCACGACCGCGCTCGCGATCGTCCTCGTGCCTCCGGATGGGCCCGCCGGGATTCCCCCGGAGACGGTCCTCCTCGGCCTGCCCATCGTCCGGCGCACCGTGCTCTGCGCACAGCGCGCCGGCTTCGCGCGGATCTTCGTTCCCGGCGCGACTCCCGCCGTGCGGACCGCGCTCGAGGGGACGCGAGCCGAGCTCGACGCGCCGGTCCCGGCCGACGCCGTACGCCTGCCGTGGAACCGGATCGTCTCGGCCCGCGACCTCGCCGGCCGGCCCGTCGACGTCGACGGCCTCGGCGTCCCCCTCGCGTCGCCCTCGGATCTCCCGCGCGCCGAGAAGCACCTGCTGCGGTCGCTGATCAAGGACACCGAGGGGTTCATGTCGCGGCACTTCGACCGCCGGATCTCGCTCGCGATCAGCCGGCGCCTCGCGGGCACGCGCGTGACGCCCAACATGATGACGATCCTCTCGGTTGCGATCGGCGTCTTCGGCGCGCTCTTCTTCCTGTCTCCCCGTCCGGTCTGGCAGACGGCGGGCGCCCTCTGCTTCGTCCTCCACTCGATCGTCGACGGGTGCGACGGCGAGCTCGCGCGGCTGCGCTTCCAGGAGTCGCGCTGGGGAGGACTCCTCGACTTCTGGGGCGACAACCTCGTCCACTTCGCCGTGTACTCCGCGATCGCCGCCGGCTGGAGCCGCGCCATCGAAGCACGATGGCCGCTGTGGTTCGGAGCGCTCGCGATCCTCGGCAACCTCGCCTCGGCGTCCTTCGTGCACCTCCAGACGATGCGGGCCGCGCGCGGCGCGCGCAGGGAGGGGCCGCTCTTCACGAGCGTCTCGCAGCGATCGACACGGCTCTCGCGCGTCGCCGATGAGCTCTCGCGCCGCGATTTCATCTACCTCGTTCTGATACTGTCCGCGTTCGGCAAGGCGCACTGGTTCCTGGTCATGGCCGCCATCGGCGCCCCGATCTACTTCCTGGTGCTGGTTGGACTCGCCCTGAGCGAGCGGCGGGATTTCGCGGAGAGCCCTCAATGAGTGATCGCACGTCCTTCTACCCCGAGCTCGCGAAGTCGATCGCACCCGCTCAGGGCAAGCTCGCCGTCCTCCTCCCGGGGCTCGGCGCGGTCTCGACGACGCTGATCGCCGGGGTTCACCTGATCCGCAAGGGCCTGGCGAAGCCCTTCGGCTCGGTGACGCAGATGCAGAAGCTGCGGCTGGGCAAGCGCACGAATCCGAAGTTCACGCCCGTGCGCGAGCTGGTCCCCCTGGCGGACCTCCCGGACCTCGTGTTCGGCGGCTGGGACCTCTTCCCCGACAACACGTACGAGGCGGCCGTGAAGGCGGGCGTCCTGCCGGGCGACATGCTGGCCGCGGTCCGGCCGGAGCTCGAGGCGGTGAAGCCGATGCCCGCCGTCTTCGAGCAGGCGTGGGTCAAGAACCTCGATGGCCCCAACGTCAAGAAGGGCGGCTCGAAGATGGATCTCGCGGAGGCGGTCATCCGCGACATCGAGAAGTTCCGCAAGGAGTCGGGCGCCGCGCGCGCGGTCATGGTGTGGTGCGGCTCGACCGAGACCTATTCGCTGCCCACGGCGGTCCACGCGTCGCTTCCGGCGTTCGAGAAGGGTCTCAGGGAGAGCTCGCCCGACATCGCGCCCTCGATGATCTACGCCTACGCCGCGATCGCGAGCGGCGTCCCCTACGCGAACGGCGCGCCGAACCTCACGGTGGACATCCCCGCGCTGACCGAGATGGCGCGGTCGAAGGGCGTCCCCATCGCGGGCAAGGACTTCAAGACCGGCCAGACGCTGATGAAGACGATCATCGCTCCGGGACTGAAGGCGCGGATGCTCGGTCTCCAGGGCTGGTTCTCGACCAACATCCTGGGCAACCGCGACGGCGAGGTCCTCGACGATCCCGGCTCCTTCCGATCGAAGGAGGTCAGCAAGGCCTCGGTGCTCGACGCGATCCTCCAGCCCGAGCTCTACCCCGACCTCTACCGCGACTACTTTCACAAGGTGCGCATCGAGTACTACCCGCCCCGGGGCGACGCCAAGGAGGGCTGGGACAACATCGACATCGTCGGCTGGCTCGGGCAGCCGATGCAGATCAAGATCGACTTCCTCTGCCGCGATTCGATCCTCGCGGCGCCGGTCGTCCTCGACCTGCTGCTCTTCCTGGACCTCGCGGCGCGCGCGGGCCTCTCGGGGATCCAGGAGTGGCTGTCGTTTTACTTCAAGTCGCCGATGTCGCGTCCGGACCTGAAGCCCGAGCACGACCTGTTCGTCCAGCACCTGAAGCTCTCCAACACGCTGCGGATCCTGGTGGGCGAAGAGGTGCTCGACCACTCCGGGCTGGACTACTACGAGGGACAGGGGACGTAGGGTCCCCTAATCGATCGGCGCCTCGCGGCGGCCGCGATCGAGGACGAACGTCCGCTGAATGCCGCCGCAGTGCGCGGCGACGAGCGCGGCGAGATCCGCGAGCGCGGCCTCGACGCGCGGCCGGTCGACGGGCGGCAGCCCCTCGACGACGAGGAACCCGCGCGTCGTCGCCTCGGTGAGCTTGGTACGGTCGGCCTCCTTCCAGTTCCAGCGGCGGCAGAGCGCTCCCGCCCGGTCCGCGTAGATCACTTCGCCCGGCCTGGGCGGCCGCGACGAGTCGGCCGGCTCGCCCAGGAGGCGCACCGCCGGCTCGCGATCCGTGGCGAAGCGAAGCTCGACGTCGCCGTCGACGGCATTGAGGTCCTCGCCGCCCACCGGCACGAGGTGCCGCAGCGACACCGCGTTGTAGAGGTCGACGAGCCGGTTGATGTGCGGCAGGCGGTGCCCCTTGAGCACGCGGCGGAGCAGGTTCTCGATCGAGGACGGGTGGTCCTTCGGCTTCGCGCCGAACTTCCGATAGGCCTCCCGCCAGGAGGCGACGTGAGCGTGCTCGGCGATTGGGCCGCCGGCTTCACCCAACCGCCGCGCGGCCTCGTCCTCCTCGCCGCGGAGCAGATCCGCGAGCTCCGCGCTCTCGCCCGCGTTCCGGACGCCCTGGAACGCCACGACGCCCACGCGGACGTCGGGGAACGCGTCGAAGATCTCGCCCGCGATGCGAAGCTGCGTCATAGTTCCGATGTTACCTTCGGGGACGAACGAGCCATGACCCTCCGCAAGATCCTGCACGTCGACATGGACGCGTTCTACGCGTCGGTCGAGCAGCGGGACGACCCCTCGCTCCGCGGCCGTCCGGTCGCCGTCGGCGGACGGCCGGAGAGCCGCGGCGTCGTGTGCGCCGCGAGCTACGAGGCCCGGAAGTTCGGCGTGCGCTCGGCGATTCCGATGTCGCGCGCCGTGCGGCTGTGCCCGGAGCTCGTCATCCTTCGGCCCGATTTCGGAAAGTACGGAGCCGTGTCGAGACAAATCATGGATCTCTTCCGCACCGTCACGCCGCTGGTCGAGCCGCTGTCGCTCGACGAGGCCTACCTCGACGTGACCGAGAACGCGTGGAGCGAGCCCTTCGGCGCGAAGGTCGCGAGGCGTCTCAAGGAGCGGATCCGCGAGGAGACGGCGCTGACGGCGTCGGCGGGCGTCGCGCCCAACAAGTTCCTGGCGAAGATCGCGTCGGGCTGGAAGAAGCCGGACGGCCTGACCGTCATCTCGCCCGAGCGCATCGAGGGCTTCCTCCAGGGCCTGCCCGTCGACGCGCTCTGGGGCGTCGGGCCCAAGACGGCCGCGAGGCTGCGCGCGGAGGGGATCCGGCGCCTCGTCGACGTGCGCACGGCATCCGACGAGGTCCTCCAGCGCGCGGTCGGGAGCTGGGCCGCGGGCCTGCGCCGGATGGCGTTCGGCGAGGACGAACGCGCCGTCAATCCGAACCAGGAGCGAAAGTCCGTCGGGCACGAGGAGACCTACGCGCAGGACCTGTCGGATCCCGCGCAGATCCAGGCGGAGGTGGAAGACCTCGCGAAGCGCACCGCGGCGTACCTCGAGAAGAAGGACCTGCGCGCGCGCACGGTCGTCCTCAAGCTGCGCTACGACAACTTCCAGACGATCACGCGCAGCGACACCCGCGATCCCTCGACGCGCGCGCCGGAGGAGATCGCCGCCCGCGCCGTGTCGCTCCTCGAGAAGACCGAGGCGGGACGCCGTCCCGTGCGGCTGCTCGGCGTATCGGTGCACGGGTTCCACGAGCGAGAGGAGAAGCCGGAGGAGGGGGCCGTCGATCAGCTCGGCCTGCCGGTCGAGGATTCGTCCGAACCAGGGGAGAACACGCCATGAAGCGACACGTCACGACAATCGCTCTCATCGTCAGCTCGAGTCTTTTCACCTCGGCGCTCGGCGCGGCGGAGCCCGACTGGGGTGCCGTAAACACCGCGCTCGGGAGGGCCGCGAAGGTCCAGGACGACGGGACCCGGCGGTTCGGATTCCCGCGCAGCGATCTTCACGTGGTCAAGGACGGCGTCTCGATCGAGGCGCCGCTCGCCCTCGGATCCTGGGCCGCTTTCCACGGTCTGCCGGACGGCGCGGTCATGGCCATGGGAGACCTGGTGCTCCAGGCTGCGGAGGTCAACCCCGTCGTGAGCGCCCTCCAGGCCGGCGGCTTCGAGGTGATGGCCATCCACAACCACCTGATCGGCGAGACGCCTCCGGTCACCTACGTGCACTTCGCGGCCCATGGCCGAGCCGACGAGGTCGCGCGATCGCTGAAGGCCGCCCTCGAGAAGACCGCGACGCCGCTCGGGCCACCGGCCGCGGCGGCGCCTCCTCCCGCCGGCGAGTCGGTCCTGCTCCAGCGCGTCGAGGAAACTCTCGGACACAAGGGCGCGATGGCCGGGCGCGTGCTGCAAGTGTCGGTCGCGAGACCCGAGACGATTCAGGAGAACGGCATGGAGGTGCCGGCCTCGATGGGAATGGCGATCGCGCTCAACTTCCAACCGGTAGGCGAGCGCGTCGCGACGACGGGAGACTTCGTTCTCGTCGCGTCGGAGGTCAATCCCGTCGTTCGGGAGCTGCGGTCGCGAGGCCTCGAGGTCACCGCGCTCCATTCGCACATGCTGGCCGAGACTCCGCGCCTCTTCTTCCTGCACTTCTGGGGCCTCGACACTCCGGAGGCCATCGGCGCGGCCCTCAAGGCCGCCCTGGGCAAGACCGCCGCGAAATGACGAGTGACCGAATCGCCTATCGCGTGAAGGACCAGCGGAGCTTCACGATCACCTGATCGGCCTCGGGCACGAGGAAACTCGGCTCGCCCTCGACACTCTCCAAGGGAAGCGGATGCCGCCAACCGCGGTTCCACACCAGGTAGAGATCGCTCCCCGGCTGGATCGTCCATCGAAGCCTCGCGTTCAGCCCGAGGTCCCGGGACTCGGAGTCGTACTGCAGGAACGTCGAGAGCAGCAGATTCGGAGTGAACGCGTAGACCGTCTTCAGCTGCCAGAGCCGAAAGATGAAGTTGCCCTCGGGGAGATAGCCGTAGTCCTGCTCGAGGTTGAGGGCGAGTTGGAGGTGCCCGGACCCCTCCGTCCAGTTCACGAATCCCTGCAGCTGGGTCAGGTGCCCGTCGTAGAAGCCGCCGAACCAGACGGTCCCGCCGACCGAGAGGGGCCGCGCGTCGGAGGACTCGACCTGCAACCGGAAGCGATGGAACCAGTAGCTTCCGGTCGGGATCACGACCCCCGGCGCGATCTCGAAGGGCGCAGTCAGGCGCTCGTACTGCGGCGCGTAGTTCGCCTCGTAGTGGTCGCCGGCCTGGCTCCGGATGTTGAAGGGCGCCATGAAAGTCCGAAACGACTGCGTCTCGTCGTGGAGATCGGTGACGAGCACGGGGTTGAGCTCGAAGAAGAACTGGCGGACGAAGGCGCCGAGAGGGCCGGTCGGGCGAGGCTGATAGGCGACGTAGGAGGTGTACTGGCGCGTCCCCGGCCGAGGAAGGAAGCCGAGCGCGGGATCGAGGGAATCGCCGAACTGCTTGAAGCTTCCCTCGATGTCCCAGAGGTCGTTCGGGTACTGGGCCTTGACGCCGAAGCCGTTGCGATCGCCGGAGCCGACGTCGCCGAAGCTCCTCGCGCCCCAGATGCCGAAGGCCAGGTTCTTGTCGCCCTGGAAGCTCGACGTCTGCCACACCGCGTCCAGGCCCCCCAGGGAGTTGCTCGATCTTCCGTCGGGATCGCCGTTCGTCCCGATCGCGCCGACCCGGAGGTTCGAGTTCACGTCGTAGGTGACGCGACCCGCCGCCAGGTTCGTCCCCGGCACGCCATCCTCGTCGCGCGTCTGGACGTCCAGGGCGCCCACGCCCCAGGGCCCTCCGCGGCCCACGACCTTGAGGCCCGCCGTGATCGGAATGATCCGGTCGTCGAAGAGCCCGACCCGCCGTGAATAGAACGGGATGAAGGTGTCGAGCAGGTCGAGGCCGAACGAGAAGAAGCCGGCGCCCTCCGTGAAGAACGGCCGCTTCTCGGGAAAGAAGAGCGCGAAGCGCGTGAGGTTGACCTGTCGGGTGTCGGCATCCACCTCCGCGAAGTCGGGATTGATGGTGAGAACGCCGTCCAGCTGCGAGGTCAGGTGGTAGCCGAGGTCGAGGCCCGCCTGGCCCTTCGTGAAGCTGTGCTCCGTCGCGTGATCGAGCTCGTAACGGCCGAGGGCGTAGGGGGACGCGGTCAGACCCCACCCCTGCTCCAGGCCGCCGACACCGGTCAGGTTGCCGGCGCGGCGGAGGTCGGTGAGCTTCGCGTCGAGCGTCGCTCCCGACCAGCGCAGGGTGATCTGATCCCGCGCGACGTAGCGCTGGACGTTGAAGCCCCACTCTCCGCTCGAGCGATTGAACCGAATCGTCTGGGCCGGCAGGACGACCTCCGCGGTCCACCCGTTCGGCGTCCGGCGCGTGACGACGTCCCAGATGCCGTCCCAGTCGAGGGAGGGATCGGCGTTGGGGTCCGAGATGAGACCGTCGAGGCGCGCGCCGGCGGCGTTGAACTCGAAGAGGTATCCGGTGCGGTGGTCGTGAAACGTGTCGAGGACGATCGACACGGTGTCGTCCCCGCTCATGTTCCCGTCCCGCTGCATCGTGTGCACGGCGATGCGTGACGGATCCGGATCCTCGCAGGTGATCCCGAAGTAGAGGTGCTCCCGGTCGGCGAGAACCCGGACCTCGGTTCGAAACGGTGTCGGCTCTCCCGGCTTGGGCGACTGCTGCGTGAGATCCCCGATCACTCCCGCCGCCTGCCAGGCCGGCTCGTCGAGGAGCCCGTCGATCCGGATGGGTCCGGACGACGCGGCGGCGCCGACCGCAGGCGACTCGAGCGGAGCGGGGGCCGCGCTCGCGCTCGAGAGGACACCGGCGAGCACGAGCAGAGCGGCCGCGACCGAGCGCGTCAGGCAAACGATGGCGAGGGACGTAGCAACCGCAGATCGTAGCCGATGGCGGGCCGCGCGCGGGCTACCGCACAGGGACGAGGAATCACGGCCGGTCCGGAGGGCAAGTGATCACCGAGTTCGACCTTCCCGCGCCGAAGAGCGACCCGCTCGAATCACGGTGGGTCCCGACGGCCACCTCGGGTTCACCAAAGAGCTCGCAAACAAGATTGGCCGCATGACGCCGGAGGGAGTCTTCACCGAGTCGGGTATGGCCCGACGGCTTCTACAGTTCCGTTGTTCCTTGCTCGGCCGGCCGCGCCGGTGCGGAGGCCGCCGCACCGCGTTCAAATTCGGACATCGTCGTCCCGAAAGCGCGCATCCGGGGGCCTGGCCCGAACGTTCTGACCTGCATTCTCAAGCACTTAACCAAGATCGCTACTGGCACACTCCTCGCTGACGGGCACTTCATGATGCGGAGTCTCGTACTTGACCTTCGGCTTGCCCTTCGCATGTTGCGGAAGAGCCCGGCGTTCTCGGCCGCGGTGATCCTCACCCTGGCGCTCGGCATCGGAGCGAACACCGCGATCTTCAGCCTCGTCGACGCCGTGATTCTGAGAACGCTGCCGGTGAGCGATCCGAAGGGGCTCGTCCTTCTCGAGGCCGTCTCCAGCCGAGGATCCGACGGTGACTTCTCCTTACCCGTCTTCGAGCAGATCCGCGACCACAACCGGACGTTCCAGAGCGCAGCGGCATTCGACGGGACCCGACTGAGCGCGAGCATCGGCGGGCAGCCGGAGGTCCTTTGGGGCCAGTGTGTCTCGGGAAATTTCTTCGAGCTCCTCGGCGTCCGACCCTCGAAAGGACGGACTCTCGCTCCCGCGGACGACGCGCCGTCGTCTCCTCCGGCGGCGGTGATCAGCCACAGGTACTGGGCGCGCCGCTTCGGTCTGGATCCCGCGATCCTCGGTAAGCCGATCGCCCTCAAGGGCATCGAGTTCACCGTCGTGGGAATCACACCGGAAGGGTTCCAGGGGATCGATCCGTCCTGGGCGCCCGACCTCTGGATCCCGATGGTCTACTGGCCGGCCCTGCGTCTCAAGGACCACGACTCGGTCGGAATCCTGGGGCGGCTGAGGCCGGGCGTCGAACCGAGGCAAGCCCGGGACGACATCGATGCGATCTACCAATCGTCTCGAACCGCCGCAAACGGATTCGACGCGAAGCCGCCGCGAATCGCGCTCGTCTCGGCGGCCCGCGGACTCTCAGACCTCCGGGACGAGTTCTCGCCTTCGCTCGCCGTTCTGATGGCGGTCGTCTGCACGGTCCTCCTGATCGCCTGCGCCAACGTCGCCAACCTCATGCTGGCGAGAGGCGCGGCTCGACGCAAGGAGATCGCGCTGCGAATGGCGATCGGAGCGGGACGCGTGCGGCTGTTCCGGCAGCTCCTGACCGAGAGCGTGGTGTTCGCCGTCGCAGGAGGCTCGATCGGCTTCCTCCTCGCCGCCTGGGGCAGCGAAGCCCTCTCGCGACTCGCTTCCAGCGGCCCGAATCCCGTCCCCCTCCAGGTTCATCACGACGCCCGCATCCTCGTGTTCACGGCGGGGCTCTCGATCCTCATCGGAGTCCTCTTCGGGCTGGCTCCCGCGATGCAGGCCACGCGGACGAACTTGAACACGGCGCTCAAGGAGACTCCGAGATCCGGAGGAGACGGACGGAGGAGGGCCCTCAAACCGATGCTCGCCGTGCTGCAGCTGTCGCTCTCTGCCATCCTGCTCGTCGCGGCCGGACTCCTCACGAGGAGTCTCCACGAGCTCTACCGCGTCGATCCGGGTTTCGAACAGGACCGCGTCGCGCTCATTCGAGCCTACCCGACCATCGTCGGATATGAAGGCGCGCGGGAGTTGGAGTTGTATTCGAATCTGCAGGAGCGGCTTCGAGACATCCCGGGCGTGCGGTCCGCCGGTCTCTCGCGATTCGGGTTTCTGGGCGGCCGTTGGTCGAGGCGGATCTCAGTTGCTGGGTCCCCTGCGCGATCCTCGGACGAGGCCACTGCCTTCTGCTATCCGGTCTCGCCGGGGTTCTTCGAGACCATGGCCGTGCCGCTGCTTGCCGGGCGCGATTTCCGTGCGGCGGACGGCCCGCACGAACCTCGCGTCGCCGTGGTCAGCGAGGCGTTCGCTCGTTCGCACTTTCCGAAGGGTGGCGTACTGGGTCGGCGGCTTCGCTTCGGCAGTCAGGACACGTACGATTCCTCCGAGGTCGAGATCGTGGGCGTCGTCCGAAATGTCCGATCTCTCAGCCTCCGGGAGCGTGATGACCGGCCCGCGATCTACATCCCGATTTCCCAGACTCCGGCTGACCATCTCGGCCAGGCCATGATCGCGCTTCGCATGGCCACGGGTGCCGCCACCAACCCGGATTGGATCCGACGCCAGGTGCAGGCGATCGACCCGAATCTTCCGCTCGTCAGCAGTCAGACGCAGGCGGAGCTAGCGGCGGAGTCGCTCGGAACGGAACGGTTGATGTCGAAGCTTTCCAGCGCATTCGCCGTCCTGGCGCTGATACTGGCGTCGATCGGCCTGTATGGAGTCCTGGCCTACGAGTTCGAGACTCGCAGGAGGGAGATGGGGATCCGGGTCGCGATCGGGGCCAAGCCGTCGGATCTTCTCCGACTGGTGATGGGCTACGGTGCCCGATTGTCGCTTCTCGGCGCCGTCATCGGTCTCGCGACCGCCCTTGCGGTACCGCGCGCCCTAGCCAGCCTTCTCTTCGGCGTGGGCCCGGCGGACCCTCTCACGCTCGTCGGTTCGGTCGTCCTGCTCACCTTCGTGACTCTTCTGGCGTGCTATCTCCCGGCGAGGCGAGCGATGCGAGAAGATCCTCTCACGGCCCTTCGGTCTTCGTAGGAGCCGCACTACTGCGGCAGCACGGCCCGCCGCTCGAACATCTGGTACATGTGGTGCGCCTCGTGGTGGCCCATGTACTCCATGCAGAAGTGGACGTCGTAGGCCGGGTACTCGGCGTGGCGGCCCTTGCGGTGCCACTGCTCCTTCGAGAGGCCCTCGAGCCGCGCGAGGATGCGGCCACGGGTGTCCTCGAACCACTTGAGGAGCTCCCCCGAAGTCTTCCTGGCGATCGCCTCGAATTCCGGGTCCTCCTCGGGCTCGTATCCGACGATCGCCGGGTTCTCCTTCGTCAGGAGCGCGTCGAGGCGTCCTTCGAAGACCTGCTGGAGGCGCGCGATGTGCGCGAGCACCTCCTTCACGGACCACTTCTCGGGGCGGGCGCGGCGTGTGATCGCCTCCTCGTCGAGTCCCGCGCAGAGGCGGCGCACGTCCTCGGCCTGCGCCTTCAAACGCTCGATGAGCCTCGCATGAGGTGTGTGATGCTCGCTCATCTGGAAGATCCTATTTCGCCTCGATCCCCATCGTGATGGCCTTTCGGATCGCGGCGAGCGGCGCCGCGTCGTCATAGACGATCGAATCTTTGCCACCAGAAACGCCGAGCCGCCTGAAGAGGGCGGGCAGGTCGACGTCGACGGGCGCCTTCGACAGCTTCCGTTGGAGCTCCTCGAGCACCGGCACGCCCACCGCCGCGTCGCCCGTCTTCAGCGCGCGCTCGAGGGGCCACGACATGCGCACGTCTCCGCCGGCCTTCACGATCCCGCGCAGCGCGTCGTCGAGG
>Ga0157379_10000704_pt1 | contig 27070 bp, 27 predicted proteins | sample S25metaG_FD_121802 | JGI IMG/M metagenome (GOLD analysis project Ga0157379, IMG submission 121802) | Switchgrass rhizosphere microbial communities from Kellogg Biological Station, Michigan, USA - S2-5 metaG | ecosystem: Host-associated > Plants > Roots > Rhizosphere > Soil | place: USA... | reverse complement strand
GACATCGTGCTCAGAAACCATAACCTGGCCGGAATTCTCGAAGGGCGAAACGTGCTCCGGATCGCAGCAAGAACGACATTGCAGGCCGAAGACGCGGCACGCAGGGCCCAACGCGATGCGGCGCTCGCAGCAGTTCCGCCTGTCAGCAAGAGCTACGTTCTCAGCTATCCAAAGGCGGCAGACGTTGCAGCCACGCTGTTGTCCAGCCGCATGGTATCGGGGCGGGGCTCAGTGGCAACGGAACCTAGACGAAACGCGATCATCGTGACCGATGTCGCGGAACAATTCGAGGCAATCGAGAAATTGATCAAGTTCATGGACACGCCGGCGCAACAGGTCGAGATCGAGGCACGCCTCCTGTCGGCGAACAAGTCGTTCTCCAGAGAATTTGGAAGCCAGCTGGCCCTTCTGGTTGGCGCCAACAACGGGAATATGCTGACCGGCGGCCAGGGCGATAGCAGTCCCTTTGCCAGAAATCCACCTCCACGAGTGACTGTGGGCGGAGGCGGTCTTCCCCTTCTCACGAACCTCCCTGCCGCAGCCACCTCAGGAGTTGCCTTCCTGTTGCAGCCTGGACAGGATATCCTTCTGGATGCAATCATTACGGCCGCAGAGGCGAGTGGTAATGCCAGACTGTTGTCGCAACCCAAAGTGACAACCGAGAGCAACGTCAAGGCCGAGATAGAACAAGGTACGAAAATTCCGGTGCAGACGAACGTAAACAACACGATCACTACAACCTTTCTTACTTTTGCTTTGAGACTGGAAGTCACACCGCAGGTCACAGAGGATGGTACAGTTGTACTGGAAGTTGACATTGAAAACAGTCAGCCGGATTTGGCGAGAACTGTAAACGGCGTGCCGGTTGTCGGCACTCAGCATGCGAGAACGCGAAGAACGGTGCCCGATGGAGCGACGATGATGCTGGGAGGGATATTCGTGGATACCGACTCCCTCAACGTGCGTCAGGTCCCCGGCCTGGGAAGCATTCCTATCATGGGACATCTGTTCAAGAACACACAGACCATCAAGAGTCAGGCCGAACTCTTCTTCTTCATTACTCCGAGGATCAAAAAGGCGGATGCTGTGGCCGCGGAGGCTCCGAGAAACTGAAAAGCAACTGAATGATGAAGCTCGATGCCAGGCAGTTCTCTCTGCTCTGAGAGAGATATTGCCTGGCGTTCGCGCTTTTCTGCTTCTTGGCCCAGGCGGAAGGGTGCTGGATTCCTCTTCAGTCGACCCCGAATTGGACCTCCCGCGCCTGGCATCGGAGTTTTCCACCCTGCTGCGTATCGTGGAACACACCTCAGTCGATACTGGTCTGGGAGATGTGCGTGAGCAGATCCTGGTCGCGTCCACCTCCATGACGCTGATCCACCATCTTCCCAAAGGCCGTTTTGCGGTGGTTGTGTGTGCGCCGGACGAACATTTAGGCCGGTTGCGGTACGAACTGAAGCGCTCTTTGCTATACTCCACGCTTTCGAATTTATGACCCTCAAAGAACTGAAAGAGCTTATTGATCTTTTTACATCCCGGGAATCGATCGAGGAACTCGAGATCGAAAAAGCCGGGGTTCGATTAAAGGTAAAGCGGCAGTCCGCATTGGCTGCTCATGGGGCAGCCGCAGTGGCGCCCGTGCAGGCAAGGCCGGTAGCGGCTCCTACACCGGAGGTGCCCCCTCCAGCGCCGACGCCTGTTCAAAATGATGACCTGTTTCACGTCAAAGCGCCGATCGTCGGAACCTTCTACAAAGCTCCCAATCCGAGCTCTCCAGCCTTTGTAAACGTAGGAGATTTCGTGGAGAAGGGAACCGTTCTTTGCATTGTGGAAGCTATGAAGCTTATGAACGAAATCGAGTCGGAGGTTGCGGGGCAAGTCACCGCCGCTTTTGTGGAAAACGGGCAACCCGTCGAATTTGGTCAAAAGCTGTTCGCGATTAAGCGGAGCTAGAGCCGCTGCCCGGTCTCAAACAATGTTCAAGAAAATTCTGATAGCGAATCGGGGCGAAATCGCCCTTCGCGTCATTTGCGCCTGTAAGGAGCTTGGGATCAAGACTGTCGCGGTGTTCTCGGAGGCGGATCGAGATGCCCTCCACGTGAAGTTTTCCGATGAGGCCGTCTGCATCGGACCCGCCCGCGTCAAGGACAGCTACCTGAACATCCCCAGCGTCATTGGCACCGCCGAGATCACGAACGTCGACGCCATCCACCCGGGTTACGGCTTCCTGGCCGAAAGCGCGTACTTTGCCGAAGTCTGTGAGGCAAGCAAAATCAAATTTATCGGGCCCTCAGCCGAAAGCATTCGGATGATGGGAGACAAGGCGCGTGCCCGCGAAGAGATGGGGAAGCTCGGCCTGCCGCTCCTTCCGGGAAGCAGTGGCGCTGTACGTAGCGAAGACGAGGCGCTGGCCGAAGCCGACAGGATCGGATATCCGGTAATTGTAAAGGCAATCGCCGGTGGCGGCGGCAGGGGCATGCGGGTCGTCCGCGATCGGAGTGAACTGGCCGTTGCGCTCCAGACAGCGCAAACCGAGGCGGCCAACGCCTTCGGTGTCCCGGATTGTTACATTGAGAAGTACATTGAAAAAGCACGCCATATCGAATTTCAGATCATGGCAGACGAGCACGGGAACGTTGTTCATCTCGGTGAACGAGAATGCTCCATTCAGCGCCGGCATCAGAAACTCATTGAAGAGTCTCCATCCGTCATCATGACGCCGCGGATGCGTGAGGAGATGGGCGATATGGTCGTTCGAGCCATCAAGGCAGTCGGGTACGCGAACGTGGGCACGCTGGAGTTTCTCGTGGATGAGAACAGGAAGTTCTACTTCATGGAAATGAACACGCGCGTGCAGGTGGAGCATCCCGTGACCGAACGCATTACAGGGATCGACATCGTGCGCGATCAAATTCTGATTGCTGCGGGTGGAAAGCTCCCTTACCGCCAGCAGGACATTGAATTCAGAGGACACGTAATGGAATGCCGCATCAATGCCGAGGATCCTGTGACGTGCCGGCCCAGCCCCGGCAAGATTCGGACCTGGCATCCTCCCTGCGGTTTTGGTGTTCGCGTTGACACGGCCGCGTACGCGGAATATGTGATCCCGCCCTACTACGACTCCTTGATCGCGAAGCTTATCGTATACGGCGCAGATCGCGCTGAGGCGATCAACCGCATGAGGCGCGCACTGGATATGTTCATCGTGGAAGGTCCGAGTACGTCAATTCCACTGCACCAAAAAATCCTTGCTCATCCTGACTTCCAACGAGGCGACATCTATACGAGCTTCATCGAACACATGAACGACCCGGTCAAGGACCGCGGCATAGCATGATGCCGTTGCCACGTCTTTATGCCGTGGCAGACGGGGCATTTGGCGACCCGGTTCGAATTGCGATGGATCTGCTCGATGGCGGCGCCAGCCTTGTTCAGATCCGCCATAAGACGGCTTCTTCGCGTACTCTAATACGTGTGGTTGATGAGGTTATAAAAGCGAGTCCTCCGAATGCACGCATCATGGTGAACGACCGCTCGGATGTGGCGCGGATCGCCGGTGCTTTCGGAGTTCATCTTGGCCAGGAGGACCTCCCCCCCTTGCTGGCACGAACGGTGCTCACCGAAGGCCAAGTGATTGGATATTCAACTCACAACGTTTCTCAAGCCCTTGAGGCGGAGCGCACTCCCATCGATTACATTGCGGTGGGGCCGATCTTTGCCACCTCTAGTAAAGAAAACCCAGCGCCCGCTGTGGGCCTGGATCAACTACGGGAGATTTGTTCGCGCGTCTCCAAACCGGTCGTCGCAATAGGGGGAATCACACTCGGGTCCGCGCAGGATGTCCTGGGGTGTGGGGCGGCTTCCGTGGCGGTTATTGGCGACCTTCTCAAATATGGGAACGTCAAGGAACGCACGCGTACGTGGGTGCGGCGGCTTGAGCCCTGATCGGATTTTTGAAAACGAGATCGAGTTTAAGGGCTTGCCTGAACCGCGCACTCTCGAAGAAAATCTTCAAGCTCCTCGGTTCAATCGCACGGGGATTGACGCCATTGCGGAAAACCTCAAGATCAGCGGACTGGAGCAGTTCCCCGAGAGGATGATTTAATGCGCATCTCGCTCCGACGCTGTCCGCCAACATCCGCGTTGTACATGGATTATCTTGAAAGTTGGGAACGTGTTCAGAGCTTTTATTCCCGCTCCTTTTCACTGGATTCGATAGAGCGCTTCGCCCGGGAACGACGGCCATTGGAGTCCGCGCACCGACGCGTTCTGTGTGATGTGCTTGCCGAACAACAGGAGAGGTTTGGAAGTAGTCAGCGCGGTGTCGATAAACTGTCGTCGGGTGCGGTCGCCGTGGTCACCGGCCAGCAACCGGTTCTCTTTACGGGGCCTCTTTTTTGCATCCTGAAGGCCATTTCCGCGATCAAGCTCGCGGCGAAACTTGAGGAAGCCGGCATCAAGGCCGTGCCTGTATTCTGGGTCGCCTCGGAAGACCACGACTTCGAAGAACTCTCCGCCACCTGGATAATCAACCGGAATTCGGAACTTACACGCCTCTCTGTGGACCTCTCAACAGGTGAGCCGGTTCCCGCAGGGTGGTTGACCTTCAAGGATGATGTTCGAAACGCGGTGACCGAATGCTTATCGAGCCTTCCTCAATCAGAGTTTATTGCGGAACTTCAGACCATCCTTGAAGATTGCTATAAGCCTGGAGTATCTCCCGTGTCGGCGTTTGCCCGAATGATGGCCATCCTGTTACGGGATACGGAGCTGACTTTTGTCGATCCGCTGGATGAAAGATTGAGGGCTATAGTTCAACCGACAGTCGAGACCGCGATTTTGCGGAATTCCGAAATGCGTTCAGCAATCATCGCGCGAAACCAGGCGCTCGCTAATGCGGGGTATCACTCGCAAGTTAAAGTGGACGACAGCTTCACCGGGCTTTTTGAATATCGGGGCCGATCGCGTGTGCCGTTGAAGCCTGGCGATCTGAAAAACGGACTTTCCTGGAGTCCCAATGTGTTGCTGCGCCCCGTTGTGCAGGACGCTCTATTTCCGACTGCCGCTTACGTCGGTGGCCCGGCTGAAATTGCCTACTTTGCGCAAGCCTCTGCAGTCTATAAGACCCTGGACAGGCAGATGCCGCCATTATTTCCGAGAATCAGTGCGACACTGATCGAGCCGCGTATTTCCCGCATCACTGAAAAGTACGGCTTCGAATTGGAAGATGTGTTCCGCGGCCGCGACCACCTTCGTCGCAAAGCGGTGAGCGCAACAGAGGACGATAAGGCATTCGATCGGGTAACCGCGGCGATTGACGGCGAACTAAGTGCGCTTAGGCCGGTCTTGAGTGGAGTAGACGAAACCTTGAGCGGAGCTCTCGAGACATCCCGCCAAAAGGTAATGCATCAGCTCGAATCGCTTCGAAGCAAATATGTTAACGCTGCTTCGAGACGCAACGAGCTGATCGAGCGTCACCTCGACGCGGTATGTAACTCCCTATTTCCGGAAAAGAAACAGCAGGAGCGAGTGCTCAATATCAGTTCCTTTGTCTCTCGCTACGGCCCGGCTGTTATCTCCCGCCTTCAGGACACTCTCGATTTGGATACCCGCGAGCATCAGGTGATCGAACTGTGAGAATTGGCATTACCTGTTATCCAACGTATGGAGGCAGCGGGGTCGTCGCGACGGAGTTGGGAAAGGAACTCGCGGTCCGAGGGCACGACATTCACTTCATCAGTTACGCGCTGCCGATTCGTCTTACCGTGACAGATCGAATTCTCTTCCACGAAGTGGAAGTGCTTTCATATCCCCTGTTTGAATATCCGCCGTACGATCTGGTCCTGGCGACCAAGCTGGCCGAGGTGACGACACGTTACAACCTGGACATTCTTCATGTTCATTACGCGATTCCGCATTCGATAAGCGCGTACCTCGCAAAGATGATGCTTCCCGATCGCAAGATCCCTTTCGTGACAACTCTCCACGGAACAGACATTACGCTTGTCGGAAACGACCGCTCTTATCTTCCAATTACTCGCTTTGGTATTGAGCAGAGCGATGCCGTTACGGCCGTGTCGCAATACCTAAAACAAAGAACGGTTGATGAGTTCCACATCAAGCGTCCCATTTCCGTGATACCCAACTTTGTAAATTGTGATGTATACAGTCGCGCAACGGACGATTCATTGCGGAACAGATATGCGAACGCCGGCGAATCCATCTTCATTCATATTTCCAACTTCAGGCCCGTCAAACGCATTGAGGATGTCATCGCGGTGTTTGCGCGTGTCCGGAAGGAATGTCCCGCAAAGCTTCTGCTGGTTGGTGACGGCCCCGAACGGCCGAAAGCCGAGTGGTTGGCCGAGACTCAGGGTGTTTTCGGGGATGTGCTTTTTCTCGGAAAACAAAGTGAGATGGCGCCACTGTTGTCAATCGCGGACGTCCTGTTGCTTCCGAGTGAAAACGAATCGTTTGGCCTCGTAGCTCTGGAGGCGATGGCTTGCGAAGTACCCGTGGTTGCAACGCGAATTGGCGGTCTTCCCGAGGTGGTCGAACACGAGGAAGACGGATTTCTGCTCGGTCTGGGTGACGTTGCGGGAATGGCTGAAGCAAGTCTCAAACTGGTCCGCAACCCATCGCTACGAAATGATATGGGTAAGACAGCCCGTAAACATGCTTTACGGGACTATTGCTCCACAAAGATCGTCCGCCACTACGAACAACTTTACCTGCAAACCATAGAAGACGCGGCGCAAACTGCCTAAGATCGCTCCTGACCATGCCCCCGGCACCTCTGGACAATAGTCAGATTTGGACATGGAACGTCAAATGATGACAAGAGTCCCGGAAGGTGCGAAGGAGGTACCACGATGGTCAGGCCGTACATTTCAGCAGAAGGGCTGTTGGATCCAGAGATGCGTAGTTCGGAAGTCCTGGACTTCGAGCGACAACTGCTTGCGAAAGTGGTTGGGCAGGATCGTGCGGTTCGTCGTATCGTCAACATGTATCAGATTTATCGCGCCGGGATGTCTCATCCTGGACGCCCCATCGGTAACCTGTTGTTCCTTGGTCCCACGGGATCGGGAAAAACCCGTGTGGTGGAGGCTTCCGCTGAAATTTTGTTCGGCAACCCGCGCGCTTTCATCAAGGTGGACTGCGCAGAATTTCAACACAGCCATGAAATCGCGAAGCTGATCGGCTCGCCTCCGGGGTATCTCGGTCATCGCGAGACCCCTCCCGTACTGACGCAGGAAGCCATCGATCAATATCAGACCGATAGCACCAAGATGACCTTCATTTTGTTCGATGAAATCGAGAAGGCCAGCGATGCTTTATGGCAGCTCATGCTGGGCATCCTGGACAAAGGGACCCTGACGCTGGGCGACAACCGCAGAGTGGATTTGTCGCGATGTGTCATCTTCATGACATCCAACCTTGGCGCCGTGGAAATGTCGGACATGCTCCAGGGAGGAGGCATCGGATTTACTACCGGAAGGCATAACGATATTGGTGCAATCAACGCGCTTGACAACAAGCTGTATCGGACGGCGCTCGAGGTTGCGAAGAGAAAGTTCTCTCCGGAATTCATGAACCGCATCGATAAGGTTGTCGTATTTCGTGCGCTCAATGGAGAGGACTTGGAGCAGATTCTCGATATCGAGCTTAGAGAAGTGCAAGAGCGCATCATTGTTTCGCAGACCAGTCGCCAGTTCGCGTTTAATTGCACGGACGAATCGAAAGCGTTTCTTCTTCGCGAGGGCACCGATTTTAAGTACGGCGCTCGTCATCTCAAGAGGGCGATCGAAAGGCACCTGGTGTTTCCATTATCGAATCTCATTGCGACGGGGCAAATCAACCAGGCCGACATTATTAGAGTGGACTTGAACAGCGAAGGCGACAAGCTGACTTTCTGTAGAGAACGCGCGATGCCGACGTTCGACACAGAAACGCCAAGTATGGTCGGTTTCGCGAATCGAAAGGCTACGAAGGCGGTCCGTGTGGGTGCTTCTGAAAGCCAGGCTGTCGCCATCGACAGGCTGCGTAAGGCCTAACTAGCTGAGAACAAAGCCGGCGAGCGGACTTGAACCGCTGGCCTGCTGATTACGAATCAGCTGCTCTACCAGCTGAGCTACGCCGGCAAAAAAATGCTCACCCACTAGGGGTGAGCAATAGTGGCAAAGAGAAAAAGGATCAAAGACCTCGCTTAACGCGTGGTCGAAGCTCCTGATGCCAGTAAATTTAAGTAGGGGGGTAGGGGATGTCAACGAATTATTTTCGACGTTTGCAAACCGTTCGGATCGTTGATCTTACCCCTTCAACGTCGATCGGTGCCGCTACCGCTTCCAATCTGTCGATCTGTAATCCCTTGATTTAACTTGAGTTGTATCAATTCCATTACCTCGGGCCGATCGAAGACGCGATTGGGATAGCGGGCCTTCACGAACACACGGAGGCCTCCGTAGCTCACTCCCGCAATCATCGTAAATGCCAGGGCGACCGCGATGAAGGTAAAGATGGTGATCAACATGGGACCAACGCCGAGACCCGGCAAGGGCTCGTCCCAAGTCACTTTGAAACCATGATTCACACCAGCAAGTATCGACGAAGCTACTGCCTCGTTGGTTGAACCGTAGACAATTGCGACAAGAGGCCCCACTCTCTTCCGAAATCCTGACGGGCCTGCCGCAGAGTCCATTGCATCCGCATATTTTTTCGCGATGTGTTGGGTGGGATACAAAACGAGGAGAAGTTCCGCGGATTTTCCACTAACACGATACGTGGCCGTAGCGGCCTCCGCGCTCGAGTCGAAGCCAAGCTGGTCGGGATCAATTCCTGCGGCGCGATCTATCGCTTCCGCGCGAAGGACGTATTTTTCCGTTCCATCGACGAGATTCTCAGCCGGGAGATATGCGGAAACCGGCGGCTTCTGCGATCGGCCGAGTATGCTGCGCGACAGCGATTTTGCGATCTGATCCCGCGCATCCTTTCCGCCTTCGACTCGGACAGAGTAGTTGGACTGCCAGAAGTAAAGTTGTTCTCCGCGTTGAAAGCTGGCCGCGCCAAATACTATCGGCGTCGCGTCGCCACCAATCGTGGTTCTTTGCGCTGTGTAGACACCATAGGCGGCCGCTGTGTCGAGCATCTGAAACAGTGTGACCTTCAGCGTGTTGCCGCCGATTCGACCTTCTTCCACTGCGATACTCTTCGCTCCGTAAAGCTTCAGTTTTTCCGCCAGCTCCTTGTCGAAACTATCGAGAGATGCGGAATCGTACAAAACGGGTGGTCCGGCGGACTCGAATCCGGGAGTGTCGTGCAGGGCGGTGAGAAGATTCGGCAGCGGCGTCTGTCTGTCCTGCGCAAACAACGGTGAAGTAAAGACAATAAGGATCAATCCGACGTGAAACAAACGTCTCGTCATGGACTCTTCCTGCGGAGACAGTTGCCTAATTTGAGGCTCGCGTACTGCTCAGCGTTTCTGCGTAGGATTTTATACCTTGGTAGAGAGACTCGGCAATCTTCTGCCGGTACTCGGCAGTCTTCAGCCGCCTTTCTTCTTCGGGGTTGCTGATAAAGCTTATCTCTGCCAGTACGGACGGCATGGTCGCGCCTACTAACACAACAAAGGGCGCCTGTTTCACCCCTCGATTTGATCCCGCGTTGCCGCGAGTGCTCATTGCCGTTTGAACGTGTTGTGCCAGTTCACGCGATTCGTCAGCCTTGTCGTTAAGGACTATCTTCTGGAGAATGTCCTGGAGTTCATGAATCTTCTTTTCGGACGCCGCGTTTTCGCGCGTTGCCGTGGCAAGGGCATCGCGGGATTGCGTATTCAGGTTGAGGAAGAATGTCTCCACGCCGCGAACGGTTTTTTCCGGACTGGAGTTCGCGTGGATTGAGATAAACAGATCCGCTTTCTCCTGGTTCGCGCGCTGCGTTCGGCTTTCCAATGCCACAAACGTATCCGTGTCCCGAGTGAGGACGACTTCGGCTCCCATCTGTTCTTCAATAAGAGTCTTAAGACGCTTCGCGACATCGAGGACAAGTTCTTTCTCAGTGAATCCTGTCGGGCCGATACTGCCGGTGTCATGCCCGCCGTGACCAGCGTCGATAACAACGCGCGACAGCTTCAGTCCCAGACTTCGGATCAAGGACCGATCTCCCAGGCTGGTCGGCTTGGCCGCGGTCACCACGCGGTTCTGGTCCTGTTGTGGGACAACTTGTGCTGCCGTAGCCGCAGCGGCTGATGCAGGCACATCGGCCACAATCGGTACGACAGGAGTCGGAGACGCAAGGCCTCCGGATGTAGCGGCAGCGGGAGCAGGGGGCGCGTCCACTTTGCCCATAGCGGCCGCTGCTCCCGCTGCTACCGTCGGGGGCGTTGTAGGCGCTGCGCTTGTGATGGCCTTTGAGGGCGGAGGTGTGGCCGGTGTGGCAGTTGCACCTGGCACAGCGATTTCCATGACAATCCGATTGGGATCCTTGAGGTTTGCGGTAGCCACATCCCTCGTCGTGGGGCCGTCCAGAACAACGCGGACCGTCGCATCATCAAATTGAGCCACGCGAATCTTCTGGATTGCTTTGGAGTCCACGGCCCATTCTTTGCCCGTCAAGGCAGAATTGAGTCGCGCGGGCGAAATATCGACGAAGAAACGTTGGGGCGATTTCGCTTCCCCCACCTTGAAGGTCACAACCCCCGCAACATCGACCACGATTTTGAGAGACCGGTTCTCTGTCCAGTAGCGGATGTTCTCAATTGATGCAACGTCCTTTGATGCGACGTCCTTGACGGCAGTTTCACCCGCGCTCCTGACGACAGCTTCACCGGCGCTGTTAAGCCGAGCGATGTCGCGGACCGCCACATCGCGAAAAGGAGTCTGGGGATACTCGTGCAGAAGAAACTGCAGCGTCTTCACTGCGTTCTTCGGATCGTTCATCAGTTCGTACAGACGCGCGATTGATGTGAGTGCATTATCGGCAAACGCGGTGTGAGGCGTAATGAGGTAGACGCGCTCATAGGCATGAATGACCTTCAGGTAGTCCGCCCGCGAGCGGCTCGCCTGTGGCTCCTCATTCAGGGTTGCTTCGGCTCTTTCAGCGGATCTGAATTGCGTTGCCGCCTGTTGGGTCAGTGATTGCGCAAACCCGGGAACCGCGTTTAACAGAAAGGCAATCAGGACAACACAGATCTTTTCACTCATCAGTTCGGTGGTCCTACGTTTGAGAAGCGGATGACCCCTCGCTCGTCCACCCTGCTGTAAATGATAGACGAAGGCTTCGGCGTTGGCGGAGGCGCAGACGCCGCGGCAGTCTGTGCTTCAACGGGAACCGACGCTATCTTCGGCCCGCTCTCTTGTTTGTAAATTTTCTTGATCTTGCGTACGTAGTCGACAGTTTCGCGGATCTCGGGAACCCGTCCTAGACGTTCGACCAGATTTTCGCCGGCATTGTAGGCTGCGAGTTGTAAATCCAGGTTGTGTGCGCCGAACTTGTCTGACAGGAACTTGAGGTAGCGGACTCCACCTTCGATGTTTTGCGCGGGGTCGAAGAAGTCCCGAACACCAAAGCGTTCCCCGGTTGCGGGGATGAGTTGCATAAGACCCAGCGCACCCTTTGATGATCGAGCCCGGCGGTCGTAGTTCGATTCCACTTTCATCACCGCGGCGACGAGTTGGGGGTCTACGCCATGGGTCTTCGAAATTAAATCCACTAGGGCCTGGAGGTCTTCGGGCATGTCCGCGTCATCATTTTGACGGACGGGGACCGCTACGGGTTGCGAAACAAGCACGGGTGGATTGTGCGCTGCATTTGTGACCACAAGTTTACCCTGTACTGCTGAAACCTGGAGCCCCTGCGCTGCATCGGAAACTGGAGTAACGGCCCGATCCTGAGCCCGGACAGTTAACGGCAAACTCCCAAGAAGCGCCGCGCTGACGAGAATCATTCTCAGAGTTATTGTCATTTCCACCACTAGCTAAGGTGGCTTAGTTCAACAACTCAGCCACGATATTGTACACAGCTCCAAGTGCCCGGTCTACGCTTTCGACGTCTTTCCCGCCGGCTTGAGCGAAATCCGGACGTCCTCCGCCACTGCCACCCACAATACCGGCTACCTTCTTTATGATGTTGCCGGCATGCAGCTTCTTCTGCAGATCGGGGGACACCACACCCACCAGGGTAACCTTCCCTTCGGATGCTAGAGCGAGGACAACCACACCGTAAGCCATTTTTCTTCCAGCCTCCTCGGCTAATTCTCGGAGAACTGCGGCATCTACCCCCCCAACTTTCCGAGAAACCACGGGAATTCCCTTAACCAGGGTCTGGCTGGCCACAATATCGTCAATCTGTGAATGCGCCGCCTTGCGCTTCAGGTTATCGAGCTGATGCTCGAGCTCGCGCTGCTGTTCCAGGAGGCGCGTTAGCGAACGGGTTAATTCCTGCCTGGGAGACTTCAGGATCTGCGACAGGGCTCCGATGAGGTCCTCATCCTCACCGAGGCGGGCATAGGTGCCGAACCCCGTCAGCGCCTCAATTCGACGAACACCGGCCGCAATCCCGGATTCGCCGACAATTTTGAACATGCCGACATCCCCGGTCATTTTCGTGTGCGTTCCGCCACAGAGCTCCTTGCTCACATCGGGAATCGACACAACGCGCACCTGCTGCGCATAACGCTCGCCGAAAAAGGCGATTGCCCCGCCTTTGATGGCGTCATTGAGCTCCATCACTTCGGTATGTACAGGCAGGTTTTTGAACACGACACTGTTAATACGTTGTTCGATCTCCAGGATCTCGGCTGCACTCAGCGGTGCGAAGTGAGAGTAATCGAAGCGAAGACGGTCCGGAGCTACCAGTGATCCCGCCTGCTTTACGTGCGTTCCCAAAACCGAACGCAGCACGGCGTGAAGAATATGAGTGCCGGTATGGTTCGCGGCGATGCGTCTGCGTCGTTCTTCATCGACGTGGGCGTCGACGGTGTCCTCGACCGCCAGTTTTCCATGCTCAACACGCACTTTGTGGACGACGACTCCGCGAACCGGGGAAGTTGTGTCCGTAACCCGGACTGCGCCGGATGAAGAGGTGAGAGTTCCGACGTCCCCGACCTGACCGCCCGATTCGGCATAAAACGGCGTTTGATCGAGGATGACTTCACCTTCGCTGTCTGGATCCTCGAGGGCATTTACCGGAATGCCGTCCTTCACAAGTCCGATGACACGACTGGATGCCTTCACCGCCTGATATCCAAGGAATTGCGTGCCGCCGCTTTCCGCGAATTTCTGGAACTCCGGGCTGACTCGAGCATCGTCACCTTTCCAACTCTGGCGTGCGCGATCCTTCTGTTTCTCGAGTTCGGTATTGAACCCCGTCATATCCAGGTTCATTGATTTCTCATCAGCGATTTCCTTTGTGAAATCCAGCGGAAATCCGAAGGTGTCATACAGCTTGAACATCTCTGCCCCAGGAATTGTTGTGCTGTTCGACTTTCTGAGTTGAGCTATGACTCCTTCAAGCCGCTCTAGTCCCACGCTAACCATGCTGGCGAAACGCTCTTCTTCAGACTTGATCACCCGCATGACATAGTCCCGTGTGGTGACAAGGTCGGGATAGGCTTCCTTCATATGGTCCGTGACGAAGCTCGACAGCTCATAGAGGAAAGGTCCCTTAAACCCGAGCAGCGTTCCCTGGCGGATTCCGCGGCGCATGATCTTGCGCAACACATAGCCTCTGCCCTCGTTGGAAGGCAAGACTCCGTCAGAGATCAGGAAGGTGGCAGCCCGCGCGTGATCCGCGATGATCTTTAGCGACGTGTCGGTGCTGTCAGACCCACCGTACTGTACCTTCAAGATTTCTGCAGCGCGATCAATGATCGGCCTGAGCAGATCCGTCTCGAAGTTGCTGACTTTTCCCTGCAGGACGCATGCAACGCGTTCAAGGCCCATGCCCGTATCGATGGACGGTTTCGGCAGCGGATTGAAACGACCTCGCTCGTCACGATCGAACTGCATGAAGACAAGGTTCCAGATCTCGACGTAGCGTCCGCACTCACATGGAAAGGCACAATCGGGATGGCCGGCTTCGCTGGCGCCTGGACCGAAGTCGTAATGAATCTCAGAGCAGGGACCGCACGGGCCGGTCTCACCCATCTGCCAGAAGTTATCCTTCTCATCGAGTCGAAGGATCCGTTGCCGCGGAACTGCGGTCCTGGTGGCCCAGAGTTTTTCTGCTTCATCGTCTTCGCGAAAAACCGTTACCCACAAGCGCTCCGGTGAAAGCTTGTATTCCTTCGTCAGTAATTCCCACGCGAATGTGATGGCATCTTCCTTGAAGTAATCGCCAAAAGAAAAGTTTCCGAGCATTTCGAAGAAGGTCTGATGACGACGCGTGTGGCCTACGTTGTCGAGGTCGTTATGCTTTCCTCCGGCCCGCACAACCTTTTGACAGGTAACAGCGCGGTTGTAGGGGCGAGTTTCCCGTCCCAGAAAGACTTCTTTGAACTGATTCATTCCGGCGTTGACGAATAGCAGCGTTGGGTCTTCGGCCGGAATCAGTGAAGAGCTTTTCACGACCGTATGGCCACGGTCTTCGAAGTACTTCAAAAAGAGACGACGTATGTCATTGCTATTCATGAAACTGTTCCAATTCCTCTCGTATATCTTCCTCGGGATATCCCAAACGGCTTAAAAGGCGAAAAAGACGGGCCACATCCCGTCTCTCCAGCGGGGGGCACAAACGCCAAAGCAACATTTTAGCCTTGAGAACGTCGCGAAGCGAAGGCCAGTGGGAGATCGCCACCGCATGATCGATGACTTGCTGTTCCACCCCGGCCTCCTCGAGGGCCTGGCGAATCCAGCTCGGATGTGAATCGGGATGCTTGGCCACGAAGTTTTCTGCATACCTTCGGTCGTTGAGAAATCGTTTGCTCAGCAGTGTTTCCACTACTTCTTCCGGAACTTTGCCGAACTTCGCCTGGAGTTTCTCCAACAATTGCCGCTTCGTGTAATCCTTCCTTTGAAGCAGCTTCAGAGCATGATGGTAGATCTCATTCACGATCGGCTATCCTAACAGGGTAATGAGACTGCGGGTGCTTGTCCTCTTTGGGCTGACTGTCATGCTTTCGGGATGCGGTTACCGTCTGGCTTCCAGAAAAGGTGACGTCGGTAACGGGCAGACCATGGCTGTTCCCACTTTCGTTAACAGTACATATACCTATCGTATCGAACAGCGCATGTCCGAGTCCGTGCGGAAGGAGCTTGCCCGCCGAACCCACTACAAGGTCACCTCCGCGGATACGGGAGATGTTGTGTTGAAAGGCGAGGTTCTCTCTTACAACACTGCACCGACAGTATTCGACCCGAGCGGACGCGCCGCGCAATATGCGCTCGGACTGAACATGAAGGTGTCGATAACCGAGAGCGCTACCGGAAAGGTGCTTTTCGAAAATGGGTCTATGAATTTTCGAGAAACATTCCAACTTTCGCAAAATGCCGGCGACTTTGCGCCCGAAGATCCGGCAGCAGTAGACCGTCTGGCCGCGAGTTTTGCATCGGCTGTTGTGGCATCACTGGTGCATCGCCAGTGAAGTTCAACGAGTTCCGGCAGCTTCGCCCCAAAAAAAATCCGAACGTTCTTGTGTTTGTGTGCGAGGACGACTTTCTCGTGGAAGAGTCCTGTGCAGTGTGGGCCGAAAACTTTGGACCCAATTGGGTATTCGAGAAACTGCACGCGAAGGAGTTCGACGATATTTCTGCTGCCAGTCTGATGGACGAAGCTCAGACACCGTCGCTCTTTTCACAGAATCGCGTTCTGATGATTGCGAACGCGGAAAAGGTATCGAAGTCGAGAGGCGAGCATCTTCAGACGTTGCAGAATGTTCCGAACTCCTCGCTCCGGGTCATCCTTCTTTGTTCCGGCGCGAAGGCTCTTGAGGGATGGTTGAAAGCGTTTCCTGCGGTGGTTATCGATCCTTTGAAGCCGGTGGAAGTGACGCGGTGGCTGGTGGACCGATACGGGATCTCTCCGCAGGTTGCTGGACACGTCGTTGAGAGTGCTGGTACCGAACTTTATCCTCTCCATAACGAAATGTTGAAGCTCGAAGCCTACCTGGGTGGCTCACGCAAGGCAGAAATTCAGGACGTGGAGGTTTCGATCCTGCGTGTGGAGAGATTCGGGCCATGGGAACTCGATGATGCCATTTTGGAACGCGACTACAAGAAGGCGGTGCATGTCGCTGGAGCGATGCTTGAAGACGGCGTGGAGCCGCTTCTGATACTCGCAAAAATCGCGCGGGTCTGGCGGCAATTGTTTGTCGCCAAGGGACTCTCCGGAAAGAAAAGCGCAAACGAAGTCGCTGCCGCGGCAGGTGCGCCATCCTTCAAGGGGCCGGTGCTTACGGCAAGTTCCCGGAAATACGGATGGTCCCAACTCACGAAGGGGTTCCGTGAACTGCTCGATGCGGATCGGGCGTTCAAGTCCTCGAGCCCCAATGTCGAGGCGTATTTCGACATTCTGCTGTGGAAGCTAACGGCTTAGGAAGAGATCCTGAGGGCAGACCGCGAATTCGATCCGGGAAATCCGGAGTCACCTGCAGATTTCGAGGTTCGAATTCGGAGTCTGTCCCCAGATCTCCCTGGACTAGGCTGATGGAATGGTGTTGACGGACTTTGTAAGGCGCGATTTGTAGCGGGCCGCCGTGTTCTTCTTGATTACGCCCTTCTGAACCGACTTATCGATCAGGCTGAATGTTGACGGCAGCAGCCCCTTGGCGTCGGTGGTCTTCTTGGCCGCAATTGCGGTTTTCAGTCTTTTCAACTGAGTCTTCAGTTTGCTTCCATTCTTCGAATTGATCAGCCTGCGCTTTTGGCTTTGGCGGTAGCGCTTCACGGCTGACGGATGATTGGCCATCGGATCTCCTTAACGGTTGAAACGAAACGGGCAATGATAACAGCCGATGATTCGGCCGTCAACGCTGGTATAATTCGGATCAGTTTCGGGAGGTTAATGAAAAAGAGCATCCGGGTAGGCGAGGGAATCGCCGAATTCTTCGGTACGCATGACAGCAACGTCAAGTATCTGGAGTCTTTGCTCAACGTTCAGGTTCACCTTCACGACGAAACTCTCACCATCGATGGCCCCGACGAGAAAGTCGCTCTTGTCGATCGTCTCATTTCCGACTACCTCCAGCTTCGTTCCGAAGGCGTCCGGTTTTCCAATGGCGACCTCAAATCGATCATTCGGATCATCTCGGAAGATCAGAACCAGAGTCTGCGAGGGGTTATGACGGCCTCCCGAAGCCTTGTGGTCGGGAAGAGAACACTGACGCCCAAAACCCTCAATCAGAAGTTGTACCTGGATGCTATCGAGAAAAACGACATGGTCTTCGGCATTGGCCCAGCGGGGACGGGCAAGACCTATCTGGCAGTAAGCATGGCGGTGCGTGCCCTTGCCGATAAGCGAGTCAACCGCATCGTCCTGACGCGTCCGGCTGTCGAGGCCGGAGAAAGGCTGGGTTTTCTACCGGGCACACTGCAGGAGAAAATCGATCCTTACCTGAAACCGCTCTACGATGCACTCTATGACATGCTCGATGTGGAACGCGTGGACCGGCATCTTGAACGCGGAGTCATCGAGATCGCGCCGATCGCCTTTATGCGCGGCCGCACGCTCAATGACTCCTTTGTGATTCTTGACGAAGCGCAGAATACAACGCCCGAGCAGATGAAGATGTTCGTTACCAGGATCGGCTATAACAGTAAGGCGGTTATTACCGGAGACATCACGCAGATTGACCTGCCAAATGGGAGAATGTCGGGGCTTGTTGAAGCGGAACGTATTCTGTCACGTGTTGAAGGAATCGGATTTGTTCACTTCAATGAACGAGACGTCGTACGCCATCCGCTGGTTCAGAGGATCGTTCGCGCGTATGAAACGTACTCGACGCAGAACCTGCACCAGCAGTCGCTGACCTTCGACGCGACAGATAGCGGTCAAAACGGCTAAGAGCTATTATCTGCTGAACCGGCAGCGGAAACACCCCATCGACTCGCGGGGTATTCGCCGCTTTCTCGCTGGTCTGGTGAAAGAAATGGGACAGGAGGAGGCTTCCTTCACTGTGGTATTCGTCACCGACAAAGCGATTCACGACTACAATCTCCGCTATCGTCACATGGATAAGCCCACGGATGTGCTGTCCTTCATGGGTGAGGATGGCTACCTCGGCGATATCGTCATTTCTGCCGAGACCGCCTGGCAACAGGCCCGAAAATCCGCAACGCTGTCTTTTGACGACAATATCCGCCGCCTCGCGTTGCACGGACTTCTGCATCTGGCCGGGTACGATCATGAAACGGACAACGGAGAAATGCGGGCGCTCGAACGGCGGCTAAGGAGGAAATTTCAGTGCTGAGTGCGACGGAACTGGCGATTGCTGTTCTTTTTGTCCTCGCTCTGCTCGTCACGTCTGTACTGGAGATTGCGTTCACCAGCATCAACAGAATTTCGTTCCGGCGATTTCTGGAGAAACCTGAATTCAAGGCTGCCCCCGCCCTGGCAGCCCTGTTAGAGAGCAGGACTGAAGTGCTGATGTCGCTGCATCTCTTCATCCAGTTGCTCATGGTTGCCGGTGCGGTGTTCCTGTTCGCCGCGTTTAACAACAGGCAGGTTCCCTATGTCGCAGGGATGCCGGGGACGATCGGACTGATGTTCGTGCTCATTATGCTGTTCCGGCAGTTGATTCCGCGCCTTATTGCGGTCCGCCATCCGGAAATGGTCTTGCTCTATATGTTTCCGCTGTTCGGGATTTTCTCGCTGTTGTTCCGGCCTTTCGCACGATTGATGACTCTGGTATTGAACTATTTTCATAGATGGGAAGAAGAGAAAGATCCCGCGAAGGAAGAGGAAGCGTCCGACGAAGAGATCCAGGCGTTCATCGATGCGGGCCAGGAAGAGGGGATTCTCGAGCATACCGAAGGTGAAATGATCCAGTCGATCGTCCACTTCGGCGCAAAGACGGTCCACGAGATCATGACGCCCCGAACTCAAATCGTGGCAATCGACATTAATTCTTCGATCGAAAAGCTTTTGCAATTGGTCACCACCAGGAGTCACGCGCGGATCCCCGTTTATCGCGATGAACTCGACAACGTCGAAGGGTTTATCCACGAACGTGATCTGTTGAGGTTCTGGCAACGCACCGACATGGAGAACACGTCCAGGCCGCTGGCAAAGCTCGTGCGGCCTATCCACCTGGTCCCTGAAACAAAAGCAGTCGATGATCTGTTGAACGAGATGAAGCAGCGTGGCGATCACATCGTGCTCGTGGTCGATGAGTACGGCGGGATATCGGGCCTCGCCACGATGGAGGATCTCATCGAGGAGATTGTCGGTGATATCCACGACAACGAGTCGACTGAAGAGAAAATCGTGGAGGAGACCCCCGGCAGCTACATCGTTCCCGGAAGTCTTGATCTCAATGCGCTGGAGCCTGTGCTTGGCTCGCCCTTCGTCGAGGACACGGAGTGCAAGACCGTTTCGGGCGCTGTCGTTGAGCTCTTCGGGCGGCTACCTTCTCCCGGCGAAAAGATCGAACACGAAGGGGTCTCGGTTGAAGTTCTCGAGGCAGACCGGCGCAAGGTACGGCGATTGCGCATGACGGCTCCGGCCGCTCCGAGGACATGAGCAGGAAGGTACTCCTTGATCGTGCAGCTTCGTGCTCCATGGCCACGTTTGTCATACCTTCCGACCTCTCTCAACGCCCATGACCGGCAATGCCTTTCATACTGGATTTGTCACGCTTGTCGGGCGTCCTAACTGCGGAAAATCGACGCTGCTCAATCAGCTTGTCGGAGAGAAGATCTCAATCGTCACAGACAAGCCTCAAACCACGCGCAATATCATTAAAGGCATCGTTACACGTCCGGACGGGCAACTTGTGCTTCTCGACACACCAGGAGTCCACAAGCCGATCCACCGAATGAACAGCTTGATGATGAAGTCTGTTCGCGATGCCATGAGTGAGGTGGACGTGATTGTTCTGATGGTCGATGCGTCGCAACCCTTCGGCAAAGGCGATCGATTCGTACTGGACCTTATCGCTCCGATCGAAACCAAAAAAGTCCTGATTCTGAACAAGGTCGACAGGGTCCACAAACCGGATCTGCTACCGTTGATCGACCGATACTCTAAGCTTGCTCCGTTTGAAGAAATCGTCCCAATCGCTGCGCTGACAGGAGAGAACGTGGAGACGCTGATGACGGTTCTCTTCAAGCTTCTTCCGGAGGGGCCGCCCTACTATCCCGAGGATCAACTCAGCGACCGCCCGGAGCGCTCGATCGCGGCAGAGATCATTCGTGAAAAGTTGATCGATCGCACTGAAGACGAGCTCCCCTACTCAACGGCCGTCAGCATCGATCGGTTTGAGGAAAGCGAGACGCTTTGCCGCATCTTTGCCACCGTCCATGTCGAACGCGAGACTCAGAAGGGTATCGTGATCGGGAAGCGAGGGCACCTATTGAAGGAGGTTGGAATCGCTGCTCGACAGGACCTCGAGAAACTGCTGGGCAGGCAGGTCTATCTGGAAATGCGGGTCAGGGTCAGTGCCGGGTGGCGAGATAACGAGGCGGCTTTGAAGGATTTGGGTGTAGGAGATTCTTAACTCCTGTTACCACGTATCGTATGTAGTCCCTTCCGAAGACACTGCTGTCGAAAGGCTGTGGACGTCGGTAATGCCAGTATCGGTTTGATCTGGCGAACTGACGCTCGTATCGAAGTCCTCGCGCCACGTCCTGTGGCCCGTCATTGGATCCAGGGGCAGAGAATCTTTTCGGAAGTAGCCGGCATCGACGAGATCCTGTAGCGTTTGAGGGGCCTTCTTCTTGTCCGCGGTGTATTGATCAATCACACTGCGGATGCTGTAGAGGTTGGCCTTCAGGGTCTTCTCCCGGCTGCTGAGAATCATCGTCTTGTAGACTGGAATCGCGATCCCCACAAGAATAGCGATGATCGTCAGGACGATCATCAATTCGAGCAGCGTGAAGCCGCGCTGTCGTCTACCAGTCTTTGTATCGTGTTCCATCGAAGGCAATGCCGTCTGATTTGCTATAGACGTCGAAAACATTTTGTCCTCCCCACGATTGTGATGTGGGTTCATCCTGATATGCGCGCATGCCCCAGTCTGTGGAGTTGGTCATGGGGTCGATGGGAATTTTCCGCAGGAACTTAATGTTCTTGCCTGCTTGCCCGATCAGCTGGACACCATCGACCAACGCTTCCAGAGTTTGAGGATATCCTTCGGTGTCGGTCGGCATTTCAATCTTGCCCATGTCCGATGCGTCCTTGTACTTGTCAATCGCGACGCGCATTTCCCTTAATGCTTCACGCAAACGCTGCTCCCTGTCGCTCTTGAGGGCATTGCGCGCCATAGGCAATGAGAGTCCGACCAGAATGCCAATGATGGTGACGGTCGCGAGCAGCTCGATCAGCGTGAAACCGCCGATACTTTTCGATCTTGTTTTCATGGCACGGTTACCTGGACTTCCGCCGTCGTCCCGGGATGGACGGTCGAGCGCGCATCCCTCACGCCGAATTCAGTCACTCGGAGCGGCGACGGACCTTTCTTGGTGCCCGGCTCGAGGCTTAATGTCAGCAACGTACCAGTGCCGGAAACCGATGAAGCGGTCGGGGATCGCTCCAGCGATACTGTGGCGGTTCCTTTCTTGTTGTCAATGTTATGGATCAGAGCGATCACCTGCCCGTCTCGGCTCAGGAATCCGCCATCATGGACATCTTTGATGGTGAATGCCGTGGGATCGAACGACAATGTTAAATCCGTTCCGATGATGTTCGGGCCATTGATCGAGACGTTGACCGACGTCGCTCCGGCCGGAGCAAGCGTCACAGGTGACGCGAACGCTACGGTTGCCGTCGTCGCGGCGGGAGTCGGTGTCGGAACCGGAGGCACGGCCTCTGCAGCTGGCGGTCGCGCCGGTTGTGGAGGTACCGGAGGAGGCGTTGGACTGCCATAATTCGGCCTCAATCTCAGATTGCTTTCACTGCCCACAACGATACCCCGCACATCGGCCTCTGTAATGTCAGGCATTCGGACAATGTGAGGAGTCAACATGATGACGACTTCTGCTTTGTCCCGCGTCTTGTGTTCCTGACCAAAGAGATACTTCAGAAGAGGAATATCTTTGAGGCCGGGGATGCCGGTAATCGATGTGGTTTCCGTTTCGCTGATGATACCGCCGAGGATATTGGTTTCCCCTTCTGCCAGCCTGATTGTGTGCGCCACGATACGGTTGCTGAACACCGGGATCAGCAGCTCGCCGACGAGACGATCGCCTTGTTGCGCGCGTACTGTAACGGTAACCTGAAGCGAAATCTGACGCGTGGGAAGAACCCTTGAAAGAATATCCAGCTGAACACCGACCTGTTGCAACGTGTATGCCGTGGTGGCGCCGCCTCCGATGTTCGTCGATTGGAAACTGGTCGTCGGAACGGGAACTTCCGATCCCACGCGCAGCGAAGCGGTCACGCCATCCGTGGTGCGGATCTGTGGATTCTGCAGCAGCCGGGCATTTCCCTTCGTTGCAATGAACTTCGCAACAGTGTTTGGAATGGTGACCGAAAAGTTTCCGGAGTTGACGTTGTTGAGATCGCGGATTGGAACTGCGTTCGAGGACGGCGGAGTAGCCGACACTCCAGGAGGTGTAAAGGCCAACGTCGTCTCGGTCGGAGGCAGGATGCCGAGATCTTGCAGGATATTCCGGTCCACTTCCATAACAGTGGCCTCGACAACCACCTCCGCTTTGGCCTTGTCGAGCGAGGAAATAACGTTTTCCACCAGCGCAACCTTCTGTGGCGTGTCGTGGACCACAATCGCGTTGCCCGGCTCAAACTGATAGATGCCGCGCAGTGAGAACGCTGTGCGCAGCACGTTCATGATCTGGTTGAGATCGTTGGTGGACGTGATGTTCTGCAAATAGATTGTTTTGTAGATGTGGTCTTCAAAGTCCCGACGATTTTGCTGGGTATCATCGTAGACGATGAGCGTGGTTTCGTTCACGGGCTGCCAAAAGGTCGAGGTCTGCAGCGCGACCAGGTCGAGTGCCTCGAAAATATTGACGTCCTGCAATTCCACAGTCTGGTTTCTGGTCGGAAAGTTACGGCCGAAAATGACCTGAAAGCCCGCCTGAGCGGCAAGGTTCTCGTAGATGGTTCGCACTGTTGCGGACATCCTGAAAACGGCGATGCGTTCCTTCAGGTTCGTCTTCATCTGAGCGCCGATGTTCGCGTCGGTGCGATTTGCAGAGACCATTTTCTCGAAGTTCAGGATAGGTTCGGGCTGGCTTTGGGTCCGGCTATCCATCAGCCGTGTAACGTCGGCAAGTTCGGCCTGCGCAAAGCTGTGGGTCGGGTCGATAGCGACTGCTCGCTCGAACTCAGCCTTTGCCGTCGGGAGGTCGTTCTTTTCGAGCGCTCGACGTCCATTCTGGAAGTGTTGGAAGGCCGCCGCAAAACGGGTTTGTTCGAACTTCAGCTTGTACTCGATATCGCTTGGATTGAGCGCCAGCGCCTGTCGGTAGTACTCCATAGCGCCCTCGTAGTCCTTGACCAGTTCCGCCTGAGCGCCTTTCTTGTAAGCCGTGCTTGCCGCACAGCTGGCAGTGATCAATACAACGATAAGGAGCGTGCCTAGGGTTTTGAGTCTATAATTCGCATTCATAGATGATCGACCAGAGAAAAAGAATCTTTGCCGTGAATCTGTGGGTTGCTGATCTCGCATTGACCACGGCCAGTTTCATTCTTGCCTACTGCCTCCGTACATTCGTGGACCTGCAAGGGTACACTGTCTTGCCGTTTCGTGAATACCTTTGGCTTCTCGCCATTATCCTTCCCGTGTGGGCCGTCATATTGCCCCTGTTTCGGGTTTACTCGGACCTGACCTCGCCGCCCCTTGATCAGGTCGTTCGCCTGACGAAGGGCGTTTTGTTCGCATGGCTGACCCTGCTTGCCGCTCAATTCTTTGTCACCGCAGGGGATATGTCTTCCACGCATCGCCTTATTGCTGTCTTCACCCTCGCGATTAATTACTTTCTGCTCGTGGCCTACCGGATCGTCCTCATTCGGCTGAAGAAACACGGCGCGTTGGACGTTCGGCACGTTGCGGTCGTGGGTGTGGGCGAAGCGGCACGCGACTTTGCCCGACAGATCGAAGAGCATCGCGTCTGGGGCCTTTATCTGATCGGAATCTTTGAGCAAAAGGAAGTGAAGGGACTTCTCGAGAAGGGCGGCGTGGATGAACTGATTGTCGTTACGGACAACGAGCCGCTGAGTGAATTCACCGACACTTTCCTGCTGTGTGAAGAGTTGGGAGTGACGGCTCGAGTCGTGCTGAATTTCTTTCCTCATTCCTTTGCTCGGACGGAACTGGAACGGTTCGGCGAGTTTCCGTTGCTGTCTTTCAGCACGACCCCTACAAACGAAGCGCTGCTCTTTGTCCGCCGTATCATGGACCTGGCCATAGTATGCACTGTCGGCATTCCAGTGCTACTGGTCATCGGCATCAGTGCAATTGCTATCAGGTTGACATCTCCAGGTCCAGTGTTCTTCAAGCAGGAACGATGCGGACTGAACGGAAGGCTGTTTACCATGTACAAGCTCAGGTCCATGGTGGACAATGCCGAGCAGTCGCGGTACGAGCTCGAAGCTTTGAACGAGATGGACGGACCTGTGTTCAAACTGTCACGCGATCCACGACGAACCGCCGTAGGAAGATTCCTTCGAAAGTTCAGCATCGATGAGTTGCCTCAGTTTTATAACGTCCTGCGCGGTGACATGAGTCTGGTTGGGCCCAGGCCTCCTCTCCCGCAGGAGGTCGCCCGGTATGAACGCTGGCAGCGGCGGAGGCTTAGCATGAAGCCTGGCATCACTTGCCTTTGGCAGGTTAGCGGGCGAAATGAGATCAACTTCCAGGACTGGATGAAGCTCGATCTCACCTACATTGACAACTGGTCGCTTCTGTTGGATTTAAAAATTCTGCTGAAGACCGTTCCAGTGGTGCTTCTGGGCCGCGGAGCCCGCTGAGAAAAGTGGTTTCGAAATTGAACCGCCATATACTATGGATGGTCTATATAAAGTGGTAGTTTCCCCTCGCGGAGGCTTTATGAAACTCGCGTGGAGTGTATTGGTAAGTCTGGTTCTTCTGGAGCAAATTGCGTCAGCGCAGATCCAGGCGCCAGCACAGACTCCGGCGCCGACTCCGGAGATCGAAGTCGTCGACGGCAAAATCTCGATGTCGGCTCTTGGTATGCCTCTGTCGCGCGTCGTTTCGCTGCTGGATAGAGCGATGGGTATGAAATCAAAGGTTGCCCCTGAGGCCGCAAACCGTCCGATCAGCGTCCGGTTCAAGGACCTGCCGCTCAAAGATGCCGTGCAGAAAATTTTTGAAGGGCAGCCCCTGAACTATTCGTTGATCGCAGGGAAGGGGATCGATGTTTCTGGCATCGCGACTGGAAGCACTGCAACCGCCGCAAGTACGTTTCCGGATTCTGCGCCTGTAAACCAGGCACCTCTTCCCGGCGCTTCGCCGATTCAGCCCGCGGTGCCTATAAATGCTGCAGGTCAACCGCTCCAACCTTCGCCTTTAGGCGTGACGGCAAACCCGAACCCGAATAATCCCGCGCCAGCCGCGAATGCTCCGCCTCCGGGCGTGGTGGCCCCCGGTCAATTGCCGCCCGCCATAGGCGGGATAAATCCGCTGACTCAGCCTGTAGGCGCACCCACTGTTGGCGCAGCCGCTCCGGCGGTAGGCTTTCCGCTGGCGACGCCTACCCCACAACAGCCCACGGGTCCGGGAACTGTGGGTGGTGCGACGCCTAACGGCGCGACGCCTGGAGTGGTTGCGACGCCCGGCCAGATCCCGAGGTGACGAAGGACGTCGCCGTTAACCGTCAGGCCTTTCATAACTATGAGATTCTTGAAAGGCTTGAGGCGGGGATCGTTCTCACCGGAACCGAGATCAAATCCGCTCGGGACGGACACGTGAATCTTAAAGATGCGTACGGCCTGGTCAAGAGCGGTGAAGTCTGGCTCCTGAACTGCCACATCAGTCCATATTCCCACGGGAACTTTGCTAATCACGATCCGCTCCGCACCCGCAAACTTCTGCTGAACCGCAGCGAGATTCGCAAGTTGATCGGGAGAACGACTGAAAAGGGACTCACCCTGGTACCGTTACGCCTCTATCTGAAGAGCGGACGGCTAAAATGTGAACTCGCCCTAGGCAGAGGGCGCAAGCTTCATGACAAGAGAGAAGTCTCTCGTATGAAGACCCTCGATAAGGAAGCACGCCAGGCTGTGAGCCAAAGGAAGTAGGGGAGTAGCTCTATGCCGGAGGACCTTCCGATCTATTCCGAAACACCCCTTCGCACGGGATTGCAATTCGCCGAACTGGAGCGTTTGAAGGGAGGCGATATCTCCGTCGTTTTTCCGCGCGTGGACGCCTCGCTCTCCGCATTCGAAGGAGCGACCGGAGTGGCCGCTGCACGCGAAAGCCTGACCACTGTGAGCAAGGATAGCCTTCTACGTATCCACGCGCTGCTTTTTCGAGATCGCCCCGAAGCGGGACGCTGGAGACTTACCCCTTTGAAACCTCTCTATCGCGGCCAGGACTGCGCACCGCCGGAATTCATCGAACGTTCCGTGGAGAATCTCATGACCTGGCTTACCGCTGAGAGCTTCACCCAGATTCACCCGATCGAGCAGTGCGCGCTGGTGATGACGCGCATCATTGACGTCTGGCCGTTTGAATTTGGAAATATGACGGTTGCCGTCGTCTTTGGCAATCTTCCCCTTCGCACTGCCGGTCTCACGCCATTCTTTGTGTTGCCCGAGCATCGCGCCGAGTTTGAAAAGGCCGTGGGCCATGCGATGACCATTGACATGCAGCCCTTGGTCAATGCGATTTATCGGACTGTTAGGAAGGAGATGGAAGCGCTTGCAAAACGATGAACGCTACTCGCGGCAGATCCGTTTTGCGCCGATCGGTGCAGAAGGGCAGGGCCGGATCTCGGCGTCG
>Ga0157379_10000699_pt1 | contig 27225 bp, 27 predicted proteins | sample S25metaG_FD_121802 | JGI IMG/M metagenome (GOLD analysis project Ga0157379, IMG submission 121802) | Switchgrass rhizosphere microbial communities from Kellogg Biological Station, Michigan, USA - S2-5 metaG | ecosystem: Host-associated > Plants > Roots > Rhizosphere > Soil | place: USA... | reverse complement strand
CGGGAAGGCGGAGGGGCGCGATGAACCGCGGGTGGCTTTTGAGTGCGGGGCTGCTCCCGCTGATTTTCTGTACTGCCGATGCTTCGGCCGCAAGCGTGTCGCATGTGGTCTGCAGCAAGGGGTTTTGCCGCACGGTCGATGACTGCCCGGCCGGCTGGTCGGAAATAAACATCAGCGGCAAGTACCTCACCGACAGTTACAAATACGACTGCACACAGACATTCTCGCGCAGTTCGCCGGTGCCTTCCGATGTCGCCGCAACGCTGCCCGGCGCGCCGCAGGTGCAACCCGCCGCCAGCGGCTACAGCCTGCGCTACACGCTGGCGTTCGAGGTCTCCGAGCCGCTCAGCTGTCCGCAGTTGGTGGTCAATTACACACCGGGCGCGAAGCCGCCGACGGCGCTTGCCGCCCCGCAGATCAGCCCGCCGCTCGTGCAAAGCTCAGAAGCCGGCAGCTACGATGTGGTTTTCACCTGCACCTACAAATAGGTGAAGGTCCACCACACTAGTTTCCGGCATAGTAGCGGCCGAAACGGTTGGCGAGGAAATCGGCGAGCCTCGCTTCTTCCTGCCGCACGAAGCCCTGTTGCGGCAGCTGGCCCGCGACCAGCATGTCGCACATGGCGCATATCCCGGCCGCGGTGGTGACCTGGATCGCGCTCATCAGCCGGCCGCCGACGGTCTGGGCATAGATTTTCTTGGCATAGCTTTCCTGGGTCAGCCGCCCCTCGCGCCAGCCCGAGACCGTGACGAAGATCAGCACCACGTCCTGATAGGTGATGGGAATCGCGGTTTCTAGGACGTCTTTCAGGATGTCGCGGCGCATGCCGAGCCGCAAGTCGCGCACCAGCATCTTCACGATGTCGCGGTGACCGGGATAGCGCACGGTCTTGTAGTTGAGGTTTTCGACCTTGCCTTCGAGCGTGTCGCATAGCGTGCCGAGACCGCCGGACGTGTTGAATGCCTCGTACTCGGTACCGTCAAGCGCGAACTCTTCAAGCTCTTCCAGTGCCGGTACTTCGCCGCGATGACCGTCGCGGATCGATTCGCAGGGGTTGCAGTATTCGTTGATCAGCCCGTCGGTCGACCAGGTGAGATTGTACTTGAGTGCGTTCGTCGGAAACACCGGCAGCGCGCCGACGCGCATCTGCACTTCGCGCAGCTTGTCGAACTTCTTGGCAAGGTCGGCGGCGACGATGGAGATGAATCCCGGCGCAAGGCCGCATTGCGGGATGAAGGCCGTCGTCGCGCCGCTGGCGAGCTTGCGGATCAACCGGGTGGATTCCACATCCTCAGTCAGATCGAGATAGTGGGCGCCGGCGTGCTTGGCGGCCTCGGCGACGGTGGCGGTGAGATGGTAGGGCGTCGCCGACAAGACGATGTCGTGGCCCGCGGCGACGCGCGCGAAACTCGCCGCGTCGCCGATCTCGACTTCGCGGGTGCGCACATTTTTGTCCGGCATGCGCGACAGCGAGGCGGCATCGCGGTCGGCGACCGTCACCTGGTAGTCGCCGCAATCCGAGAGGAACTCGGTGATGGCGACGCCGATCTTGCCGCCGCCGACCAACAGGACATTCTTCATGACGCATTCCCGCAAATAATCTAGTGCGAACAATGGCTTTGTTGATGGTCGTCGAACAGGCGGCAATCAGCCGGAACTTGCATTTGGTCCCGGCGAATCGCAGGGTAATCCGGCGAATCGACGCGGCCTGTCATCCCCGGCGAGCTTCGCGCCATCGGCGCGAAGCGAGGGAAGGGGACCCAGGCGGATGGATTTGCGAAGTCTAACCGCCTGGGTTCCCTTCCGCCTACGCAGAAGGCTTCGGCGGACAGGGAGTTGCTCGCTCGACCGCCGTAGCTTTAGCGAAGGCGGTCCCCGCGCAATGCTGACGCATTGCTCGGCCGGGAATGACAGAAGAGATGAAACGCGACAGCGATACCGCTCTCATCGCCCTCTTGCGTGCCAATGCGCGCGAACCGACTGCGTCCTTGGCGCGCAAGCTTGGACTGGCACGCTCCACGGTGCAGGAACGCATTGCTCGGCTGGAGCGCGACGGCACCATCAAGGGTTATACGGTGCAGCTGTCGGATGCGGCACAGGCCGGGAAGCTGCGCGCCGTGGTGATGATCTCCACCGATCCCAAACGCGCCGACCGCGTCGCGCACGAGTTGAACAAAATGGCCGAAGTGCGCTCGCTTGCCGCGGTGGCGGGAACGTTCGACCTGATCGCGACGGTGGAGACCGAAACGCCGGCGCGCATCGATGCGCTGCTCGACCGCATCGGCAAGGCCAGCGGCGTCGCGCGCACCGTGTCGTCGATCATCCTTTCGGAAAAGTTTCGCCGTTAGGTTAGGCGTGAGGCTCAAACTCCGGGCGCGCGCAAAATGAAACCGGCGTCGCGCAAGCGGCTGCGGATTTCTTCGGCATGGGAGGCATCGCGAGCCTCCACCACCATGCCGAGATAGGCCGATTTCACCGGCGTATCGGTCATCATGCGATTGTGGCTGACTTCGAGAATGTTGCCGCCGGCCTCGCCGACCAGGGTTGCGATGCGCGCGAGCAGGCCCGGACGATCCTCGATCATGACTTCGAGGGAGAGAATGCGTCCCTCGCGCGACAGTTCGCGCAGGATCACGTTGGACAGGAGCCGCATGTCGATATTGCCGCCGGAAAGCACGATGCCGACCTTGCGTCCGGCGAAGCGGTCCTTGTGCGCGGCGACGGCGGCATAGGCGGCCGCGCCCGCGCCTTCGACAACGGTCTTTTCGATTTCCAGCAGCGCGGCGAGCGCAGTCTCGATCTGCACTTCGTCGACGAGCAGGATATCCTTCACCTTGGCGCGGACGATTTCGCGCGTCAGCAGGCCGGGCTCCTTCACCGCAATGCCTTCGGCGATGGTCTGTCCCGCCGATGGCAGGTTGGCCTGCTTGAACACGTCGAACATCGAGGGATAGGCGCAGGTCTGCACGCCAATGATCTCGATCGCCGGATTGATCGCCTTCGCCGTGATGGCAATGCCGGAAATCAGCCCGCCGCCGCCGATCGGCACGACCAGCGTATCAAGTGGCTCCTCGGCATCGGCCAGCATCTCGAGCGCCACCGTGCCTTGCCCCGCAATCACCGCCGGATCGTCATAGGGATGCACGAATGTCAGACCCTTGGCATCGGCGATCACCGTGGCGTGCGCAAACGACTCCGAAATCGTGGCGCCTTCGAGCACCACATGCGCGCCGAAATCCTTGGTGTGTTTGACCTTGGTGAAGGGCGTGCCTTCGGGCATGACGATGGTGACCGGAATGCCGAGCCGCCCGCCATGATAGGCAACACCTTGGGCATGATTGCCGGCGGACATCGCCGCCACGCCGCGTTTTTTTTGATCCTCGGTCAGCGACAGGAGCTTGTTGAGCGCACCACGCTCCTTGAACGAAGCGGTGTATTGCAAATTTTCGAATTTGAGATGGATTTCTGCGCCGGTGATGCGCGAGAGCGTGTCGGAGTGACGGGTCGGCGTGCGTTCGACCGCGCCATGGATAACGCGCGCCGCGGCACGAACGTCGTCGATGGTGGGCGGGCTCAGGGTTTTCGTCGTCACGGCGACCTCATCGAACGGGACAGCTGATCATGGCGCAATGATTCTCATCGCAGTATCGCAGATCATGGCGGTCAGGCGCGCGTCAACAAATCAAGTGTCGCGACCGCCATCACCTTGGCCGCGTTGACCATGTCGTCGATCGCGATCCATTCGTCCGGCTGATGGGCCATGTCAAGGACGCCGGGACCGTAGGCGATGCAATCTTTCAGTCGGCCGATGCGATCAACATGTTTCTGATCATATGTCCCCGGCGAACAGACGATCTGTGCTTTCCGCCCCAAGACGCGCTCGACCGCGCGCGCCGTGGCGGACGCGACCGGACCATCGCGGTCGGCGAGCGTCGGTTCAACGCTGAACAGATCGCGCATGACATAGCGAAAGCCCGCACGCTGGCGGCTAAGGCGCTCCAGCAGCTCCACCACTTCGCCCTTCACGCTGGCGAGCGCTTCTTCGATCAGAAAGCGCCGGTCGATCACGATGCGGCACGAATCCGCCACCAGGGGCGCCGGCAGGCCTTCGAAGCCGTCCGCTTCGCCGCCATGGATGGAATTGATGTTCAGTGTCGACTGCCGCGCACCCTCGGGCACCACCGGCATGTCGGAGTGGCGGGCCGCCAGCACGGGGCCGAGTTCATGCTCGAGTTTTTCCAGCAGCGCGTTCATGTGGCGGATGGCGCTGTCGCCAAGGAACGGCATCGAGCCATGCGCCTGGCGTCCCAGCGTCTCGATCTGTGCCCACCACACGCCGCGATGGCCGATGCACACCCGGTCGACATTCAACGGCTCGGGGATGATCACATGATCGACACGCGGCTTGGAGAACCAGCCGCGCTCGGCAAGATAGGCGACACCGCCATAGCCGCCGGATTCCTCATCGACCGTTCCGGAAATTTCGATGGCGCCGGGAAGCGCGAGGCCCGAATCGACCAGCGTTTCGATGGCGACGACGGCCGCAGCCAAGCCGCCTTTCATGTCACAGGCGCCGCGGCCATAAATCCGGCCGTCGCGAATTTCGCCGCCGAACGGATCTGTGCTCCAGCCCGAACCGGGCTGCACGACATCGAGATGCCCGTTGAAATGCACGCAAGGCCCGCGACTATTGCCGTCCCGCCGGGCCACGACATTGACGCGCGGATAGGTGTCGCTGTCGCCAGGTGCGCCGGTGGCGCGTACATATTCGATCGCGAAACCGCGCCGGGCGAGTCGATCGCCCAGATATTCGGCGCAGGGCCGGTAGGCGTCGCCGGGCGGATTGACGGTGGGAAAGCCGATCAGGTCCTGCGTCAGCGCCACCATCTCAGGCTGGCGCGTCTCGATCTGCTTGAGCAGCGTGTCGATCCGGGCCGGCGAAAACGGCGCGTTCATAGTGCAAATCCCCAGGCGCAATCAGATGCAGCGGCCACCATCGACCTCCAATGCCACGCCGGTGATCATGGCCGCTTCGTCGCTGCAAAGAAAGCAGGCCGCCGCAGCGATGTCCGGCGGGGTGGAGAACCGCCCAAGCGGGATGGTGGCGAGGAATTTCTCGCGCATCGCGGGCGTGTCTTCGCCCATGAAGGTGGCGAGCAGCGGCGTTTCGCCGGCAACCGGATTGAGCGCGTTCACCCGGATGCCGAACGGCGCCAGTTCGACCGCCATCGCGCGCGTTGCCGTGATCATCCAGCCCTTCGACGCATTGTACCAGGTCAGGTTCGGACGCGGGCTGACGCCGCCGGTCGATGCGATATTCAAGATCACACCGGATTTTTTCGCCTTCATCGCCGGCACGACGTGGCGCGCGGTGAGAAACACCGATCGCGCGTTCACGGCGAAAATCTGTTCGAACACGGCTTCGTCCAGCGTGTCGAGCGGCTGCGGCGTGTGGCCGATACCGGCATTGTTCACCAGGATGTCGATATCGCCGTAGCGTTCGCGCGCGCGCTGCGCCAGGCTTGCGACATCGGAGTTATTCGAAACATCGGCCGTCACGGCGAGCCCGCCAAGTTCTTCGGCCACCTTTTTCCCGGCCACTGCGTTCACGTCAGCGAGTACGACACGTGCACCCTCGGCTGCGAACCGTCGCGCGATCCCCGCGCCGAACCCGGACGCCGCGCCGGTAATGATCGCCACCTTGCCCTGCAACCGCATGCGCAACTCTCTTGCCGCTCCCCTGAACTCTAGGCCTTCTTTGCGGAGAGACAATGAGCTGCCTGGCGTCTGTCACATAATTGAGCTGCAAAAACTAGCGAGGATGGTTCAAAGATTCACCAGTGTAGTTCTCGATAACTTCGGCCAAGGGACGGTAGTGATCGTCCAACACGATCGCCGTGTGGCGAAACAAATAGGTTGGAACGACCAACAAACGCCCGCTCCGAGTGAGGTCACGCGGCCGAGGCAACCAAATTCGCTCGACGGACAAAGTCCGGCGGACGGGATGCAGCGGACGCACCACCAGCCCGAACGGGACGCGCGTTGTTTCCAACTGCGCATTCATCGCCAAGGTCAGACGGTTGGGTACGTACCAGTTATCGGCTACCGACAACACGTGGCTCCCGCAGAGTAGCTGGACGCGGCGATATTTGATTGGCTCGTCTGGACCAACTCCCAGAAGACGTCGCTGTCTGGCTGTCACGGGCTTGTCGATTCCGTGATCGCGTTTGGCGACGATCCGTGGAGGGTTCGCCATTTTATACTTTGCACACCAAGCTTGCAGAACCGCGGTTGCGCTGTGGCCAGCGATCAACGATTCATTCAGTGACGCGATCTCGGCTAGGACTTCTGCGCGATCCAGATGGCGTTGTGCGGTCGCCAATGTGTTTGGTGCCGAAGCTGCGATCAGCAATCCGGAAATCGCCAGCACTGTTGCAGTTCGCATGGCAGCGCTGAACCTTCCAAGACAGTGACTCTGTGCGCGGTGTGGAGTTTCTAGCCCCAGACGTAGCCCAGAGTTTCAACAATTGTCGGTAACTTATCGATCGAGTTTGGTAGCAGCGGAGGGATTTGAACCCCCGACCAAGGGATTATGATTCCCCTGCTCTACCACTGAGCTACGCTGCCAAACCCGTCGAGGCGGGGGATGTAAGGGTCGGGTCCGAGCCCTGTCAAGGCAAGCGACTGCTGACACGCCGGCGCGCGCGCCGCGTGGCATAATGTGGCGAACTTTGCGCCGCCGCCCCATGACCATTCCGCCCAAATATGCCCTGATCAAACGCCTGGCGTTGACGCTTCCCGGCACGCACGAGGAAAAGGACCGCCTCGGCACGTGGTTCAACATCGGCAGGAAGACCTTCGTCCTCTATTCTGACAATCAACAGCGCTGGATTTTCAAATTGCCTCATCACCAATTGCACATGCTGTTCGATGCACGACCAAAAACCTTTGCCCCAATGCGCAGTGGCGCGTTGCTTTGGGCTTTCGTCCGGGTCGAGGATTTGAGCGCTGGCGAGCTTCGTGATTACATCACGGCGGCGTGGCGTACGATCGCCACCAAGAAAGTCGCCAAGGAATATTTTTCGCAGGAGAAGTGATGATCATCGGCGCCCACGTCATCATCCAGTCGCAGAATGCCGCCGCCGACCGTGCATTCCTGGAACGATTACGCCTGCCGTCGGTGCCGATGCCTGATGGTTTCACGATCTATGGTCTGCCGCCATCCGAGGTCGCGATCCATCCCTCGCAGAAGAACGACGTGCATGAGTTCTATCTGATGTGCGACGACGTCGACGCCACGGTGCGCGAGATGGAGAAGGCCGGCATCGCCGCCAGCGCAATCATGGAACGCAACTGGGGCCGGCTCACCTCGCTGACACTTCCTGGCGGGGGCAAGCTTGGCATCTACGAGCCCAAGCATCCGCGGCCCAAACAGCACGAGCCGACGAAGGCAAAAAAGGCTGCCGCGAAACGCAAGCCGGTCAAGGCGAAGGCGGCCAGAAAAAAGCGCCGGCGCCGCTAACCCGGCGCGCCTAAGGCTTGGCCAACCAGGGTTCCACCGTGCCAACGATGGCAACCGGCTGTTCCGACGCGATGGCCGCCAGCACGCCGTCGCAGATTTCGGCATTGCTCAGCCAGCGCGATTTTCCGTTCTCTATGACGAACCCCAATACGACCACCTGCTGGTCGACGGGCAGGCTGTCTGCGAGCTTTGCTATCTCCGCGAGACGCTCGGGATGGGCTGGATCGCCATGCGCACTGCCCAGCACCTGTACGATGCGGCCCTCAGCCTGCACGCATTCGGCCAGCGCCCGGCGAGCCTGCGGCGCGCGACCATGCATCCAGACCACGACGAGATCTGGTGCCTCGATCTGGCTGAGTGCTTCGCTCAGCGCGACGCCGTCATTGTAATCGCAGGCGATGGGATCGATCGCGGGCGCGATGGCCCTGATCTTTTTTTCATTGCGCGCCAAAACGCTGACCCGGTCGGCGTGATGGCAAAGCGCGCGGACAAGATCGGCGAGCATGCCCGAGCCGCCGACCACCAAAACCCGCTCAAAACGTTTCATTCCGCGGCGACCCGCTCGCTGTTGGCGCGCGCGATCCAGCCGCCGCCGAGCACCCGGCTGCCGCCGCTCTCGTAGAACACGCAAGCCTGGCCCGGCGCGACGCTGTGCTCGGCGGCGTCAAGCTCGACCAGCGCAGCATGATCCGGCAATGGCGTGACCCGGGCGGCTACCGGCGGGCGCATCGAGCGCACCTTGACCGCACAGTCGAACGCCGTCTCTGCGGTGACCAGCCAGTTTACGTCGCGCAGCACGATGGTGTTGCTGCCCAGCGCCTCGCGCGGTCCGACCACGACGCGCGCCCGTTCTGCATCAAGTGCCACGACGAACAAAGGCGCCTGATGGCCGGAGAGTCCGAGCCCCTTGCGCTGTCCCACCGTGTAGTGGATGACGCCCTCATGCCGGCCGACGACGCGGCCGCGCAGATCGACGATCTCTCCGGCTCGCACCGCTTCGGGCTTCAGCTTCTCCACGATGTTCGAATACTTTCCGTCCGGCACGAAGCAAATGTCCTGGCTGTCGGGCTTGTCGGCAACGGCCAAACCAAGCTCGGCCGCCAGAGCGCGCACCTGCGGCTTGGCCATGCCGCCGAGCGGAAAGCGCAGATAGGAAAGCTGCGCACGCGTGGTGGCGAACAGAAAATAGCTCTGGTCGCGACTGACATCGGCGGCGCGGTGCAGTTGCGCACCGTCGGCGCCGTCCATGCGTTGGACATAATGTCCAGTAGCCAGCGCCTCGGCACCGAGTTCGCGCGCCGTATCCAGCAGGTCGGCGAACTTTATCTTCTCGTTGCAGCGCACGCATGGGATCGGCGTTTCGCCGCGCGCATAGGCGTCGGCAAAATCGGCCATCACGCGATCCCTGAAGCGCTTTTCATAATCCAGAACGTAGTGCGCGATGCCAAGGCTCGCCGCCACGCGGCGGGCATCATGGATGTCCTGGCCGGCGCAGCACGCGCCCTTCTTCTTGGCAGCGCCGGCATCGTAGAGCTGCAAGGTCACGCCGACGACGTCATAGCCCTGACGCTGCAACAGCGCCGCGGTCACGGAGGAATCCACGCCGCCCGACATGGCGGCGACGATCCGTGTTCCTGGCGGCAAGTCCTTGTGCATGGCGTGGCTATATTCCGCCACGTCTTTATCTGCAAGCTAGCCGCTGCTGCCCGGCCCCGGCAGGAAATTGAGCAGCGAAAGCTGGCCCAGCCGCGATGTCACCTGCAACGCGGCCTGCAGCGCCAGTTGGTTTTGACTCTGCTGGGCGAGTGCCGTGGGCAAGTCCACATCTTCGAGGTTGGACACAAATCCCTGGTACAGATTGGCCAGAGCCTGCTGATGGCTCACCGCATCTTGCAGCTGTTTGTAGACAATGCCGTTGCTTGCAGCGACCGCATTGACCGCCGACGCGGCGGCGACAGTGAGTGGAATTTCGCCGGTCAGAAAATCGTTCTGCGCCTTGGTCAGCGTGGTGCTGGCGGCAAAATTTCCGCTGGCGCCAGCATCGAAAGTGGCGAAATCCTTGAGCGTCTGCAGGAGTGCCGTACCGGCATCCGACGCCAGCACGCCGAGCTGGATGGTTTGTCCATCGCTGACCGCGACCGATTTTCGCTGCGTGCCGTTGGAAAACGCACTTGCGATGCTGGGCAGCGCCACAAGCTGGGCGAGCGACGACACGGTGAGCGGCGGCGTACTGTCCTTGTCGCCGCCATAGATGTAATTGCCGTTGGCGTCTTGTGCGTTCAGAATCTGGCTGACCTGATCGAACACGCTTTGGATTTCGGTCGTCAGCGTCGTGCCGTCGCCATCGGCGACTGCCTTGGTGATCGTCTGGCGCAGCTGATTGGCAACATCTGACAGGGAACTCAGCTGCGTATCCTGCAGGTCGGCCTGGTTGATCGCGAGCGCGGTATTGTTCTGATAGGCGTCCGCCTTGTTGAACGCGGTGCGGGTGGCTTCGAGCAGCGAAGCCTTGCTGCCGAAGCCGGTATATTCGGTGGCCACCTTGCCGCTGGCGACCTGTTCCTGCGACGTGGCGTAGGCGTTGCCCGCCTGGTTGATGAGAGCAAGCAGCAACTGCGACTGGGCGGCGGTGGCGATGCGCTCGATGCTCATAGGTCCGTGTCCCTGTCAAATCCGCAGCAGCGTGTCGTAGAGCTGCTGGACGACCGAGAGCATGCGGGCGCCGGCGGCATAGGACTGCTGGTAGATCATCATGTTGGAAAGCTCTTCGTCGAGATTGACGCCGGACGTCGAAGACTGGCGGCTCTTGGCTTCCTGAAAGCGGTCATCCTGCGCGGTCTGGTTTGCCGCCGCCGTCGTGCCGCGCGTCGCTACGTCCTGGTAGAAGGCGGCGGCGAAGTCGCTGAGCGAGGCCACCTCGGCGCCGATGCCGCCTGCGGCAGCGAAACGCTGCGGCGCGCTGCCGACACTTTGCAGCGCCAGAATGCCGCGATTGTCGCCATGGGTGACGATGGCATCGCCCGCCACGCTGGCCGCGGTCAATTGCGGCTGTGCCGATGCCAGGCGTTGCGGCGCGCCAAGCAGTTGCGGTGCCAGCGCGAAGCTCGACGCCTGCAACGCGGTCTGGTTCACGCCGATCCCGAAGAGCTCGGTGAAGCTGAGACCGGTCGTGCCGCGCTGCGTGGTGTCGGCCGAGACGTTGAGCTTGTAGGCGGCAAGTGCTGTGGGCTGCGTTTCGGAGATCGAGCCGTCGCTGTTCAGTGTGAAACTCGCCGAGCCGGCGAGCGCGGTGTTGAGCGCCGTGACGATATTTCCAATCGTCATGCCCGAGCTGACCGCGACACTGGCGCTGCGAGCGATTTGGCCGTCCGGTCCGTTCAGGGTCAGCGTGATCGTTCCGCCGCTGGTGAAGTTGCCGGCATCGCCTGCTCCAAGTCCCGTGGCTGCGATCGAAGGCACGGCGGAGCGAAACAGATCGTTCAGTCCAAAAAATTGCGAGAAGCCTGAGCCGCCGCGGTCCGCCGGCGCGGCGCCATCGTCGGCAATCACGATGCCGTTCGTGCCGCTGGCCGTGAGCGCCAGAGTGCCATCCACAAAGCTGGCGCTGCCATTGGCGCCGAGCGCCGTGTTGAGCGCAGTGCCAAAGCTGCCCACGGTCGCCGCAAAGGCGGTCGGCGCACCGCCGTCGACGGTAAGCGTGCCGGCGTCAAAGTCGACGTCGATGCGCGACACCAGATCGCCATTGGTGTCGGCGATGGCAATTGTCGTCTTACCTGTGAAGTTCAAGGCATCGCCCGCGACCAGGCCGGTATTGCGTCCGGTCAGCGATGGCGGCGGGGGGAAGGCGGCGTTGGCGTTGTGCTGCGTGTTGTAGGCAAGCGCCGTGGTGCGGGCGAGATTGCCCAACTCCTGGCCGAGATCGGCCAGCGTGCCATCGCGCATGTCGATCAGGCCCTTTAACTTGCCCGAAGCGAGGTGCGACTGGATGCTCTGCGGCTGTCCGATGGGCTGGCCCGATTGCGGGTTGATGTCCTGGCTGGTGACTGCGCCATAGGTGCCGTTGGCAGCTCCCGGTGCATAGGCCAGCTGCGCATAGGTATCGCCGACCAAATTGACGCCGTCTTCGGTCGCAACGATCACCCTGCCGTCAGCATTCGTGCTGGTTCGAATGCCGATGAGCTGCGCCAGGCTTTGCAGCGCCAGATCGCGCTGGTCCAGAACCGCCGACGCGCCGTCGCCGCTGATCTGTGCGGTCTTGGCCTGGGCGTTGAGGTCGTAGATCTGCTTGATCAACGCGTTGATGTCGCTGATCGAGCTGGTCACCTGCTGGTCAATCTGGTCGCGTAAACTTGTGATCGAGGATGACAGGCTGGAAATTGTCGTCGCGAGAGTTTCGAAAGCGTTGAGGACGCTCTGTTGGCTGGCGCTTGAGCCGGGCGACAGCGCCGCCTGACCGAGCACCTTTGACACGTTGGTAAGACGCGCCGTGAGGCTGGTGTCGTCGCCAGGTTTTCCCAACAGGACATTGAGCTGGTTGAAAATTGAATTCTGCGTGTCGTAGCGCGACGCGGCGGCGCCCGCCGTCAGCGTCTCGGCGTTGAGGAACTGATCGACGACCCGCTGAATGCTGGCAATGTCGACGCCGGTCAGCGTGCCGCCGGCGCTCTGCGGCTCCAGATTGACGATGCGCCGCGCATAGCCGGTGGTGTTGAGGTTGGCGACATTGTCCCCGACCACGCGCAAGGCGCTGCTGTTGGTCTGCAACGTGCTCAGTGCCGCCGCTGCTATTCCGCTAAGGCTCACGCGCTGGATCCGGTTTGTCGCCGAAGCCGGATCGCAAGCAACGTGCCAAGCTGCATTGCGCGGTGTTTGTGGATGAAGACGGCACGGAAGCCGTCGCGCAAGCGGCAGAGTTTGCCGGTTGCGGCAGTTCGTGCCCGTCGCCGATCCGTCAAATGTGCCCGAGGGCGCCGCGAAAGCGCGCAAACCGCGCAAAAAAATTCTGGTCCAGGCCTTGCTACGAAGGCGCCAGAACCCTGCGGATCGATCTTGTGCAAGCAACGCCTGCCGTCACAGTAACGAATGCGCCGCACGCAAATAGTGGCAGCACAGCGCCGCAGGCCGCCGCGCCCGACGACGTATTCGCGCAAATCCTGGCCGCGCTCGGACATCAGGCCGCGGCCAAGGACGTCAGCGCACTCTTGTCTAATTCTTCTGCTCTCACTCCCGATGCGACACCGGCGCCCAACGCTGATCCCGCGGCAGCCGGAACGATCGGCGTGAATCTCCATGCCCTGCTTAGCGCGCTGCATAACGCGGCGGTCAAACCCACCAACTCTGCGCCCGACTCAGCAAAGCTTGCCGCCAAGCCGCGATCGGACGAACCCGACGATGGCGCCGCCGATGCGCCGCCGCAGTCACCGGTCGATCCGAGCAGCGTGCTGCCCGACACCGCGCCGACGACACCACCGCCGGTGCCTGTACTCGCCTTGCTGCCGACACCAGCCGTCACGGACGATGTCGCGGGCGAAGCCGACGTCGCCGCGGCAATTCCCAACACGACGATTCCCAACACGACGATTGCCGAGCCGACCAGCGAACCCGTGCCCGGCAACACAAAATCGCAAGACCGCACATCGACGGCCAACAGACTGGCGGCACTTTCGACCGCAGCCAACCGCAGCTTCACCGATCAGCCCGACACCGCGACGCTGCCGGTGCAGGGCGCAACCATTCCAGGCAACAACGGTAATCCGGACAACGCCGCCGCGAACGGCCGGCACGACAATACCCCCGGTCAGAACACCGCGCCGTCAAGCGAGATCCGCGCCGACACCGCGCCGACACCCAGTCCTGCACCGACAACGTTTGCACCGGCAAACAGCGCACCACCTGCGCCACCCGGCGACGGCGCCGCGCTTGCCGCCACCAGCGCGGTCACGGCGAATGTCCAAACCGTTGCACCAGCGCAGGTTCACACCGCGCTGCAGGTCAGCCATGCGAGTGCGCTCGTCGTACCCGATGCCGGCGCGTTGGCCGTGACAATCGCCGCACGCAGCCAGGCCGGAGCCAAGCACTTTGACATACGGCTGGATCCGCCCGAGCTCGGCCGCGTCGATGTGCGTCTCAGCGTCGATGATGCCGGCAAGGCACAGGCGTCGCTCACGGTGGAAAAGCCGCAAACTCTGGAACTGCTGCAAAAGGATGTCACCAATCTCGAACGCGCCTTGAAGGATGCGGGGCTGGACCTGGCGCAGAACGGGCTCAACTTCTCGCTCAAAGGCCAGCAGCAGCATGATGCCAACGATCCGGCACCACGCGGTCGCGCCCTTGGCGTGCGCGCCATCGCGGTCGAGGAAACAGTTCCATCTCCCCATCCCCTGAGCGGCGTCAGCGACGCGCGGCTCGACATTCGCGTCTGAGGTCCGACATGCCCACCATCACGCCCACTGCTTCCAACGTACCCGCCGCCGCCCAATCGGCGGCGCAGAATCAGCTGGCAGGAAATTTCGATACCTTTCTGACTTTGCTGACGACGCAATTGCAGAACCAGGATCCGCTCAATCCGACGGACACCAACCAGTTCACCCAGCAGCTGGTCGAGTTCAGCCAGGTTGAGCAGCAGATCAACACCAACGACCATCTCAAAACGCTGATCACCCAGGGCGCGAGCCAGACCGCCGCCTATGCCGTGAGCTATCTGGGCAAGAGTGTCACGATCACCAACGGCAATGCGCCGCTGCGTGGCGGTGCCGCGAACTGGAGCTACGGGCTCGGCACGCAGGCCGCCCGCACGGTGTTGACCGTGACCGATGCCAACGGCAACGCGGTCTTTTCCACCGCGGGCGAAACCGCACCCGGCGCGCACGGCTTTGCCTGGAACGGTCAGAACAGCAACGGCACGCAACTGCCCGACGGCGTCTACACCTTGCACGTCACCGCCAGTGCGGCCGACGGCACGGCGGTGAGCAGCTCCGTCGCCGCCAGCGGCGTGGTGGATGAAGTCGATATGACGAGCGGCACGCCGAAACTTCTGATCGGCCCGATGGCGATATCGCTGTCCGATGTCGCCGGAGTCGCGAGCATTTGAGTGAAACCGGGGCCCAGAATCGGGCGCCAGCAACCCGCGCAGATGGACGAAGTCCCGTAAGCCGGAAGGAACGAAACAATGAGTTTGTATGGAGCACTTCAGATCGGCGTTGCCGGCCTTGGCGCAAACAGCCAGGCGCTTAGCACGACCGCTTCCAACATCGCCAACGTCAACACCGTCGGCTACAAGGCGAGCGAGAGCGCGTTTTCCACCTTGCTGGCGTCCAGCGACGGCACCCAGGCGGGCGTGATCGCCAACCAGGCGCAACGCGTCACCACGCAAGGCGGCATCAACGGTACGCAGTCGCCGACGGATTTGGCGATTTCCGGCAACGGCTTCTTCGTCGTCAGCCCGACCACGGCAGTCGGCGGTGGTGCTGCGCAGTCACTGCTCTACACCCGCGCCGGGAACTTCACGCCGGACGCGACGGGCAATCTGCGCAATGCGGCGAACCTGTATCTGCTCGGCTGGCCGCTCGACGCCAACGGCGCCGTGCCGAACGACCGCAGCAACATGACGACGATCAACGTCAACAGTCTTGCAGGCAAGGCCGAAGCCACCACGACAATGTCGATCCAGGCCAACTTGCAGGCAAGCACTGCGATCACGTCGCCCTACACCGCCGGTGACATGGCGGCGGGAACCGTGCCTGCGGATTTCCAGCGCACCATGAACGTGTTCGACGGCCAGGGCGGCGCGCAGCCGTTGCAGATCTCGTTCGTCAAGACCGCCGCCAACACCTGGTCCTATGAAGTCACCTATCAGGGCCCGCCCGCCAATCTCAGCCAACCGAGCAATCTGATTGCGTCGGGTACCATGGCGTTCAACCCGGACGGCACTTTGAAAACCGCCGATACATCGGCCGGTGCGCCGACCGGCACGATCAATGTTACGATACCGTTCGCCTTGGCTACCTCTGGGCTCAATTCCCAGACCATCGCGATCGACGTGGGTACGCCGGGTGCGTCGAACGGCATCGCGCAATTCGACAATCCCTCGGCGCTAGTTTCCTCGTCGGTCAATGGTCAGTTGTTCGGCAGTCTGACGGGCGTTTCCATCGACAAGGACGGATTCGTCACCGCGCAATTCTCCAACGGCCTTGCAACGAAAGTGTTCAAGCTGCCGATTGCAACTTTTGCGAACGCCGATGGCTTGGCCGCGGTTTCCGGTAACGCCTATGCCGCGTCGAACAATTCCGGCACGCCGACGATCGGCGAAGCCAATCTGGGCGGCGCCGGATCGGTGCAATCAAAGGCGCTGGAGAGTTCTACGGTCGATCTTGCGACGGAATTTACCAACTTAATCACCACGCAGCGTGCTTATTCCGCCTCGGCCAAGATTATTACCACCGCATCGGAGATGCTTGACCAACTCCTGCACATCACCAACTAGCGCAAAGAAGCGAGGCATAGCGCGGTAAACGCCGTGCCTCGCTCGCCGTTCCGATAGAATTCGACGGGAATTTGTACAACTTCGTTTACCATGGCTCTTGGCCTTTTCTTAAAGGCCGAAGGGTTAGTTTCGCCGCGGGTACTGAAGTCGGGAGTCCACATAGATGGTCGAAGACCGAAAGGGACGGGTGAGCTATGTCATCGGACCAGATGGTAGTCCGTTGACGCTGGCCGATCTGCCGCCTCCAGGCACGCGGCGCTGGGTTATTCGGCGCAAGGCGGAAGTTGTGGCTGCCGTGCGCGGCGGCTTGTTGAGCCTTGACGATGCTTGCAAGCGCTACACGCTGACCGTCGAGGAATTTCTCGCCTGGCAGCGTGCGATCGATCGCTTCGGCATGCCTGGCCTGCGCGCCACACGCGTGCAGCAGTATCGCAACTGAACGTGTGCGACACGACGCGGAAATTTCGCACGACACTTGAAGGAAGTGTTAACTCCGAATTGCGCTCGGCGACGCGCGACAGCCGCGCATATTAAGCGCGTATTTACCCAACACACGGCAAGGTTTGCCTAGCACGGCGCGAAACCGTCCAGCGGTTTTGCGTCGCCATGCGAAGGGGGCAGACATTGCCGGAATTTGTCAAAGCGATCGGCGCGGCGCGCTTCGGTGTCATGGCGGGCGTGGCAGCCGCGCTCACCGCGTTCTTTCTCTACGTCGCCGGCGCATTGACCGAGCCGCCCAAGGCCATCCTGTTTTCCGGCCTGGAGCCGCGTGATGCCGCAGCCGTCACCGCCAAGCTCGACTCCATGAGCGTCGCCTATGTGGCCAAGGGCGACGGCGGCACCATCCTGGTGCCCGCGGACGAAGTGACGAAACTGCGCATGCAGCTCGCGGCCGACAATCTGCCGGCGGCCGGCGTCGGCTATGAAATCTTCGACAAGTCCGATGCCTTCGGGGCCACTGCCTTCGTGCAGAACATCAACCGCCTGCGCGCCATCGAGGGCGAACTCGCCCGTTCCATCCAGACGATCGACGGGATCAGCGGCGCGCGATTGCATCTCGTCATCCCCGAGCGCCAGATCTTTTCGCGCGACGATCAGGCGCCGAGTGCTTCGGTCGTTCTCAAGACGCGCGGCATCTTGAACCGCGGCCAGGTCCAGGCGATTCAGCACCTGGTGGCCGCCGCCGTGTCCGGCCTGGCGCCGGAACGCGTCGCCATCGTCGATGACAAGGGCGATCTGCTGGCCGGCGGCGACGACAAGAACGGGCCGAACGCCGCCGCCATCGGCGAGGAAACCGAAACCACCGACTTTGAAGATCGGCTCCGCCAGCGCGTCGAATCCATCGTCGCCAGTGTCGTTGGCCCCGGACATGTGCATGTCCAGGTCACCGCCGACGTCAGCTACACCCACACCAGCGAGACGTCTGAGACCTTCGATCCCGATAGCAAAGTCGTGCGTTCGACGCAGACCGTGGAGTCCAACAATACCGATTCCAATGGCGGCGCGGCGGCGGCCGTTTCGGTCGGCAGCGCACTGCCGGGCGGCGCGGCGGCACCGGCGGGCGACGGCACCAAGTCCAACGCGACGCGCACCGAGGAGACGACCAATTACGAGATCAACAAGGCGGTCAAGACGAGCACGGTGGATGGTGGCACGGTCAAGCGACTCTCGGTCGCCGTCGTCGTCGACGGCACGGCGGGAGCCAATGGCGTCTACAAGCCGCGCGCCAAGAACGAGATGAAGCAGATCGAGGATCTGGTGAAATCCGCCATCGGGTTCGATGCCAAGCGCGGCGACATCGTGCAGGTCGACAATATGGCCTTCGCCCACATCGACGTCGGCGACACCACGCCGGCGCCGGCGCCGTTCCTCGGGCTCGACGGCGCGGACTGGTTCAAGATCATCGAGGCAGCGATCCTTTCGCTCACCGCGCTGCTGATCGGGCTGTTCGTGGCACGGCCGCTGATCGCGCGCATGTTCGCGCCGCTCAGCCTCGCCGGCGCGGCGCCGCATTCCTCTTCGCCGGTCATGGGCCAGCTGGCATCGCCGCCGGGAACCGCGATGGAAGCCGCCCAGCAGACCGGTGCCGCCGGCCAGCCGCTCGCCATTCCGGCGCCGACGCGTTCGACCATCGATATCTCGCAGATCGAAGGCCAAGTGCGCGAGTCCTCCATCAAGAAAGTCGGTGAAGTGGTGAATTCGCATCCCGAAGAAGCGCTCGCCATCATCCGCACCTGGCTCCACGAACCGGCCTGACCCCCATGTCCCGCGCAAAATCCGCCACCAAGGAAGACATCCGCCAGCTCACCGGCGCCGAACGCTCGGCGATCATCATGCTGTCGCTCGGCGAGGAACACTCCGCCAAGATCTGGAAGATGATGGACGAGGACGAGATCAAGGAAGTCTCGCAAGTCATGTCGACGCTGGGCACCGTCAGCTCGACGCTGATCGAAAAGCTGCTGGTGGACTTCGTCTCGCAAATGTCGGGCACCGGCTCGCTCATGGGTTCCTACGAATCCACCGAACGCTTGCTCGCCCGCATGATGCCCGAGGACAAGGTCGGCCAGATCATGGAGGAAATCCGCGGTCCGGCCGGACGCACCATGTGGGACAAGCTCGCCAACGTGAACGAGACGGTGCTGGCGAACTATCTGAAGAACGAATATCCGCAGACCGTTTCGGTCGTGCTTTCCAAGATCAAGCCCGAGCATGCCGCGCGCGTGCTGGGTTCGCTGCCCGAGGAGTTTGCCCTTGAAGTCGTGCAGCGCATGCTGCGCATGGAATCGGTGCCGAAGGACATCCTCGACAAGGTCGAGCAGACGCTGCGCGTCGAGTTCATGTCCAACCTGGCGCGCACCGCCAAGCGCGACGCGCACGAGCATATGGCGGAAATCTTCAACAATTTCGACCGGCAAACCGAAAGCCGCTTCGTCACCGCGCTGGAAGAACGAAGCCGCGACAGCGCCGAGCGCATCAAGGCCTTGATGTTCACCTTCGAGGACTTGGGCAAGCTCGATCCCGGTTCGATCCAGACGCTGCTGCGCCATGTCGAGAAGGACAAGCTCGCGCTGGCGCTCAAGGGCTCGACCGATACGTTGCGCGACGTGTTCTTCTCCAACATGAGCGAACGCGCCGGCAAGATCCTGCGCGAGGACATGGAGGCGATGGGCCCGGTGCGCCTCAAGGACGTCGATGAAGCCCAGATGCGCATGGTCAATGTCGCCAAGGACCTTGCGAACAAGGGCGAAATCATGATCGCCAACAAGCAGGGCGAAGACGAGCTCGTGTACTGATGAGCACCGCCAGCAAATACACGTTCGACGTCGAGTTTCGCCCGGAAGGCGATCTCGTCTCCAACGCGGCACGGGCGCGCCAGAAGAAGACCTACACCACCGAGGAGATCGATCAGCTCTCGGCCCGCGCCCGTGAGCAGGGTATGAAGGCTGGCCAGGTGCGTGCCACCGAGGCGCTGGCGGCGGAAATCTCCAATCTTGCCGGCATGCTGCGCGAAGTGCTGGCGCGTTCGCACCGCGCGACCGACGACGTGCGCGAGGAAGCATCGCTGCTGGCGCTTTCCGCCGCGCGCAAGCTCGCTGCCGCCGCCATCGATCAGTTGCCGGCCGCCGATGTGGAACTGACCCTGCGCGGCGCGCTGCATCACGCGATCGGCGAACCGCGCATCGTGCTGCATGCGAGCCAACGCGCCGTGGATATCCTGAAGCCGCAGCTCGACGAGATCGCGCAGCAGGAAGGCTTTGACGGCCGCGTCGCGATCGGCATCGATCCCGCACTCGCTGCCGGCGACTGCCGCATTGACTGGCGTGGGGGCGGCGCCGAACGGTCCGAAGGCGCCATCGAGGCGGCGATCGCCGAACTCATTACGCGCCGATTTTCCAATCCATCGTCTGCGGAGGAATAAGTCATGGCGGCAAGCGACAATGTCGACCTGCCCGATCTGGGTCACGAGACGCCGGCCGGTGCCGCGCCGGCGCTGCTCAACGCCGACACCAACACCGAATCGGAGGTCAAGCGCACCGCGCAGGATCTCGAGGCCGTTTACGATGTGCCAGTCACCGTCTCGGCGGTGCTCGGCAAGTCCGCGATGGAAGTGAGCCAGCTCTTGAAGCTCGGCAGGGGCACTATCGTCGAGCTCGACCGCAAGGTCGGCGAAGCCATCGACATCTATGTGAACGATCGCCTGGTCGCGCGCGGTGAAGTGGTCCTGGTCGAGGATCGCCTCGGCGTCACCATGACGGAAATCATCAAGGCCGGTCAGTCCTAGGAAGGAATACGGATATGCGTCTTCTCATCGTCGGCCAGCTTCAAGGTCAACTCACCGCCGCCACCAAGATCGCGATGGAGCGTGGCGCCAAGGTGACGCACGCCGTCGACATCGAGCAGGCGCTGGCAAGCTTGCGCAGCGGGCGCGGCGCCGATCTGGTCCTGTGCGATGTGAAGTGCGACATTGGCCAACTCGTGCGCGGGCTTTCCACTGAGCGCATCTGCACGCCGGTGGTGGCCTGCGGCATCGGCACCGACGCCAGAAGCGCGGTCGATGCCATCCGCGCTGGCGCGAAAGAGTATTTGCCGCTGCCGCCCGATCCCGAACTGATCGCTGCCGTACTCGCGGCCGTCGCCGACGACAGCCACCAGATGAGCTATGAGGATCCGGCGATGGCAGCCGTGATCACGCTGGCCGATCAGGTCGCGCCCAGCGAAGCTTCGATCCTGATCACTGGCGAGAGCGGCACCGGCAAGGAAGTCCTCGCCCGCTATGTCCACAAGAAGTCGGAGCGTGCCGAGAAGGCCTTCATCTCGGTCAATTGCGCCGCCATCCCGGAAAACCTCCTGGAGTCCGAACTGTTCGGCCATGAGAAGGGCGCCTTCACCGGCGCTGTCGCCCGGCGCATCGGCAAGTTCGAAGAGGCCAATGGCGGCACGCTGCTGCTCGATGAAATCAGCGAGATGGACGCGCGCCTGCAGGCCAAGCTCCTGCGTGCCATCCAGGAACGCGAGATCGACCGCGTTGGCGGCACCAAGCCGGTCAAGGTCGACATCCGCATCATCGCGACCTCGAACCGCGATCTTGCCGACGCGGTGAAGCACGGGCTGTTCCGCGAGGACCTGCTCTATCGCCTCAATGTCGTGAACTTGCGCCTGCCGGCGCTGCGCGAACGGCCAAAGGATATCCAGGCACTCGCGCGGCACTTTGCGCACAAATATGCGCAGGCCAATGGCGTGCCCTATCGCGCCATCGCGCCCGCAACCGAGCGGCTCTTGGCCTCGCATCATTGGCGCGGCAATGTGCGCGAGCTGGAAAACACGCTGCATCGCGCCGTGTTGCTGGCAACCGGTGCCGACATCCAGCCCGAAGCCATCCGTCTGCCCGATGGCACGCAAGTCGGACCCGGACGCCATGGCGATCTGCCGGCGCCGGTGCAGGCAGCCGTCGACAACGCCGTGGCGGTGACGCGCGGCCTGGTCGGGCGCACGGTCGCCGACGTCGAACGCGACCTCATCCTCGACACGCTCGATCATTGTCTGGGCAACCGCACCCACGCCGCCAACATCTTGGGCATCTCGATCCGCACCTTGCGCAACAAGCTGCGCGAATATTCGCAATCCGGTCTCGCAATCCCCAGCCACGGCGAACAACGCGCGGCGAATGGATGATGATGATGATGACAAACCAACATTGTCATCCCCGGCGAGCAGCGACGCAGTCGCTGCGAGGGAAGGGGACCCAGGTTTTGGAGCAGCGCAACTCTCGCAGACCTGGGTCCCCTTCCCTCGCAGCACGCGCGAACGCGCGCTGCTCGCCGGGGATGACAACTTTTTTCACTGCGTTCCGCCCCCCACCCGAAGCGCTGCGCGCTTCGACCTCCCCACAAGGGAGAGGTTATTAGATGTCTGACGTATCAACCGCCGTTCCCGCGTCCGGCTTCGGGCTCAATCTCGCCACGCTGAAGGACGTCCTGCGCCGCAGTGATCTGGGCTTGGCGATCGGCATCATGGCGATCCTCGTCGTTCTGCTGCTGCCCTTGCCGCCCTGGCTGCTCGATATCTGCCTCGCGCTCTCGCTCTCCTTCTCGATCCTGATCCTGATGACCGCGGTCTTCATCCAGAAGCCGCTGGAATTCAGCGCATTTCCGACCGTGCTGTTGATCACCACGATGCTGCGCCTGGCACTGAACCTCGCCTCGACGCGCCTCATCCTCAGCCATGGCAATGAAGGCACCAGCGCGTCCGGCTATGTCATCCAGGCCTTCGGCAAGCTTATCATGCAGGGCAACTTCCTCATCGGCCTGATCGTGTTCGCGATCCTGGTGCTGGTGAACTTCGTCGTCATCACCAAGGGTTCCGGGCGCATCGCCGAAGTCGCGGCGCGCTTCAGCCTTGACGCCATGCCGGGCAAGCAGATGGCGGTCGATGCCGATCTGTCGGCCGGACTGATCGAGGAAAAGGAAGCCAAGCGCCGGCGCAAGGAGCTGGAAGCCGAATCCAATTTCTTCGGCGCCATGGACGGCGCCAGCAAGTTCGTGCGCGGCGATGCCATCGCCGGGCTGATGATCGTGGCGATCAACGTGATCGGCGGCATCATCATCGCGGTGGCGCAGAAAGGCATGAGCTTCGCCGACGCGTCGCAGACCTTCACGCTCTTGACCGTCGGTGACGGCCTGGTCAGCCAGATGCCGGCGCTGATCGTTTCCACCGCCGCCGGCTTGATGGTGTCCAAGGCCGGTGTCGAAGGCGCCACCGACAAGGCGCTGATCACACAACTGTCCTTCTATCCCCAGGCACTCGGCATGGCGGCAACCGTGATGGGCATTGTCGCCGTGCTGCCTGGCATGCCGACCCTGGTTTTTGCCGGCCTGTCAGGCGCCACCGGCACGCTCGCCTATTTCGCCTACAAGAAAAAGGATGCCAGCGAATCCAAGATGCGGGCGGAAGAAGAAAAAATCCGTGCCGACGCCGCACCCAAGGAAGAGCCGATCGCCAGCGCTCTGGCGCTTGATCTGTTGCGCGTCGAACTCGGCTACGGCCTCCTGCCTCTCATCAATGATGTGAAGGGCCATCGCATCACCGACCAGATCAAGGCGTTGCGCCGCCAGCTTGCCGCCGAGATGGGCTTTGTCATGCCGGCGGTGCGCATCCTGGACAATATGCAGTTACCGGCCAACGAATATCGCATCCGCGTCAAGGAAGTGGATTCCGGCCGCGGCGATCTCTATCCCGGCAGCCTGCTCGTGATGGATCCCAAGGGATTGCCGATCGACATGCGCGGCACCCACACGACCGAGCCCGCGTTCGGCCTGCCCGCCACCTGGGTACCGGCGACGCAGCGCGAGGAAGCCACCTTCCGCGGCTACACGGCGGTCGATCCCGGCACGGTGCTCACGACGCATCTGACCGAAGTGCTGAAGTCGCACATGTCGGAACTTCTGTCCTACGCCGAAACCAAGAAGTTGCTCGACGATCTGCCGCCGGAAAACAAGAAGCTGGTCGATGAGTTGATCCCGTCGCAGATTTCGGTGACCGGCGTGCAACGCGTGCTGCAGACGCTGCTCGGCGAGCGCGTCTCGATCCGCGACCTGCCGGCGATCCTGGAAGGCATCGCCGAAGCGGTCGGCCATACCAAGAACGCGCTCTACATCACCGAGCATGTACGCGCCCGGCTGGCCCGCCAGCTATGCCATGCCAATCTCGCACCGGCCGGCTACCTGCCGTTGATCGCATTGTCGCCGGCCTGGGAACAGGCTTTCCAGGAGTCCATCATCGGCCAGGGCGAAGACCGCCAGCTCGCCATGGCGCCGTCGCAACTGCAGCAGTTCATCCAGAGCGTGCGCGATCGCTTCGACGAAGCGAGCCACAAGAACGAAGTGCCGGCACTCTTGACCAGTCCGCAGATCCGCCCCTTCGTGCGCTCCATCGTTGAGCGCTTCCGGCCGCAGACTGTGGTCATGTCGCAGAGCGAAATCCATGCCTCGGTCAAGCTGCGCACGATGGGACAAGTGTGATGCAGCTGCGCACGTTCCTCGCCAAGGACATGAAGGCCGCGCTCGCCAGCGTGCGCGCCGACATGGGCCCCAACGCCGTGATCATCGCGAGCGAGAAAGCCAAGAGCGGCGGCATCATGGTGCGCGCCGCGCTCGACGAAGAATGCGACACGCCGACCACCCCGATCGCGCCGCCCGCAGAACTGGCGCCGGTCAGCGATTTCGAAGCCCATTATCGTGACGGCCTGCGCCGGCGGCTGCGCGGCGGGCCGGGCGGCCAGTCCGGCCGGCTGGTGTTCGACCGCACCGCGCTGCTGGCTGCGCTGAACCGGCATCGCACGCCCGACGCCCTCGCCCATGCGCTGGCGGCGGCGGCGGCCAAGTCGCAGCTGAGCGACATGACCCTGGCGCTGGCCGCAGCACTTGATCAGCGCATGATGCTGAAGCCGATCGACACGGCAACGGCAGGTGCGCTGTTGCTCGTCGGACCCAATGGCGCCGGCAAGACGACCGTCGCGGCCAAGCTCGCAGCCCATGCCCGTCTCAACAATCGCCGGGTCACACTCATCGCTGCCGATTCCGCGGGCGCTGGTGCGGTGGCGCGACTGGAAACTTTTGCCAAGCATCTCGACGCGGCAATGGCGATTGCCGAGACCGCGCCGCTGCTGAGCAAGCTGGTGAGTGACTGCACCGCCAAGAAGACGCTCGCCATCATCGACACGGCCGGTTTTGATCCGCGCGATGCCAAGGCGCGCAACGCCTTTTGTGCCCTGGGCCAGATCGCCCATGTCGAAACCATCGGCGTGGTCTCGGCCTTTTGCGACGGCGAAGAAGTCGGTGAAATCTGCAGCGCCCTTGATGTGCTGGGCGCCACGCGTCTCATCGTCAGCGGACTCGATCTGGCGCAACGCGCCGGCGCGTTGCTCGCTGCGGCCACGGGAAGCGTCGCGCTGGCCCATGTGACGCGTTCGCCGTTCGTCGCCAGCGGACTTGACACCGCCACGTCGCTGTCGCTCGCGCGGCTGCTGCTTGACGAGACGAGGAGTGCACAATGACGCCGCAGATCATCGCCATCGGTTCAGGCAAGGGCGGTACGGGCAAGACGCTGATCGCCGTCAGCCTGGCACACGCGCTGGCCCATCAAGGCGAACGCGTGCTGCTATGCGATGCCGATCTTGGCCTGTCGAATGCGAGCGTGCATCTTGGTCTCAAGCACAGCGGCGATCTTGCCGGCCTGCTGGCGGGCAAGACAAGTTTGAAGAACGCCACCGCTGCCGTGCGCTGCGGACCGCGCCATGGCTTTGATCTGCTCGCGGCACCTTCGGGTACAGCGAGTTTTGGCGATGTCGGCGAAGCGGCCGTGCTGACATTGATCGCCACATTGGAGGCAGCCGGACAGTATGACCGAGTGTTGGTCGATCTGGGCGCCGGGGTCGAAGGCGCCGTGATGAGCTTCGCCGCGCGCGCCGACGAAACCCTGCTCATCCTGACGCCCGATCCGGCCTCGCTGACCGATGCCTATGCCTTCACCAAGCTCATGTTGCGCCGCACCGGTGCACGCGCGCCACAGGTACTGGTCAATATGGCGCTCAACGGGACCGAGGGCCGGCGCATCGCCGACACCTTGCGCGCCTCTGCCAAGTCCTTCCTGAAGGCGGTGCCGGACTATCTGGGATTTGTTCCGTTCGATCCCCGCGTGCCGGAAGCGGTGCGCCGTCAAAGCCCGCTTTTGAGCGCTTTTCCGCAGTCGCCGGCGGCGCTGGCGATCGACGGCCTAGCGCGCAAGTTGCATGGCGCGGTCCGCCTACCCCTGCCCGCGATGGGGTTGCGTTAACCGTCCGCAGCGATTGACGCCGCAAATTTCTGCCCGAATTCTCGGCAGCGCGGAACTGGTGTATGATCCCTTAACAAGCAACGCCGGACGGTGGCCATGCCGCCGAGCCGTTGTGCGGGAACGTCTGTGCAAAAATTGGGGGTCTTATGCATTTTCTCATGGATATCTGGAACACGATCCACACCATTCTGACCACATCGGATCTCATCACGCTCGCGCTCATGGCGCTGATCGCGCTGGGTGCCGGGTTCATGATGCAAAGCTTCGGTTCGATCGTGACGACCACCGTGTTCGCGCTCATAGCGTTCGCGCTGGCCGGCTATGTCCGCGCCATCACGATGGGCGGACAGAACGCATCGGCGTTCGCGACCAAGGACTGGCAGATGTTCCAGGACCTGCACATGATGACCCTGGTGGCCTATGCCGTGACCTTCGCCGCGGTGATCGCGATTGCGCATGTGGCGCGCTCGCTGCTCATGCGCTGAGCAACAGGCCGGCTGAACCCCCTTATTGGCATGGCAGGGCGAAGCAGCTAGCTTCGCGCCATGATTATTTTCATCGTCCTTGGCCTCGCCGCCCTGATCGCGGTGTGGGCGATCTTCACCTATAACGGGCTGGTCAGCCGCCGCGCCATGGTGGCGGAAGGCTGGAGCGGAATCGACGCGCAGCTCAAGCGTCGGGCCGATCTCATTCCCAACCTGGTGGAAACCGTCAAAGGCTATGCCACCCATGAGCGCACGACCTTCGACGAATTGACCCGCATGCGGTCCCAGGCCGGCAGCCAGGATCCGGCGCAACGCGCGGCCGCCGAAACGGCGATCACCGCGGCCATCGGCAAGGTCATGGCGGTGGCCGAAGCCTATCCCGACCTCAAAGCATCGGCGAACTTCCAGTCGCTGCAAAAGGACCTGGCCGATCTCGAAGACCAGATCCAGCTGGCGCGACGCTACTACAATGGCGCAGTGCGCAACTTCAACGTCGCCGTGCAGCAGTTCCCGTCGAATTTCATCGCCAATCTGGGCGGCTTCACGGCGGCGCAATTCTTCCAGCTCGACGACGTCGCCGACCGCAACGCCCCAAAGGTGTCCTTCAGCTGATGAAGCAGGCGATTGTCGCGCTGCTGCTTGTGCTCTTAGCGCTGCCCGCCTCCGCCCGGGACGCGCAGACGACCGAACACCGCCATGGCCATAGCGCGTCACCTGTCGCTCCTGCGGTCGCGCCGGAGCCGTCGGTCACGAACGACGCGCTCGATCCCAACGACACGTCCGAACGCATCACCAGTTTCGACAGCGACATCCTTGTTGCCCGCAACGGAACGCTCACGGTCACCGAAACCATCGCCGTCTATGCCAATGGCGAACGCATCCAGCACGGCATTTATCGGGATTTT
>Ga0157379_10000697_pt1 | contig 27269 bp, 31 predicted proteins | sample S25metaG_FD_121802 | JGI IMG/M metagenome (GOLD analysis project Ga0157379, IMG submission 121802) | Switchgrass rhizosphere microbial communities from Kellogg Biological Station, Michigan, USA - S2-5 metaG | ecosystem: Host-associated > Plants > Roots > Rhizosphere > Soil | place: USA... | reverse complement strand
CGGAGTGGGGCGGGCGCGCCGAAACGCCCGTGGTCGCAGGACCCTGAGCATGGACGAGAAGACACGGCTGATCCGCGCAGGGAACGCACCCGGCGCCCTGGCCAAGACGGTGGGACCGCCGATCCAGCGCGGCTCCACCGTGCTGCTCCCCAACGCCGCAGCGCTCTACGACTACGGCCAGGTGACCTACGGGCGTCAGGGTCTCGCGGCTCAGGCCGCGCTGCAGGAGGCCCTGGCCGAGCTCGAGGACGGCGCGGGCGTCGCCCTCTACCCATCCGGCCTCGCGGCGCTCAGCGGAGCCCTGTTGGCGGTGCTGAAGGCTGGCGACGAGGTGCTGGTAGTGGACAACGTCTATGCCCCCACACGGCGCTTCTGTGAGCAGGTGCTCAAGCGCTTCGGCGTCGGCGTCAGCTATTTCGACCCGCGGCAGGCGCCCGAGGCGCTGGTGGGCCAGGCCTCGCCGGCGACGCGACTGATCCTGATGGAGAGCCCAGGTTCGCTGACCCTGGAGATGCAGGACGTGGGCCGCATCGCCGAGCTCGCCAAGGGCCGCGGCATCCTCACCGCCTGCGACAACACCTGGGGCGCGGGGCTGTTGTTCAAGCCTCTGCATCACGGCGTCGACCTGTCGATCCAGGCCCTCACCAAATATGTCGGCGGCCATTCCGACGCCTTCATGGGTTCGGCGGCCGCGCGCGACCCCGCGATGGTGCGAACGCTGAACGAGGGTGTCCTGCACCTCGGCTGGTCGGTCTCGCCGGAAGACGCCTATCTGATGCTCCGCGGCCTGCGCACCCTGCCCGCGCGCCTGGAAGCCCAGGGCAAGAGCGCCCTGCGCATCGCCCAATGGCTGTCCGGCCGACCCGAGATCGCGGCGGTCCTCCACCCTGCTCTGGCCGCCGACCCCGACCACGAGCTGTGGAAGCGCGACTTCACCGGAGCCGCGAGCCTCTTCACCATCGCCCTCCGGCCCGCCGCGCCCGCGGCGGTGGACGCCTTCCTCGACGCGCTGGAGCTGTTCGGCCTGGGCTTTTCCTGGGGCGGCTACGAGAGCCTGGCCATCTCCTGCGACCCGCAGCTCAGGTCACGCCGCTTCCCGCGCGACTACGGCGGCCCGCTGGTGCGCCTGCACGTGGGGCTGGAGGATGCCGACGACCTGATCGCGGACCTGCGCCGCGCGCTCGCGGCCTACAGCGCGGCCTAAGGCTGAGCCGGCGCCTCGACCGGGGGCGATCCGAAGCGGAAGCTCGAAATCGCGATCGAGCCCATGAAGTCGGCCTCGTGATAGATTCGCACTCCAGGATCGCCCCCCGCAGCCCCTGCGGCGACCATCAAAGGAATGAGGTGGTCCTCGCTCGGGTGCGCCTGGCGACCGCCCGGCGCGGCCGCCCACCGCTCCAGCCCGGCGCGTCGGGCCTGGGAATCGGCCTCCACGAGGGTTTCCGTCAGCCAGGCGTCGAAGGCGTGGGAGGCAGGCCCGCCCGTTCCGTCCCGCGAACCCCGCATGTCGTGATAGCTCGCCCCGCTGCCCACGATGACCACGCCTTCGTCCCGCAGGGGCGCCAGAAGCTCGCCGACCTTCAGATGCAGCGCGGGATCGTAGTTCGCGTTCATGGAAAGCTGCACGATCGGCATGTCCGCATCGGGGTAGATCGGCTTCAGCAGGCTGAAGACGCCGTGATCGAACCCCCGCTCGGGATCGAGGCCCGCGGCCACGCCGCCCGCGACGAGCAAGTCCTGCACCCGCGCCGCAAGCTCCGGCGAGCCCGGAGCGTCATAGCGGATATGGTAGGTGGCTTCCGGAAACCCGTAATAGTCGTAGATCATCGGTGGACGGGGGCTGGAGGCCACGCGGAAGCCGTCCGCCTCCCAGTGGCCCGAGATCACCAGCACCGCCCGCGGCGCGGAGCCCAGTTCGCGCCGAACGCCGACCAAGGACTCCTCCAGGGCCCCGAACATCCTTCCGAACCTGTCCTTCATCCAGGGCCAGGGGCCGCCGCCGTGGGAAAGGTAGTAGGTGGGAAGCCGTCGCATGTTCATCCACCCTGTCCGTTCAGCCGTGAGCAGGCTGGCCGTGGTCGGGATAACGACCGAGCGTCGCCACCATCACCGCAGCGACCATCGTTAGCGGAATGCTCAGTAGGAAGAACAGATCATAGGAGCGCGTCTGATCGAAGATATGACCGGCGACGAGCGAGCCGATGCCGAGCCCGGCCAGGATCGCCGAGGCCACGATGCCGAACAACAATCCAAACGCCTTCAGGCCGAAATACCGGCTGCTCAAATAGAGCACGGCGTCATATTCGCCGCCGATCGCCACGCCCACCGCCACGACGGCGCAGATGGCCATGAGGGGACCTGCCGGCATGAACAGCATGACGAGCGCCGGGATGATCGGCAGGGCGATGCTGAGGGTCCCGACCGCCGGATGGGCGACCCTGTCGAAGATGTAACCGACCGAGAGGCGGGCGATCACCGCTAGAATTCCCACCATCCCGAACATGGCCACGGCCTGCTCACGCGCGATGCCGGCGGTGGCGAGCATCGAAACCATGTGGACGGTGTAGGCCGTGACCACGCCGGTCGCGAGGAAGGCCGCGAGGCTGATCTGGTAAAGTTGGCGACGGCGCAGGCCCACCTTGGCGTCCCAACCCGGCAAGGCCTGAAGGCGCTCCTTCTTGCTCCGCGTATCGGTCGATAAGATCGGCTTGTCCGAGGCGTCGAAGAACCACATCCAGAGCATCACCAGGGCGAAAGAGCCCAGACAGGCGCTGATGCCGACGAACGCCAGCCGCCAGCCGAATTCCTCGATGAAGAAGTTGCCCAGCAGGGGCAGAATGGCGGCGCTCACGCCCGTGCCGCTGGCCATGCAGGCCAGCGCGACCCCCCGCCCCTTGTCGAAGAATGACGTCACCGCCTTGGACCACACGGTCGGCTTGATGAACAACCCAGCTATGCCGATGAACAGCCAGCCGAGCCACCACGACTGGATGGAGCTGGTGACCAGGGAGAGCATCGCCACCAGGCTGCAGAAGGCGGTGACGCCGAACAGTGCGATGCGCCGCGAGCCGAAACGGTCGATCAACATCCCGACCAGGGGCGCCCCAGCCAGCCCGATGCACGAATAGATGGACAACCCCGAGCTGATCTGGGCTCGGCTCCAACCCAGGTTTTCCTCCAGTGGATGGATGAACAGGCCGAGCCCATAGGTCGGGATGGCGCCTGTGGAGACGCCGGCGACCGCGGCTGCCACCACCCTCCAATGATTTTTCCACTCGAGCCGCGCGGACCCGTACTCGAATTCCGCCATAACTCACGCAGCCCGGCATCTGCGCGGGCGGCGCAGATTTCACTTTCGTAACATTTATCACCGCCACCCCTGCCGACAATGACCTAATCCGGGGATCGGCGGGCAAGCGCACAGGCGCGCGGTCCTGGGCGCTGCGCTAGCGCCGAGACGGCAAGCCGCCAAGTTGACGCTCGGCCCCGTTCGCCTCGAGCCGAGCCCATTTGTCGCGGTGAGCTTGCGCGCCGTGGCCACGGGAGCGCCCCATTTCCGCGGCCATTAGCCCTGTCGGGAAGAGAGGAATCGATGCGAGTTGCTGCCAATATCGCGCGCCTTCGAGCGGAGCGCCCCTTGACGTGGCTCTGGGTCACGCAGGCGATCCCCATACTGGCCGTCGGCTTCGGCGCGGCGTTCGCACTCGCTAGGCGCTGGAGCTGAGCGATGGCGGCTTTGACCGCGCGATAGCACCGTCGTCAGCTTCCAAATCGCCTGTTTTGCGAGCAGGACCAGAAGGGCATGCCGAACGTCGTCTTCATCACCCCTAAGGGCGGCGCGGGCAAGACGACGGCGGCCGTCACCCTTGCCTTGGGCCTCGCGGAGCGCGGCCAGCGCGTGGCGTTGATCGACGCGGACCCGAACAAGCCGCTCGTCCGGTGGGCGCGACTTCCGAATTGCTGCGACGCTATCAGCGTCCACCCGGCGCCGACCGTCGCGGACATCCGCGACGCCGCGCGCGAAGCGCAACGCCTCAGCCCCGACTGGACGATCCTCGACACGGAAGGCACCGAACGCGGGTCTGCGGTGCTGGCCGCGCTGCGGTTCGACCTGGCTCTTACGCCCCTCGCCGGGTCGCATCTGGAGCTTGCGGAAGCGCTCAAGGCCGCGGAGATGATTCGCGCCTTCGCCGGTCGCGCCGGACGGCCCATCCCGCACCGGGCGTTGCTGAACAGGGTCCCCGCTACCATCGCGCCGAAACTGCTGAGGAGCATCGTGGCCGAGTTGCGCTCGGCCGGCATCCAGATCCTGCCCACCGCGCTACTCGAGAAGGAGGCGTTCCGCGCCCTGTTCCAGCTGGGTGGCGGATTCGAGATCCTTCGTCAGAACGCTGTGCATGGGGCCGCTCAGGCGCGTGAGAACGCGCGCGCCTACGTTAGCGACGTCGTCGAACTGGCCAGCCGGGCGACCGCGCCACCTTGAACGTCTCGATGGCCCATCAGTCGGCGAAAGCCGAGGCTAACCAGCCCACGCTGAAAGCTCCCAGGAGAAGGAACAACAGGAGCGCGAGCGCCGCCGCCAACGGCCCGTGGCTGGTCTGATCGAGCACCGGCGTCAACCGGGAGAATTCCTGCTCCAGCGCGTCGCAACGGACGCGCAACCGCAGCTTGTGGTCGGCGATCCCGCGGCCGAGCAGTTCCTGCAGGGATGCAGGCCCTTCCAGTTCAGCCGCCACCTTGAGCGCGCGGAGCGTGCCAAGAATGCTCGTGGCGTCGTCCCGCAGTTCTATCGCGCGGCTCAGTAGGCGCTCGGCGGCCAGCCTTGCTCGGCGTCGCGGTCTGGGGCGTATCCACATGTTCGCACGCCAAGGAGAGTGGCAGGATATGGCCCCGCTAATGCATGAAGGTGCGCCGATGGTTCCGCCAAGCCTTGATGTCGCCAGGGCAACGTTTTGGGGCAAGGAGCGCTCGGCCAGTCAAACTGACAGTAAACCGGGCAGTGCAGCACTTCTTTTTCCGTCTGTTGATCACGCCGAAGCCGTCGCAAGCGCGCAGGCGTGGGCCCCTAAGGCTTACATCCTTCGCACCTCCCGCAGGAGGCCGATCGCTTTCTTTACTGCGGCAAGCGGGCGGCAAGATCGTGGTTTGCTGCGCCCTGGAGGCCGATTTGGATCTATCCCTCTTCGTGGCGCCGGCCTGAGGCGGCCAAATGGCCGCCTACTCCGTGTCCATGGTTAGCTCGCAGCCCAGGACCCTGGCCAGTTTTTCCAAGGTACTTGCGCGCGGCTTTCGACGGCCGCTTATGATTTGCGCCACGGTATCGGGGGTAAGGCCTGCGTCCAGGGATGCCCGTCTTGGTGTCTTACCTAGTATAGCTAGCCGCTCTTCTATGACTGTGGCCAATTTATCATTTTTTAATATGGCCGGTGATGTCGTCAGCCTTGGATGCGGCATGATCCCCTTATTCACTGCCTACCTATACCGTTGGGAACGCTCCTTCCGCAGCACTGTTCCACGGTAGATTGCCACATTCTGGAGCCCGTAATGCCCCGCGAACTCATCGAGCCGAACCAAGGCGACAAACGCTATGCCCGCCGCGACAAGGAGGGCCAATTCACCTCCGACCAGACGAAGGTCGGCAAGTCGCTTGCCGCCGACCGGCGCCATAAGGCCAAGACCGTGTCAAAGAAGGGCGAAGGCGACCGCGGCGACCGCAAGTCCAGCTAGACGGCGGCTAGGAGCCGGCCCCACTTGTCATTGTAGGGCCGGCTCCAGCGCCGCGTCCGCCTGAAGCGCTGCGGCTGGCCGCGCTGGGTTGGGCTGGGCGCGGCTGGGGGGCTAATCGCCGCGGTAGGATCCGGTTCCGGCGGCGTGACGAGGATCATCAAAGCCCGCCGGGCCGCTAACGCCTCGCCTTCACCATTCCGCCACCTCGGCGAAAGCCGCACGGTCAAGCCCGTCCGTGCGTTCGCCGAACGCTCTGGTCAACCGCCTTATGGCGCGCCCGGCAGGACTCGAACCTGCAACCGTCCGCTTAGAAGGCGGATGCTCTATCCGGTTGAGCTACGGGCGCCTGGAGATCCCGGTCAGTGTGTCCAGGGAATCTTACGGCCGAAGGCGAAGTTGTCCGCATAAGCCTTGATGACCCGCTTGGCGGGCTTGTCGTCGAACAGCTGGAAGGCGATCCCGTGCTGCTCGGCGTAGCGGACCGCCTCGTCACGGGTGTCGAATGACAGCACCACCTGGCTGCTTTCGGTGTCGCTGGTCTGGGTCCAGCCCATCAGCGGGTCCGACCGCCGCGCCGCCTTGGGTTCGAACTCCAGCACCCAGTCCCTGGTCTTGGCCCGGCCGGACTGCATGGCGGTCTTCGACGGGCGATAGATGCGCGCGAGCATGACGGTCCTCGAACTCCCTCCGGCGATTGGTCGGGGCGGCAGGATTCGAACCTGCGACCCTCTGCTCCCAAAGCAGATGCGCTACCAGGCTGCGCTACGCCCCGATTTCGTCGGCCGGCCTGCGATATAAGGCTTTGGGCGCCGGAGCAACGCACGGCGAGCGTCGCTCATATCGGCCGGCTCATCAGCTTGAACACGCCCGAGGCCCGGCCGATCTCGTGCTCGCCCACGAAAGCGCGCCCCTCGGCGAAGGCGACGCCGTTGGTGGCGTGGGTCACCTCGGCCCGCCCCTGCAGCCACTCTCCCTGGCGCGCCATCCGCAGGAAGTTGATCGAAAGCTGCACGGTCACGGCGTGTCGGCCCACATGGTTGACCACGGCCGCGCCGAGCAGCGAATCCATGAAAGCCGACAGCAGGCCCCCGTGCAGCAAGCCCAGCCGGTTGGTGTGCCGTTCGGTCAGGTGGAGCGCCAATTCCGCGGCCGGCTGGGCCTCGGGCCGATGATGCATCGGCCCGATGACCTCCAGGAACGGTCCCCGTATGAACCTGACGAACCCCTCAGGCGGCGCTGAGGCCAGATCGCCGTCCCTCACCTTGGGAAGATCCGGTGCGTCACCCGATCGCCTGGCAACAGGCCGATCTGCGCTGCGCGACCGCCGGCGATTTCCAGCACGCCGCGGACCGTCCCTCCCGCCGGCAGCGGGGTGTCGTCGAGAGGCCGCGCATTGCGGGCGATGGAGAGCACCCGGCCGTCCGCACGGATGAAAACGATATCCAGGGGGACCAAGGTGTTGTGCATCCAGAAGGCGACGTCATCGGTCGGCTTTCCGAAATCGAACAGCATGCCGCGGTCGGGAGAGACGCGGGTCCGGCACATCAGGCCGATGTCGCGGCGCCTGTTGGTGTCGGCCAACTCCACGGAAAAGACGAAGCGGCCCTTGTCGGTGGACAGGGTCAGGGGTTGAAGCGGCCGCAGCTCCGCCTGGCCGGCTCGACATGGCGGACCGGCGACCGAAACGGCTGGCGTGAAAGTGACGAGCAGCACGGCGGCCAAGATCGGCCGCAGGCGCAGGGTGATGGACAAATTTGCCTCCGGGCGAGCGCTCAACCCAGGTAGGAGGCCTCGATCTCGGCGACCACGAGGCCCTTCGGCCCCTCGGCGAACCGCACCATGACATCCTCGCCCGGCTGCAGGTCCTCCTTACCAGAACGCCGAAGCGTTTCGATATGGATGAAGATGTCGCCGGGATGGCTGTCGCGGACCACGAAGCCGTAGCCCTTGGTGCGGTTGAACCACTTCACCTTGGCGCGTTCGAGCGGGCCGCTGGCCTCGACCGGACGGCGCGGGCGCAAGGATGTGCTCAAGCCGCGGGACGCTTCGCCGTGCGACCGGCGGTCGACCGGCGGGACGGCGCTGCTCTCATCCAGCTCCACGACCTCGGCCACCTGCCATCCCTTGGGGCGGCGGACCACGTCGCAGGTGATCAACGAGCCCTCCAAGGCGCTCTCGCGACCCGCGCTTCTAAGGCAGGTGACATGCAGAAGGACGTCTTTGAGATCGGTCTGGGCGGGATCGTCCGGCACGATGAAGCCATAGCCCTTGGCGGCGTCGAACCATTTGACGCGGCCCTTGATACGGGTCGCAGGCGGCGCTTCGGCGTCAACCTGCTCCAATTCGTAGCCAGCCATGTGCCCCTCGGCCCGCTCTGTCCCCGACACCGTCGGAGAAGGCTAGGATAACACTGTTGGCGGAAATGGACGCCCGTCAATGGGTTATTGCGGCGCAGCCTGAACGGCGCACCGTGACAAAGGTGAAATCCGGGATCGCGTGGCAGTCCCTAGGGGAGTCGAACCCCTCTTTTCAGGTTGAAAACCTGACGTCCTAACCGATAGACGAAGGGACCGCGGCGCGGAGGGCGGCTCTATAGCGAGCATCCCAGGGGCGTTCAAGCCCTCCAGCGTGACGCTCGCCGATGCGGCGTCGCCGTCAGGTCCGCCGCGGATCGGCGACGTCCTCGATCTCCAGTTCGACCCCTTCCCGTCCCTGCCAATCGTCAGGGCGCAGACGTCCGGCGACATGCACCGCGCCGCCCTCCTGGAGCAGGCGCCGTCCAAGCTCGGAGTCCTCCGCCCGCCACGCCACCGCCTTCAGCTTTCCGCCGGAGCGGTCGACCAGGGTGCAGCGCACATGCCCACCCCGGAGCGCCATCGGCCGCTCCACCCGCACGTCGGCGGCGGCGAACAGGGGCTCGGGGTTGCCCGGGCCGAAGGGGGCGAGCCGTTGGAAGTCCTGCCACAGGCTCCGGTCGCAGGCGGCGGTGCTGACGACCGCATCCACCTCCAGGGCGTCGGCCTCCCGCGCCGCGGCCGCCTCCGTCGCCAGCGCCTCGCAGAGGAAGGCCCGAAGCTCCGGGATGGCGTCCGGCCGGATGGAAAGTCCCGCGGCCATGGCGTGGCCCCCGCCCGCCAGCAACAGTCCCGCGTCATAGGCGGCCTGGACCGCGCGACCGAGGTTCACGCCGGGCTGCGAGCGGCCTGAGCCTTTCCCCACGTTGGCCGCCCGATCGACGCCGATGACGATCACCGGCTTGCGGTAACGCTCGCGCAGCCGTCCAGCGACGATGCCGATGACGCCGGGATGCCAGTCGTCGGCCGCCGCCACCAGCACAGGCGCGTCCGGCTGGTTGCTCTCGCGCTCGATCAGGCGCACCGCGGCCTCGGCGACCTCGCGCTCCACCTCCTTGCGCGAGATGTTGAGCGCGTCGAGCTCGGCCGCGAGGGCTTCGGCCTCCTCGGCGTCGTCCGTCGACAGCAGGCGAGCTCCGAGGTCGGAGCGGCCGATGCGTCCGCCGGCGTTGATCCGGGGGCCAAGCACGAAGCCCACGTGGAAGACGGAGGCCGGGCCCTGGCTCTTGGCGACGGCCATCAGCGCCTTGAGGCCGCCGTTGCGCCACCCGGACATGATCTTCAACCCCTGGGCCGCCAGGGCGCGATTGAAGCCGGTGAGATGGGTGACGTCGCAAATCGCGCCGAGCGCCGCCAGGTCCAGCCACTGCCGAAGGTCCGGCTCCTCCCGGCCTTCGAACAACCCGCGCCGACGGGCCTCGCGATTCAACGCCGCAAGAAGCACGAAGGTCACGCCGGCCGCCGCCAGCCGGCCCTCCCCCGAGGCGCAGTCCGGCCGGTTGGGATTGACCAGTGCGGCCACCTTGGGCAACTCGCCCTCGCGCATCAGGTGATGGTCGATCACCACCACCTCCAGGCCGATCTCCTGGGCGCAGGCCAAGGCGTCGTGGGCGGCCGCGCCGCAATCGACGGTCACGACCAGCTCGGCGCCCTCGGCCTTCAGGCGGCGGAACGCGGCCGGCGACGGCCCATAGCCCTCGGCGATCCGGTCGGGGACATAGATCGCCAGGTCCTGCCCCATGGCCCGGAACCAGCGCACGAGCTGGGCCGCCGAGGCTGCGCCGTCCACATCGTAATCGGCGAAGACCACCATCGGGCGCCGGCGCTCCAGGGCGTCGACCAGGAGGGCCGCCGCGCGGTCCATGTCGGCGAAGGTCGAGGGGTCGGGGAAAAGCGCCTTCAGCGTGGGGTTCAGATAGTGCGGACCGTCGTCGAGCAGGACGCCGCGGGAGGCCAGCGCCCGGGCCAGCGGCTCGGAGAGGCCAAGGCTCGCCTGGTGTCGCCGGACAAGGTCGGGATCGGCCGCCCGCGCTCGCCACATCCGGCCGCTGAGCGACCGCTCCACGCCGAGGTAGGCTTGCAGCTCGCCCCCGTCGGCCATCTCAGACCCGCCGGCGCGTGCGCACCTCGCGCACCGTGTGGGTGACGGAGTTCATCACCAGGGAATGGGTGTGCACAAAGCCGTCCTTCGCCCGGACCCCATCCAGCAATGCGCCCTTGGTCACGCCGGTCGCAGCGAAAATGGCGTCGGCCCGCACCAGCTCGTGGAGGTCGTAGATCTTGTCCAGATCCTCGACGCCGGCCCGCTTCGCCCGCGCGCGCTCGTCGGCGTTGCGATAGACCAACCGGCCCTGGAACTGGCCGCCGACGCACTTGAGCGCCGCGCAGGCGAGCACGCCCTCCGGGGCCCCGCCCTGCCCAAGGTAGAGGTCGATGCCGGTGTCCCGGTCGGCGGTGTTGATCACGCCCGCGATGTCGCCGTCGGCGATCAGGCTCACGCGCGCGCCCGCCGCCCGCACGGACGCGATGATGTCGGCATGCCGCGGACGGTCGAGGATGCAGACGGTGATCTCCGAAACAGCCACCCCCTTGGCCCGAGCCAGGGATTCCACGTTCTCGGCCGGAGTTCGCGCCAGAGCGATGACTCCGGGCGGAAAGCCGGATCCGCAGGCGATCTTGTCCATGTAGGTGTCAGGCGCGTGCAGCAACGAGCCCTTGGGCGCAATGGCCAACACGGTGAGCGCATTCGCCATCGCCTTGGCGGTGAGCGTCGTGCCCTCCAGCGGATCGACGGCGATGTCGACCTTCAGCTTGCCGCGGCGGCCGACCTTCTCGCCGATGTAAAGCATGGGCGCTTCATCGCGCTCGCCTTCGCCGATGACGATCTCGCCGTCGATCGGCAGCTCGTTCAGGCATTGGCGCATGGCGTCCACGGCGGCCTGGTCGGCGGCCATCTCATCGCCCCGCCCGGCCAGCGCCCAGGCGGCCACGGCGGCGCTTTCGGTGACCCGCACCGCCTCCAGGACGAGACTCCGGTCCAGCGTCTGCGAAGTCATGCCCGTCAGCGTCTCCGGCCGCCCTGCGCGGGGGGCGGATGATCTTGGTCAGATGCGCGCGATTCGTAACAGGCGCGGACGTTCGAGCACCGAGGGCAGCTCGGCTATGCGGTCGATCGCCGCCGTCAGCACCGCTTCCGCCACCGCATGGGTGGTGAGGACGATCGGCACGCCGCTCGCGCTCTCCACCGGCTTCTGCAGGAAGCTTTCGATGGACACGCCCGCTTCGGCGAGCGTTTCAGAGACCGCCGCAATGACGCCCGGCTCGTCCTTAACCAGGAAACGCAGATAGGCCCGCCCCAGGGAGCGCGCGGGATCGACCGGCGTGAACGGCGTGAGCGAGCCCGCCGGCACCTGGAACACCGGGCGCTTGGCTCCGGTCATCACGTCGGCGATATCGGCGGCGACCGCGGCTGCGGTGGGGCCGGAGCCGGCGCCCGGCCCCTGCAGGAAGATGCGGCCGATGCGGGTCCCTTCGATGAACAGGGCGTTGAGCGCACCGCCCGCCTGAGCCAGCGGATGCGACAGGGGCGCGAGCGAGGGATGCACCCGCACCAGCACCCCGTCCTCCGAACGATCGGCCGAGGCGACTAGCTTGATCCGGTAGCCCAGGTCCTTGGCGAGTTGGATGTCCAGCAGCCCTACCTGCTCGATGCCCTCGATTTCGGCGGCCGCATAGTTGGGCGCGCAGCCGAAGGCCAGGGCCGCCAGGATGGAGATCTTATGCGCGGCGTCGAAGCCGCCGACATCCATGGTCGGGTCAGCTTCGGCGTAGCCCAGCCGCTGGGCCTCGGCCAGCACCTCGGAAAAATCCCGCCCGGTGGCCTCCATCTCGGTCAGGATGAAGTTGCAGGTGCCGTTGAGGATGCCTGCGACGGACTTGACCTCGTCGCCCACCAAGGCCTCGCGCAGCATCTTCACCGCCGGCGTGCCGCCCATGACCGCGGCCTCGAACAGCAGCGGCGCGCCCTTCGCCTCGGCAAGCGCCGCCAGCTCCGCGCCATGCTCGGCGATCAGCGCCTTGTTTGCCGTGACGACCGGCTTTCCGGCGGAAAGCGCCGCCTCGACGGCCGCCTTCGCGGGACCGTCGGACCCACCGATCAGTTCGACGAAGACGTCCACGTCGGGAGAAACGGCCAACGTCGCCGGATCGTCGAACCAGGGCAGTCCGGAGATGTCGAACGCGCGCGGCCGCGAACGCGAGCGGGCCGAAACGCCGCTCACCACGGCGCGGCCTCCGGCGGGGGCGAAGTCGGGCTGCGCGCTCAGGAAGCTCAGCAACCCTGCGCCGACCGTGCCCAGACCCGCGACGCCTATGCGCCAGGTGCGACGGCTCATTGGGCGGCCATGTTGTTGTGCGCCCGCGCCAGGATCTCGTCGCTCCGGGACAGGAACCGCTTCACGTTGCGGGCGGCCTGGCGGATGCGGTGCTCGTTCTCGACCAGGCCGATGCGGACATAGCCCTCACCGTACTCGCCAAAGGCGATGCCGGGCGCGACCGCCACGCCGGCCTCTTCGATCAGCAGCTTGGAGAACAGCATCGAGCCGGCCTCGCGATAGGCTTCCGGCACCGGCGCCCAGGCGAACATCGAGGCCGGCGGAGCCGGCACATCCCAGCCCGCGCGCTTCATCGACTCCACCAAGCAGTCGCGGCGGCGCTTGTAGATCTGGCGGATCTCCTCGACGCAGTCCTGCGGCCCGTTCAGCGCAGCGGCGGCGGCGACCTGGATCGGGGTGTAGGCGCCGTAGTCCAGATAGGATTTCACGCGCGCCAGCGCCGCGCACATCCGCTCGTTGCCGACCACCATGCCGACGCGCCAGCCGGCCATGGCGTAGGTCTTCGAAAGCGAATTGACTTCGACGGCGATGTCCTTCGCGCCCTCCACCTGCAGCAGCGACGGCGGCGGGTTGTTCTCGAAGTAGATTTCCGAATAGGCGATGTCGGACAGCACGAGCAGCTCGTGCTTCTTGGCCAGCGCCACCACCTCTCTGTAGAAGTCGAGGTCCACCCACTGCGCGGTGGGGTTCGACGGATAGCTGACGATCAGCACGCTGGGCGGCGGCGCCGAATGCTTCATCGCCCGGCTGACGCCGGACAGGTATTCCTCGGGCGACAGGGCCGGCACGTGGCGGATCACGCCGCCGGCCATGATGAAGCCGTAGGCGTGGATGGGATAGGCCGGGTTGGGGCAGATAATGACGTCGCCGGGCGCGGTCAGCGCCTGGGCGAGGTTGGCGAAGCCCTCCTTCGAGCCCAGGGTGGAGATCACCTCGGTGTCCGGGTTCAGCTTCACGCCGAACCGGTTCGCATAATAGCCGGCCATCGCCTTGCGGATGCCGGGGATGCCCTTGGAGGCGGAATAGCGTCCGGCCTTCGGGTCGCGGGCCGTCTCGATCAGCTTGTCGACGATGTGCTTGGGCGTCGGCATGTCGGGGTTGCCCATGCCGAAGTCGATGATGTCCACGCCTTGCGAGCGCAGGCGGGCCTTCAGGCGGTTCACCTCCTCGAAGACGTAGGGCGGGAGGCGTCGGATGCGGTGAAATTCGGGGGTCATGACAAAAAAGCTCTGGCGCCGCGGTCTGCCCAGTGCGGCTGAGGGGAGCTGTGAAGGGGCATGGATAGACTCCGGGCCGGAGTCCGCCAAGTCAGCGAACGGGAATTTTTGCCTCCGCCGGGCTCAACGCCTGGGCGGAGGCGGGGTAGCTCGCTTGCGGGAGGTGCGGACGAAGGCCTCGGTGTCCGTCGCCGCCGGCGGCGTGTAGTCCGGCCCGGCGGCCGCCTGCGCCCGCTCGGCGAACGCCGCAGAATTTTCGAGGCTCCAGGTCCCCGCCGCCGTCGCCGCATCGACATTGTCGCGCGCCGTCTCAAGCGCCTGCGCCCGCTCCGCATAGATGCGTGTCGGCGGCAGGCCCGTGGGCTTGGGGGGAATATCGCGGAAGCTGGGATAGTCCTTGTCCGCCGTCGCCAGCTTGGCCACATCGGCGGCGATGGGCGATTGGGGATCGACCTTGGTGCTGGCGATCGGCCCGGCGCAACCCGCGAGCAGAACCACAGCCGCAGCGCCGCCCAAAAAGCGTGCAGTCTAGCGGCCTTGGCCGACGGTCACGAAAGTGCGGTCCAGCGCGTTCATGTGTGCTGGTCTTATGTCATGATGGCGCCAGGCGGAAGAGCGCGTTCCGTCGCCGGAGGCAGTGTTTATGAGCGACCAGGCGGTAAGACGGGGTAAGCGACCCTCCCGCGCATCCGCCTCCAAGGAAAGCCCCGCCGAACCAAGGCCCGCGCCCGCCTCCTCCCAGCCGTCGCCGCCCCAGACGTTCGACTTCGGCCAATTCACCGACGAGCAGCGGACCCAGCTCGAGAGGCTGTCGGCGAACCTGGCGCGCGCCGCCGTCACCGCCCAGGGCGCCATCGCCGAAATGGCGCTCAAGCAGGCGGACCGACCCGCCGCCCTGTCGCCTGACCCCTTCAACGTGGCGCCGGCCCTGTCCGACGTCGTGGGCCGCCTGGCCGCCCAGCCGGACCGCCTGCTACGGGCCCAAACCGAGCTTTTCACCCGCTACATGGACCTCTGGCACAGCACCGCGCGCCGTCTCGCCGGCGAACCCGCGGAGGCGGTCGCCGCCCCCGCGCGGGGCGACAAGCGCTTCGCTGCGCCGGAGTGGAACGAGCATCCGCTGTTCGATGTCATCAAGCAGTCCTACCTGCTCACGACGACCTGGCTGAACGAGCTGATCGCAGGCGTCGAGGGCGTCGACGCCACGAACCGGCGGCGCGTCGAGTTCTTCATGCAGATGCTCACCGACGCCTTCTCGCCGAGCAACTTCCTGGCCAGCAATCCCGTGGCGCTGAAGGAGCTGCTGGCGACCGGCGGCGAGAGCCTGGCGCGGGGCATGGAGAACTTCGCCGCCGACCTGCGGCGGGGCCGCGGCGACCTGGCCATCTCCCAAACCGACTACGAACGGTTCGAGGTCGGCGTGAACGTGGCCACGGCGCCCGGCAAGGTGGTGTTCCGCAACGAGCTGATCGAGCTCTTGCAGTTCTCGCCGGCGACCGAGCTGGTCCACGAGATCCCGCTGCTGATCTTCCCGCCCTGGATCAACAAGTACTACGTCCTCGACCTGCGACCCGAGAACTCGATGATCCGCTGGCTTACCGAGCAAGGGATCACCGTCTTCCTGACCTCGTGGGTGAACCCCGACGCGGCCCTCGCGGACAAGACCTTCGAGGATTACATGCGCCAGGGCGTCTATGAGGCTGTCGCCCAGGTGCTGGCCCAGACCGGCGCCGGCAAGATCAACACCGTCGGCTATTGCATCGGCGGCACCCTGCTGGGCGTGAGCCTCGCCCACATGGCCGCCAAGGGGGTGTCGCCCATCGCCTCGGCGACCTTCTTCGCCGCCCAGCAGGACTTCTCCGAGGCCGGCGACCTGTTGCTGTTCACCAACGAGGGGTGGCTGAAGCAGCTCGAGCGGCGGATGGACGAAGGCGGCGGCGTCCTCTCCGGCCAGGCCATGGCCGAGACCTTCAACATGCTGCGCTCGAACGACCTGATCTGGTCGTTCTTCGTGAACAACTACCTGATGGGCAAGGAGCCCCAGCCCTTCGACCTGCTGTTCTGGAACTCCGACGCCACGCGGATGCCGCGCGCCCTGCACCTCTTCTACCTGCGCAAGTTCTACGTCGAGAACGCCTTCGCCAAGGGCCAGTTGACCATCGACGGCCTGACGCTCGACCTGAAGGCGGTGACGACGCCCGTCTATGTGCAGTCGGCGAAGGAGGATCACATCGCGCCCGCACGCTCGGTCTACAAGGGCGCCAAGCTGTTCGGCGGCCCCGTCACCTTCCGCCTCGCCGGCTCAGGCCACATCGCAGGCGTCATCAACCACCCGGCCGCTCGCAAGTACCAGTACTGGACCAGCTCCGATCTGCCCGAGACCTTCGAGGAATGGATGGCGGGCGCCCAGGAGCATCCCGGCTCATGGTGGGCCGATTGGATCGAGTGGTTGAAGGCCCGCTCGGGCGCTCTGGTTTCCGCGCGCGACCCCGCCGCCGGCCCCCTGCCGGTGCTTGGCGAGGCGCCGGGGGAGTACGTGAAGGCCAAGTCCTAAAGGGCTAGGCCGCTGCGAAGGTCAGCGCTGCGCCGTTGTTGCAATAGCGCAGGCCGGTCGGAGGCGGGCCGTCGTTGAAGACATGGCCGTGGTGCCCCAGGCACTGGGCGCAGTGGTATTCGGTGCGCGGCGCGATCAGCTTGTAGTCGGTCTTGGTCACGAGCGCGCCACGGATGGCGGTGTAGAAGCTGGGCCAACCTGTCCCGCTCTCGAACTTCCAGGCCGACTTGAACAGCGGCAGGCCGCATCCGGCGCAGGCGAAGACCCCTTTGCGGTGCTCCTTCAAAAGCGGACTGGTTCCCGGCGCCTCGGTCGCCTCATGCCGCAGCACCTGATAGGCGGCGGGCGAAAGCCGCCCCTTCCAATCGGCGTCCGACAGCTTGCGCCAGGGCGAGGCCGCATAGCGGTCAGCGGCGAAGGCGCCGCCAGGCGCCAGCGCCAAGGCGGCGGCGGAGCACAGGAAGGCGCGACGATGAGGACTCATGCCGAAATAGGTGGCCGTCCGGCTCGCGAGCGCAAGCCCCCCGCTAAAGCCCCGTCGCTTCCTCCAGCCCCAACATCAGGTTGAGGTTCTGCACCGCCGCGCCCGAAGCGCCCTTGCCGAGATTGTCCAGCAGGGCCACCAGCCGCGCCTGCCGCCCGTCGGCGCTGCCGAAGACGAACAGCTTCATGCGGTTGGAGCCGTTCATGGACTCCGGATCGAGCGCCGCCACATAGCCGCCGGCCCCGGCGCGCGTCGTCTGCAGCTGGGCGCATTCGGCGCCGCTCGCCACTTCGACGAAGGCCTCGCCGGCATAGGCCGCAGCCAGCTCCACGTGCATATCCCCCGCCGAGGGTTTGCCGGCGATGGCCCAAAGCTGCAGCGGCACGTCGACGATCATCCCCTGGGCGAAGCGGCCGACCGAGGGGGCGAACAGCGGCGGATTGGCGAGCCCCGTGTGGGCCTGCATCTCCGGAAGATGCTTGTGGGCGAGGTTCAGGCCATAGGCGCGGAAGGCGTCGGCCGTCCCGACGGGCGGGGCGGCTTCGAACTCCTGGATCAGCCCCTTCCCGCCCCCGGAATAGCCGGAGACCGCGTTGACGGTGACGGGGAAATCCGCCGGCACCAGGCCGGCCGCCACCAGCGGGCGCAGAAGCGCGATGAAGCCCGTCGGATAGCAGCCGGGATTGGCCACCCGGCGCGACTGGCGGATCAGCGCCCGCTGATCCTTGGAAAGCTCGGGGAAGCCGTAGGCCCAGTCCGGATCGACCCGGTGGGCGGTGGAGGCGTCCACCACCCGCACGCGATCGGAGGCGATCATCGCCACGGCCTCGCGGGCCGCCTCGTCCGGCAGGCACAGCACGACCGCGTCGACGCCGTTCAGCAACTCCCGGCGCGCCTCGGGGTCCTTTCGCCGGGCGGGGTCGATGGAAACGATCTGGAGGTCGCCGCGGGTCTCCAGCCGCTGCCGGATCTGCAGGCCGGTGGTGCCGGCTTCGCCGTCGATGAAGACCGTCTGGGCCATGAACCGTCTCCTGAAACCGCAGAACAAAGACAAAAGAGAAAGGGCGCTCCGGTTGCCCGAAGCGCCCCTTGCAAACGCGATGTCTTGCGAAGGCTCAGCGCTTCGAGAACTGGAAGCTGCGGCGGGCCTTGGCCTTGCCGTACTTCTTCCGCTCCACGACGCGCGGGTCGCGGGTCAGGAAGCCATGCGGCTTCAGCAGGGGCCGCAGGCCCGGCTCGTAGTAGGTCAGGGCCTTGGCGATGCCATGACGCACCGCGCCGGCCTGGCCGGACAGGCCCGAGCCTTCGACGCTGACAATGACGTCGAACTGGCCGAGACGGTCGGCGATCTCCAGGGGCTGGGCGATCATCATCCGCAGCACCGGGCGGGCGAAATAGAGCTCCTGGTCGCGGCCGTTGATGGTGATCGCGCCCTTGCCGGGCTTGATCCACACCCGGGCGACCGCGTTCTTGCGCTTGCCGGTGGCGTAGGCGCGGCCCTGGGCGTCGATCTTCGGTTCGCGAACGACAGCCTCTTCGGCCGCCTGGGTTCCGAGACCGCGGAGGGCTTCGAAGCCCTCGCCAGTGGATTGGGTCGGCGTTTCGGACATGCTCACGCGCTCCGCACGTTCTTGGCGTTCAGATCGGCGAACGCGATGCTCTCGGGGTTCTGGGCGGCGTGCGGATGCTCGGCGCCGGCGTAGATGCGCAGATGGGTCATCTGCTTGCGGGCCAGCGGGCTTTCCTTGGGCAGCATGCGCTCGACGGCCTTCTCGAGCACGCGCTCGGGGAAGCGTCCGCCGAGGATCTTGTCCGCGGTGCGTTCCTTGACTCCGCCCGGATGGCCAGTGTGCCAGTAGTAGATCTTGTTCTGCAGCTTGCGGCCGGTGAACTTCACCTTGTCGGCGTTCACAACGACCACGAAGTCGCCGCAGTCGACGTGCGGGGTGTAGTCCGGCCGATGCTTGCCGCGAAGGCGCAGCGCGATGAACGACGCCAGGCGGCCGACCACGGCGTCCTGGGCGTCGACCACGATCCACTTCTTCTCGACCTCGGCGGGCTTCAGCGAAGCCGTGGTCTTCATCATGAGAACGATCCGTCAGGCTGATCGGGACGCACGCGCCCCGAAGTTGAGGCGCGCATATGCCCAGGGCCGATCCGGAAGTCAAGCATCAGGAAACGACGTCGACCTACAAATATAAAACAATATCAATGCACTGACTGATCCGGTATCTCAATACCGCATATTTTTCAGGGCCGCCGCGCCCGCCAGGCGAGGGCCACGGCGAGGCAGAGGGTGATCGCCGCCAGCACCTGGTGGGCGATAGCCAGGCCGATCGGCACGACCGTCATCAAGGTTGCGATCCCAAGCGCGGCCTGCGCCAGCACGGCGCCAGCGACCGCCAGCGCCAGTCGCTTGGCGTCACGGGCCAGCTCAGGCGCGCGCCACGCCGCCGCCCCAAAGGCCAGCGCCACCAGCACGATCAGGTAGGCCATCAGCCGGTGATGCAGCTGCACCGCGCCCTGGCTGTGAGCCAGCGTCGCCCAGAACCCGCCGCCGGTGTAACCCTCGGGGATCAGGCGGCCGTTCATCAGCGGCCAGTCATTGTAGACCAGGCCGGCGTGGTTGCCGGCCACCAGGGCGCCCAGCAGCACCTGGACGTAGATCAGGCCGACGAGCCAGAGCGCCCGCCTTCCCCACGGGCTCGGAAGCGTCTGCCTGGCCCATCCGCCCCAGGCGTCGAGCGCCGTCCAGACGAGCGCGGCCAGGAGGGCGAAGGCCAGGCCCAGGTGAACCATCAGTCGTTCGGGCGCGACGTAGACGCGCTCGGAAAGTCCGCTGGCCACCATCCACCAGCCCACCACGCCCTGCAGGCCGCCCAGCACGAACAGCCCGCCCAGCCGCCACAGCAGGCGCCGCGGAAGCTGGCGGCGAACGGCGAACGCCAGCAGGGGAATGAGGAAGGCCAGACCGGTCAATCGGCCGAGCAGCCGGTGCGTCCACTCCCACCAGTAGATGCCCTTGAACTGCTCAAGCGTCATGCCGTGGTTGATCGCCTGGTATTGGGGAATGGCCTGGTAGCGAGCGAAGGCCTCGCGCCATGCGGCGTCGTTCAAGGGGGGGACTACCCCGGTCACCGGCCGCCACTGGGTGATCGACAGGCCCGAACCCGTCAGGCGGGTCGATCCGCCCACGACCACCATCGCCAGCACCAGGGCGGCGATGGCGAACAACCAGATCGCGACGGCGCGCGAACGGTCGGAACGCAGGAAAGAAGTCATGCGGACGGACAGCGTCCTTCATCCGTGTGCTGCGCCCGCCAGCTAGCCGGAATTGCCGGGGCCGTCCATGCTTCCGCCGCCGCGCTGCGCCCGCTAAGGAGGGCCATGTCCCCCCGCGCGCGCAAGTTCATCGGCATGTTCGGCGTCCTGGGCTTCCTGGCCGCCTATGTGGGCCTGGTGGCGATCCTCGCCGACCATGTTCCCGATCACTGGGCCGCCCGCCTGGTCTTCTTCGTGACGGCGGGCGTCGCCTGGGGCGTACCGATCCTGCCGCTGATCCGCTGGATGAACCGGGGCGCCTGAGGTTTGGGATTGCGGGCGCAACGATCGCCCGCCTATAAGGCCGCCTCGCCGCGAGGCGTCGGAGCGTAGCGCAGTCTGGTAGCGCACTTGACTGGGGGTCAAGGGGTCGTGGGTTCGAATCCCGCCGCTCCGACCATCGTGAAATCAATGACTTCGAATGATTTCGGAATGGGTCGGATCGCCGCCGCACACGAAGCGGGGTGACGCCAACCGCTAAGGCGGAGCATGCTCTCCCGTGTCGCGGCCTTCGCGGCGCGGTTCCGCATGAGCAGCGAGAGATCATGGCCGGCATTCTACTTCCGGGATTTGAGGACAAGGTGGCCCTGGTTTGCGGCGCTGGCGGCGGAGGCGTCGGCACGGCGACGACGAAGCTTCTGGTCGAAGCGGGCGCGCGGATTGTCGCCGTCGACCGCACCGAGGCGCTTGTTGAGGAGGTCCGCGAGTATGTGAAGAGCGCCGGCGGCGACTGCCTGGGCCTGACGGCCGACCTGCGGGATTCCGCCCAGGTCGCCTCAATCGTTCCGACCGTGGCGCGCGAGATTGGTCGTCTGGACTACGTGGTGAACATCGCCGGCGGCATGCAGAACGGCCAATGGCTGCCCGTCCGACGCACGCCCGAGGCCGTATTTCGCGAGATGTTCGCCCTCAACTTCGACTATGCGGTCGCCATCTGCCGGGAGGCCGGCACCCTCATGATCGAGGGCGGAAGGCCGGGCGCGATCGTGAACATCTCTTCGATCAGCGCCCTCCATTCGGCGCCCTTCCACGCGGCCTACGGCGCGGCCAAGCGGGCCCTGGTGTCGTTCACCGAGACCCTCGCCTCGGAATGGGGCCGTTATGGCGTGCGGGTCAATTGCGTGACGCCCGGCGCCGTCCTGACGAAGCGCCATATCGACGGCGGCTTCGCCGATCAGATCCGCGAGATCGCCAAGACCTTCCCGTTGCAGCGACACGTCGAGCCGGTCGACATCGCCTCGGCCGCGATGTTCCTGCTGTCTGATTTCGCCAAGGCCATCACCGGACAAAACCTGGTGGTGGACAGCGGCCAGAGCGTGCTGACGCTCACCAGCTCGCTCGAGGCCTTGATGGCGGCTTGGGGCGAGCCCTAGGCCGTCGGCTTCCCGAAGGCGCGTCTCAAGACAAAGCCCTTCAGCCCTTCAACAGGGCGTCGAGCCGCGCCTTGACGCCCTCCAGGTCGCGCAGGGTCTCTTCCAGGCGGGTCCGCATCGCCACGCCCAGCCCTCTGGCGGATGGCTCGTCAGGCTCACCGCCGGGCGGCGGCACGCCATCGCCCTGCCCGGCCGCGACCAGGCGGCCGACGCCAAGCTCGCGGTGCAGCCGCTGGACACCCTTGATGGTGTAGCCCTCGTCGTGCAGCAGCCGCCGCACGCCCTGGAGGATGGCGATGTCGTGCGGCCGGTAGAACCGCCGGCCGCCCGCCCGCTTCATCGGCCGGATGAAGGGGAACTTGGTCTCCCAGAAGCGCAGGACATGCTGGGGAACATGCAGCTCGTCCGCCGCTTCAGATATGGTCCGGAAGGCTTCGGGACCCTTGGACACGGCGACTCGCGGGTCCTCGCCGCGTCAGGTCTGTCGTGAGAGGGCGCGATCGATCCGCGCCTTCATCACCTGGGACGCCCGGAAGCCGATCACCCGCCTGGGATCTATGGCCGCCGGCTCGCCGGTCTTGGGATTGCGGCCCATGCGCGCGTTCTTGGCGCGCACCTGGAAGACGCCGAAGCCGGAGAGCTTCACCTGCTCGCCGCGCTCCAACGCCTGAGAGATGAGCTCCAGCACGCGCTCCACCAGTTCGCTGCAATCCTGGCGCGTGAGGCCGACTTCCTCATGCACCGCCTCGCAGAGGTCGGCGCGGGTGACGGTCTGGCCTTTCATGCTCAGACGGCGCTCCACGGCGATGACGTTCATGTCCAATTGATTGTCCCAACAGGTCAAAGACTTCAAGGACAAGTTTGCGAACGGCGTTCAAGGGCCGTCAGAAGCGCACCACGCAGGCGCCCCAGGTCAGGCCCCCGCCCATGGCCTCCATCAGCAGCAGATCGCCCTTCTTGATGCGTCCATCGCGCACGGCGGCGTCCAGCGCCAACGGGATGGAAGCCGCCGAGGTGTTGGCGTGGTCCTGCACTGTCGTGATCACCTTGGCCTCGTCGATGCCCAACCGGCGGGCGACGCCTTCAAGGATTCGCAGATTGGCCTGGTGCGGGATGAACCAGTCCACGTCCGACACCTGGACGCCCGCGTCGGCGGCGGCTTTCATGATGGCCTCGGAGATGTTCACGACCGCGTGGCGGAACACCTGGTTTCCCTGCATGCGCAGGTGGCCGATCTTGCCGTCCGTCGACACGCCGCCATCGACGTACAGCAGGTCCTGCTTCGCGCCGTCGGCCATCAGGGCGAAGCCCAGCAGGCCCCGGTCCGTCGTGTCGCCGGCGCCCTCGCCGCCTTCCAGAACGACCGCGCCGGCGCCGTCGCCGAACAGCACGCAGGTGCCCCGATCGGTCCAGTCCATCAGCCGCGTCATCTCCTCGGCCCCAATCACCAAGGCGCAGCGGGCGCGGCCGCGGGCGACGAAGCCGTCGGCAACCGAAAGAGCGTAGACGAAGCCCGAACAGACCGCCTGGACGTCGAACGCCGGGCCGATCGGACAGCCGAGCTTGCGTTGCACGATGGTCGCGGTGGCGGGAAAGGTCAGGTCCGGGGTCGTCGTCGCCACGACGATGAGGTCGACGTCGCCCGGCTGGCGGCCCGCCGCCTCCAACGCCTTGCGGGCCGCCGCGGTCGCCAGGTCCGAGACGGGCTGGTCGGGCGCGGCCTTGTGGCGACGGCGGATTCCGGTGCGTTCGGTGATCCAGGCGTCCGAGGTGTCCACCACTTTAGCGAGGTCGTCGTTGGTGACGATGTGCTCGGGCAGGTAGCTGCCGACGCCGGTGACGACGCTACGCTTCACACCACTCACTCGATGGCTCCTTCGGCCGCGCCGGCGCCCGTTTCGACGACAGCGGACGGCCGCCGACGCATGTTTCGATCGATCTCGCCGGCGAAATCGCTCCGGGCGAGGTCGGCGGCGACGCGCACAGCGTGAGCATATTCGGGCACGCCCGCGCCCCCATGGCACTTCAGCACCATGCCCTTCAGGCCCAGCAGGGGCGCCGCGGGCGGTGGGCTCAGGCGGTCGCGGAAACGCCGCAGGGCGGGCCGCGCCACGGCGGCGCCCATGGCGCTGCGGAAATCGCCGGTCAGGGCGTTGCGCAGCTCCTGGGTGATGAAGCGGGCGGCGCCCTCCATCGCCTTGAGGGCCACGTTGCCGGTGAACCCGTCGGTGACCACCACGTCGACGATCCCGCCGGTGAGATCGTCGCCCTCCACGAAGCCCTGGTAGTTCAGCACGTAGCCGCCTTCGCGCAGCCGACGATTGGCCTCTCGGACCTCCTCGTGGCCCTTCATCTCCTCCGAGCCGACGTTGAGCAGGCCGACGCTCGGGCGCGGCACGCCGCGGGCGGCGCGGTGGAAGGCCTCGCCCATGACCGCGAAATCCACCAGGCGCTCGGCGTCGCAATCGACGTTCGCGCCCACGTCCAGGAAGGTCGTGAAACCCCGCGGCGTGGGCAGGCTGGCGACAAGGGCGGGACGCTCAAGTTCGGAGCTCATCCGCAGGATCAGCTTGGAGATCGCCATCAGGGCGCCGGTGTTGCCGGCCGAAAGCGCCGCCCGGGCCGCCCCGTCGCGGACGGCCTCCACGGCGTTCCACATCGAGGTGCCCTTGCCCCGCCGCAGCGCCTGGGCGGGCTTTTCGTCCATCGCCACCACGCGTTCGGCGTGGCGCAGCTCGCTGCGGGCGGCGAGATCGGGGCGCTTGGCGAGCTCGGCGGCGATCGCGCCCTCGTCCCCGTGCAGCAGGAAGCGCACGGCGCCCGGGACGCCGTCCAGGGCCGCGGCCACGGCGGGAATCACCACGGACGGCCCGTGGTCTCCGCCCATGGCGTCGATCGAAATCACCAGTGGCTCGGTCAAAGGCGACCTTCAGATCCTTCGCAGGCCGCGGCTTCGGCGGCGCTCGCCGGGCACGCCCGTGTGTAGAGTTGGACCGGTTTTAGAGATTGGGCCGGGCTCAACGCAGTGTCCTGGATGCCGCAGGCGCACCGCGGAATCGTCTTGAAAATACGCTGCGCTTCCCGCGATGGGAACTCCGCCCCCTCACCCTTTGGGATCCTTCAGCTTCGCCAGGGCGGCGAAGGGCGATTCCACATCAGGCGGCGGTTCGAAATCGAACGCCGCGCCGGGCTTGCGCGGAAACGGATCGATCTCCAGCGCCAGATGCTCCACGACATAGCCGGCGACATCGATCTCGTCGCCCTGCAGCACGTCGGGCGGGTCGGGCGCCTCGGCGTCCAACTCCAGTTCGTGGGCGGCGGCGGCGGGCGCGTTCGGGCTGGAGGCCGGCACGGCGCGCACCTCGAACGTTCCGTCGAGCGGCTGCTGGAACGTCTCCAGCGTGAGCGAACACACCTGCTCCACCACGGCGTGGAAGCGCCCGGACACCTCGACGCCGTCCAGCCACGAGCGGACGTCGACGTCCGCCGTAAGCGCCGGCAGGCTCTCCAGTCCCAGCTCGACAGCGATGCGCGACCGCTCGGCGGCGTCCGGCTCCAGCCGCAGGCGCAAGGCGCCGCGCGCCAGTTCATGCAGGCGGATCGGCTGACCCCAATCGCGGTTCATGGCGCAACCCAGTCGATTTCGCCGCGCATCAGGGCCTGCGCCGGCTGGCCGGCCAGATGCGCCCGTTGCGCCAGGGCGTAGCCCGCCATCGCCGGCGCCTTCGTCCCGTCCGCCTCGGCATGGACGGTGCGCTGGATCAGGTCCTCCAGCGGCGTCTCGTCCGGCAGGGCTTCGAACGCAGCCTGGTAGCTTTTCATGCGGCCATAAAGGGCCTCGCCCAGCTTGCGCATCTTCTTGCCGACCGACAGGTCGCCGACGCCCATCTCGCGCAGGGCGGCGTCGAGCGCCTTCACATAGGCGTCGAACAGCGCCTGCGAGACCGGCTTCGAGCCCGCGCCCTCCGCGTTCAGCCGGTCGATCAGCAGCACCAGATGCAGGGTGTAGACCTCAAAGCGGCCCTCGACCGTGTCGGGCGCGCCCAGCGCCTCATAGAGCCGCGCATTGCGCGCCTGGCTCACGAGCGCGGCGTACATCGCCTCGCCCGCGTCCCGCGCCGGGCCTCGCCGAAACAGTCGATTGAGCATCCAGGCCTCGATTTCGCCCGATCGCCGGACTAAAGGCGGCATTGAACTAAGGGGCGGCGAGCGATAGGTCAAAGCCCTGCACGCCAGCAAGGGCTTCGATTTCCAGCACATGTTCCGCAACGCCCTACTCGCCGTCGCCACCGTCGGCTGCCTCGCCAGCGCCTCCTGCGCGCCCATGACCAGCTATTCCGGCTTCCAGGCCATCGACGCCGACCCGCGCAAGGACGTGTCGGTGGGGACGGACACAAAGTCCACGGTGCGGGGCAAGCTCGGCACGCCTTCGGCCACCTCGACCTTCGACCCGAACATCTGGTTCTACATGAACCAGGTGAAGTCGCGCGTCGCCTTCCGTCGCCCGCAAATCGTCTCGCGCAACGTCACCGCCATCACCTTCGACAAGGAGAGCGAGGCGGTGAAGAGCGTCGACAACCTGACCCTCAAGGACGGCCGGGTCATCGCCTTCAACGGCCGCGAGACCCCGACGCGTGGGCGCGAGCTGAGCGTGCTCGAGCAGATCATCGGCACGCTCGGCAACGGCGGCATGCTGCCTCAGAACGACGAGGGCGTACCGGGCCGCCGCCCCGGCGACCGCCGCTAGGCGGCCGCTCTCCCTCTCGCCCTGGCGAGAAACGCAAAAGAAAACGCCCCGGAGATCACTCTCCGGGGCGTCGTCTTTTTCAGCCGGGGCTGAAGATCAGCGGATCACGCCGTTGGCCAGCACCGCCAGAAGCAGCAGGGCCACGATGTTCGTGATCTTGATCATCGGGTTCACCGCGGGGCCCGCGGTGTCCTTGTAGGGGTCGCCGACGGTGTCGCCGGTGACCGCCGCCTTGTGGGCGTCGGACCCCTTACCGCCGAAGTGACCTTCTTCGATCAGCTTCTTGGCGTTGTCCCACGCGCCGCCGCCCGAGGTCATCGAGATGGCGACGAACAGGCCGGTGACGATCACGCCCATCAGCATGGCGCCCAGGCTGGCGAAGGCGTCGGCCTTGCCGGCGATGGCGCGGATCACGAAGAACAGCACGACGGGCGAGGCCACGGGCAGCAGGCTCGGCACGATCATCTCGCGGATGGCGGCGCGGGTGAGGATGTCCACCGCCCGGCCGTACTCCGGCTTGACCTCGCCGGTCATGATGCCCGGGTTCTCCTTGAACTGGCGGCGCACCTCGGCCACCACCGCCTCGGCCGCCCGGCCCACGGCGGTCATGGAGAGGCCGCCGAACAGGAACGGCAGCAGACCGCCGAACAGCAGGCCCACGACCACGTACGGGTTGGACAGGTCGAAGCGGATCTCGCCCAGCCCGTAGAAGAACGAGCCCGGCGCGGCGTTGGCCGAGAAGTACCGCAGGTCCGAGGTGTAGGCCGCGAACAGCACCAGGGCGCCCAGCCCCGCCGAACCGATCGCGTAGCCCTTGGTCACCGCCTTGGTGGTGTTGCCGACTGCGTCCAGGGCGTCGGTGGAGACGCGGACTTCCGGGGGCAGACCGGCCATCTCGGCGATGCCGCCGGCGTTGTCGGTCACCGGACCGAAGGCGTCGAGGGCGACGATCACACCTGCCAGCGACAGCATGGCCGTGGTGGCGATGGCGATGCCGAACAGGCCCGCCAGGTTGAAGGTCACGATGATGCCGGCGATGATCACCAGGGCCGGCGCCGCGGTGGACTCCAGCGACATGGCCAGGCCCTGGATCACGTT